>Ga0209022_1000449_pt1 | contig 52508 bp, 51 predicted proteins | sample PinacodermPK_FD_187300 | JGI IMG/M metagenome (GOLD analysis project Ga0209022, IMG submission 187300) | Host-associated microbial community of the marine sponge Aplysina aerophoba from Gulf of Piran - sponge pinacoderm, lysed by proteinase... | ecosystem: Host-associated > Porifera > Sponge >... | reverse complement strand
ACAGCTGCTTCAGGATCCCGCACCGAAGGATCACTTCGCAGGGCAGCCCCGCCCGGCCTCTCCTCGACCGGCGCCCGCGGTCGACATCGGCCGAGATCCAGTCCAGGAACTCCGGATGACTGTCCAGGAGCGTCGAGATCCGCTCCAGAACACGGCCCATCTCATGGTTGGGGTATCCCACGTCGAAGAAACTGCGCTGGGGAGCACGTTTTGCGCGCATCCGCGGCCTCCGGGGGCTTCTGGAACAGCATTTTCACCCCAAAATAACCCCTTGACCCCCGATTTGCAGCATAACTAGCCTTCTCGTAGTTCCATTACGTCATTGATGACAACTACTTATGAGATTGTGGACGAGAACTAGACTAGGCGCCGCGTGCGATCGAGGCGGTGAGTCCGGGGTCTGCCCCTCCTCGACACGCCCCGGCCGGTCAGCGCACCATCAGCCCGCGTCCTCCCCTTGCCGCTGGCCGAGTTCCGTCTCCAGGAGCAGAAGCGCCGACTTGTTCTCGCCCGCCAGGCGCAGCCGGTCGACGATGTCGGAGGCGATCTTCTCCTCCTGCACCTGCTCGTTGACGAACCACTGCAGCATCACCTGGGTGGGATAGTCGGCCTCCTCCGCCGCGAGACGGTAAAGATCGCCGATGAGCGCGGTCACCTTGCGTTCATGGGCCAGCGCCGCCTGGAACACCTCCAGGGGTGAACCGAACTCGGATGGGGGAGCGTCGATTCGGTCCACCGTGACCCGTCCCTCGCGATCGTTCACGAAATCGAAGATGCGTAGCGCGTGCTCCCGTTCCTCATCCGATTGCACTCGCATCCAGCGTGCGAAGCCCGGGAATCCGGCCCGCTCGAAATGCGCGCTCATGGAAAGGTAGTACTGGCTCGCGAAGAACTCGTGCGTGATCTGCTCGTTGAGCGCCGCCTCAATTCTGTCTCCAATCATCTGCGTTGTGTCCCGTGGGTTGGTGAAGAAGGCTTGTTCCGCGTGTTCAGTACCCCAGAGCCCTTCCCCCGCGCCGGGGATCGGACCACGCGGTGAGCAGGTCGTCCAAGACGACGATCATCTGGACGTCGCCGGAGAGCCCCCCTCGTTCGACTACGACGTGACCGAGCGCCTCCAACCGCGAGACGGTCTCCGGCGGGAGCGCTCCCGCCTCGTAGAAGATCTGGTCGGGCAGGTGCTGGTGGTGGACCCGCGGCGCCTGGACGGCCTCGACGACATCCATCCCGAAGTCCACGACGTTGGAGATCGTCTGGAATACCGTGGTGATGATGGTCGCGCCACCCGGGGTGCCGGTGACCATTCCCAGTTCGCCGTCCGGCCCCAGGACGATGGTCGGCGACATGGAAGACAGCATCCGCTTCCCGGGCTCGATGGCGTTGTTTTCGCCTTGCACCAGGCCGAACTGGTTGGCGGAGCCGGGTCTGGCGGCGAGGTCGTCCATGTCGTTGTTCAGAATGAAGCCCGCCCCGGTGACGGTGACTTTGCTTCCGTACCAGGAGTTCACGGTCCTGGTGACCGACACGGCGTTGCCATCGGCATCGACGATCGAGTAGTGGGTCGTGTTTTCGCCCTCCTCGGGGACCGTAGCGCTCGGAGACGTCCCGGTTGCCGCCGGCGCACCCTCCAGTCCGGGGCCGACCTCGGAAGACGGAGTGGCCGCGTCCAGAGAAATGGTCGCTCCCCGCTCCCTCGCATATGCCGCCGACGTCAGGCGCTCCAGCGGCATTTCCACGAAGTCGGGATCCGCCAGGTAGTGGTTGCGGTCGGCGTAGCCTCGACGCCAGGCCTCGGCGTGCAGATGGATCGTCTGCGCCGACTGCCAGCCCAGGGAGGCAAGATCGTGACGCTCCAGGATCCCGGCGGTCTGCGCCATCGTGACGCCCCCGGATGACGGCGGCGGCATCGAGATGACCGTGTGGCCCCGGTATTCGAACGCGACGGGCTCGCGCCAGACCGCCCGGTATTCGGCGAGGTCCCGGCGGGTGAGGATGCCGCCGCCGCGTTCCATCTCGGCGAGGATGAGGTCGGCCGTTTCCCCGCGGTAGAAGTCGTCGCGGCCGAGATCGCGGAGGCGCCTCAGAGTCCGGGCCAGGTCCGGCTGGCGGAGCGTGTCCCCGACGGCGGGCGGCTGGCCCCCGCGGGGCAGGAACTGCTCCGCCGAGGCCGGAAAAGCCTGAAGGGCCGCCACCATCGCGTCGCCCAGAGAGTTCAGGAAGCGGGGCCGCACCGGGAAGCCTCCGGCAAGCTCGATCGCGGGATCCAGGAGCGTGGCCCATTCCAGGCGGCCGAAGCGCCGATGGACTTCCCACATGCCGTCGACGGTTCCGGGCACGCCGACGGAGAGGTGGCCGACGACGACATCGTCCGTGACCTCGCCGTCGTCGTCCAGGTACATGTCCCGCGTCGAGGCGAAGGGCGCGCGGGCGCGGAAGTCGAGAGCCGCCGTTTCGCCGTCCGCCGTCCGAAGCACCAGAAACCCGTCACCCCCGAGGTTCCCTGCTTCCGGGTTGACCACTGCCAGCGCGAACATCACCGCGACGGCGGCGTCCATCGCGTTCCCGCCGGACCGAAGGACGTCGACACCGACCTGGCTGGCGAGTTCGTCGGTCGAGACGACCATCCCGCTGGTCGCGGTGACCGGAGGAGGTGTATCCCGGTACCGCCACGACTCCGGAAACGCGGGCCCGGCCGCCGGCGAGGGGTCGCCGCAGCCGACGCAGGCCGCGAGCGCCAGACCGAGCACCGCGTGCAACAGCAGCAGCGGTCGCGCCGGAGGGCGTCGAGGACCACCGCCGCCGTGCGCGTCGCCGTCCTGTTCGTAACCGGCGACGGCTGCGGGACTCCGCGCTCCCTGGGGGATGCGGGACCGGGGCCTGTCGAACGGCGGAGCTCTCATTCGTTCTCTCCTCCGGGTATTCGCCGATGCCTCCCTGCCCGGGCGATCTCAATGTACCGATCTTCCGATTCCGGACCAGAGCGCGACGCGACCGGAGCGACGAAGCCGGAGTAGCGACGAAGCCGGAGTAGCGGCGAGCCGGAGAGCGTCCAGGCCGTGCACCCGATTCGATTCGTGCGTTTCTTTACTCCGGCCGCCCGCGCCTGTAGCTTTCTTGCTCCCCGCCTCCGGCGTTTCAGTTGAAACCCCGGAGAGCGCGGAGCGCACGAGTGAGGATCGCTGGCGGGTTCGCCTGCTGGAGGAAAGTCCGAGCTCCGCAGGGCAGGGTGCCGGGTAACGCCCGGGCGGCGTGAGCCGACGGAAAGTGCCGCAGAGAGCAGACCGCCGATGGCCCTCCGGGGCACAGGCAAGGGTGAAAGGGTGCGGTAAGAGCGCACCGGGCCGCTGGCAACAGGGGCCGCATGGCAAACCCCACCCGGAGCAAGGCCGAATAGAGGACGAGGAGTTGCCCGCTCCGCCCGAGTCCCGGGTAGGCCGCGCGATGCCGGCAGCGATGCCGGTCCCAGATAGATGATCCTCCCCCGTCTTCGGGCGGGGACAGAACTCGGCTTAATCCGTGCGCTCCGCCGCGGGGGAGCAGCGGTCATGGCCGCGACACGCGCCCGTAGCTCAGCTGGATAGAGCGCTGCCCTCCGGAGGCAGAGGTCACAGGTTCGAATCCTGTCGGGCGTATCCTTCCTCCCGGGCCATCCCGGCCCCGGGGATCACCCGTAGCGCCCCTCGATGTAGTCGGCGGTCTGCCGGTGCTGCGGATTCAGGAAAACGTCGTCGGTGGGGCCGTGCTCGATCACCTTGCCGATCAGCATGAACACGGTCTCCTCGCTGGTACGCCGGGCCTGGGCCATGTTGTGGGTCACGATCAGGATCGTGAACTCGCCCCTCAGCTCCCGGATCAGCTCCTCCACCGCCTCGGTTCCCTTCGGATCGAGTGCGGAGCAGGGCTCGTCCATGAGCAGCACTGCCGGTTTCACCGGGAGCAGCCGCGCGATGCAGAGCTTCTGCTGCTCCTCCAGCGAAAGCTCGGTGGCCAGGGCGTCGAGCCGATCCTTGACCGTGTCCCAGAGCAGCACCTTGCGCAGGGCTTCCTCCACCAGTTCCTCTCTGCCGGAGCGCGAGACGCGCTGGCCGCGGGCGTGCAGGCGGTGGCCGAAGCTGATGTTGTCGCGGATGGAGAGCGGCAGGGGATTGGGGCGCTGGAACACCATGCCCACCTGCTTGCGCACCTGGACCAGCTCGACCTCCGGCGCATAGATGTCCTGGCCCAGGATCTCGATGCTTCCGGTGGTACGCACGTATCCGAGCCGCTCGGTCATGCGGTTGCAGCTCCGCAGCAGGGTGGATTTGCCGCAGCCGGACGGGCCGATGAGAGAGGTGATAATGCCCTGCCGGATGTCCAGGTTCACCTCGAAAAGGGCCTGGAAGTCTCCATACCAGAGGTTGAGACCGCGGGTCGCGATCGCGGGAGGCGCGGAAACAGCAACCGACTCAGCCAAAGCGTCCCTCGATGTAGTCGTGCGTGCGCGGATCCTTGACGATGCCGCTGAAGATGCGCGCGGTGTCGCTGGTTTCGACGTGCTCGCCGGTCAGGAAGAACGCGGTTCGGTCTGCCAGGCGCCTCGCCTGCTGCACCAGGTTGGTCACCAGCACGATCGACATCTCGTTCTTCAACTCCTTGAGCACGTCCTCGATGCGCATCGTGGTGACCGGATCGACGGCGATCGAGAATTCGTCCAGGAGCAGAAGATCGGGTTCCTGCGATAATGCCCGCGCGATGGTGAGGCGCTGCTGCTGGCCTCCGGAGAGCAGGCTTCCGAGCGAGCGCAGGCGGTCCTTCACTTCCTCCCAGAGGGCGGCGCGCCGCAGGCATCGTTCGACGATCACATCGAGCTCGCTCGCCTTGCGCACGCCCCGCAGCCTCGGAGCCAGGGCCACGTTCTCGTAGACCGTCAGCGGGAGCCCCACCGGGAGCGGAAAGACCACGCCGATGCGGCTGCGCAGGGCGTAGACGTTGCGCACGCGGCGGATGTCGCGGCCATCGAAGGTGATCCGGCCCTCGACCTCCATCCCGGGAATGAACTCATCCATGCGGTTGAGGGCGCGCAGGAACGAAGTCTTTCCCGAGCCCGCGGGACCGATGATCCCCAGGATCTCGTTCCGGCGAACGGAGAGATCCAGTCCCCGCAGCGCCACGTGGTTCCCGTAGCGAATCCTGAGGTTTTGCACGACCACCTTCGGGAGCGCGTCGGCCGGGGCTGCGTTTCCGTTCGGCGCCGGGCCCTCTACCACTTCTTTCTCCCGCGCACGTAGACGCGAAAGCCGATGGAGAGCGCGTTCATCGCCAGCACCATGGAGATCAGAACCAGCGCCACGCCGAAGGGCAGCGCGTCCGGCGCGTCCGGCACCTGGGTGGCGATCACGAACAGGTGCAGCGACATGGCCATGGTCTGGTCCAGGACGCCCTGGGGCAGGAAGGGAAGGAAGAAAGCCGCGCCCGTGAACATTATGGGCGCGGTCTCTCCCGAGGTTCGGGACACCTCGAGGATGACTCCCGTGAGGATGCCGCTCACGGCGTTGGGCAGGACGATGCGGCGGATCGTCTGCCAGCGCGTCGCGCCCATGTTCCAGCAGGCCTCCCGAAAGGCCCGCGGCACCGCCTGCAGCGCCTCCCGCGTGGACACGATGACGACCGGAAGAGTCATCACCGCCAGGGTGAGGCTCGCGGCCAGAATGCTGGTCCCGAAGCGGAAGAAGAGCACGAACGCTCCCACCCCGAAGAGAGCGTGCACGATCGACGGAACCCCCGCCAGATTGATGATGGCGAGGTTAATGGCGCGCGTGAGCCAGTTGTCGGGCGCGTACTCGCTGAGGTAGACCGCCGCCGCCACCCCCACCGGTACCGAAGCGACCAGCGCGACCGCCACCAGCCACACGGTCCCGACCAGGGCAGGAAAGATGCCGCCGGCGGTCATGCCGTCGACCGGCGCGGTGGTGAGGAACTCCCACGAGATCACGGGGCCGCCCCTGACCACGAGCAGGGTCATGATGATCACCACCGGGAGGATGAGCAGCGCCGTCATCAACCCGAGCAGATTGCGCACGAGCCACTCGACCCTGCGGTCGCGCGCGTTCAGGGAGGTGCCCGCGAACAGTTGCTCCGAGGCGCTCGTCATGGATTCGCCCGCTGGCCCTTCCTGCGGATCCCGCGCATGATCGTGTCGGCGGTCAGGTTGATCGCGAAGGTCACGAGGAAGAGCAGGATGCCCAGCGTGAAGAGCGCCCTGAAGTGATCGGAGCCGACGGCCGTCTCGCCCAGTTCCGCCGCGATGGTGGCCGTCAGGGCGCGCACGGAGTCGAACACGCTGTCGGGGATGTTGATGGAGTGACCGCTCGCCATGAGCACGACCATGGTCTCGCCGAATCCGCGCCCCACGCCCAGCAATACCGCCGCCACCAGGCCGTTCTTTGCCGCCGGAATTACGACCTTGCGGATCACCTGCCAGCGTGTGGCGCCCAGCGCTTCGGCCGCCTCGCGATAGCCGTCCGGAACCGCCTTGAGCGCGTCCTCGGCGATGGTGGTCATGATGGGCGCCGCCATGAGTCCCAGAATGACCCCCGCGTTGAGGACGTTCAGCCCGATGGGCACTTCGAAGATGTCGATGATGAGCGAGTTCATGATGCTGAAGCCGATGAACCCCCACACCACCGAAGGGATGGCCGCGAGCAACTCGACCAGCACCTTGAGCAACTCGCGCACCCGGCCGCGGGCGAATTCACCGATGAAGATGGCGGCCGCCAGCGAGAACGGGATCGACACCACCATCGCCAGCCCCGTGATGCTGGCCGTTCCCACGATGAGAGCCAGCGCGCCGTAGGTGGCATCCAGCACCGATGTAGGCCGCCATGCGATGGACCCGAAGAACTCGCCCGCATCGAATTCGGAGAACACGAATCCGAGCCCCTCGCGCGCAATGAAGACGAAGATTCCGCCGATGAAGAGGATCGCCGAAGTGCCGCCGATGAAGACGAACACCGTTACGGCGCGGTCGAGGTACCAGGCGCGGCCCCGGTGGTCGAAGTCGCGCGAGCGGTCGAGCGCCTGGTTCATTGAGCGTTGATCAATTGACCGTGTGCCTGGCTACTCCACGCACTGGGTGGGGATCGCAGGGGTGTATCCCAACTCCAGCATGATGCACTGGCCGGTTTCGCCCAGCACCCAGTCGAGGTATGCCTTCACCTGGCCCGCGGGATCGCCGGAGGTGTACATGAGCAGGGGCCGTGAGATCGGGTAGCTGCCGTCGAGCGCGCTCTCTATGGAGGGAGTGACGCAGGCGTCGCCGGGGCTGCCCATCACGCAGGGCATCCTGACCTCGGGGATCGCGTAGGCCATCCCGCTGTAGCCGATCGCGCAGGGCGTCTGCGCGACGAGGTGCACCACGTCCTTCGAGCCGTGCATGTCGTGGGATCCGAGCTTGAAATCCTCGTTTTCCAGGACCGCTTCCCGGAAGTAGGCGAAGGTGCCGGAGTTGTTCTGACGGCTCACGCGCACGATTTCGTCCGAGTCGCACCCCGGTATGGTGACGTCGAGCTGACTCCAGCGCTCGAGTGGGCCGCTCGCTCCGTAGATGCCCGCCAACTGCTGCAGGGTGAGCTGACCGACCGGATTTTCCGCATGAACGTACACCGCCAGCGCGTCGTGCCCGACCAGGTGCTCGACGGGGTCGTTCCCGTTCGCACGGGCCGCCTCGATCTCCCGCTCGGTCATCTTGCGGCTTGAGTTGGCAATGTCCACCGTGCCGTTGATCATCGCCGAGATGCCGGTTCCGGAGCCGCCTCCCGAGACGGCCACGGCGACTTGACCGTCGACGGTGCTGTACGCTTCCGCCCACGCCTGGGCGACGGTGATCAGCGTATCGGATCCCTTGTTCTGGATGACCGCGCGGGCGTTGTTCCCGGCGTTGCCGCCGCATGCGATGACAAGGACCGACACCAGTGTGGACATGCTACGTCTCATTCTCGGTTCCCCCTGAGGATGATGCTCCCGTTGCGGATGATCGCCGGGTCCGGACAGGCCGGTTCCCGCAAGCCGGGAAGTTGGACAAGAATAACCTATCACGAGGGGAGGGCGGACCGGTACCGCCCAGCGGAACGCGGGACGCGACTGTTACGAAAGTGTTGCCTGCCGGGGCGTCGAGGGCGAGGTCGGCCCCGCGCGCACCAGCCTCCACACGCCTATCGTCAGCACCGGCAGCACGTAGACGGCCAGGAAGACCCACGTCATGGTCCCGTAGCCGCGCGCGATCAGGTCGATCAGGCCGAACTGGGCGATGAGGGCGCCGCCGGCAAGCAGGCTCACCCCGATTCCGGTGCGCAGGCCTGCGGGCATCTTCTCCTGGCCACGGGCGTAGACCGCCGCGACGCGCTCGTTCACCGCGTGGATCATCCCCGCCCCGGTTTCGATCAGGGTTCCGAAGAGCGCCAGCTGGAAGGCGAGCTGAAACCAGCGCATGCCGAGCGTCTCGAGCAGCGCGTTCGCGGGGACCGTGCGGTCCAGGATATCCGGATACTGTCCCGCCATGGCGAGATAGAAGAGGAGACCGGGGATGATGGCGATCGGGCCGGCAAGCAGGCCCGCGGAGACCGCCTCGCGGCGGGTGCCGACGTGCCGCATCACGAAGAGCAGGCCGGGTATGGTGGCGAGGTTGTAGGCGGCGTAGCGCACTCCGGCGACCAACCAGCCTCGGCCTGCCGGCACGCTGGCGAAGCTTGCCGAGATCTCGCCTCCGAAGGAGACGAAACAGAGGATGAAGAAGAGGATGAAGACGGCGTAGAGCACGAAGGACCAGCCGGCGAAGAAACGCTCGATGGTCCTCGAGCCGCGGAAGACCAGGTACCCGATGGCGGCGATCATGCCGAGAACCCCCGCGGCGTAACTGATGCCGAAGGTTTCTTCGAGGATGCTGCCGGCCGCCGCCGCGATGACCGCGAGCACCAGCATCAGGAAGGCCAGGTACGCCGCTTCGTAGGCCACCCACCAGCGCCCGCCCAGGAGGCGGCGGAAGAAGGTGCGGTAGTCGTAGGTGGAAAAGCGGCGGGCGAAGTCGAAGGTCACCGCGCAGGTCAGGCTCCAGATCACCGTGGACACCAGCAGCATGGCCATGAGCCCGCCGCGGGGACCCTGCGTGAGGAAGAACTCCACGAGTTCGCGTCCCGTGCCGTAGCCTCCGGCGATCACCACCGACTGGAAAACGAACCCCGGGAGCAGGTAGCGGCGGAAGAAGGAGCGCTGGCTGGGGGTGCTCACGATCTGGTTCTCCGGGGCGAAGGCCTGCGGGGCCACGCGGGCGGCAGTGCGAGCCCTGAGCCTACCGGGGCCGGGTCCGCAGGGCAAACCGGAACGGGCGCGCCGGGCGGTTCGCCATCAAACATGGCATGACTCTTGCATTAAACGTTTCATCAACCGGACCTGGCTGAAACCGGGCGCGCGGTAGTCGCGTAGACCACGGGAGACAGGGGGAGTGGGATGAGTGCGGAAGAACGAATCAGGCATCTGGGCAGGGCGGCATCGAGGGCGGAGGACGAGGGGAGGTACCGGGAAGCCCGCAATCTGCGGCTTCTGGCGCGTGACGCTCGGCCCATCTCTTCCTTGAAGGACGTTCCGAACATTTCCCTGGCCGGTTCGAGGGAATGAGTATCGGCTGAGTCGCGATGTGGGGTGGGGTGGTGAGCCCCCGGCCCGTTTGCACGGGTTCGGGGGCTCTGGCGTTGTCGGAGGGGTCGCCGGAGGCCGATTCAGGGCCGGCGGGGTGGTCAGCTCTCCCCGGATCCGGGCTGATCGGCCGGATGATAGGGCGCGCGCAGCGCCAACGGGGTCTCGCCCTTCTTTTTCGCCCTCAGGTTCAGCATCTCCACCAGCACCGAGAAACCCATCGCGAAGTAGATGTATCCCTTGGGCACATGGTGGCCGACGCCTTCGGCAACCAGCGACATGCCGATCAGCAGAAGGAAGCTGAGCGCCAGCATCTTGACCGTCGGGTGACGCAGCACGAACGCACCGAGCGGCTCGGCCGAGAGCATCATCACCCCTACGGCGATCACGATCGCGATCACCATGACCGGCACATGCTCCGCCACGCCCACCGCGGTGATGACCGAGTCGAGCGAAAAGACGACGTCCAGCAGTATGATCTGCGTGATGACTCCCGCGAACGAGGAACCCCAGCGCGCCTTGCCGGCGTCCTCGGTTTTTCCCTCGGTTCCCTCCAGCCGATGATGGATTTCCGTCGTTGCCTTCATCAGCAGGAACATCCCGCCGGCGACCAGGATCAGGTCGCGCCCGGAAACGGCGTGGCCGAATACCGAGAAGAGGGGCACGGTCAGGCGCATCCAGAACCGTCAGCGTTCCCAGCGCGATCCAGGCTTCGGGAGAGGCGATCCATTCCATGGGAGCAATCCGGCGAGGGGGCGTTTATCTTGAGGGGACGAAGGTTTCGGGGCGGCCCCTGGCCGCAAAGCTAGAATCGCCGTGGCAAGGAGCAAGGCCGTGAGATCGAGGACGGGAGATTGGCGCGTGGTCGGAGGGGTGCTGGCCGGTCTGGCGGTCGGCGCGTGCGCGGGCGACGACGAGGCAGGTGAGCCTTTGTCCGGCTCGTCCATGGCCGCGGGGTCGGCCGCGGCGACCATCACCGAAGGCGACTTCCTGGAGCGGGTGGCGATCCTGGCCCACGACTCCATGCGGGGCCGGGCCACGCCCAGCCCGGAGATCGAGGAGGCCGCCCGCTGGATCGCGGGAGAATTCGCCGCGATGGGGCTCGAACCCGGCGGAGGCGGCGGCGGGTTCATCCACCGCTACTCCTTCCGGCCGGGACGAGTCGATGTCGACCTCGCGCCGGTCGACGCGCCCAACGTGGCCGCCGTGCTGACGGGCAGCGACCCGGAACTGCGCGGCGAGTACGTCGTGTTCAGCGCCCACATGGACCACGTGGGGGTGCGGGAGCCGGACGCGAGCGGGGACAGCATCTACAACGGCGCCGACGACGACGCCTCCGGGACGGCCGCGGTGATCGAGATCGCCGAGGCGTTCGCCGCGCTCGAAGAGCCGCCGCGGCGGTCGACGGTGTTCCTGCTGGTGAGCGGGGAGGAGCGGGGCCTGCACGGAAGCCGCGCCTATGCCGAAGAGCCGCCGGAACCGGTCGCCTCGGGGCGCATGGTGGCCAACCTCAACATGGACATGGTGGGGCGCAACTGGCCCGACACCATCGTGGCCATCGGCAAGGAGCACTCGGACCTGGGGGCGACCCTGGAACGGGTGAACGCGGCGCATCCGGAGCTCGGCATGACCGCCATCGACGACCTGTGGCCGGACGAGAACTTCTACTTCCGCTCGGACCACTACAACTTCGCGCGCAACGGCGTCCCGGTCCTCTTCTTCTTCAACGGAACCCACGAGGACTACCACAGGCCGAGCGACGAGGTGGAGCTGATCGACGCCGAAAAGGGCGCGCGGCTGGCCCGGCTCGTCTTCTACCTGGGGCTCGAGATCGCAAGCGCTCCCGAACCGCCGCAATGGAATCCCGAGAGCCGGCGGATGATCGTCGAGATGATCGAGAGCCGGCAATGAGCGTCAGGCTGATGGCGCTGGAAGACTATCGGGAGTACCCCGTCCGGGAGATGCGCGCGCGTGCACGCGCCTTCCGGGAGGAGATCCGCCGCCGGCGCACCGTGCGCGACTTCTCGCCGCGCCCCGTGCCGCGCGGGATCATCGAGGATTGCCTGCTGGCCGCCGGTTCCGCCCCCAACGGCGCCAACCACCAGCCCTGGCATTTCGTCGTGGTGAGCGACCCCGAGGTGAAGAAGCATATCCGCGAGGCCGCGGAAGAGGAGGAGCGGGCCTTCTACCGGGAACGGGCGCCGGAGGACTGGCTGCGGGCGCTCGCACCCCTGGGCACCGACGAGCACAAGCCCTTCCTGGAGGTAGCGCCCTACCTGATCGTGATCTTTGCCGAGAGCTACGCGCTGCTGCCCGACGGCACCCGCCGCAAGAACTACTACGTCACCGAGTCGGTCGGCATCGCCACGGGCCTGCTCATCACGGCGCTCCACCACGCCGGACTGGCCTCGCTCACCCACACGCCCAGCCCCATGGGCTTCCTGAACCGCATCCTGGGCCGGCCGAAGAACGAGCGCCCGTTCCTGCTGCTCGTGGCGGGGTATCCGGCGGACGACGCCAGGGTGCCCGTCATCGACAAGAAGCCCCTCCGGGAGATCGCGACCTTCAGCGGGTAGCGAACGAACCACCAGGCGGCGACCGACCCCGGCGGGGGCTCGGCCACACCTGTCCCCGGCCTCCGGCAAAGGCCCGGGTTCGGCTGAACGAAGCCGCGTGGCAGGTCGGTGGTCCGGCCACTCGCTTTGCAGGACGGTCTTGGATAAACTCCGCCCATGGGCGCCCGCCCGGCGCGGACGCCCGTCAACGGTTCCACCCGCCCAACCGGACGAGGCACAATGGGACGCCTGGATGCAGACACAGGACGGGACTCGGCGGAAATCCGCGCCTTCACCAAGGCGATTCTGAGGGACCTCAAGGCCCTCGAGAGAATGCTCTCCCAGGGCATGATCGAGTCCGGGGTGCGCCGCTTCGGCGTGGAGCAGGAGTTCTTCCTGGTGGACCAGGGCTGGCGCCCGGCCACCGTCGCGCTCGACGTGCTCGAGCATCTTCCGGCGGACACGTTCACCACCGAGCTGGCGCTCTTCAACCTGGAGGCCAACCTCCAGCCCAAGCTGCTCACCGGCCGCTGCTTCTCGGCCATGGAGGTCGAGATCGAGGAGCGCATCGCACAGGCGCGCGCCGCCGCGCAACGGCAGGGGGCGGACGTCGTGCTGTGCGGCATCCTGCCTACCCTGGGCAAGTCCGACCTGTCCATGGACAGCATCACGCCCATGCCCCGCTACTACGCCCTCAACGATGCGCTCAACCGCATCCGCGGCGGATCGTCGTACCGGCTGCGCATCGAGGGGACCGACGAGATCTTCGTCGAGCACGACTCGGTGATGGTGGAGGCGTGCAACACCAGCTACCAGGTGCATCTTCAGGTTTCCGCGGAGGAGTTCCCGAGCTTCTACAACGTGGCCCAGCTGGTGACCCCGCCCGTACTGGCGGCGTGCGTCAATTCCCCGCTTCTCTTCGGCAAGCGCCTCTGGAACGAGACCCGCATCGCGCTCTTCGAGCAGTCGATGGACACGCGCAGCGCGACGCCCCACCTGCGTCAGACCAGCACGCGCGTGCGCTTCGGCGAGCGCTGGATCAACAAGTCGGTGACCGAGCTCTTCGAGGACGACATCGCCCGCTTCCGCGTGCTCCTCACCGGAGAGGTGACGGAGGATCCCTTCGAGGTGCTTGCGCGGGGCGGCGTGCCCCGGCTCCCCGCGCTGCAGCTGCACAACGGCACGGTGTACCGCTGGAATCGCCCCTGCTACGGGATCAGCGAGGGCAAGCCGCACCTGCGCATCGAGTGTCGGGTGCTGCCCTCCGGTCCGACGATCATGGACGAGGTGGCCAACTCGGCCTTCTGGATCGGTCTGGTGCTCGGGGGCGCCCGGGAATACGGGGACGTCGCCAGCCGGGTCGACTTCGACTACGCCAAGTCCAACTTCGTGGCCGCGAGCCGCAGGGGCCTGGATGCGGGTTTCCACTGGCTCGCCGGAGAGACCGTGAGCGCCCGCGATCTCCTGCTCGGCGAACTGCTTCCACTGTCGCGGAGCGGGCTCGAGGAACTGGGGATCGAGCAGACCGAGATCGACCACTATCTGGGCATTGTCCAGGGTCGTGTCGAGTCCGGCATGACGGGTGCGACGTGGCAGCTGAAGTCTCTGCGCAGCATGACGGGGAAAGGATCGGTTGCCGAGCGCATGACCGCGCTCACCTCCGGCATGGCCCATCGGCAGCGGGATCCACGTCCCGCGCACACCTGGGAGCCGGCCGAGATCTGGGAGGCGGGCGGTTGGCGCTACAACTACCTGAAGGTCGAGCAGTACATGGTGACCGACCTCTTCACCGTGCACGAGGACGAGCCCATCGAGCTGGCCGCCTTCCTGATGGACAAGCAGAACATCCGCCACGTGCTGGTGGAGAACGACGACCACACGCTGGTGGGCCTGGTGTCGTACCGGGCGATCCTGCGCATGGTCGCCGCGTCCGGAGCCCCGGGCACTACGGAGTCCGATCCGATCCGCACCATCATGGCCTCCGACGTGGTCACCGTGGAACCCGAGACCTCGACCCTGGAAGCGATCGGGATCATGCGCGAGAAGCGCGTCTCCGCCCTCCCGGTGGAAAAGAACGGCAAGCTGATCGGAATCATCAGCGAGCGCGACTTCCTGCCCATCGCCTATCAGCTGCTGGAGGAGAAGCTGGAGGAGGTCTGAGGGCTTGGGGTTTGGGGATTGCATTGCAATCAACGCAATCACTCCATACCTTGAGCGAGAAGCTTCGTTGCATCAGGTCATCCATCCGCAGTGAATCAAGGCACCTACCGGTAATTGGGCGAGGCACCCGTGGCGAGCATTACCATCCGGAATCTGGAGGAAGGAGTGAAGACACGACTTCGGGTAAGGGCGGCCGAGAACGGACGTTCGATGGAGGCGGAAGCACGCATCATCCTGGGCAGAGCGGTCGCTCGCTCGCCGTCACCGGCGAATGGGTTGGGCAGCGCGCTCGTGGAACTGTTTACGCCACTGGGTGGCGCGGACCTGGATGTCCCGCCACGCGAGCCGATGCGCGAGCCGCCTCGATTCGACTGAGACCGCCGCAGCGATGGTGATTCTCGATACGAACGTCGTCTCTGAACTCATGCGTCCCAGCCCCGAACCCGCCGTCGTCGCCTGGTTGAACGCCCGCCCGCCCCGCGATCTCTTCGTTACTTCAGTGACGGAGGCAGAGGTTCGAGCGGGCATCGCCTTCCTTCCTCGGGGGAAGCGCCGCAGGGGGCTCCTCGAAGCTGCCGATCGCGCCTTCGGGGAGCTGTTCGAGGACCGCGTGCTGCCGTTTGGCCGTGAAGCCGCGCGCGCCTGCGCAAGCATCGCCGCGGAGCGACGCAATGCGGGCCGCCCGATCTCCCAGATCGATTGTCAGATCGCGGCGGTCGCCCGTTCCATGCGCGCGTCGTTAGCGACGAGGAATGTCCGGGACTTCGATGGAGCCGGCATCCGCGTCCTCGACCCCTGGGAGCATGGTGCGTGATGCGAGCGCGGGCGGGGTGGCCATCCGCGATTCCGGACCCTCTACCGCAACCTCAGATCCTGATGTAGATCCGGCGCCGGTGCAGCAGCCAGGCCACGGTGAGCCAGAACGCAACCTGCGCGAGGGCAAGGGCGAGCGAGCCATTGTAGTCGCCCGCCCAGGACTGGAAGCCGTTGCGGAAGATCCAGTCGTAGAGGGATGAGGCGTCGGTGCCGGGCGCGGGTAGCCGGGCCATCGTCTTGGCGGCGATGCCGGACGCGACGAAGATGGCGATGGAGTTCATGCCGCAGGCCGCCAGCGGCGCGCTCCACGCCCCCCGCCACCTTGCGACGTCGAGGATCCAGTACATCGTGCCCAGCACGAGGAGCGCGGTTCCGGCGGTGAAGACCACGTAGGAGCTGGTCCACAGGTTCTTGTTGATGGGGAAGACGACGTCCCAGGCGAGACCCAGCGCGACCATCGCCGCGCCCGCAATCCACATCTCCCCGGCGAGTTGGCGGCCGGGGCGTCCGCATCGGAGCCGTTCCCCGCAGAAGATGCCGAGGAGGCAGGTGGCGATGGCGGGGAAGGTCGAGAGCAGCCCTTCCGGGTCCCAGGTGCCCGACCACAGCCGTCCGGGCATGAGGATGCGGTCGATATGGGCGGCCAGGTTGCCGTCCGGCGAGAGGTCGCCCGGTGCGGAGCCGGAGACCGGCACGAGCATCAGCACGGCCCAGTAGCCCAGGAGGAGCGCGGCTGTCGCGGCCGCCCTCCCGCGGGCGGAAGTCCACAGGTACAGCCCGGCCGCCGCGAAGTACACGAGGCCGATGCGCTGGAGGACGCCGTACAGGCGCATCTCGCCGAAGTCGAAATCCGGGATCGCGCGCATGGCGAGACCGATCGCGATCAGGATCAGCGAACGGCGGGCCACGTGCCGGAACAGCCCCGGCCGCGCGGCTCCTTGCGCAAGGCGGCGCCCGAAGGAGAACGGGATCGCGACGCCGACGATGAACAGGAAGTACGGGAAGATGAGGTCGGTGGGGGTCCAGCCGTGCCACTCGGCGTGGGCGAGCGGCGCATACACGTAGGCCCAGCTACCCGGGTTGTTGACCAGCACCATTGCCGCGATGGTCAGGCCCCGGAACGCGTCCAGGGAGAGGAGGCGGCCGGAGGGGGAGCTGGCGTCGGGCATGTGAGGCCGTGCTACCCTGCCACCTCCGCGAACGCGTCCCCCATCTTCTGCAGCGCTTCCTGCAGCTCGTGCGCGGGCGGGCCGAAGCCCAGGCGCAGGTAGTGGTCCATGCCGAAGTGGTCGCCGGGCACCACCAGCACGGACTTGTCGGCACGCAGCTTCTCGGCCAGCTCGCTCGAGTTGACGGGGGCGTCGTAGCGGACGTAGCAGATGGCGCCCGCGTCGGGGGGGTGGTAGCGGAAGAGGCCGTTGTACGACTCCATCCACTCGGTTACCAGCGGCAGGTTGCGCCGCAGGATGGCGCGGGTGCGCGCCAGGATGCGGGCGCGGGCTTCCGGCGCGAGGGTGGCGGTCGCCAGGACGTCCGACAGGGTCGCGGGGGTGATGGTGGTGAAGTCGGTGCGCGCCCACAGGGTCTCGGTGATGTCGGCCGGGGCGACGATCCAGCCGATGCGCAGCCCGGGCATCCCGTACGCCTTGGAGAGCGAGTTGGTCACGATGGTGCGCTCGTACTCGCCCCACATGGAGGGCGTGGTGACGCCGGAGATTTCCGCGCCCTGGTAGACCTCGTCGCAGAGGATCCAGGCGCCCGCCCGTTCGGCGGCTTCGACGATGCCCCGCCGCGACTCGGGGGTGAGGCACGCGCCGGTCGGGTTGTTGGGGTTGGTGATCAGGATGAAGCGCACGTCGTCGTCGAGGATGGCGCGCAGCTGGTCGAGGTCGGGTTGCCAGCCGGTCTCTTCAAGCAGTTCGAAGGGGCGCACCAGGCCCCCGAAGTTGCGCACCAGCCCGGGCACCTGCATGTAGTTCGGGACCATGACGGCGGCGGGGGCGCCCGGCTCCATGAGCTGCCAGCAGGCGGCCATGTTGGCCTCCGCGCCCCCCGTGGTGACCACCACCTCGTCGGGCGCGACGTTGTCGTAGAGGGCGGCGATGCGCTTCCGCAACTCGTCCGATCCGTTCGACTGCCCGTACCCCAGGCTCGACGCTCCCAGGTTCTCGATGCCGGTGAATTCGAGCAGTTCGTCCAGCGAGAGCGGGTCCACGCCGCTCTCGGAAAGGTTGTAGCGAACGCGGTGCTCGAAGACGGACTGCCAGCGCTCCATCTCGAATCGGTCGAGCTTCACGGGCATGCCTCCATGGGTTTCGGATGTGTCAGCGGACCCCTATCAGGCCCCGCACCGATTCAATGAGCGCATCGCTGTCCCAGCCGATGCCGTGCCGGAAGACGATGCTCGTGTTGCGGATGTGCCCGTCCGCTTCCGCATCGCCCTCCACGACCACGAGATCCGCGCGCTTGCCGGGCTCCACGCTTCCCACGTCGTCGTAGATCTCCAGCACGCGGGCGCCGTTGGCGCTCATGATCTCCACCACCTCGGGTGCGGTGAAGCCGGCCTCCAGCAGCAGTTCGAAGTTGCGCTGGTCGCCCAGCCCCGGAGGCGCCGCGCCGTAGCCGGTTGGATCGACGCCCGCCGCCAACAGGCCTCCCGCCTGCACGAAGGCGTACTCGTAGTCCATCGCCACCCGCAGCAGCTCGGGGGAGAGGCCCATCCCGGACCCGGGATCGGCGGCGCGGATCCGGTCGAACTGCGCCCGGACGTCGTCGGCCACCTCGGGCGCCAGTACCTCCCAGACCCGCGGATCGAGAGGGCCGCGGCCCGGAACGGAGATCTCGTAGACCGCGAGCGTCGAGGTCATCGACACATCGTTGTCGACCATGTCGCGGAAGGTCTGCTGCACCTCCGGTCCGTTGACGTCCAGTTCCCCATAGGTGTTGCGGAACCCGGGCGGGCACTCGTCCGGCTGCTTGGAGGGATCGTATTCGCTGTTGGCGAAGAGGCCGTGCTCCAGATTGTCGATCCCGAGCGCCACCGCCTCTCTGTAACCCACTGAGCAAAGATGCGCAGTGACGTTTATGCCGTGGGCGTGGGCTTCCTCGATCGCCGCGCCCAGCTCGGCCCGGCTGATCCAGGTGTACGCCTTGAACCAGCTCACGCCCTCCTCCGACCAGTAGCGCACCACCCGACGCGCCGACTCCGGCCCGTCCAGCTGCGCCATGGTCCGGCTCCCCTGCTGCCCGGTCAGGTAGGGTCCGGTCACGAAGATGGTCGGTCCGACGGCAAGCCCGGCGTCGATTTCGTCACGAAGATTGATCTCCTCGTAGGGCGAGCGGGCACCCGTGGTGCGGATGGTGGTCAGTCCGGAGGCCAGGTAAAGGCGGGGCGCGCTGAAGGAGAGCTGGGCCGACCGGCCGCCGGCCGCCGTGTAGAAGCTGTGGTTGTGCAGACCGATGAGCCCGGGCATCACCGTGTGCCCGGACAGGTCGAGAACCTCCGCGCCGTCGGGCACCTCGACCTCCCCGTCGTTCCCGACCGCCGCGACGCGTCCGTCCGCGATCACCACGGTCTGCCCGTCGCGCGCCGGCTCCCCGGTGCCGTCGATCAGCTTCACTCCCGTGAGCGCGACCGGATCGGCGTCCACGGCGACCAGGTCGGGGAACTGCCCGGCGACATCCGCTGCCGGTTGGGCTGCGGGGGATTCCGGGGCCGGTGCTTCCGGCTCCTGCTGTGCGGGCGCCTCGCACGCCGCGGCCAGCGCCACGAGGGCGACGGGCAGAAGCGTGTTCGCGAATGGGACATGCCGCTCGTGTGGATCTCTCATGGGTCCTCCTCCCACATGATGTCGTTCCAGAGGATCAAAAAGGCGGGGCTGGCAGCCTCCGCACAATGGCAGGTGTTCGGAATGGCGGCGGCGCAGGGTCGGCGCTGGCGCGAAACGAGGCCCCCGGCCCGGGGATCACGGCTCGACCTCGAAGACGAACTTCATCCCCGTCTCGAGGTGCTCCGCGATGTGGCAGTGCACCATCCAGCGCCCGGGGTTGGAGAGCTCGAGCAGGATGTCGGTGGTTGAGCCGGTCGGTAGCAGCACGGTGTCCTTCCACACGAGGTTGTCGTTCGGGACGCCGTTCTGCGAGAGCACCAGGAAGCGCTGGCCGTGGATGTGGAGCGGGTGCTGCATGGCGTGGAAGGCATTGCGGTCGTTGTGCAGCCGGATCCTGACCACGTCTCCCACGCGGAAGCGCCAGCGGATATCCATGTTCTCGCGTCCGCTCCCGGGATCGCGCAGGATCCAGCGCGCCTGGCCGCCGTCGCTCGCCCAGTTCATGACCGGCATCGTGCCGCTCCACTCCACCGGGTTGAAGTATGCCCAGTCGTAGAGCATCGACTGCTCGACGGGGCGCGGCAGGTCCTCGACTTCGAGGGTGAGGTCGAGCGAATGGTCGACGGGGCGGTCGAAGTGCTCGCGGTAGGCGTCGATGTCCCGCGTGACATCCGCGTTCTCGCGCATGGTCGCGAAGGCGTGCGCGTGATCGAGCGGGGTGGGCTCGGGGTCGACGACGACCCTGCCCATCACCCGCGACTCGCTGAAGAAGACGCCTTCGCGGTGACTGATGGCCTGCACCCGGTTGGAGAGCACGAACTCGCCGGCCTCGTCGAAGCGCACCTCGACGACGTAGCGCTCGGCCGGGGAGATGACGACGCTCTCGGCCATCACCTCCCGTTCGAACCTGCCCACGTCGGAGGCCACCACCTTGACGGGCAGGGTGCGAACCGGAGCGTCGAGGCCGGCCACATCGGCCTGATCCGCCCGTGAGAACGACAGGTTGAAGGTGCGGGTGTTGGACACGTTGGTGAGGAAGAAGCGCACAACCTCGCCCCGGCGGGCGCGCAGCGTGTAATCCGGCTCGCCGTTGATCAGCAGGATGTTCCCGAAGCGGCCCATGAGCGCGTAGTTGCTCGAGCTGTCGCCGAAGGGCACGACGCCGTCCTCTCCCAGCAGGAGGTCGTCCAGCATCAGCACCTCTTCCTGGTTCGCCGGGCCGTAGTAGTCGGGGCGCGGCGAGTCAACCAGCAGGTTTCCGTAGAGGCCCAGCTCCTGCTGGATGTCCTCGCGGTGATGGGGGTGGTACCAGTAGATGCCGGCGTCCGGGAAATGGATCTGGTAGCGGAAGGTCTCGCCGGGCTGAACCGGGTCCTGGGTGACTCCCGGCACGCCGTCGAAGCGGTTGTCAAGGCGGATGCCGTGCCAGTGGATGGCCGTCGGCAGCGGGGTGCGGTTGGTGAAGTTGACGAAGATGGTCGCGCTCTCGGGCACCTGGAGGAGAGGGCCCGGCTGCTGCCCGTTGAAGGCCAGCATGACCACCGCGCGGCCGCCGATGTCGCGGCGGACGAAACCGGCCTCGAGGTCGAGTGTGCCGCCGTCGCCCAGCCGCACCAGCTGGCGCGGCCGGACCGGCGGGAGGTCCTCCGGCGCCGGAGCTTCGGGCAGGTAGGCGTCCACCCGCGGGCGGAGCGCCATGATGCCCGGCAGCATCGGCAGGCCGGGGTACATGGGGGGCAGGCTCCAACCGGATCCGTCCGTGGCGCCGGCGTGGTCATGGGACATTCCAGCCGGAGCGCGGAGTGCCTCGGGAGCCTGGGCCAGCAGGTCGTGGGCCTCCATCAGGCTGCTGGGGGAGCGGCCGCGCATCACCAGGCGCCCCTCGCGCTCCGTGGCGTCGGCGGAGGTCTCCGCGGTGATCAGGATCAGGAACTTGTTGAAGGAGATGCGGCCGAGGCGATTGCGACCGTTGCCCACCGGTCCGAGGCGGATCACCGGATCCAGCGTGGGCGTGGTGGCCCAGGCGACGTACGACTCGTAGGGGCCGAGGTCTGCCGGGTCCGGAAGCCCGCGGAGCCATGCGGTCAGGTTGTGGACGTGACGTCCCTCTGCGGTCACGGTCACCCCGAAGGGGCCGGGCACCCTGCCCAGTTCCATCACGCCCCACGCCTCCCGCGCGGCGGAGGTAGCGTGCAGGTCGAAGCAGAAGAGATCCGTGGGCGTCTGTCCCACGGGCGAGGCAGCGCCGCCGGCCAGCCGGGCGCCGCGGGCTCCCGCGGAACAGAGGCTGGAGAGGTCGGCCTGCTGGGGCGCGAGCGCCGCGGCGCATCCCGGCAGGAAGCCGGCCAGAGCCACCGTGGTCACCGCCGCCTGCAACAGGTCGCGCATCTTGTCCCGCGCCTCCAGGTGCACTCGTAGTTCCGGTTTGGGTTCCCGGGCGAATGTTCCATAATATGGGCGCCCGCCGCGCACGCGAACGGATGACGACCCACGCCCCGGGAGACGGCCGTGAAGATTGGGGAAGCGCACTGGTACGACCTGACCGCCGCCCGCATGTCGCGGCGCGACTTCGTGAGGATCGGCCGCGATGTGGCCGGCATCGTCGCGCTGGGCTCGCTGGGCGCCTGCCGGGGCGACCGCACGGCACGCCTGGCCGTCTCTCCCTTCCCGTCGGGGGTCGCGTCCGGCGATCCGGACGCCGGGGGGGTGGTACTGTGGACGCGCCTGTCGGCGGAAGGGATGCGCGACGCGGGTCTGGCGGCCGAACCGGTCGCGGTGCGCTGGGAGGTGGCGGCCGACGAGAGCTTCTCGCGCGTGGTTCGCCAGGGCACCCAGCTGGCGGTCCCCGAACTGGGCCACTCGGTCCACGTGGAGGTGGAGGGACTCGAGCCCGACCGGCCGTACTGGTATCGCTTCATGTCGGGAGGCGACCAGAGCCCGGTCGGCCGCACCCGCACGCTGCCAGCGCCCGGCACGCCCGCCGACCGGCTGCGCTTCGCCTTCGCCTCGTGCCAGAACTACGAGCACGGCTACTACACGGCCTACCGCCACATGGCCGACGAGGAACTGGATCTGGTCTTCCACCTCGGCGACTACATCTACGAGGTGGGATACGGCGACAACCTGGTGCGCGCCCACGAAGCGGGCGAAGTGTTCACGCTCGACGACTACCGCGCCCGCTATCTCCTCTACAGGTCCGACCCCGACCTGCAGGCCGCCCACGCGGCGTTCCCGTGGGTGACCACGTTCGACGACCACGAGGTGGACAACAACTGGGCGTCCGACGTGGCCGAGGACGACCAGTCGCCCGCGCAACTCCGGCTGCGCCGCACGGCCGCCTTCCAGGCCTTCTACGAGTTCATGCCGGTGCGGCGTTCATCGATGCCCAGCGGGCCGGACATCCAGGTCTACCGGCGGCTGCGCTTCGGCGGCCTGGCCGACCTCCACGTGCTGGACAGCCGCCAGTACCGCTCCGACCAGGCGTGCGGCGACACCAATGGGCCGCTGTGCCCGGAGGCGCTCCAGCCCGGCCGCACCATGCTGGGGACGGAGCAGGAAGATTGGCTGTTCGCGGGCCTGGCGGAGTCGGAGAGCCGCTGGAACGTGCTCGCCAACCAGGTCATGATCGCCCGGCTGGAGGGCTCCCGGGACGGTGAACCCACCGTCTCGATGGACCGCTGGGACGGCTACCCGGAAGCGCAGGACCGGCTGCTCTCCTTCCTGGACCGGACCCGGCCGGCGAACCCGGTCGTCCTCACCGGCGACATCCACAGCAATTGGGCGGCGGACCTGAAGGCGGACCCGCGCAACCCGTCGTCCGGCATCGTGGGTGCCGAGCTGGTAGGCACGTCCATCAGTTCCGGCGGAGACGGGCAGGACACGCGTCCCGGGACCGGCGACACGCTTGCCCGCAACCCGCACATCCACTTCTTCAATGCCCAGCGGGGCTACGTTCGCTGCGCGGCGACCCCGGATCGCATGGTCGCGGACTACCGGATCGTCCCCTACGTCACCGAGCCCGGGGCCCCGGTCGAGACGCGCGCTTCCTTCGTGGTCGAAGCCGGCCGGCCGGGCCTCCTGCCGGCGTGAATCGGTTGCGAACCCGAGCCTCGGGCCACCGCCTTCCCGCCGCGGGCGAGGGCATATGTCACCAGCCCGTGCGCGCGAGGTCCGAATCACGTTACAATGACCGGTCGGGCACCGCGCGGCCCGGAGAGACTTGTTCCATCTTGCCGAAGGAGTTCGCCATGCGAGCCAGCGTCGTCCATTCGACCATCCTGAAGACCGGTGCCGCCGCTCTGGCGCTCGCCCTGGCGGTCGCGCCCGCAGCCGGCCAGTGGACGCCGATGAAACCGGGCAGCGACAACATGGACGTGCTCGGCCACGTCCCCCTCGGCCCGCAGCTCAGCATCGCGGACATCGAGCTCGAGCAGGAAATGCACCGTCCCTACGCGTACGTCGCGCGCATGGTCTACGGCGAGGTCGGTCCCAAGGGCACCGACATCATCAACCTGGAGGATCCCGAGAAGCCGGAGGTGATCTACCGCTGGCGCATCGAGAACCAGGACCTGCACCAGCGCACCGGCGGAATGGACGTCAAGTACTTCAAGCTCGACGGGCGCTACTACGTGGTGCAGTCCCTCCAGTTCGGCCAGGGCGGCCCAAACCCCGACCTGGGCGCGGTCATCCTGGATGTCACCGGGCTTCCCGATCCCACCACCGTGCGCGAGGTGGCGCGCATCCGGGAGCCCGAGTTGCCGGGGGGCTTCCACAACATCTTCATCTACAAGCATTCCGACGGCCGCGTGCTGCTCCTGAGCACGGTGCGCGGCCCGTTCGCCCACGTCTACGACATGGCGAAGGCCGTCGACGGCGATCCCTCGGATGCCCTGGCGGGACGGATTCCGGTTCCCGAGTCCCCGCTCGGGCAGGGCAGCGGGCGCGGCTATCACGACTTCTACGCCGCGTATCATCCCGACACCGGGCAGGATCGCTTCTACGGCGGCGGCACCGGGGGCTACTACGTCTACAACATCAGCGACCTGGACAACCCGGAGCTCGTGGTCACGATGACGGGCATCAGCGGCGTCCGCTCCGGCCACACGTTCACGCCCAGCCCGGACGGGCGTTACGTGATCGCCGAGACCGAGTACCAGTACGCGCCCCTGCGCATCTTCGACCTCCAGCCCGCGCTCGAGGGCACGCAGACGAACATCAGCCGGCCCATCTCGGCCTGGACGGCGGACTGGCAGAACCTGGTGCACAACCACGAGGTGCGCTGGCCCTACGTATTCGTCTCCGGCTATCTCGACGGGCTCCAGATCTTCAGCCTCATGGATCCGGCCAACCCCGTCACCGTGGGCTACTACGACACCTACGTCGGCTCACCCAACGCGCGCGACTTCCGGACCCCGGTGTTCAATGGGGCCTTCGGCGTGGACGTGCGCAACGAGGACGGGCTCATCGTCGTGAGCGACATGAGCACCGGTTTCTGGACCTTCCGCATGGAGGGGTTCAACGGCTGGAACGGCGAGGACTGGGGCATGCCGGACATCTCCAGCGTCCAGAAGTGGGACGAGATCCGTCCGCGCCCGGTAAGTCAGGAGCCGTGATCCGATGATGGGCGAGATGCTGACCCTCGCGCTGCTGGCAGGCCTGGCCCCGGGCAGCGGGGATCCCTCACCGGGGATTCCTCCGGGGACATGCGCGTTGCCGGAGGCCTTCGGACCGGGCAAGGCGGTCCACGCGCCACTGCCCGCATCCGCCGCCCCGGTCGAGGCGCCCGCCTACTACGCCTTCCCGGTAGTGAGCACCCGCAGGCTCCCGGGCACCGGGCTCGCGGCGGGCCTGGGCGAAGTGACCTTCGCCGACTCGCCGTTCGGCGTCACCCTGGCGGAGGACGGCAGCTACCTTCTCGACGTGTGGCTCTCCGTGGAGCGCCTGATGGCGCCCCGCGAAGGCGTCTATGTGGGATGGCTGACGACGCCGGACCTGGACCAGGTCGAGCGCATCGGTCCGCTTGCGGACGGCGGGCCGCTTCGTGGCCGGGCCCGCTGGAACAAGTTCCTGCTCGTGGTCACGCTCGAACCCGCGGACGATCCCGAGGCCGCCATGTGGACGGGCCCCGTCGCGTTGCGCGGCATGTCCCGCAGCGGGCAGATGCACACCATGGCGGGGCACGGCGCCTTCGAACAGGAGAACTGCGCCGCCTACGGCTACGATTGAGACAGCCGACGCCGGTGCGCCCTCTCCACGGACTGCGAATCCTTCTCGTCGCTGCCCTCCCGGGCTTCGGGACCGCTCTGCCGGGCATGATCGCCGCCCTGCCGGGTGCCCTCGCGGCCCAGGAACACCGGATGATGGGCCACGGCGAACACGGCGAGGCGGGCGGCTGGCGGATGCCGCCGATGTCGGCGGCCATGCCGATGGTGCCCGGACTCGAGAACGCGCTCCCGCCCGTGCGTCCCTTCCTGATCGGCGACGGCATGGATCCGGCGATGTTTCCGGCGGCCGAACCCGGCCGGCGGGTCGTGGTGGCCGATGGGGACACCCTCGACATGGACGTGTCCGTGGTCCGGCGCACGATCGGCGGGCGCGACTACGCCATGCTCGGATATGACGGCCAGTATCCGGGTCCTCTCATCCAGGCGGACCGGGGCTCGCGCATCATGGTGCGGGTGACCAACCGCATTCAACTGCCCACGACGGTCCACTGGCACGGGATACGGCTGGAGAACCGCTTCGACGGCGTCGCCGGGCTCACCCAGGACCCCATCGCCGAAGGCGAGACCTTCACCTACGAAATCGACGTTCCCGACGCCGGCATGTTCTGGTACCATCCGCACATGCGCGAGGATGTCCAGCAGGACCTGGGTCTCTACGGGAACCTGCTGGTCGTGCCGCCGAACCCGGACTACTACGGCCCCTCCCACCGCGAAGAGCTGCTCCTGCTCGACGACATCCTCATCGACGACCAGGGCCTCATCCCCTGGGGCGAGGAAGCGCCGACGCACGCGCTCATGGGACGCTTCGGCACCGTGATGCTGACCAATGGGGTCGACGACCACCGCATCGAGGTGCGCACCGGCGAGGTGGTCCGCTTCTACCTGACCAACGTCGCCAACACCCGCACCTTCAACGTCCGCTTCGGGAACGCGCGCGTGAAGCTGATCGCGTCCGACGTGGGCAAGTTCGAGCGTGAGACCTGGGTGGAGAGCGTGGTCATCGCGCCCGCCGAACGCTATGTGGTGGACGTGCGCTTCCCGGAGGCCGGCGAGGTCGGCATCACCAACACGATCCAGGCCGTGAACCATTTCCGCGGCACCTTCTACCCGCACGAGGACACGCTCGCGGTCGTGAGCGTGAACGGTCCCGAAATCGACGATGAGGTCGCGCAGGCCTTCGATGAACTGCGCGAGAACCGCGACGTGATCGAGGACATCGAGCCCTTCCGCGCCCTGCTGGGCAAGCCGGTGGACCTTGAGCTGGTGACCACGGTCCGGGTACGGGATCTTCCGGTGCCGATCGTGGCGTCGATGGAGGCGGACACCTTCTACGTGCCGCCGGTCGAGTGGAACGACGGCATGCCGATGATGAACTGGCTCTCGACCGGCACCCAGGTGACCTGGATCCTGCGGGAACCGGCCAGCGGGCGGGAGAACGGGGACATCGACTGGCGCTTTCGCGTGGGCGACGTAGTGAAGATCCGGGTGTTCAACGACCCCGAGTCGTTTCATCCCATGAACCATCCCATCCACATTCACGGGCAGCGCTTCCTGGTGACCGAGCGCGACGGCATCCCCAACACCAACCTGGTGTGGAAGGACACCACCATCCTTCCGGTCGGCTCGACCATGGATCTGCTGGTGGAGATGTCCAATCCGGGATCGTGGATGCTTCATTGTCACATCGCGGAGCACCTGCACGCGGGAATGATGTTCGTCTTCGAGGTTACGGAGGAGTAGTGCCGCCGATGTCATCACGCATGTCGTTCGCCGCCGTCGCATTGCTGATCGTGGGGTGTGCAGCACCGCCGGCAACGCCGCCCTCGCCTCCGGTTCCGGGGTCCGCGACGGCCGGGACGCCGGCCCCGGGCGACGCGCCTCCGGCCGCGCAAGGCGTACCGGCGACGCAGACTGCTGCCAACGACGCGGCAGCGCCGGAAGGGGCGGCGTCCGGCGACGCGGCTCCGGCCGCCTTCTACACGGAGCCGCAGGCGCGCCGCGGCCAGCGCGCGTTTCGCCAGGTGTGCTCGGACTGCCACTATACGAGCGAGTTCAAGGGCCCGGTATTCACGGACGTCTGGGCGCGCCGCACCGCCCGCGATCTGTACCGGGAGCTGCGCCGCACGATGCCCGACGACAACCCCGGAGGGCTGCCGCGCCAGACCTACGTGGACGTCATGGCGTACATCCTGGAGTTGAACGGCTATCCCGCCGGTCCCGACGAGCTCCCCCCCGATGATGAAGTCCTGGGCGGCTTCAGGCTGACGCCGCCGGTGGGACAGGGTCCCGGGCGTTGACCGGTCGTCCCCTGTTTCGGTAAACTTCTCGGCTGTCGGCCGTTCGCCCGGGAATGGCGGTGGCCGCACCCGGACCAGAGTCTTCGGAGCCCACGGAATGAAAGAAGGAATTCACCCGGCGTATCACCCGGTGGTGTTTCAGGACGCATCCAACGGTTACGCGTTCCTGACCCGATCGACCGTCAAGAGCGACAAGACCATCAAGTGGGAAGACGGGAAAGAGTATCCCCTGGTCAGCCTGGAGATCTCGAGTTCGTCGCACCCGTTCTACACGGGCACCCAGCGCATGGTGGACACGGCGGGCCGCGTCGAGCGCTTCCAGCAGCGCTATGCGCGTCAGATGCGCAAGAAGTCCGGCGCCGGCGAGTCGGACGCGAAGTAGCCGGCCGGCGATGGCAGGCGACACCATCTTCTCCCGGATCGTCCGACGGGAGATTCCGGCCGACATCGTCTACCAGGACGACCTGGTGACGGCATTTCGCGATGTCGCGCCAGCCGCGCCCACGCACGTGCTGGTGGTGCCCAACAGCATCATCGCCAGCGCGCGCGACGTCACCGGCGACGACGAGCCGGTGCTGGGCCGCATGTTCGCGGTCGCGGCGCGCATCGCCCGGGAGCAGGGTATCGCGGAAACCGGCTACCGGTTGATCGTGAACTGCGGCGAGGACGGGTGCCAGGAGGTCTACCACCTCCACATGCACCTGATCGGGGGGCGCCCGCTGGGGCCGATGCTCACGGGTTCCCGGGGCTCGTCCGCCCACTAACACTGGAGAACGACCCGAAGAGGGTGTAGCTTTCTCAACTCTCGCGCGAAGGAGAGGCGACTCAAGGAAGGCGGCAAGGTGGCAAAAAGAGGAAAGATCGAACAGAACCTGAAGCGCGCAAAGCTGATCGAGCGCTACGCGGAGCGCCGTCGCGAGCTTCGGCAGATCATTGCCGACCCCGACAAGTCGACGGAGGAGAAGCGCGAGGCCCAGTGGGCGCTGCGGAAGCTGCCGCGCGATTCCAGCGCGACCCGGTATCGCAACCGCTGTGGCACCACGGGGCGTCCGCGCGGCCACATCCAGAAGTTCGGGCTCTCCCGCATCGCATTCCGCGAGTGGTCCCTGGAGGGGAAGATTCCCGGGGTCCGCAAGTCCAGCTGGTAACGCCGGGTCCGGGCAGCCAGCGGCGGTGGCATCTCCCGCCGTCATCGCCGACGAACTCGGCGCCCACGTCTCGGTAGCCGGAGGCGTCGAGCACGCGCCTGGACGTGCGCGGGACATCACCGCGCTCAACCTGCAGCTCTTCACCAAGCAACCGAACCGCTGGGCCGAGCCCGCGCTCCCCGGCGAGCGGATTCGCGCCTTCAGGCGGGCCCGCGCCGACGCCGGCATTCGGTGTGCCGTCGCCCACGATTCCTATCTCATCAACCTGGCGTCCCCCGATCCGGGCCTCTGGCGCCGGTCCCTGGACAGCTTCCGGGCGGAGTTGGGGCGCGGGCGTGAGCTGGGTCTGGACTTTCTCGTCACGCATCCGGGGAACGCCACCGACGGCGACATCACGAGCGGCATCGCCCGCAATGCCGCGGCTCTGGCGGAGGCGCTGGACGGGTGTCCGGACGGACCGCCCGTGCTGCTGGAGCTGACCGCGGGGGCGGGCACGTCGGTCGGAGGACGGTTCGAGCACCTCGCCGCCATCCGGGAGGGCGTGGGCGCGCCGCTCGACCGGCGCGTGGGCGTATGCGTCGACACCTGTCACGCGTTTTCCGCCGGGTACGATCTGGTCGGCGACTACGAGGGCGTCTGGCGGGCCTTCGACGGCGAACTGGGCCTGGAGTTGTTGGAGCTCTTCCATCTGAACGACTCGAAGCACCCCTTTGCGTCCCGCCGCGACCAGCACGAGATGATCGGCCGGGGAACGCTGGGCGAGGCCCCCTTCCGCCGCATCATGAGGGACGCTCGTTTCCAGGACGTGCCCAAGCTGCTGGAGACGCCCAAGGGCGACGACGTGGTTTCGAACGACCGGCGCAACCTGGCGCTCCTGCGTTCCTGGCGCACGTGAAGGGAGCGCGCTTGAAGGCCCTGGCTCGCGGGCCCGTGCAAGCCGGGCTTCTCCATCTGGTGTTGATGGCGCCGCCGGCGCAGGCCGCGGCGCAGATTCCGCTTGCCGTGGAGGTGCGAGGGGGCGGGGTGTATTCGACCCCGTTCGCCCGGGGCAGGGCCGTGGTGCCGGCCGAACTCGAGGCGGTGGCGCGCGACCTGGAGGTGGGCCCGCGGCCCGCGCCGGTCGTGGAGCTGGCCCTGGTGGGCCGGCCACGCCCGTCGCTCGTGCTCGAAATCCGTTCCGCCGTGAGCATCGCCGACGTGGCCGGGGAGGGTGGGGGGAACGCCTGGCCCGCAGGCCGGATGACCGCCGTCCACATCATCGGCGGGCTTCGGTTTCCGCTGTCGCCGCTACCGGGCGTGGACCTGCGCGCAGGCGCCGGCAAGGTGCTGTACCTGAGCAACGACGTGAATCTGCTGGAGGGGAGCGGACAGACGGGCGTGCTGCTGTCCGGCGGATTCGGGGTTCGCCTTCCCGGCCCCTTCCCCGCGTTCGGGGTGGCCGAGGCGCAGTGGCACGAGTTCGATGCTGCTCCGCTGGCTGAAGCGGGCGCGGCGGCGGGCGCGGTAACTCGATTCCTCGCCTACCTGGCCGTGCCGGCGTGGGGGACGCCATGAACCCGCGGCGGGGAACCGGATCGACGTTGCGGATGGCATTGGTCGGCGCGGCGTTCGCCACCGCCTGCGACAGCGCCATCATCCCGGCCCTTCCGGGCCCCTACGACTTCCGCCTGGCCGTCTACGGCACCGACGGTCGCGCGCGCCCGCGAACCTTTCACTGGGACCGGGGCGCCGTGGTGCCGGTGTACGTGGTGCACGAACAGTCGGGCGCCGGCGACCTGCGGCAGGCCTTCCGGCGGGCCGCGCGGGCCTGGCGGTCGGCCGCGGTGTTCGGCGAAGTGCGGTTGCGGGAGACCACCGACCTGGGCGAGGCGCGCGCGGTGCTGCGCTGGCACGATGCGGCGGGCGTCCTCTCGACTCCCATGACGTGCGTGGGGCCGGTGACGGGTGCCGCCTCCACTCTCGGGTGCCTGAACGACCCCCGCGACGCGCTGCGCACCTGGCCTCGCCGCGACGGCGAACCCTCGCAGGTCATCTACCGCGTGGTCATCCGCCGAACCGACGACCAGGAGTTGCTCGAGCGGCTGGTGATCCACGAGATGGGACACGTGCTGGGCATACTCAGCCATTCGCCGGATCCGTCCGACATCATGTGGGCGGGCCCGGACCTTCCTCCGGCGCCCACCGCGCGGGATCGAAGCACGTTTCGTTCCCTCTACATGACGCCCGTGGATCTTCCCGTCGAGCTGCCGTATCCCGGAGAATAGCGCGGCGACGGCTACCCCCGACTGTTGGAACATCGTCACCGTTGACTCGACTACCGCATTCCTGTACCCTCCGCGATTCATCGAGGCCGGTCGAGCGTACGGGCCCGCAGACGCCGGGGGCGTTCCCGGACGCCCGCCAGTGGGATTCTCCCCAATGCCCGAGCCGACGGATGGCCTGTTCGCCCCGGAGACTGAAGTGAGCGCTCACCCATTGAACCCACGCCTGCCGGTGGCCGTGCTGGGGGCCACGGGAATCGTCGGCCAGCGCCTGGTTCGCATGCTTTCCGGGCATCCTTCGCTACGGCTGGCCGAAGTCGCCGCGTCGTCGCGGAGTGCCGGTCGGCGCTATGCGGACGTGGTGCCCTGGAGCCTGACCGGCCGCATCCCGGACGGGGCCGCAGGGCTGCCCGTACGCGCCGTTGGCGACCCACTGCGCAGCCGGCTGGTTCTTTCGGCGCTGCCGCGCGCCGTCGCAACCGACCTGGAACTCGATCTCGCCCGCGGCGGCCACGTCGTTTGCAGCAACGCCTCCGCGCACCGTCAGCGCGCGGACGTGCCCCTGATCGTGCCGGAAATCAACGCCGGCGATCTGGCACGGACCAGGTCCCAGCCGTGGGTCGCCGCGGGAGGCGCGCTGGTGACCAACCCGAACTGCGTCGTCGTCGGAGTTGCACTGGCGCTCGCTCCGATCGAAGGGAGCTTCGGGATCGAGGAGGCGACGGTGGTCACCCTGCAGGCGCTCACCGGTGCCGGGCTACGCGGCACGGCCGCGGTGCAGATGTCCGGAAACGTCGTTCCCTGGATCTCGGGCGAAGAGGAAAAGATCGGGCCCGAACTCAACAAGATCCTCGGCACCCGAATCCGGGTCGCCGCCAGCACGAATCGGGTGCCCGTGCTCGATGGTCACATGGCTCATGTCTTCCTGAAGCTGCGGACGCCGGCACAGCCGGAGGAGGTCGAGCGCAGCCTGCTCGACTACCGCCCGTGCCCGCCCCTGCCCGAGTTGCCGACGCTCCCGGAACGCCCCATCGCGGTGCGCTCCGAGCCCGACCGGCCCCAGTCTCGCCTCGACATCGGCGCCTCGCGCGGCATGGCGGTCAGCGTCGGTCGCGTTCGTTCCGCGCCCCCGCACGATCTGGCTCTCGTCACCGTGGTGCACAACGGGGTGCGTGGCGCCGCCGGGGCGTGCCTGGCCAACGCCGAGCTGTGTGTCGCCCACGGGCTGCTCGAGCGCGGCGAATCGAGGGCCGGCGGCTGAGCGTTCGCAGTCGAACGGCTCCGCGACCGCAGTCGAACGGCTCCGCGACCGCCGGCGCGAGGACGTCGTTCGGCGGCTGTTGGACAAACATGATCGGCATCGCTACTTTTTCCTTGCGTTTCGGAGGCCAATCGATAATTGAGCCAACACAATGAGGCCGGGACTGGCTCTCGCGCCGGACGCAATGCCCCGGAACCGGGGACTGCGGAACTCGCGGGGAGGTCGCCAAGGATTCGTACCCGGGCTTCAAATATCTCCTCCGAAATGTCGGGAGGCTGGCGTCCGACGGGGCGCCGGTCTCCTGTTTTTCTGATGGCCGTCCTCGTGTCCGCAGCGGGAAGGGAAAGATGCCGCGGGTAAGGATCACGCGGAGGATGCACTTCTGCGCCGCCCACCGGCTGCACCGGCCCGAGTGGTCCGACGAGCGCAACCAGGAGGTGTTCCGCAGTTGCGCCAACCCCAACTGGCACGGCCACAACTACGAGCTGGACGTGACCGTGGAGGGACCGGTCGACCCGGACACGGGTTACGTCCTGGACCTGAAGCGGTTGCGCGATCTGGTGCAGGAACGGGTAGTCGCCGAGGTGGACCACGCCAACCTGAACCTGGATGTCGACTGGCTGGACGGGACGATTCCCACCACGGAGAACGTGGTCGTGGCGATGTGGCACAGGCTGCGCGAACGGATGCCCCCGGAGGTGGAGCTGGTGAAGCTGGTCCTGTGGGAGACGCCGAGGAACCGCGCGGAGTACTCGGGTGAGTAGCCGCGAAGTGGAACTCCTGCGGGGGAACGGCCCCGGCCCGGATCGCGAGGGAGCATCCGGGTCCCGCCCGGCTTCGCTGGCACAGGCCTCGTTCGAGGAGCTGGTGGCCGAGATCATCCGCCGACTCGGCGAGGATCCCGACAGGCAGGGGCTGGTGCGCACGCCGACCCGGGTCGCGCGCTCGATGGAACTGTTCACCAGCGGGTACGCGCAGACGCCCGAAGAGGTGATGACCGGAGCTCTCTTTCAGGAGAGCCACCAGAACATGGTGCTCGTGCGCAACATCGAGATGTATTCCCTGTGCGAACACCACCTCCTGCCATTCTTCGGGAAGGTCCACGTGGCCTACATCCCGAACGGGCGCATCGTCGGACTTTCCAAGACGGCGCGCATCGTGAACGTCTTCGCCCGCCGGCTCCAGGTGCAGGAGAGGCTGACGGAGCAGATCGCCCAGGGGCTGTGGGATGTGGTGCGCCCGCAGGGCGTGGGCGTGATCGTCGAGGCGCACCACCTGTGCATGATGATGCGTGGCGTCGAACAGCAGAACTCCTCGACCCTCACGTCGGCGATGCGGGGGTTGTTTCTGGAGGATCCACGGACCCGCGAGGAGTTCCTCGCCCTGGCGCTGAAGTCGGGGAAACTGGACTGATGGGAGAACCCCGCGGGCGATCGGCCGTCCTGGCCGGCTGCTCCGCGCTGGTGACGGGCGCGACCAGCGGGATCGGCGCCGCATGCGCGCGCCTGCTGGCGTCGGCCGGGGCGGAGGTCTTTCTGGTGGCGCGGCGGCGCGACCTGCTCGCTCGCATCGCAGGCGAGACCGGCGCGCACGACCTTCCGGCGGACCTCGCCGACGCTCGCCAGCTGGAGGCCATGTCGGCGGAGGTGTCGGCGCGCCTGGGCGGCTCCCCCGACATCTTCGTCCACGCGGCAGGGGTGTTTTCCCTCGCCCCCCTTCACCAGACGGGCGTGGCGGATCTGGACCGCAGCCTGAGCGTCAACCTGCGAAGCGCCTTTCTCCTGGCACGGGCCTTCCTCCCCGACATGCTGCGGCGGAACCGAGGGCAGATCGTGCTGGTGGGTTCGGTGGCGGGACGTACCGCGTTTCCCGACAACAGCGCCTACTCCGCCTCCAAGTTCGGGCTGCGCGGCATGCACGAGGTTCTGCGGGAGGAAACCCGCGGAACGGGCGTGCGGACCTCGCTGGTCGAGCCGGGAGCGTGCGACACTCCGCTCTGGGATGCCATCGACCCGGAGCGGCACCCCGGGCTTCCGCCGCGCGACGCCATGCTCGAAGCACGGCAGGTAGCCGAGGCCATCCTGTTTCTGGCCACCCGCCCCCCCACCGTCCAGATCCCCCTTCTGCAGATCGAACGCGCGTGACGTGGGCGAACCTCGTCCGGCGCCGCCGCTGAAGACGTGAATCCGCAGCTCACCGAGCGTCTGATCTGTCCGCGTTGCGGCCCGCGCTTCGGCCTGGTTCTGCGTGCGGACCAGGTGGAGGAGGGAAGCGTGGTCGACGGCTTTCTGGGCTGCTCCAACTGCCGCGTGCTCTATCCGGTCGCGCGCGGCGTCGCGGATCTTCGTCATCCTCCGCGCTCCCGGACCCATCGACGCGCGCGCGCCGTCCCTCCGCCGACGGCAGACGCCTCCGCACCCGAGACGCTGCGCCTTGCCGCGCTGATCGGCGTGGCCCGGGGTCCCGCGCTGATCGCGGTCGCCGGGAACCTGGCCGGCCGGGCGTCCGGGCTTGCGTCCCTGCTTCCCGACGTGGAGGTGGTTGCGCTGGCCCCGCGGTTCGACTTCCGGCCGCCTGGCGGCGCGAGCTGGCTCATGGCATCCCAAAGGCTGCCGCTGCGCGACGGATCGCTGGCCGGCATCGCCCTGGCGGGGTCGTGGGCCGAACCTCTGCTCGACGACGCTGCGCGATGCCTGGCGCCAGCCGGGCGCATCGTCCTCCTGGGTGCCTCCGCCGATGGCGAGCAGGCCTTTCGCAGCCGGGACCTCAAGGTGCTGGCGAGCAAGGAGGGCGTGCTGGTGGGGCGCCTCGACTAGCGGCCGACGGTGTTTGCTTCGCACCTCGGCTGCGGATAGTTTTCGCAGCCACTCGCACTTTCCGATCCCCATCCTCCATCCCCCGCACCGACGTACCAAATGGGTTGGATTAAAGGTCTTTTCCGGGGCTCCGGCCCGGACAAGACAGACTACCATGAGGATGCGCGTGCCCTCGTCGAGGAGGGCAAGTACCAGGACGCGCTGAACTCCTTCAATCTCGCCTTGAAGGAGTCTCCCGGAGACCCCGTCATCCTGCAGGAAATCGCCATGGTCTACACCCGGATCGGGATGTCGGACGAGGCGGCGAAGACCTATCGCCACGTATTGCGCAAGCATCCGGATACGGCCGGGGCCCACTACGGGCTCGGGTTTCTGCTGCGGCGTGCCGGACAGAAGAGGGCGGCCGTCGATCATCTCAGCACGTTCCTCGCCAACCCTCCCCGGGGTCCCGAGTACGAGCAGCACATCTCCCATGCGCGCAGCACACTGGCGACTTTGAAGCGTGAACTGGAGCAGGGGGCTGCAGATGGGGATGGATAGGGAGGCCCGCCTCTCCTGGCTGGGCACGGGGCGGGCCTACGAGGGTCGGTCCGGGGCTGGCGATCCGGCCATGACCATCGATGGGGACGGCGCGCGCGGGCCTTCTCCCATGGACACGCTGCTGCTGGGCGTCGCGGCGTGCATGGGGATCGACATCCAGGAGATTCTGCGCAAGTCGCGGGTGCCGCTCGAGGAACTGGATTTCGTCGTCCGGGGTTCGCGCGCCGAAGATCATCCCCGCCGCTACACCCGCATCGGCCTCGACGTCGTCCTCTCCGGACCCCGACCCGAGGACTCCGCGCGGGTCGAGCGCGCGGTCGAGCTGTCGCGCGACAAGTATTGCAGCGCCCTCAACTCGCTGCGCAGCGACATCCGGATCACGACCCGCATCCGGTATCGGACGCCGGCTGCCGCGCCGGGGGCGCCGTGAGCTCCGCCACGCTCACCAGCCTGTTTCTGGAGGCGGTCGAGCGATTCGGCAGCGCAACCGCGCTGAGGGCTCCGACTGCCGACCTGACCTGGTCGCGGATCTCCTACGATGAAGTGTTCCGCACCACCCGGATGGCCGCGAGCGGGCTGCGCGCACTCGGGATCGGGCGCGGGGAGGCGGCGGCCATCCTTTCCGCCAACCGCCCCGAGTGGGCGCTCGCCGACTACGCCTGCCTGTGCGCCGGCGTCCGCGACGTCCCGATCTATCCCAGCCTGACCGCGCCCCAGATCGCCTACATTCTGCGAGACTCGGGCGCCCGGGCCGTTTTCGCCGAGGACGATGTACAGCTCGCGAAGCTCATGGAGGTTCGGGACCAGTGCCCCGAACTCCGCCACATCATCGTTTTCGATGCCCCCGGCGAGATGCCCGAAGGCACCATGGCATGGCGCGACTTCGTGCAACTCGATCCCGTCGGCCTTAGCGAAGAGGCGTTTCGGGAGGAGGCGCTCGCCGCGCGGCCCGAGGCGGTCGCCACCATCCTCTATACCTCGGGCACGACAGGCCATCCGAAGGGCGTATTGCTCACCCATGCCAACATCGGCTCGAACGTGCACGTGTCCCGGACGCTGCTCGACATTTCGGACACCGACACCACGCTCAGTTTCCTGCCCCTGTCGCACGTCTTCCAGCGCATGGTGGACTACGTCTTCTTCAGCGTGGGGTGCACCATCGCGTACGGGCGCGACATGACGACCGTGGCCGAGGACCTGAAGATCGTGCGACCGACCGTGGCCGTCTCGGTTCCCCGGCTGTACGAGCGGGTATACAACGCGGTAACCGGAGCGACGGGCGTGAAGGGGCTGCTGGTGGGCTGGGCGTCGTCGGTGGGGCTTGCGCACGCCGACGCGGTGCTGGAAGGCCGCGATCCGGGGTGGTGGACGCGGGTCCGCAAGTCCCTGGCCGACAAGCTGGTGTTCAGCAAGCTGCGCGCGGCAGTCGGCGGACGGCTGCGTTTCTTCGTAAGCGGCGGCGCACCGCTTTCGCCCGGCATCAACAGGTTCTTCTTCGCCGCCGGGCTTCAGATCCTCGAGGGATACGGGCTGACCGAGACCAGCCCGGTCACCAACGTGAACACCTTCGAGAACTTCCGCATCGGGACCGTCGGCAAGGCGGTTCCGGGCACGGAGATCCGCATCGCCTCCGACGGGGAGATCTGCATTCGCGGGCCGCAGGTCATGAAGGGATACTTCAACCGCCCCGAGGACACCGCCGAAGCCATCGACGAGGAAGGGTGGTTCAAGACCGGCGACATCGGCGAGTTCGACGAGGACGGCTATCTCCGCATTACCGACCGCAAGAAGGACATCATCGTCACCGCCGGCGGCAAGAACATCGCGCCACAGCCGATCGAGAACCGGCTCAAGCTCGACCCGTACATCGACCAGGCGGTCATGGTGGGCGACCGGCGCCGTTTTCCCGCTCTTCTCGTGGTGCCCGACTTCGAGCAGCTGAACCGTTGGGCGGCCGCCGGCGAGATCGACGCCTCGGACCTCGGGGCGCTGCTCCGGGATGCGAGGTGCCAGGAGTTTCTGGGGGGCAGGGTCAAGGCATCGCTGGCGGACCTGGCCAGTTTCGAGACGCCCAAGAAGACGGCCTTCCTGGCGACGGCGTTCACGATCGAGGACGGGACGCTGACCCCGACCCAGAAGGTGCGGCGACGTAGCGTGGAGGAGCGCTACGGTGCGCTCATCGAGTCGCTGTACGACGAAGCGAACGTCAACCGCGACTACTTCGCGGGCTGAGCGGGCCTTTCTCGAGCCGGGAGAGCGTCGGGTGTCGGATGCGCACCGGGTGGTGCTGGTTTCCACGCCGGGAGCCGAAGCCGGACGGCAGTTGGCCCGAGTCCTGGTCGAGGAACGGCTGGCGGCATGCGGGAGCGTGGTGCCGGCGGTGACGTCGGTGTACCGCTGGCAGGGCGCGGTGGAGGAGGAGGAAGAAGCGCTGGTGGTGCTCAAGACGGCGGCCGACCGGGTCGAAGCGCTCACGCGGCGGACGCGCGAACTGCATCCCTACGACGTCCCCGAGATCCTCGCTCTTCCCGTCTCGGCCGGCAATCCCGCGTACCTGGAATGGGTGATCGAGGAGACGCGCGCCGCACCGTCCCGGGGCGCCGAAGCGCAGACCTGATGGACAGGCTTCCCCGCGGGGCCCATATTGATGCCGGCAAACCGGGGGATTCGACTCCCCTGTTCACGAACTTCGAACCGCTCGCGCGAGGGGCAACATGAGCTGGGTGCCTGGCGGCTACATCTTCACCCACGTGGTCTTCTGGGGCGTGGTGGCGCTGGTCGCGGTGGGGACCAACGCGGTCGCGATCATGATGGTCACCGGTCTGATGCTCCTTCTGGTGCCCGAGTCGCTCAGGCGCTGAGAACTCCCCGGAGGAGAAACGAATGCTGCTCCTGAAGATACTGGGCGGCGTCCTCGCGCTCGCGCTCGGGGTTTTCCTGGGACTCTCCTTCGGACGCGGCCCCACCGTGGAAGAAGTCGAAGAGCGGATGGGCAAGAACCTCCCGCGGGAGCGGGCCACGCGCCACTTCACCTTCCTCGGCCTGATGCAGAAGAAGCAGGAGCGGGCGTCGCACCGACGCCGTCAGCAGAGCCGGGGGCCGTTCGACCTCTCCAGGTAGGCCAGGCTACCCCCCCGTGGCCCATCAGCCATCAAGCATGGCGACCGCCTTCGCGACGGCCTAACCCACCAGCCGGGTCACGAGCACCAGCACGGTGCCGATGATGCCCCCGAGCACGTAGCCCAGGCGCACGATCAGCTTCAGTTCCCGCTCGGTCACCCGGCGCACGATCTCTTCCATGCGCGAAGCGGGGAACGCCAGCACCTTCTCCTCGACGCGCCGCGCCACGTCGATCTGCCGAACCAACGCGGGCACCTGGGCCTGCAGCCATTCCCAGACCGGTGCGCCCAGTCCCTGCTTGAGGCGATCGGCTGCACCGTCGGGGAGCCAGCGCGCGGGCACTCCGATGGGGCGGTCGAGGACGGTGTCGACGAGCTGGCGGCCCGCGCCGTCGATCAGGCGGGCGGCGGCGTCGCTGCGGGCGAGCGAGACCAGCCCGCCGGCGATCGAAGCGGGAGGGACGCGCTCCAGCACCTCGCCCCAGCTGCGCGCACCGGCTTCGTGCAGCGCCGTCTCGAGCTTGCCCACCAGGAATCTGCGTGTGGCGGGATCGCGGGCCGTCGAGGTCACCCAGTTGGCCACGGTCTGGCGCGCCGCCACCACGCTCTCGCTGTCGGCTTCGCCCAGCACCAGGTGGACGGGACGGCGCAGGAAATCGACGACCGCGTCGTTGATGCCGCGCGACATGGCCGCCTGGACCGCGGGGTCCTTCAGCATGCGCGCGATCTGTTCCGCCCCTTCCTCCCGGATCGCGTCCAGGACCCGTTCGACGGTGTCCTCGGTGATGACCAGGCGCGCCACCACCCGCTGGTGGAAACGCAGGTCGCGCATGAAGCGCTGCAGCAGGTCGTTGATGCCCCGTTCGAAGCGGGCGCGCGCCCCATCGTCCTCGAGCAGGGAGCCGAGCCGGGCGATCGCCAGCGGCAGGTAGTCCGCGAGCCCCCGTTCGAACGCGGCCACCATTCCGGGCGGAATCGTCTGCTCGAAGGTCTTTTCGGGAGAGAGCAGCGAGCGGGCCGCCGAGGACAGGTAGTCGTCCACCGCCCGGTAGAAGCCGTCGCTTCCCAGCGTGCCCTCCATCCATCCGTCGAGCGCGGATGCCAGCGCGGCGCTGCGGGCAGGCGTGAGCGCCCCGCCGATGGGCACGTCCGAGAGTGCTTCCACAATCGACCCGGCGCGGTCCTCGACCGCCCGTTCGAACTCCACCGAGTCGAGCCAGGACGCGATCTGCTCGCGGACCCTGACCGCCGAGTGGTGCAGCGCCGATTCCACCTCGGGCAGGATCGACGCGGGCAGGATCTCCCGGAGGGAACCGCGCTCCTCCAGGAGCAGCACGTCCACGAACGCGCCCAGGCGCCGATCGAAGGCGCGCCGGAACTCTTCATCGGCGAACGTCCGCTCCAGGTCGGATTCGGTGAGCAGGCGGTTGCCGACCGTCCGGCCGACGGCCGCGGCCAGGCGCGGCTGGTTCTTGGGGACCGCGCCCTGCAGGAAACCGATCTTCCGGCCACGCACGCGCAACGGCTCGTACGGGTGGAAGAGCATCCAGATCGCGATCGAGTTGGTCAGCCCGCCCGCCAACGCACCGAAGGCGATGGTGAGCAACGGGGCGATCAGGTTCTCGAACAAGGGGTGATGCGGCTCAGGGTGTGCGATGGTAGAGGATGCCGCGCACCCGATGCGGGATGGTCTCGATCGTGATCGAGCCTTCCACTTCGGAGATGGCGATCACGGGCAACTGCGGACCCGGCCCCTCCCCGGCCTCCATGTGCGTGCTCATGGCCTCGATTCTACCCGTCAGGTCGGCGTCGGGCGACTGGAAGCGCCACGCAACCGGAACGTCGCGGCGGGCCGGTTCGAACGCCCTCGAGCGGGTCGCCGTCACGACCACGTCCGGCCAGTCGAAATTGCGCGCGCGCAGCGTACCCCAACCCTGGAAGGTGGAGTCGGCGGCCGCATCGAACGGTCCTCGCAGAAATACATGGATGTCCTCGGAGATCAGAAGCGCCCAGCTTCCGGGTGTCGCGTCCGAGGCCTGCCGGGCAAAGGAAATGTCGACCAGCGTTCCCGCGACGGCGTTCTCGGACAGAACCGTCGAGGCGCCTCTCACCTGGATCAGTTCGCCGGGACGACTGCTCCATCCCGCCAGCGCGTCCCCCAACCACATCTCCAGCTCCCGGCCTGCGCTGCGATAGAGGAGGGCGGTCAGCGCATCCCGTTCCGCAACGATGATGCGGATGCCCTCGTGCGGGATGATGCGCCATGGAGCCCGGACCGGGGGGGTCTCCCAGGAGGACTGGAAGAAAGCGTCCCACACTCCTCCGCGCGCCAGCCAGATGCGCGCCTCCCTGTCGATGGCGTCCGCGCCGGTGTCCGCCGAAAACGACCAGGCAACCACCAGCGGGTTTTCGTCCTCCAACGCAAAGAAGGCCAGATGGCGCTCGTACCGGTTGCCGGCGAGCGAGTCCAGCGGCGCGAGGGCCGGGTCTTCGACGCGCGCGCTGCCGGGGCTCCCGGGCTCGGCGGCGCATGCGACGGTCACCATGAGCGCCGCCGACAGCAGCGTCCGCGCCGCCCTCATCGGGCCGGGACCGGAGCTTGACGAAACGCGGTCTCGACCACCACGTTGCCGCCCGGGACGAACCCCTTCAGGACGCCCATCCATCCCCTCCTCAGAGTAGCTACCCATGGAATACAATCCCGACCTCCCCTTCTACCGGCGGCTGCACTGGCAGGTTCTTGCCGCGATGATCCTGGGTTCGATCGCCGGAGTCACCTTCGGCGAAGCCGGCGCCGAGGCGATCGGCTGGATCGGCGAACTGTTCATGCGGCTGCTGAGGATGATCATCGTGCCGCTGGTGCTCACCTCGATCGTGTCCGGAGTGGCGTCGGTGGGAGGAGGCCGGGCCGTGGGCCGCCTGTTCGGCAAGACGCTGGGATACTACGTCGTGTCGAGCTTCCTCGCCGCTACGGTGGGGCTCATGATGGTCAACCTGATCCGGCCGGGCGTGGGATCCAGCATCGTCGAGGCCTCCACCGATCCCATGCTGGTCGACACGCCGGACTCGTTCATCCAGCTGATCCTCGACATCGTGCCCATCAATTTCGTGGATGCGGCCGGAACCGGGGACATGCTGGCGATCATCTTCTTCTGCATCGTCTTCGGCGCCGCCATCACGACCCTGCCGGAACGCCCCCGCGTCATCGTTACCGACATCTTCGACGCCTTCTTCAAGGCGATGATGGCCCTCACGTCCGGCATCATCAAGCTGCTGCCCATCGGTGTCCTGGCCCTCATCACGAGGATGGTGGGCACGACCGGATTCGAAGCGTTCGGAACCCTGGCCAAGTACGTCGCGACGCTCGCGTCGGGGTTGACGATTCACCTCTTCATCACCTTGCCGCTGGTGCTGTACTTCGGAGGGCGGCTGGCGTCCGGGCGCCCGATCTCACCGATCGTCCACTTCCGCAACATGCTCGAGCCGCTCCTGGTGGCCTTCTCGACCAGTTCCTCGGGCGCGACGCTTCCGGTCACCATCAAGACCGTGCGGGAGAAGGTGGGCGTTTCCAACAAGGTGTCGTCCTTCGTGCTGCCCATGGGCGCCACGGTGAACATGGACGGAACGGCGGTCTTCGAATGCGTCGGGGCGCTCTTCATCGCCCAGGCTCTGGGCGCCGACCTCAGCTTCATGACGCAGGCCACGGTCGTACTGACCGCGCTTCTCGCGTCGATCGGAGCGGCTGCGGTGCCTTCGGCCGGCCTTGTGGTCATCTTCATCGTTCTCGAGGCCATCGGGCTTGGCGGGAACGCCGACGCCGCCCTGATCGTCGGGGCCATGCTCGCGATCGACCGCCCGCTGGACATGGCGCGTACGGCGGTCAACGTCTACAGCGATTCGTGCGGCGCCGCCATCATCGCGCGCTCGGAGGGCGAAGAACACGTGGATGCCCAGGTCGCCGTCGGATGATGCCGGGGGGACGGGCTAGCGCCGCTCTCCCCGTCTTCCGCCGCGTCGACCCCGTGAACGGGATCCCCGTCCGCTGCCGTGGCGGCCGGAGGCCCGGCTCCCTTCGGCGGCGGGCGGTCCGGCATCGGGCGCGGTGCCTTCGGCGGCGGGTGCCTCGGCGTCCGAGCGGCCCTTTCCGCGGTAGCCGGGACGCCGGTTCGAACCGCGGCCTCCCCGCCGCGCATGAGCGCGTCGAGAACGGAGTCCTCGCCGGCCGGCGTTTCGCCCTGGCGCGTGGGAACTCCGTCGGCCGAACCCGGTCCGATCGCGATCGCTTTCAACGGCGGGTCCAGCGACTTCCACCGGCGCGGAGTAATCCGCCGGGGGCTCGGGGTCCCCGCCGGCCTCCTCGGGGAGAGATGCTTCGCGGACCGGAGCCGGGGGCGTCCGGGGCCTGGTGAGTTTCCGGTCCAACGCGGCGATGAACGCGCCGATGAGCCGCGTGTTGCTGCCGAAGTCCCCCAGCTGCCTGGAGCGCGAAGTCGAACGGAGATCCACCCGCGTCTGCGCCAGCTCATCGAGTCCGATGCGGATCACCACGTCGCTCGCGCGGCGGGAAAGGTGCCCCCGCGTAAGGGCTTGGATCACGCCTTCCTCCTCGTCCCACCAGCGGGCATGCCAGCGCGGCAGCTCACCTCGAACGAGGTCGAGGGCGGCATCCCAGACGTGAGCGAAGGGGATGGCATAGGTGCGGCCCACGAGACGCCGATCGGCGGCGTCGGCCGATGTGCGGGCGGAAGCCGCCACAAGCGCGCGCTTCAGACGACCGGCAAAAGAGAGTTCCTGGCTCAGCCTTTCCCTCCTGGGAGGCCCCGTTCGCGAAACAGAGGCAACTCGCAACGCATAATCTTACGTTGGCGCGCGTACGAATTCCATTCCACCGGCCGGTTCCACGGAATGCGGCAGATTTCTCACCGGATTACTGCATGAAAGCCGTCATCCCGCTTGCGGGCAAGGGAACGAGGCTGCGGCCCCACACCCATCACCTGCCCAAGGCGCTGGTGCGCGTGGCCGGGAGACCGGTTCTCGCCCATCTGCTTGATGGCCTTTTGCGCTTCGGGGTCACGGAGATGGTGTTCATCGTCGGCCATCTCGACGAAGTCATCCGCCGGTACATGGAGGACGCGTATCCGGACCTGCCCGTCCACTACGTCGTCCAAGCCGTGCAGGACGGGACCGCGGGCGCGGTCAAGCTGGCGCAGCCGTTCGCGGCTGACGAGCTGCTGATCCTGTTCGCCGATACCCTGTTCGAAGCCGACCTGTCGCCGGCGCGAACGCTCTCGCCGGAGTGGAGCGCGGTCATCTGGACGAAGGAGGTCGAGGACTATTGGAAGTACGGCGTCGTCGTAACCGACCGGGACGGCGCCATGACGCGGATCGTCGAGAAACCGGAGCAACCCGTCTCCCGCCTCGCCAACATCGGCCTCTACCACATCCGCGATTCCGCCCTGCTCTTCGAGGGCATAGATCACGTGCTGGCTTCGCCGAAGAGCTCATCGGGGGAGTACTACCTGACGGACGCCTTCCAGTACATGGTGGACCGCGGCGCGCGCATCCGCACGGCGCCGGTGGACTCCTGGCACGACTGCGGCAGTCCCGAGGGGTTGCTCGGCACCAACCGCCATCTGCTGGAGGCCGGGGGCGCGGCGGTCTCGCCCAGCGCCCGGTTGAGAGACTGCTCGCTCTCCGGGCCGGTGCTGGTGGAGGAGGATGTGGTTGGCGAGGGGAGCGTCATCGGTCCCAACGTCACGCTCGAGCGGCGCGCGCGAGTGGTCGGCAGCCGGCTGGCAAACACCATCGTGGGCGCGGGAGCGCGCGTGGAGGGAGCGCGCCTGGACGGGTCGCTGGTCGGCGCGGGAGCCGTAGTGCGGGGTGTGGAGGGAAGGGTCAACGTGTCGGCCCACTCGCTGGTTGAGGCGACGGGGGCGAACGAAGGTTCCTAGTCCCCTGGCAACGGACCGAGGGGCGACCGCCCGTCGCGCCGCGGTCAGGCCGTGCGTCTCGCGCGCTCCACGGTCGTACACCGCTGCCCGAGCCGCTGAGTGCGCAGGAGAGCAGGGTCGTTTCTGGCCGTGCCACCGCGAACTGCTCGCCGATACGAATTGGTTCGGCATCGAGCGGTGCGCCGTCATGGCCGGGATTCGGGACATGGATGCCTTCGATGCTTGCTTGGCGGACGAGTCACCGGTACTCTCCATCGAAACCGAGTGCTTAGAAGGAATCTGTCTTGGTGGTTGGGATTGGTTCCAATGCCAGAACTCGCTATGAAGTGCATCTGTTAGACTCCCAGATCAGTGGTGACTGAAGGGGACGTGCGCCAAATGAACGGCGGGTTACATTCTCTGAGGGTAATCGCGCGTCAACTGATTTCCCTAAGCGCGTTGGTCCTTTGCACCCCTGGGGTGATGGGTGCGCAGGCCATGTGTTCGACACCATGGCGGCTGGATGAAGTCCTGCGAATCGGCTCTTTGGAGGGCACAGATCTCGTCACCAGCGTTATGGATCTTGCGATCGGTCCTGATAGCGCCCTCTACGTCGCTCAAGCCATGGTGCCCGAGATCACGGTGTTTTCCCCCGATGGCCGGGTGCTTCGTCGGATCGGGCGCGCGGGGCAAGGGCCGGGTGACATCCAGTTCGCGGGCCTCGGTGTGGGGTGGATCGCGGACACTCTATGGATATCCGACCTCAATCGGATTCAGCTGTTCACCACTGACGAGCGCGTACCGGAGGAGGTCATCCAGTTTTCCGTGAGTGTACCCGAAGAAGGATCGCGGTTGACCCCGGGCCGAATGCTCGCGGATGGAACGCCCATCGGTAGGCGGGTCATCACCGATGGGCGGGCCCGGTTGTCTCGAGGAGCTAGCCCCGGGCTCGCATTGCGCCGCCTCTCACGATCCGGAGAGGTTCTCGACACCATCGCCATCATGCATTGGCCGGACAACGCCGTACAGAATGAGAGGGACGCGAGGCTGTTTCCGGGGATTCACCCGCTGCGCGACCTGCCCCTGATCGGCCTCAAAGAGTACTTGACGGCTCTTAGACCCGATGGTACCGCTGTAGTCCAGATCGGGAAAGTGCATGAAGACGCGACTCCACCGACCTTTGAACTTCTGGTGATTTCGATCGGTGGGGACACGCTCCTGCATCGAACCGTCGAGTACGCGCGGCGCGAAGTCAACTCTGCGATGGAACGCCGGCTGGCGGACGAATACGCCGGTTGGAGGGTCGGTGATTACGCGCCCTCGTCGCTCTCCGCGCCTCAACTGACTGAGGCAACGCTTGAGCGCAGGCGCCGTGCCGCGCGCGACGTTTTCCGGGTCCCGGAGCACCATCCTCCGGTCAGGCAGGTCGTGGCTGGAACGGACCGAACGATCTGGTTGCTGAGAGAGATGCGCGAGGACCGCGTCGACGTCTGGGAGATCTACGGTTCGGATGGCACGCTGGAGGGGACAGTAGAGATAGAACAGGGCCGCGGTTCACTAAAGCCTTGGCACCCTCGTTTGGCCATTGTCCTCGCGAGCCGCGACGAGGTCTGGGGAACCACGTTCGCCGAGTACGACGTGTCGTACCTCCACCGGTACCGCGTCGATCGGACATGCGCACCGTAGACAGGTCCCTCACTACATGTGGTTAGGGAGTGTGTCCTGACCTCGCGATTCCTGTTCTATAGACGGCTTGGGAGGGTTGGTGATGGCTAATATGCTGGATCGGCTGAGCTTTTCGCGGGCGGGGGCCAGGGGTCATGTACCCGTGCCGCTGGAGGAGTCAGCCGTTGTTGTAACGCTCGACGAAGGCCCCGGTCACCCCGCCCATCGCCTTCCCGGGCCGATCCGCTTCGGTCGCTAAGCTCCCTGCACGGAGCGTCCCGAAAAGTGTCAGATTTGGGTGGGCCATTGACAACTTGGTTGCGAAGTCGGGCTTGGTCCACCTGGGCCCGCCCCCATACGCCATTCGGAGCCGCCTTCCCGCCATTCCGGCCCGCTGGAATCAGATCTGCTGCAAGGGCGAGGAACCAGATCGTCCAGTCTGTGCTTCCGCTTATCAAAAGGGACACCCCTCAAGGCCCATTCTGACCAATACGCTCAGTCCGGCAGGTCCCAAGAGAGGCACCGGTGATTTCGTAAACCCGCACGTACTCCACCTCCATCGCATCCTTCCAAACCCCGGTCAATCTGCCATCTCTGATATCCATCAACCGAAACGCCGCCGGGAGCGCGAGGGAACCACAATACCTCCCGTTAGTCCCTGCCATTATGTGCCACAGAACTTCTCGACGAAAATCCCCTGCAAACTCCTTGATCCACACGTCGCCCTCACCCGAAACGACCAACTCTTCGAATGCAGGTCGCCGTTTGGGTTGCTCGGCCACTGCCATGGAGCGCCGAAAAGCAACTTCCCGCTCCGGAAAAGGCAATTGCGAAACGCGGTGGTTGATCCATTCCTCAATTTCCCATTCTTCAATGGTAAAATCGATCGGTCCGAGTCGAAAGATTGCGACTGGTCCGGTGTCAAGGCGTGTGACGAGAATCTCGAACTCGTCCGCAGTTCCCAGATACAAAAGTTGTTCCGACACTCCAATGGTGGTCTGGCGCCCGAACGGAGCCATTCCTAATGTTGTCGCTTCACCGAAACGACCAACGACAACTTCAGTGCCGGGAAGGGGCCCAATAACATCAGATAGCTCGCCCGTCCGCTCATATCGGAAGGCTCGGTAGGGAAAGCGGCGTCGTCCCGGACTACGGTTTCCCCCGAGCAATCGCCCAGACCATGCCGTCCCCACGATAACCGTGCCATCCTCGACTACATGCAGCCCCCAGAGTCGGTTGTTACCTTCCGTCTCCAACTGGGTCGTGCCGGCCAGTTTTCCTGCAGCATCGAACACGGACAAACGCATCAATCTGTTGTCGAGCACAAGAATACTGTCACCTGCCAGTCGCGCGATCCCCACAATGTTTCGAAACTCTCCTGGCCCTTCACCATCCCGCCCGACGGAGACGGTCTCGCCCCCGGCAAGCGTCATTATCCGGACATCCGATTCCTCAGCAACCGCCATCCGGTCGTTGTCCAGCAGCGCAATATCTCGAACTTCAAAGAAGGGCTTGCCAGCATCGGGAGTGCCTATGTTGGCAAACTCACGCGGATTGGCCAAGGGCTTCCAATGGAGTGGATGAGAGGAATAATGGTTGTCATAAATGCGCACACCTGCACTATCGGACGCCGTGTACAGCCAACGACCACTCTCGACCTCAGAGCATGCGACGATTCCAATCCCCGCCAGTACACCGAGATACCAGGCGAGGTTGATTGGACTTCTCCACAGGTTCCTAATGGTCATCACGAAAGCAGCCTCCCCCCTTACGCTGGCGCGCCTCTGAGCTGAGTGCCGACGGTGGTGCCCCGGCGGGGGTGTGTGCGGCGCCATTGCCCAAGTGGCCCGCCCATCCGCAACTTCAGGAGATCCAGCACGGCAGCGAAGTAACAAGTCCAACCTGCGCTCAACGTTTGGGCACTTGGCGTGATGTCCACGTTCCGCGAAAACCACGCCCTCTCCCAATAATGGGATGCCCCGTCTACATTCGCAACCGCTTGGTTTCCGCCAGCGCTGTCCGCGTCCCGGTTGTCACTCCGTCGCGTCGCTGCAAGGGACTTCGACCACGTTATTCGTGCCTGGAGAAAGGATGCTGACGAGTCAATCGGGTACAACGCCTCGGTCAACAACGGACTCGGCAAGCTTACGCTGCAACAGCAATCGAAGTTCGCTCGCTCTGGCGGGAGGAGGGAACTGATGCCTCGCGGGGCTAAGACTTGGCCCTACCCCTTCATCAGGTAAATTGGAGTTGCCCCTTACTGGGGAGACACGTCATACTTTTAACAGCGAGATGGCCTAACCTAACCCGAGAAAGGGAATAGGACTCATGCGTAGCGCGTTGGTGGTGGCTCTATCGACACTTGTGCTCGGCGGGTGCGATGAGGAGACTCTGGACTCATCGCGGCGGCTGGGTGACACGACGTTCGTTTTCTCGTCGTCACCCCGGCGAGGTGCGGCGTCTCTTCGGGAGATTTCGCGATTGGGCATGATGGACGGTCCACCAGAGTATTTGCTTGGCATGTTCCCGATGTTCACGGTCGGCCCAGGCGGTGATCTCTTCGTAGCTGATGGTGAGCTACGACAGTATGATACCGACGGTAGATATGTCAGGACGATCGCACGCCGCGGCGCAGGGCCCGGGGAGGTTAGGGCGGTGGCCGGCATGGACATCTCCGCTGACGGACTGCTGGCCGTGCTAGACTTCGGCAATCGCCGGGTCAGTGTCTTTTCCTACGATGGCAATCTCGTCCGGGAGATCAGGTATCCGTCGCTCGGAAGACCCGGATACGGACGGGATGTCATCCGATGGGACGCCCAAGGTCAACTCTGGATTGCACTCAACCCACCTCGAACCGGTCCGGACACGTTAGAGGTGCGGCAAAGACCGTTGTTCGGCCGACTGATCGACCACGAAGAAGTAGGGGATACCGTTTTCCTGCCCACTCGCGCCTGGGAGGGCTGTGAGCGGCGACTCCCGGTTTACGCTGGAGGGTTCTTCGAGGACACGCGCATCCCCCACATGCCCTTCGCGCATTGGACGCGGAGCCGAACAGGTACACTAGCCTTCGGGTGCTCGGCCAGCTATGTGATAGACATCGCAGAGCCGGAGGAGGGGGTGACGCGGGTGTCGAGGGCATGGGATCCACCGATGAGGACAAGCGAGGAGACCGAGTACTACTCCGAGGTGTTCCGTCGTCCGATCCCACGCCCACCCGGAACCGAGCTCGCCAGGCTGCCACCGATCCCGAACTTTCCGCGGGAGCGTCCGGCTTTCCTTCGACTCTGGTTTTCGGAAGAAGGTCGCATGTGGGTGTGGCGAGGAGCCGTAGGCTGGAGCCGCGCTACTACCGAGGAGGAACGGCAGCAATCGCCGTCACTACCACGCGTGATCTGGGAGTACTGGCATGCAACGGATGGCTTCGATGTCTTCGATGCGAACGGTCGGTGGCTTGGTCACGTGAACACACCGGAGACCTGGGACGCAGACCCCTACCCCGGAATCATCGATCCGTACTTCAAAGGCGACACGCTCTGGGCAGTGGTTAAGGAAGAGCTGGATGTCCGCTACATAGTAAGGTTCGAGGTTGAATGGCCTTCGCCCGGCTAGTGTGACGTTGGAAGCTTGTGAACGGGACGAGCGCCCTCTAGACAGACGGCTTGGGCTTGAACCGTTGTCGTCATGCGCTGCGGGTCAGCTCGCAAGGCCAAAGAGTCCAGGAGGGGGCCGGACCAGCGGCTGCGGAAGCAACACGGCCTTACGCCCCTGGGGCTGACGACCCTGTACCTTCCGTGGGCGAAGGCGTGATCCCGACTGAGAGCCCGGTGCGGGAAATCCGCACGTCGGGTTCGACGAGCAGGGGCTGGAAACGGACCTATGGGAGACGAACTATGCACCGACGCGAAAGCGTGCGGCAACCACCACCGGGCCGTCCGCACGCTGCCGGACGTCGCGGACGCGGAAGAACTCGTGGGAAGTGCCGGTCCCGGAGCTCGTCAGGTCAACCCTCGGGTCGGGATCGATCGTCCACAGACTAGAATCGCCCCAAAGCGGTCTCAGCGCTTCGACGATTCTGACACCGGCGCTGTCTCGCTGAACGACCGGGGACGGAACCGAGTCCGGGACAGAGCACGAGACGAGACCGGACAGCAGGAGAAACACTACGAAATGGAGAGCCGATCTGGCTCGAGGCAACGGACGCCTCACGATTGCTGGTGGACGGTAAGCGGGCGCGTTTGCTAGCGTGGCCAACGCCACAGTAGCGCGGGGATCAGCGCGACGGGCCTGCGGGCGGTGCGTTCCATGAAATCATAGGTATACGCCCTGATCTCTGAACCGCTGGAGAATACCTCGACCAAGTAAAGCGCCGAAGTCGGGAACTGTTCCAGCGCGTCCAATCCCCCAGGGGCGTAGACCTCATCGATGTAGACGGTTGGCTCGCCCACACGCCCTCCTCTCGCGACGCAAAAGTGCGCGGATTCTCCCATGGGGCAAGGCATCGTCCGCACAAAGGTGTGCCGATCCAGGAATTCGAGACCGGTTTCGGCACCCGAACTTAGCAGCGCCTCCTTATCGAAGGCACGAAAGAGTCCCCGATGAACGGAGGCACTTCCCAGCCGTGAGCGTAGGCGCGTCTCCATGGTCTCGATGTTGCGGGCCACGGCCGTAATGCCGTCCAGCATGAAGGGCTTGGGTGTCAATCCCACCTCGACTACTTCGCCTTCACGGCCAGTAACGGCTACGGCCACGGCCTTCGCTTCGTAGCCGATTTGCTTGATCGAGACCACTTGGGGCCCCGCGGTCACGTCCTCGACCAGGAAGACCCCGGAGGAATCGGCTAGGACCCCGTGTCCCTCCGCGCCAACCAGGACTGCTGCACCCGGTATCGCCAGTCCGCTCACGACATCGTAAACGATTCCACGCATGCGCACCGGCTGCGGAGTGGAGAACACCGTGACACTATCGAGCAGCAGGGGCCTTGGAGTCAGCGGGATTTCGAGGAAGCCTCCGAAATCGTCGGTGAGCTTGACGGTCAACCGCCACGCCTCGTACCCGAACCGGGTCACGGAGATGACGTAGGTTCCACTGGGCACGCCGTCCATCGAGAATATGCCGTCGCCACCAGAGGCGGTCCGGCGTTGCTGTGGGTCCAGAAGTACCGTGGCACCGGAGATCCCGTCGCCTGTGGCCACGTCGTAAACCACGCCCTGAATCCGAACACCTGTGGGAGCCTGATCAGGCTCCTGGGCAGGAACCGATGCGGCAAACAGGAGGTGACCGAAAACAATACAAACCAGAACGTTCGTTCCGCACAACATCCGACGGACGTCTCGGAGGACCGGACCGCATCGAAGCACGTGCCGGAGCGGTGGTTTCCTAAAGGCAGAGATCGGCACCGGGAGATTCACGAAACGCTTCCTTGGCTCTCGGTAATTCGTCGTCGCTCGACCCAAGCGGCCTCAACTCCAGACTGCCCGGTTAGCAACCGCGAGGGCACCGTCACCTGTCCGCAACCTGCTCAGAGGTCAGGGGCGAGTCAAGCTGTGGGCCAGCCCGGTGGGCAAGCTCGACACTTGACCGGGGCCGCGCCAGCGTTTCCGCCAAGCACTCCAACTGGTCAGCGGCCCGCACCGTCCTGCCCTTCTGTACTCCGAGACATCCACTGCCTCCTTTCCCTTGGCCCCCGGATGGATGGCTAAACTACTGTCCAGAGAAATCGGGGGCACTATAAAGGAAGAAGTCCATCAAGTTCTGTATGATGTCGTGCAGCGTGTCGCAGATCTGGAGAGAATTGTGTCTAGAAGGGGAGGAACAACTTGATGACCGAGGAGCGGGGCCAAGGACACGTCCGCTAACTACGGCGGCAGGACGCGGGAGAAGGTCGCACTCTGGCCGCGCTACGGTATCGCCCGGGGAAGCCCCGACGGAAGAGGGGTGCACATAACATCTGAGGGGCGGGTCGGTCGGCCCCCGCCACCCGGCACTGAGAGTGGGTAGGGGGGGATCGGGGATATCTTTCTTGGCTGAGTGGATCAGCCGACTGCGGAACCGGCAAAGGGGCGCGTGCCCGAACGGCCCAAGAGAGCTGCCGCAGGATATGACCCCCGAATCCTGGACAAGCGACGTTTGTGAAGTTGACCTCTGGAAGGGTGCTGCGCAGGGTAGACCTGGCAGACCGGAAGGAGGTTGTCATGGCGAGACGGAGGTACACGCCGAAGCT
>Ga0209022_1000447_pt1 | contig 52692 bp, 35 predicted proteins | sample PinacodermPK_FD_187300 | JGI IMG/M metagenome (GOLD analysis project Ga0209022, IMG submission 187300) | Host-associated microbial community of the marine sponge Aplysina aerophoba from Gulf of Piran - sponge pinacoderm, lysed by proteinase... | ecosystem: Host-associated > Porifera > Sponge >... | reverse complement strand
AGGTATTTGGTAATATCATAATGTTCACCCGTTGGGTTAGGTTTATTTTGTTGTGATAATAGCATGTCGATGCCTTTTTTACAAGTAATCTAACGGGTTTTTTAATTTTTATGATCGCTGATCAGGGGTGTATAATATTGAGCGACAATCAAGATGATAGGAGGCGACCTCGCGTGGTTTGTGAAATATAATGTTGCTATTGGCGAGGCTACCATGGTCAATACGGATTCCAGTTTTGGTTATCGCAAGCTCCCCAATCACGACGCGGTAAAAACACTGTGCCAACAAATATATCCGTGGCGATGTGCTTACCAATGGCATTGAATCAATGTAGGCGATGTTCAAATGAGTCCACAAGGGTGTCAATCACAAGATGAGCTCCAAGCATTGACAACGAAACGTGGATGAATTTACTTGGCAGCAGAATGTCCGGCGTGAGGATATGATTGATATCATGGCTCATCTGCTTGAGGTTCTGGTTGGGTAACGGTTACTTTATTGGGGCTTGGTTGCTGACAATGGCTTGAGTAGCGGAGCACGCTCATCACCACACTCACCTAAAAATTCGGTTACTCCGTTAACTGAATAATTCCCCAAAATAATACTGTTGAACAGCAAACACATATAAAGTATAATATCACGTCAAAACATAACTAACTTTACAATTGAACCCTTAAAAAATGAAATGAACACTCACTCAAATAATTCCAGCTCAATTGAAGTCTACAACTTTGGTCCAATTTCAGAGGCAAAAGTAGACCTCCGGCCGCTTACTGTTTTGGTTGGACCAAATAATACTGGCAAGTCATATTTTGCAACTGTGCTCTATGCATTACAGCGTGCCATTAAGTACACATTTAATGATATCAATCCTACGACCCATGGTGTTTCTGTTCTCGAATTTGATATTTTGATGCGAGATACTGCAGAGCGATTACATTCACAACTAACACAAAAAGACCCTAAACAACTTGAATTTGGTGACAATTTTCACGAATACTTAAGCTGTGTGTATAATCAAAAACAATCCACATTAATCCATGAATTAGAACAATGTTTTGGCGTTGTTGATGTTAACTCCTTATCTCAGAAAAACCAAAATAATCCTACTAAAATCAAAATCAAAATCAAACCCTCCGAGAAATACGGGAAAAATCTTGAAATCCTCTCAATAGAATTATCAACAGATCCTCATTACAATTTTACTATCCCCCCGTTCTTCCCTCTACCCAAAGATCATAGCAAGGTCCAAACACTCATACGATTAGCAAACAACTTAAAAAAACGAAATCCAGAGACCCCCCGATCATCGGAAATCGATTTGAAATATGAGATTTATGAATATTTTCAAACATTATTTGATAGCCTAATCCTTCCGTTTGAAAGAACTTTTATTCCGTTTGCATTTTATCTACCTGCGAGCAGAACAACCCTTATGGAAATTTACAATAACTTCCGTAGCCCCAATATTCATATTTCTACAAAGACTAGAACTTCCGTACACCCAACAATGGATGAAACACGTGCCGATTTTCAAAGATATCTGCTTGAAATTGACCCTAACCAACCAAGAAACAGGGATAGAAATGGCGACTTGAGCAAAGGTATTGAAAAAGAAATTTTACGAGGAAGTATAAACGTTAAGCTAGATGAGAAAAACAATAAACCTAGTTTTTTTTATCAATCTATCGGAAGTAAAGAGGAACTACCATTAGCAAATACTTCGTCAATGGTATGTGAGCTGGCTCCAATAGTTTTATTCCTCCGATACAAAATCAAACCAGGAAGGTTATTAATTATTGAAGAACCTGAGTCTCATCTTCATCCTGACTTGCAGGTTAAACTAACAAATCAATTAGCAATATTAGTTAATGCAGGTATTAGCGTAGTTGTGACAACGCACAGTAGGTGGTTGGTAGAAGCATTAGCCAATATTGTTTATCGTTCGGAAATCCCCAAAGATAGCAGTGAAAAAGTAACCAATGGGAAAATCAATCTTAAACATGACCAGGTTGGGGTATGGCTTTTTCAAGATAACGAAGAAAGGCATGGGACAGTTGTGGAAGAAATCAAACTAGATCGTTCAATTTATGGACAGTACCCTACTAATTTTGATAGAGTTGCTATAGATCTTCATAATGAATGGGCAGGAATTTTAGAAAGGAAAAATTTTTGATGCCCTGATCTGTGATCAAAATATTCTTTCCGACAGGGTTTTATCACCCACCCATTGACCATTTGAGCAATCTATTCTATGGTTAGCGTCATTTGCTGTTCTCATTTAGAGTGTTCTTATATTTGGCAGACATTATAAGTGAATATTTTTATACAATTTCCCTAGTCAATGACAAAATAATGTATTAGAGAGCAACCACTAACAAAGTATTATCCAATTTCAATACATAGCTTCTTAACTTTCTTCCCATTAGAAAATAGAAATGAATAATCACTCAAAGAGTGCGGTTACAATTGAGGTTAACAACTTTGGTCCAATTTCAGAGGCAAAAGTAGACCTCCGGCCTCTGACTGTATTGGTTGGACCGAGTAATACTGGGAAGTCTTATTTTGCTATTTTGGTTAATGCACTACATCGCACCTTCTCTTTAAGAAACCACTATCATGGCCGATATCCATCTAATCTTGCAATTAACCGTATTTCCAATCCTGAATTACCCGATATAATTAAAAAAACTGTTTTAAGCTTGCTCAGTCAACTTAAGAAAAAGGATCAAGTAAATTTAGAGTTAGATCATGATTTCCATGAAATTATGAAAAATGAATTTAATGAAGAAATATCCTTTGGTTTAAATCAAGAAATCTTGCGGTGCTTCGGTCTTCATGATGTTAATTCCCTGTCTCAAAAAGGGCAACCAAATTCTGCTAAAATCAAAGTGAAAACATCGGCAATGTGCAGGGATACTCATGAAGCTCATTCATTAGAATTATCTGCCAAACCCGAATGTAGTTTTTCCTTTCCATCTTCTATACCATTTCCTCAAGATAAAGAAAAAATCAGAAATCTCATAAATGCAGCAGAATATTATTTACTAAATTCAGTAATACCTCAACCTAGGAAAAAAAACTCAATCTATGAAGATTTAAATTTTATAGATGCTGTTATTTCCATGTTTATGCCGTTTTTGGTCGGACCTTTAGATTCGCGAGCATTTTATCTACCGGCTGACCGAACTGGGATTATGCATGCGCACACTGTCATAGTCAGTTCTCTGATTGCTTTGTCTCCGATGGCCGGACTTCGTCAAACAACACGACATTCAACCATGACAGGAGTACTTGCCGATTTTCTCGAACAGCTGATTGAAATTAACTCTTTCCATAAAGGAAAGAGTGGTCAAAAGGGAGACTTGGGTAGGGGTATTGAAAAAGCAATCTTACAAGGGAGTGTAAACATTAAGCGCTCCAAGGAAATCAATTATCCCATTTTTTCTTATCAACCAAATGGATGGAAAGAGGATATACCTTTAACAAATGCATCGTCAATGGTAACAGAGCTGGCTCCTATTGTTTTATTCCTCCGATATAAAATCAATCCAGGAATGTTAATTATAATTGAAGAACCTGAGTCTCATCTTCACCCAAGTATGCAGGTTGAACTCACTCGTCAACTAGCAGAATTAGTAAAATCAGGTATACGCGTAATTGTCACAACACATAGTGAGTGGCTAACTGAAGCATTAGCCAATATTGTTCATCGTTCAAATATCCCCAAAGAAAAGAAGGGGGGAAAATCAAGGGGGAAAATTGAACTCAATGATGACCAGGTTGGGGTGTGGTCATTTCAAGTTGACGAAGAAAAGAAAGGGACAGTCGTGAATGAAATCAAACTAGATGAAAATGGGCAATATACTATTGATTACGATGATATTGCATCAGACCTTCATAATGAATGGGCAGAAATTACTGAGATTTTGGTAAATAGTTAATTCCGGCATCATTAAGCGAATTACATAAACTTCTGGAAGAAAAGTACAAACGGTGTATTGAAACAGGCAAAACAAAGCTGGAAATTGAGGTTGTAAAGTAAATGATAACTGTTCCGATGTGATTCATTTAAATTAAGGAGGGACACTATCACCGATGACTCATAACGCAAGAGGACCCGCCCATAGTTTAAATAATTTGCTATTTTAAGAAGGGGGATTATATAGTTGACTAAGAATAGTCATGTATATACCCCCCCCAAATATTGTGTAAATGCAGCAACTGCATTTAAAGTTAAATTTCAATGTCAATTGATACCAAATTAACAATTGACCCCTTTAGAAAATGAAATGAATACTCGTACGAATAATTCAGTCTCGATTAAAGTAAACAACTTTGGTCCAATCTCAGAGGCAAAAGTAGACCTCAGGCCCCTTACTGTATTGGTTGGTCATAGTAATACTGGGAAGTCTTATTTCGCTACAGTGATTTATGCCTTACTACGTAAACTAAAGTATTCTCATAATGACTTACTCCCTACAACACATGGTATTTCTTATTCTGAATTTGATAATTTAATGCGAGAAACTGCAAAAAGATTACATTCACAACTTTCGCAAAAAGACCCTAAACAATTTGAATTAGGTGACAAGTTTCATGAATACCTAAACACTGTTTACAACAAAAAGCTATCCACATTACCACTTGAATTAGTTCGGTATTTAGGAGTTGATGATGTTAGCTGCTTGACTCAAAAACACCAACAGAATCTAGCTAAAATAAAAATGAAAACCTCTGCCATGAACAGAGAGCATCTTGAAAAACACTCAATAGAATTATCAACAGAACCCAAACACAAATTTTCCTTTCCGCTGTCCTTACCTCTACCCCAAGAGGTTATTAAGATCGCAATGCTTAAACAATCAACAAACTATTTGATGCAAAACCAAAATGACTCTAATTCTTCAGAAGATGTTCTGAAATTTGAGGTTTATAAATTTTTTAGAATTCTTTTGGATACTCTGATCAGCCCTTATGAAGAAACTTATTGCTCGCAAGCGATTTACTTACCTGCGAGCAGAACAGGAATTATGAATACGTTCAATGACCTCGTTAAGTCATCAATTCGTTTTTCTTCTAGCAATTTAGTGCCTCCATCTGCTGACGAATCTAATTTTACTAAAATAATTGCCGATTTTCTAATAAATTTGATTCAAATTGACCCTGAATATTCAAGAAATCAACAGCTGGGAGGATTTGAGAAAGGTATTGAAAAAACAATTTTAAAAGGGCGTGTTAACATTGATAACACTGAAGAGTCCAAAATTCCCAACTTTTCTTATCAACCTAATGGTTGGAAGGAAGGAATGCCGTTAGCAAGTGCTTCGTCCATGTTTTCAGAGCTAGCACCAATCGTATTATTTCTCCAATACGAAATCAAGCCCGGAATGTTATTAATAATTGAGGAACCTGAGTCCCATCTTCATCCCGCCATGCAGGCTGAACTAGCAAATCAATTAGCAAAATTAGTTAATGAAGGAATTCGTGTAGTTGTGACAACGCACAGTGAGTGGGTGGTAGAAGCGTTAGCCAATAATGTTCATCGCTCAAAAATTAAAAAAGAAAACAATGTAGAGATTTCTAGAAGTGCAATTGCCCTTAAAAAGGATCAGGTTGGGGTGTGGTTATTTAAAAATAATCGAAAAAAGAAAGGAACTGTTGTGAGAGAAATCAAACTAGGTAAATCCATTGCTGAGCAATATCAAACAGGCTATGATCGCGTTGCTATAAATCTTCATAATGAATGGGTAGGGATTGCCAATATTGTAGAAAATAGTTGATGCCGTTATCATTTTTCGAAAAAAAGTACGAAAACTGTATTGTAAATAATACTACTTTAAAGAAACAAGAATGTAGCATAACAAACATACCTCAATCCGCAGTTGTGGTCGACTTGGATGAAGCGGGGTCACCTCTTTTAAAGAAAAGCCGCTGTGATTATCTAGTTATTTTATCAAACGGGGATAGTGAAATTACTGCTTTCGGAATTGAACTGAAAGGAGGTAATTTGGATGCTTCCAAAGTGGGTAAACAGCTTAGATCGACTACTACTTATGTCAACGGCTTAAATTGTATAAATGATTTCTTTCCAATAGTTCTTTTTAAATCTGTAAGTCATCCATCCCAAATGAAAAAAATCAGAAATATAAAACTAAAATATGGTAGCGAAGACAAGCGTATAATTCTATGCAAGTGCGGTGATACCTTTATGAAAGTTTTATCTGAAGCAAATAAAACCAAGAATGGAACAATAAAGAAAGTATCTGCTTCCAACAATAAAATGATCTAAAAAAGAAGAGGTATAAGGAGCTTCTTTTAATACAATACATGATATATTCGGGATTAATTGAAGAAATTTCCCCAATCCACATGGGCCTTAAGTGAGCCCATTTTTTTTGACCAATAGCCAATAACTGTAAAACAATGGTGTTTCTGTAAATTTTTAGAGCTCTATTTGAGTATATCCTCCACTTCCTGATATACACTGTCTTCAATTTTAACGAGCGGACGGAAAGGAAGGATAGATTTCTGCTCAGGAGTTAAAGCCTGCACGGTAAAATTAACTGCCTCAAACAAATGATCTGCAAGTTCACTTTTTGCCGTAATGAACGGCAGTCCCGGAGTTTCATCAGTCTTTGCTGCCACCACTAACTCACTAGCAAAAGGGGCAAGTTGCTGAATGATATGCCAAGTTGAAACATCAACTGCTGCTACTTCTGCCCTTCCACTAGACACTTCAATTGCCGATTGCCAATGACTGCCTGTTTGCACGTAATTATTGATGCGGATCCCCCTATTTTGAGCATAAATTATTGGGGCAACCCACCCAGATTGTGAATGATCATCATTATAGGCTAATGACTGCCAACAATCAGAATTGAGTGAGGTTCCGACCTTGGTCAACAAACAGCTATAGTAGTATCCAGAGGTGCAATCAATGCCTAGATCAGGAGTCCCGACCAAGTAGACCTTTTCATGCAAATATCTGCGATACGGGCATCCACACGTTTGTGATAGCATCAAATTGGGGTTTGCCCATTGTTTTAGAAGATCATTATCTCGTCTTAATCTCTGAGGCGACCCAATACTCCTCTCACCCAAATAGCCCCTTATGACCTGCCAGAATTGATCAGTTTGATCCCGCAGTTCAGGGAAATCATACATTGGGAGGCTGGCAAACATAGTGTAAACAATGTGAATTCATATAGTTTGTATTGACCTATACACCATCAAGTCAGTAAATTGAGTCAGGCAAGTATCATAATCTAATATCGTTGATGGGTCATTACTTGGCTGAAGTAAATACTTAATTGACTCTGCGAATTGGAGATGTTTGTGTTTTGATGGGTATTAGTCCCTTGATAATCAAGACATGAATTGTTTGATTATGGCTACTGTCCTTTGAACTGAATTCTCATCTGCTTGAACAATCTTTTGGGCGTTAGTTCTTAATTTTTCCTGACAACTCTCGGCAATAACTACTTCAATGGCCTTTTCCAACTGGTCAGTATCTTCAACAAGAAGAGAGCCTTTATTGGCCATAAGTCTTTGATAAGCACCTACAAAATTAAATGTATGAGGACCATGAATAATCGGGCATCCAAGTAATGCTGGTTCATACGGATTATGTCCCCCGACGGAAACTAACGAACCACCAATAAATGCAAATTGACCCAAGCGATACCAAATACCGAGTTCACCAAGGGTATCTGATACAAATATCGTTTCGTCTTGGGATGGTAGATTTGATTGTGATCTAAGTTTAGCTTTAAAACCAAACTGAATAACTCGTTCCAATACAGAAACGCCCCGTTCTGGATGCCTAGGAACTATCACTAGAAACAGTTGGGGAAATTTTTGCAATAATGATCGAAATACCTCTAATATCAGCTCGTCTTCACCGAGATGAGTTGAAGCCGCAATCCAAACTATTTTATCCTTTAGTAAAGACTGAATAGTCCTCAAGTCACTTTGACTATATGGTAAGGGGGCAGCTGATTGCTTGAGTGTATCTATGACCTCTATTTGACTCTGAGAATAACCGAGGTTGACTAGTTCGTTGAGAGTATTTTGCGTTTGTACGGTAATGTAATCAATTTTATTAAGCAGCGTGTGAGCCGTACCGGAGTGCTTTTGCCAGAATTTAATAGACTTTGAAGAAAACCGACCATTGATAAGCAACAGTGGAATTGATGCTTTCCGAGTTTCGGTCATCAGTGATGGCCAAAGCTCACTTTCAACAAGGATGGCAACTGTTGGCTGCCAATGTACAAGAAACTTTCTGACCCAAGGCCCAACATCATACGGGTTGTATTGATGAATGATCTTTTCTTCCAAATAAGCATTCAGCACCCGAGCAGAGGAGACAGTTCCTGTAGTAAGCAGAATTGTGGCCTCAGGGTAGAGTTCCCTTAATTCTTTAATGAGGGCTAATATTGAAAGTGACTCACCTACACTTGCTGCGTGTAACCAAATAACTTGGCCTTTGGGGCGATCTTGTGATGCTATTCCAAATCTTTCATTGACTCGGTCGGGATCTTCTTTTCCAGATTGGACTCGAGACCGAGCTATCATTCTCCCTATGGGAGCGCACACGTCGGAAACAAAAAGGTAGGTTGTAAGTAAAAAAGTGCCTGGCATTACCGACTGTATCAATGGAACTGTAGTTTTTAATCAGCAAAATGAATTTTGTAAGGTATATATGATTGATTATACTTTGAACAAACAAAGGATTATTTCTAGCGACTCATTCTAACAGAATCCTGACTGAGTCTTTCACTCAATCCTGTTTGGTAGGGTAAATAAAGGTCACTATAAGTAAGGCATTATAGTACCAGAATTACTGCGAAATAACCGAAACTGATGACAACACTGATGCTTTGTACTATAGACAGTAGCGAAATCCAATATTGGAACTGGATTACCAAATAAAAGTTTTGCTTATGCTTAATCTAGGGAGACATCATTTCTAACCATGAATTAGGCAGTCATTTTATTGGGCCTATGGGCTCTGAGTTCTGGCAGATTTGTGTACCACCAAAAGCTGTCCCAATCATGGCAGCTAGTATCACGCCTTCATTGAATTGATGGATAATGGCGAGATACTTGGAAGAAATACTGCTCGCAATTAATTGGTGTTGACTGTTGACAGAATGACAGAGAATAATGCAAACAAACTACATCATTTCAATGGTTTTGTGATACTAGGCTTGACTGGAATCAAATGGGCCGCCGTGTTGTAATTGACCCGATCGCTGGAGTCATCTCTTGGATAAACCCTTCACCTGGACATGCCTGCATGTCCGATGCTTCAGATAGTATTGTGAAGGAAGCTGAATACTTCATCAAAAAACGAATAAAATCCATGCGTGACACCCGCTGGAAGAGGCCGGAGGATCCCAAAAACGTTGGGGTTGAGCCCGATGCATCCTTTTATATCGGGGAAAAGGCCGAACGTTGTTATGAGGCTTTTCGGAGTGGTGGTGATGAGGCGGTAAATAAGTTTGCAGAAAACAATCCTCCAGATCTCGTCGTTGAAGTTACCCATCTTGACAAGAACAAGCCGGCCCATTATGCGTTGATCGGTGTCCAAAAGATGTGGCGAGATACTCGACGCAAAGATAAGAATGATTACCGAACAGAGGTATCAATTTTAGAATTACAATCGCAAGGTGGACCGCGTATAGTTGAACAGTCTTTAGTCCTACCAAGATTAAAAGCAGCTAGTCTGCCTAAGGCTTACATGCTTATGCAGTCAGGATTGCATGATGAACTCCGGAGCTTGCTAGCCAAAGAGTTGGATACTCCAATCCGGTAGAGTAAACCGAAACTTCTCGACAAAATATATCCTGTTTATTTTGCGACAATCAGGAATAACAAGAACTTCAAATGACTGAAGGCGTCCTATCATCCTGATTGTCACTTTACAGTTTTAAAAAACGTTAAATGATTGGGTGACGTAAATTCAAACTCCTTACTTCTCGCTTTAGTTTCATCAAAATCATGTTCTGAACCCGTTATTAATGGAAACTTTTCTTTTGGCGAATAGTCCATTGTGGTTACAAACGGTCTCTGAGGAAATTCATGTTGTCTTGAATAGACAGCAACCTCAGAAGATTATCCGATGCAGGAGACTGGATGCTTGCCCCTCTTTCCCATTCCCGCAAAGTTGCCACACCAAACTTGGTTATCTCAGCAAATCTTTCTTGGTTATAGCCAAAGCTATTTCTTAAGTTCTTAATTTCGCTAGGGTTTAATACCCCGAGGTGTTTACAAACAGCATCATGTTTAATCTTTTCACCTTCTCTATCAAGGTATTCGGTTTCACATTCCTTGCATGTAATAACAGGCACTGTGGCTTCTATTGGTGTTGGATTTTCGCCTGACCCATAAGCAAAAGTATGATTGACCCATTCAAAAATAATATTATTACTGCCACACTGCTGACAGCTAGTGTCTAATTGACCTAATGATGCTTGGGTGCAGGTATCTTCTTGATTGTTCATGTGTTTTACTCCAAGCCGGTATTAAAAGCGTCAATTAAATCTACACTCCTACCTCCAGTTTAAAATAAAGTTAGGGTTTAATAGTTTCTAACCTTACCTTGATTATGAAACCTTTCACTCCTGGAGGTTTCCTAAATGTAAATACTTACTGAGGGTGGCTTTCGCAAGTAATTCAACAACTAAATCCCAAGCAACAGTAATTGTGAACACTTGAAATAGCTCCCAGTCTTGAGTTTCTGACTGGATGGGGAGTCAGAGTATTGGGTCTTGACTTCAGACATTATATCGCTGAAATCTCGGTAAAATAAGGAGCATTCCTCAAAAATGGGCACTACTTTTTACCGGTTTTGTAACTACTCAGGTAGTATCTGTGACAGATTAGTACAGGCTCATCGGCTGAACAAGGACCTTGTGGAGGACTGGTATTTTAAGTATCAGGAGCTGGTGCCTCGGAAGCAAACTCTACCCATCAGTTCACCCGGTTTGGTTCCCACGATATCAAGTACTTTCACCCTTTTATTGAGTAATATTTTGCCAGTTTTGATAGCCTCTCCCCAATCCTGACAGTCAAGTTTATCCTCGTCTTTCGTACCATTCCTTTTTTCCTCACTTTTTTTCAAACATTTTTCTTCCCCCTTGACTGAGTCAATCAGCTGTGATTCACTGGTGGTGAACAATCAATAATTTTGTCAATTTAGGATTAACCATGTCGATACGACAGTACCAGGAACTTCAGTCCGCGCAGCGGTTCAGTTGATACCACCGCGTGTAGACGATGATGTTGCCAAGGACAATCCGGTATGGGCAATTGATGCGTTTGTCCAGTCGCTTGCGTTGGGCGAGATGGGGTTTGAGCATACCGGTGCATGGTCGGGTTCGAGTTAACCTCCATGTGATCCGGTGGCTCTGTTGAAACTGTCTATCAATGGATATCAGAACAAGGTTCGCAATTCCCGTAGTTTGGAAAAGTCCACCCGTTGCCATGTTGAAGTGATGGAGCTGTGTCAAGGAACGACATTTTTCTGACAGCCGAAAACCCTTTAAATACGGGGTTGTTTAATTTTAGCGGGAATTACTGGTAAGGATTGAGGTTGTAAGGAAAATAAAAGTTGTATTATAGTTAATGAAGATTTTAGTTAATCCAATTTGATTTTACGTGGCTATTACAGAACTACTTTACCTAGAATAGGAGAAGGATATTGCTCCAGGATGAATTTAAATTCTATTTGGAACACCAAGAAGCACTCGCAAAAGAATACGGTGAGAATGTAATTGTCATTAAGGGTAAAAAAGTAATTGGTGTATTTGATTCAGAAATAGAAGCAGTTAAAGAAACCACCCCTAATCATGAACTAGGAAGTTTTTTGGTACAAAAATGCTCGGCAGATCCGAGTAGTGTGATACATACTTACCGGTCCCGAGTTAGGTTGCTTAGTGAAGAAGTTTCCCTATAGGGTATTTACTACTTTCAACCAAGGTTTGCCGAGCGCTCTAAAAAACAAAGTTAAAATTTCAGCTCAAACTACAGGTTTGTTAAATTCCTTTGAATTCAAAGCTATTTGGGATACTGGTGCAACCAAGTGCGTCATTACTGAAGAAGTGATTTCCAAATGTGGACTGAAACCGACAGGAATGGTAAAGATACAATTGATTACGTAAAGCTTTACATAATCAATTAATGTTTGTTGGTCCGAAAGCAGGCTTCTATCAACGCCAACTGACGATATTGCATGATGTCAACACGTGAGTGTGAGGGCTTACCAAACACCAGACCACGCCGAAGTGCTAAACTTAAAAATGAGGTTTGAACGACCGCACCAATAAATGGAGACTCTATTTTTTGAAACCTGCTAAAATGTCTGAAGGCAAGAATAAACGAGTTGCTTACTACCGAAATATTCAAATTTAATTTTAGTCAATAACCTATGCGACATACCTCTATTTTGAAATCTCTATTAATTCAAATTCCATTATTTTCTTTAAGGCTGCTTCATTCATACACTTTTTATTGTATTGTAACGCAATTATGTACATTGCTAGTAATCCAAAGGAATATGCAGCAAACAATGCATTTATAATCTCTCTACGTGTGTAAGCGTTCCCGATACTATTGTTGTCCAATATACGAGATTCCAACTGCCTGAATCCTACATGCACGTAGTCATTAAAGTAATAAACAATATTCTTCAACTTTGGATTATTAAATGCATGTTGAAGGTTCTGAAATAATTCTGGATTATTCGGAAACCGGTCTTTCTCTTTTGCACGGATAAAATCTACTGTTGTTGCTATATTTTGAATCCAATTACCCCTCATAAAAGAATCCATAAGTGGCCTCATCAATGCTAATGCCGCTCCATATTGTTCATGCTCAATCAGTATACAAATTGAGCGAGCACAATGAATTGTGAAATCATATGCCGCAATCATAAATATAAATTTTTCCTCTTTACTCAACTTAAGTTCTTCTAGACCATCAATTTGTCTGAAAATCCAATCAATAATTAGCTTAGCCTTCCTGAGGTCATCTTTGATGTTCTCCTTAGATACAATTTCTTCCATTTTTACCCATAGGTTTCAAAATAAAATTTTATCAATTTTTAGCTTTCGTGTTGTATAGGTGTAAGTTATATCATTGCATCAATCCGAAATTCACATTTCGCTATCTTTGGATCTTAACTGTTATGCGAGATAAAGTTGGCGGTCAATTTTGACCGTTATTTCAATTTTACCCCTTGGTATAAGTCCGCTTGGATTAGTTATGAGCTATTTGATAATTCAATGCAAAACAGGATACTTATAAAATGTTTGCAAACTAAAGGTGGGTGTGCATTTTAGCTGTGGGTGATTTAACAAACCTTTGCCTAGATTGGAAGATACCACAGGATATTCTCAGAATATGAACGAAGTCTGAATACTCTATGAACTGCTCATCAGGGGTGACATGTCATATTTTTATGTTTTATATTGCCTATAAAAAAACCGAGAAAATTGACATTCATTGTTAAACAATATGATTATGATTCAGGTTCTCAGGTAATCAAACATTCTATGAGGATTCATAAAGGGCTGATTCATCTGCCGGTTTTAAATCAAATTCAATTGCACAGTTAAACTATTGTATGTCGCAAAGAACCTTTTTGGAAATCTACCAGCAGTTAATCGCCGAGGACAAGTTAATCGTCGACAATGCTCAAGTCGCAGCGCTTGGTCCCTTAGAAGCGTTCAAAGAACGCTTGGAAGCAAGTGAAGGCCAATCGTCTGGCTTAACACGTATTTTTGGCAGGCGTAAATCAGCACCGATAAATGGCCTTTACCTGTGGGGCAAAGTGGGTCGGGGGAAATCGTTTTTAATGGATCTTTTTTTTCACCATTTGGACTTTCAGCATAAAAGCAAATTCCATTTCCTGGCCTTTATGCAAAGGGTTCATGAGCACTTGCGTATTCTCCATCAGCAAGAAGTTGAGGACGTCATACCGCCACTTGCTCAAGCCCTTACCGGGGAAATTAAACTGCTTTGTCTTGATGAGATGCAAATCGATAATGTCCCCGATGGGGTTATCCTTGGCCGTTTATTTGAACACTTTTTTTCCAATGGCATCGCCATTTTTACAACCTCCAATCGCCACCCTGACGAACTATTCAAAGATGGCCTCAATCGTCACCTGATTGAACCCTACATTGATTCAATGAAAGCCAATATGGAAATTCACGAGTTTGGTGAAGGTCAAGATCATCGCATTAATCGCCTCAAAGACAAACAAACGTATTTCTATCCAGCAAACGAAGAAGCCAACCGCAAAATTGATCAAATCTGGCGTGACCTTTCTGGGGGTGAAAGCGAAACCCTAAAAGTGGAATTCATGGGACGGGAAATTGTCTTTGCTAATTTTGCCAAGGGAGTCCTGAGGACGCAATTTTGGGATTTATGTGGTCAACCATTAGGGCCACCAGATTTTATTGCCATTACCCAAGCAATACGCGTTCTGATTTTAGAAGATGTTCCGCAATTATCCAGCGAAAACTACAATGAAGCCAAACGCTTTGTGATGCTGATTGATGCTCTCTATGAAAATCAAATCAAACTCATCCTTTCAGCCGCAACTCAACCAGAAAATTTATACCTAGAGGGGACCGGCTCGTTTGAATTTAATCGAGCCGTTTCAAGGCTGAATGAAATGCAAAGTGCCGATTGGGTTAATCAATGATCTTCTAGCCAAAAGAAGGCCAACATCAAACACCTGATTGCATTATTGATGAATCGCTAAATTTAAGCAAACATGTGGCCGTATAAATGGTCAAATCATTTTCTACATGACGATTTTAAACCCACTCTTTGTCGTCTTTAAGGTCCACATAAGATAGCACCCCTTATTATTTACTCTGAATGAAATTTGCTTGTGGAGGACATTATGTGCGAATCTCAACTCTATTATTCTTGACTTCGTTGCCCGAACCAAAATCCATGGTAATCACCTCAACAAATACATTCTTGACCAATTACCACTCATTCCACCTGAGACTTATGAGACAACCTATATTGGCTCTCGTTCAGCACTGGAGATTGCACGCGAAGCTGTCATTGCGTTGACTTATACCGCTCAGGACATGACCTCGTTTACCCAAGACCTCAATTATGTTGATGCTCAGGGCAAAGTTCTGCCCCGGTTATTTGGGATATTCGGCAGCGAACAATCCGCATGGCTCAACTTGACGCCTTGTATTGTCTTCTTTATGGCGTTCATCATCACGAAGATATACGATACGTTTACTCAACGTTTCCGATTGTAGAGCGCGAAGCCAATGAGACCCGGGGAGGATATTTATCAAGAGATTTATGTCTCATGTGGCTGAATGCAATGCTTGCCGGGAATGGTGAAAAGGATGTTGCCTTCCTGGAATATGCTCATGGTTGATTAAGCCCCAACTCCAAGACTAGATCCCTTATTCATATTACTACATTCAGGTTTATGGTTGTGCGGCATAAACTTCAATTGCGATGTTCTCAGAAAGGAGACATTGATAAATCCACTATGGATGCAAATAATCCTGTTGGGGTGCAAATAATTACCACTTATCACGGCTAAAACACTCAATATCCTAAGTGGGGGTTAAAATAATTCTATGAATAAGGTGTCTTTGGGTGTATAATAGCGTTGTAACTCAGCTGAATTGATATCAATATCGGATAAATGATTGACACTAAAACTCTCACAATTACCCACGAAATTCTATACCAAGTGGCCAAAATTGATGAGTTTAAGGGACAATGGCTTTCCTTGGGTGTCATGCCCCCTGAACGTCTGAACACTTGGCGCGAATTATCCACCATCGCAAGTGTTGGCTCCTCATTAAGACTTGATGGGGTATGCTTGAACAATACCCAGGTTGAAGAGGTTATTACAAAAATTCCTGAGCAACAGTTTGTAACACGCAAGGAACAGGAAATTGCTGGTTATACTGAAGTCTTGAAACTCGTGTTGGATTCTTGGGAAGAGATTTACCTGACTGAATACCAAATAAAACAGTTTCACAGTGACGTCTTCAAATACTGCAATACAGACTCAACCCAAAGTGGTCCCTACAAAAATTCCACACAGACCGACAGCGACTTGAAAGACGGTGGACTCATGTTGGGTGGAGGGGCAACCTCTTTTGAAACCCCTAGGTTAATGAGAGAGGTGATTACTTGGGTGAATACAACTCTTGAAGCCAAGTCGCTTCATCCGCTTTTGGCTCTGGCTATGTTCATTGCGGTCTATCTAAAAATTCAACCCTTTCAAGAAGGCAATGGCCGACTATGTCGTATTTTGACAACTTTGCTTTTGCTCAAAACTGGTTATAAATTCATTCCTTACTACTCCTTGGACTGCCTCATTGAGAAACATGACACAGATTATGAATTAGCTCTTCGTCAAACTCACGCAACTATACGCACCAGAAACCCTGATTGGCAACCTTGGATTAAGTATATTTTGCAGATGCTTGTGAATCATACCCTAGGCCTCTCAGAAAAAATTAAAAACGAAAAAGCCATCCATAAGGATTTACCAATAATTTCTTTACAAATCATTGATTGTGTGAAGCAAAAAGGGCGGATTACCATGGGAGAAATGATTGCCCTAACTGGAATTAGTCGCAATACCTTAAAGGATCATTTTCGGTCACTTCTAAAAAACAATCACCTTAAGCTACTCAAGAAAGGGCGTGGGAGTTGGTATGAACTCCCCTGACCTGAACGATGCTTGACCTATGATGGCTGGAGTATCCGCTGTTAGGTTACGTGGTCGGCAAACGAATTAATTTCCTATCTGGATCCTGAATTACAATCACTACAATGCAGTACGAATTGTAATCCCACAGAGATTTGTAATCGCCAAACCGAGGCTTAAGGCTTATTCACCATCTCTTAAACTTTTTGACAAAAACATCGTTATTGGCGGATTAAAGTCAACCGAAGTTTCACCTCATCGTGCTAAAGGGACTTACGACTCAACCAGTGTGGAGTGAGTCACAAGCTCCTTTTGGAAGGTACCATAATGAAAGACCAACACAACCTCAGTGACGAACCAATCAAACTCGTGATGTCCGGAATTATCTTTTTCATGGGAATCAGCTCTCTACTCTATAAACATCAAGACTGGTTTATGGACTTGGTTTCATTCCTGACATGGCTTCATGTCAGTTATTTAGCGTGGATCGGTAAAGCCCTTCAGGGGCAAAATGGTTTTCTCCATCATTTTGAGTTGGTTATGCGGCCCTTTGTAGAAATCGAATATCTTCTTAACCCACGCCATAACATTGAACTGAGCACAACTGCCTGGTGGGAAATTCAGCACAAAGCTGGCCAAGCAATCCTAATAACCTATCTCTGGCCGTTTCTATACTTAATGTTTAAGGCTTGGAGTATACGACCTGACCTCAAGTTTTGTCGTAAGCATACCCTTGATAGTTTATGGAACTTGGGTATCATTAAAGGATCGCATGCTCAATTTATTCGCGAATTCGCCTCTCGACATTTTACGCAATCAAAGGAAAATCCGTCCGCGTACCAAGCCCGAAGTAAAGGTAATAATAATCACAACTTTGATTCATCGCCTGCAGATACGTCACACCATGTATGTGATGGACCTGCTTTGATTCCAGAAGAGTGATTAGTCCACAATGGTTTAGTAGAGAACTCTAATCAAGATTGTGGGGATGATCACAACGAAAAATTAGTGTTCAATCGCGAATTTGCTGATCAGCATTGGAGTCAATTAACAATTGATCAAATCAGCATAACTACTCAGGTAGTATCAATGACAGATTAGTACAGCTTCATCGGCTGAACAAGTATCTTGTGGAGGACCAGGGCTATCGCTTTTGAAATTTTACAATGGTTTTACTTGCTGATGAACTATGTTTTTTCAATATTATCAACATTTTTAGCCTGGAAAAGAAAAAAAGTCCTTTAAACTCCTTCTGGAAATAATCTGCGAGGGTAAATTACGTGAAATGCGATAGAATGTTATTTCAAATGCAATAGCCCTGCCTTACCTAATCATACCTTATGAAGAACATAGGGAATAAGCAATTAGTCGTATCAAAAAATGGAATGGGTTGAACACTAATCTCCCTCCAGTTGAACGCGAAGATAACAGATCCAGTAATAAACCCATAATCTTTCATATTGTTGCACTTTCATGGCATCCTGGTTGGGAAGTAAACATAGCTTTCTTAAGGTGTGGCAGTGGGTCAAAATGACCTGGTCTCACGCCAGGATACTAGAATAAGTATGTGACATTTTTATTGAAATTAGGGCCAATTTGTTGGTTCAGGTTTCACCCGAACAGTTCATTCTTTCTCCATACATGAAACGTAATTTCTTGGAGAATTCTAATGAACAGATCAACAAAAAATCAAAACGACTTTGGAACTTCGCAACGCGGAGCAACCCTTATTGAAGCCGCCTTATTTACTGTGATTGCCATGGGCACGATTGTCGGTGGAATTGTGTTCTTTCAACAAGCCTCAACATCAGCCAAAACAAACGAACTCATTCGGTCAATAGCCACGATTCAAACTCAAGTTAGATCTCTATTTCAGGCTCGGGGCGATTATGGCAAGAAAGAACTGAATACGCTCTTGATTACATCCAATGCCGTACCCTCCAATCTCATGGAAGATGCCGATAGTGATGGCACTCTGGATACTCTTGCTCACGGGTTTGGCGGAACAATTAATGTCACCGGTGCAACACGAGAATTCACCGTTGCCTTGACTTTAGTCCCAGTTAATGTGTGCTCCAGAATCATATCCTTTGACCCCTTGGGAAATGGTATCATTGGTTCTGGAATCGTTTCGCTCAGTGATGGAACGACAACCGATACCGACGGAATATCGCCAAGTGAAGCGGCCACCTTTTGTACGACCAATGCCACCAATGGAACTGTATCACTAACGTGGCGGTTTGAACGATAATCGTACTGCGATAGCAACTCTTTCCTAGTACTCAATCATGCTGTCCCAAAAACGCAAACGGGCTGAGGTCGAATATACGCTCCGCCGTTACGAAACTTGGATGGTGAGCCATGAACGCATGTCTAAAACTGTGCTGGTTATGGCCATCATCTCAGGTTTACTGTTAGTGACACTATTGGTGACTCTTTATGCCAAACCAGAACCAGTATATTTTGCAACTCGTGTGAATGGAGGTGTGCTCCCGCTGGTTCCGATTTCAACTCCATACCTTACCGATGGTCAAGTAACTAATTTTTCTGTTGAAGCAATTACTCACGCACTCACACTTGATTTTGCCAATTGGCGTTCTGACCTTCTGGACGCCTCACAATACTTCAAAAAACCTGACGGCTGGAACAACTTTTTAGATGCCTTGGAAAGCTCAGGGATGCTGAGTTACGTCAGAGACCATCGCTTGGTATCAACCGTTGTTGCCAATGGTGCCGTCATAGTCAAGTCAGGCCTCAACAAATCCAAATTCTATTCATGGCAAGTGCAGATACCTCTTGTTATTACTTATGAATCTGCGAGCGAAATCAGCCGGGATAACCTCCTTGCTGAGCTTGAAGTTGTCCGCTTGCCAACCTGGCAAGCACCAGATGCTGTCGGTATTGCTAAGATCGTTGTTCGGCCGGGAAAGAGTTGAGTTATGAATTATTCCTCATTGTCAACTCAAACTGTTCTGCTGATTTCAGCAGGCTTGGCCGCAATTTATTTCGCTCCGAGTACTGGTGTTGCAAGCAACCATGAAACTCTATCGCAAGAAGAAACAATCATTGATGAAAAAACATTGGGATTTAAAGCAGCCCTTGAGAGCATATTCCCAATGTCACCAGAAATGGTGACTGAGTTTCTCAAAGTCTATCGGCAAAACGAAAAGTCTATTCTGACCATAGAAGAACCCGAACCTCTGGTAGACCATGAATTGATTTCACTCAACACTGGAGTTGAACCGCATTCTGTGATTGTGGCTCCGGGCATTGCAACAGCCATGGGATTCTATGATGCCACCGGGACTCCTTGGCCTGTTCAACAGGTTGTCCTTGGCAATAGCGAAAACTTTAAGGTCATACAACTTGGTGAGCGAGCGAATACCATAACAATATCGCCCTTAGTGCGAGTAGGCTGGACTAACATTGTCGTTGCTTTATTAAATGAACCTAATCCCGTTGTCCTGAAGTTGACGGTTGGAGAAGACAAAGCCCATTATCGGATTAATTTTCAGGTCACGAAGCATGGCCCATTGGCAAGCACCCAAGAAGTTGATACTAACCAACCATTACCCAAGGCAGGGAGTAAAGATCTCCTGAGTGCTTTGACTGGGACCTTTACAAGTGATGAAGCGAAGAAAGTTAGCCTCAATGGCGTTGATGCTGAGGCTTGGATTAAAGACAAGAACCTTTTTATTCGTTCCCGATATCCACTTTTATCGCCGACATGGCACGGCTCACTTAAGGGACCAGCTGGAATGCGATCCTACCAATTACCCATTCATTCTGTTCTCTTGTTTGCTGTAGGGGAACGCATTGTCCAAGCAGAACTCCCATTGGAAGAACTGACCGGACCATGAGGATAGATACACTGTGTTGGAACCCTGCTACCAAGCAAGCAATCTGAATTCTTCTGTAACCGAAAGGTACTGTTATGAAACAACAATTCAAATACTCATTGGCGATTTCCAAACTGTTTACTCAGCGGGAATCAAAACGGCGTTCAAATCAATCCGCTCAAACACATCATACCTCTAGCAGATCACTCAGGAGCAAAGCCCCAGGAAACATCTTTGGATGGTTGAGCTTTAGTCAGCAGACTCCCACTCATGTTTATCCACCCAATATCGCCCGAAAACGATTATTGCGATTAGTTCTTGGGTGTACATTGTTGGCTTCCCTCATACTATTTTTTCTATTTGGCAACGAAAGTCTCGAGCCCTCCATACTGACCAAAGCCCCGAGGATGATCACGACACCAGGCGGGGACAACCAGCGCCACTCGGACCGCTATCAAGAAACAGTTAAATTAGCGAATATCAAAAATGTCGAAAGGGTGGCTGACACTGATGAGTCCTACATCCTGATACCCGAAGCTGTTCCCGAACTTGTTGAAGGCGATGAACTATCACCCACTCTTCCTTGGACTCCCAACGAGTATAACTTCGGCGATGCAAATCGTGTAGAAATCAGCAACCCAGACATATCCCAAGAAAAGATTCTCAACACGAACAAATCAATTGAAAACCTCAATAGAGATACTTTTACCCAAGCTATTCTTGTTGAGCTCAATCACTCGGCCACTGAAGATATTCCCCAATCTAATGGCAGTGAACGCAATGAAGCAATCCATCTAACACAAGATAGAGTTGAAACGCCATTCAATACGATCCCAATCACTTCAACTCCCATCTCATCACGTTATAATATGAACGGAACTAATCCCTATACACAATCCATTTTAGACCAGATGAATGCCATCACTCGGTCAATGGTGATTAACGCTCCTCAGTCAATGACTTTGATTGAGAATTCAACGAAACAGCCAAACCCCAAAGCAGTGGATAGTGACCGCAATCAAAGCGAGGTCATAACTGAACCAAATGAAGTCATTGCCGCCGGGAGTATTCTATACGGTCATATCATTGTCGGCGTGAGCTCTGAATTGGCAACACCCATTTTAGCCGAAATCTCCCTCGGCACCTACAAAGGTTGGCGCCTCGTTGGTCGATTTAACTCTAACGCAGGTCAAAATGGGCTGGTCGTTGAATTTAATACCATGGTAGATCCCGCTGGACAGGAGTATTCAATCAATGCGCTCGCCATTGATGGTCTTGATGGGGAAAGCATTATAGCGAGCGAAGTTGACCAGCGTTTAATTCAACGTTATGGACCAGTCTTTGCGGCTTCGTTTATTTCAGGTCTGGCCAGCGGCTTAGCGACACCGCGGCAATCAATTGCAACTATTGGCGACAATCCCGTTGTTGTTACAGAAGAACCGACGCGCGAAAACAGCTTTTATGCCGGAATAAGGAGTGGCGTTGACACGATGCTCTCCGACCTTGTGGCAAATTCCCCCAACGGTCCTGTTGTGTCGATTAATCCTGGTCACCCCATCGGGATCGTATTTACGAGTTCATTTGTTCATGTTGCACAGTGAATGATCCCGAAAGGGACCCCGTCATATCAATTCTAAACTGTTAAAGGAAATCCAGATGCCAAAGCAAAAAGAGACCCAGAAACCATTCCCCAAAAGCACTCAACGAAAGTCGGGAACTAATACAAGTACAACATCTACGGAAAGCCTTCCTCAATCCAAGACCTCTAGGGGCCAGACTAAAGCAACGAATGAGACACAAACACAAAATAAGACGCAAAAGGAAGACGGGAATCTGCCCAAAAACCATCTCAAAAATAGTGATTCATCCAATGAATCTGTCTCACAAAAAGAGATCAGCGATTTCATTGACGATGAAAATTTAGACAACGACAATGATGAATTTGATGAAACAATAGAGGAGTATATACAGAGAGAATTAAACGATAATATCTCCCTTCCCCATTCACCAAATGCTGCCGCCTTCAATCAACTAGAAGAGAACTGGCAAGGCCCAACTATGGATAAACCGGGTCAAAAAGCACCCTTGGACGATAACACCCATCATCAAATTGAGACACAATCAAATTCTCAATCCAACACGATGTTGCTCACGTTGCTGTCAATGATACTGTTAGTGGGAGTCCTTCTAGTCGTACTTCTACTTCCCGATTCCTACAAGTTAGCACTCATTAAAGTGTTTGACAATACTCAGTTGGGCGGATACAGCAGTATGGTATCTCCTCGCTTTGATCCTAACCCAATCACGGTGAGCATTCCATCTGATACTGAATTATCAACCCCAAACAATGGAAATGATGAAACCCTTATGCTCTTGCGAGAAAACACGAATGAATTGATGAGCGAAGGGGTTGATGAGACTGTATTGGTCAATGACAATCAACTTAACGAGTTATCCATTCAAACGAACTCGGTTAATGAATATTCAATGAACGAAATTGATAGTGTCCCGATAGAAATTCCAAACTCAAGTTCAATGTTTGATCTTCCGGAAGATTTAGTTGCCTTGAATACGAAAAGTGAATCCTTCGCAAGTACGGAATTTGGTTTAATCCAACCGTTCAATCTGAATGCACCAAGCGAGTCGCTTCGGATTAGACCATCGCCATCTAATCAAATCAACAATTGGGAATCCTCTGATCTCTTGGTTCAAATCCTCAGTGAGTTGCAGGATATCAAATCCTACACAAATCAGTTGACTGAATACTTTCAAGGGCAGGTCATCAAGAATGATCTACCGGCAACATCTGAGAACAATAAAACCAATGCGGATAAAACAATTATTGTGTCTTCTTCATTCACTGGTATTGATAATGTAGGAGTATCACCTGAACCTATGTTGTATGATGGTAAGGCTACGCAATTTGTGGACGTCTCTCAACCAAAAACACCATTTTCTTCTAGCAATTTACAACCACCCATCAATCAAAGGGAAACTTTGCTACAAGCTGCAAATCAGGAATTAAACAGCACATTGAACGAGGAAAGTCAGAGCACTGAAACCCCAAAACAAAGCAATGGTCATACGTTTTCCAATCATGAGAATACCATAGACGGGGATTATTTCTCGGGTTTAGGTAAAATATTATCGATTCGAATATTTCCCAATGGTCAACTTATTGATGTGGAGAATGGCATCGTATTCTTGGAACGGCAAAATTAATCCCTTGCAATGACCGAGATTGTTCGGCTGATTGCTTCGCTAGAGGGATTACTTCAGGCGATATTTTTTGTTGTCGGGATTATATTTGTTATTCTTGCTTTACGGCAAAGTATTCAACGGGCAGAATTTGGTCCTCAGCACGGGTCATGGTTCCGACCCGTTTTGACCTTTACCATTGGAATTCTACTCATCGCTTTCCCATCAACCATATCAGTCTTAAGCAATTCACTGTTTGGACAAGCACCAATAAACAATCCCCGTTCAATATTTGAGTACGACCGGAATGTATTGGAGCCACTCAATCAAGGTCAGGCGAGAGATATCGTAGGGGTAATTATGCTCTTTGTAAGGTTCGTGGGTTACATTGCGGTTATTCGCGGTTTATTACTGTTTAACCAAATCTCAACCCAAGGTTCTCGGGTAGTTGGTGCCGGAATAACCTTTTTAATCGCGGGAACGATTTGTATTAACTTTCCAATTTTTTGGGGATTATTAGTGGACTTGGTCATTCCCAATAGCGTGGGAACCACACCGACCCTTTAGTGGTCTTCGGAAGCATACTCACGTAAAAATTATGGAATTAGACTCTGAACGTTTCATACCGGCTGTGTTTGTGTTTATTTGAGGTGCTCAATAAATATTGAGCATTCCTTGTTTCTGTTCATCAAATTGTCTATTCCCGATGTGATGTCTATCCGCGTCCGCTTCTTGGTGGATATATTTTGTAATGTCATTTTACGGTCATGAAAATGGCCCCTACCAACCCAAGGACTGAATTTAATACTCTGACAATAGTCTTTGAGTAATCTACTAAAATGACTGATCTGTTGGCTTTTTCCCTCATGCGATATTTCTGGTTTCCATTGTAAAACCAATGATCGAATTGATATCCCACTTTTGCGCAGTTCCTTTATGAAATTAAGCAACTTTATCCGTTTATCATCACTGGCACCGATATAAGGGTCTGCAATAACAACCCCATATTCTCCAGTCGCAAAGTCGGTAAAAACTTGGGTAAAATCTCTATATTGTCCGCAATTAAAGCGAAATACTGCAATAGACTGTTTCTGAAAAGTAATTGGCGATTCAAAAAGAGTGAAATGATTTCTTGTATCCTGAAGCCATGAAACTTTGGGTTCGTTTTGATACTTAATCCTATGAGTTATTCTGTTAAAAAGTGACGGCAAAGCGGTATCACAGAACCATTCTACAACCTTGGTTTTTCCATCCTCTTGGTGTTTTGTTGTAATACGTGGAGCTTTGACAATCAACGCATCGGGAACAGAACAAAACGAAACTTGGTCGCCAAACTGATCACTGTTCAGAATGTCTAGAACAACACGGTCTGTTGTATTTTTCTCTTTTTGCAAGAACCTTTTTTGTGATTCTGGAATAACGAAGCAAACTTTAGTATTACCATTTTGCTCAAGCCAGTTGCGAATAAGCCGCACCGATTCAACTGCTTCGACCTCTTCATTCTCTTGCAGTTCTTGACCCCAAAGAGTCGCACCACAAATCTGAAGATACTGGACCTTCTTCAAATGTTCTGATAAAATTAATTTCGAAAGACCAACTACAGGAATTGCATCTTTCGGAATGTGGTCAGGCTTTTTATATGTTTTGCTTCGAACTTCATTCAACCATCTCAGTGCAGGTTTGCGGTCAAATTTATCCCAATACATTTGGTTTGAGTAATCATTCAGGCATTTTGTACAACTAGTCTCACACTTATCGCCAAGTGGACAATCCAGAATCTTCAAAGCACTAGTGATAAGGTTTTGCACAGAGAACCTCTGTTCATTAAGTAATCTTCGCACAAAGCCGGCTCCACCTGGAGTTGTATCAGATAGAATAATGACAGGATATTTATTATCAGAATACTCAACAGTGCTTCGGAGGTCACGAGGGTCTGTTTCCAATAGTTCACTTGCCGCAAGTCTAAAAGCTTCACCCGCTGTTTTTAGAAGGTTGTAATCGCGGTCTTGGTTCGCGGACAAGTTGGTACTATCAGATTGGGGAAGTGGATGTGCAATTTGTATGCCGCGTATATCCGTAAAATATTGGTGTGCCAGATCATGTCGGTGAGCCAATTCTTCATTTCTGCATGGATCTCCTGTTCGTGGATTCTTGTGTTTATGCTTGGTTTTGTTTTTACTAAGATTTTCAGCAGCTAGCACAAACTCACATCTATTACACATCAGATAACCACACCCAACTGGGCCACGGTTAAGGACAATCAATTGCCCTCGCAAATCTGAATCATCGCCCTCTTTTATATGAGCAGGGGCAAAGAATGTCTTTACTCCAAATAATTCAGTGTCATAATAATGCTTCTCCGTTGCTTGAGTAATCAGTCTTGCCTCATCAACCACACGGGTTCGTAATCGAGAAGTTCCAGGGTCCCTACCCAACCTTTCATCATAAGAAGTCAGGAATCCTACTGGTTCTATGAATCTTCTTCGATGTTCGTTTACGGTTTCCTTACAATTAGGACACGTTTTGTCAAAGTTATCGAAATCACTGCTTAATTCTGGGTGATTGCAGTTCTTACAAATCCTATACCAACCTTGAGCAATGAAAGTGCTAGCATCACTTGAATGAGGTTTTCTTTTGGATATTCCCACACTTCGCCATATTCTACCAGCGGCGACGACCTCTGAGCCTGGTGCATACTCAGCAATCGCCAGTGATGCATCTCTATTGAGATCAACATCAGATTGCGAAAATCCTTTGGGGTTTCTTTCCGTAATCATTTCAAGGTGAATTGAATGAATTGGAAAACTGTAAGTTGGAATAACAGCATTTTTGCCTAATTGATCTGTTACGTACTGCTCAACATATTTTTCCATTTGTTTTCTAATGCCAAAGCGATGATTTTCTAATCGTTTTGTTTCCTTAAGTGTTAATTCAGGTTCATTTAATTGGACTCTTATTTCATTGTACGTTTGGTACATATCCTGCCAGTAAGCAGCCAAAACGTTGATCCACCTCATTATTTCATCTTGTGCATAATTGAAAAGTGCACGACCCTTCAGTCCAAAATCCAAACCTTTAACCATATTTTCTGCTTTATGGATACACGTATGACCTTCAGAGCTTTCAAGCCAACAGCTGAGTTCCTCACGAATTAGTTGCATTGAATTTTCATTAAGATCATCTCCAAGGACATCTTTCAATCTTGGTGCTCCAGTACGCTTGGTCGAACCAATTCGTAACGCAAGCCAGCCAGAAATTATGCACGAAACTTGGTGCCTATAGAGAAACGAAGGATTGTTTAAATATAGGTAAGGCATTGAAGGTACAGAATTCAGATACTCCTCAAAATTAGCAAAGCAAACCTGGTCATATCGGTTTTGACGTGCCATCGTCAGTGATATGGGTGCAGCCTGTGCTCTTCTCCCGGCACGACCAGCTCGTTGCTGGTAATTTGAAATACCCGGTGGAACACTTCGACACACAACAGCATCAAGATCTCCAATATCAATTCCCAGCTCCATTGTCGTTGTGCAACTGAGTAGATTCACATTCCCCTCCCTAAATCTGTCTTCAATTTTCATTCGGGTCTGAGGCGTTAAACCAGCTGTGTGCTCTCTTGAAATAACCGCGGGAGGTTTCTGCAGGTACCGGGAAATATAGTGATTTTTATTGGGGTCAAAAAGCATTCTCGGGTCAACAGGGTGAGTCCTTCCCTTGCACTTCCATGCAGTACACACGCCATGAAAATTTAAATTGGAAGTCCTTGCACAAGAATCGCATAAATAAATTTTATCGTTGTGACGACTGAACCGCCAAGCATCTAATTTTAGAACTTTTCCCCCGTTTAATTGGGATAATAAACCAGAACTCCTTAATGACAGTTTGTTCCAGACGGTTAGAAGCATATTGCGAGAAGAGGAAATTGGAATTGCAAGTCGTTTCTCCAATACCCACGTCAATCTTGTATGTTGCGAATCTATTTTAGGGACAACGCTTCTAGTTCGAGTTTGATTAGTTTTCTTATTGAATTCCCAGTTTATGTTCGCGCTTGCAAGGGGTTCGGTCCAGATTGACCCATCTGTTAAATCAAGCTCTACAAGATCCTCTATCGCTCGGCTTTGTCTCATCATTGAGAGAAGTAACTCTACTGTTGCAGGAACATATTTGAGAAATTCATCTGGTGGTATTTCACACTTTATTTTTTCTATGACTCTGTCCATACCCTCATGGGTGACCTTCATTAGCCCAAAACTCTCAAGATTCTGCCTTGTACCTCCCAATGTTGCCTCAGCGATGATCAATGCGAACAATCGCTCTTTGGCAGATTGATTGCTCATTGGTCTGTGCAAAGATGCTCTATCATATAAAGCAAAACCATGCCGATTAAGTTTTTTCCAAACACTGTCCTTGAGTTCATCTAAACCGAGTGGTTCAGAGGTACTATTAAATGAATCAATTATTGCACCTCTAATCGCTTCAATACGACTAATTCTCTCAATATAAGGAGCAAAAAAAGCCGCATCTTGGCGATTATCCGAAAACACCAACAGGTTCCGACCATATGCTGGTTTTCCATTTCTTCTAGGTTCAGGAAGAGGTAGCTGTTCCAAAAGTAATGAACTCATGAAGGCCGCCATCATGTCATCACCCGGATGAATTTTGGTTATGGGTTCGGGAGAGCGACTGCCTCTGTGACCACATGAAAGACATTTTTCCATTATCATCCTATGGTTCTCTTCCGACTTTTTCATTGATGCGCATTCAAGTGTGATACCCTTCTCGTCTTCATCCGAAAGAATTTTACCAGTTTTAGGGTCAAATGTGACAATTTCTGTCTTTTCGGATAAATCCTCCATATCACTTTCAAATGCTGTATTTCCATTACCTGTTAATCGAAGTAGTGTCCTCACTCCAGGATTTTTTGTTGCTGGAGACAACACAGGGTGCAGTGTATCATTATCATCAAAACATTCTATGTAGGGCTCACCGCAATTACGGCATACCCAAAGGGGCCATGCAGCAGAAGAATTCGGTGAAGACTCAAGTCCATTAGCCAATATCTTGATAGATGACCAATTCTCCTCTTTGTCCTTATCCAAAGTGATAACAACGCCAGGGATTGCGGAAGCGGCAAGATGATATCGTGCTGGAAGAAGTGGGAATGCTAGTTTGTCTGCAGGCTTAGCGAGGACTCCAAGTGATATGAGTGCTCTTGTTGCCTCCTGAGCCTTTTCATTATCATTAGGGAAAATTCTCTTTGCAAGGGTTTCAAATTTGGTAAGACCAGAATTTAATATCTTTGCTGCTTTCCTGACTTCCGATGATCGGGCCATGACTCGTATGAGAGCGTCGCCAAAATGGTTTCCTTCTAGCTGGATAAGTTCCGTTTTATTATTCCAATTATCAACATGATACTCTGCTTCTTCAGGATCAAGTTCTCCATTTTCTCTCAAAGATGTCAGTGTCTGACCAAGCAAAATCCAGTCATCGCAAGTATGAGTATGGCATGAAACCTTTTCAAAAAGCGCTGGATGTAACTTTCTCTCTGCGGTAATTATGCAGTCTCTCGGAGCAGGAAATTTTTCGCCAAAAAGATCCGATGCAAATTTTTTCAATTCATCTTTTCTTGAGGAGTCAAGACTTGCTGAAGTTCCAACACAGCGTATTGACCCCTCATCTATATCAAGCGACGCTTTGAGTTTTCTGATTAAGAACGCCACTTCAATAGCTTGAGCACCAGTGTAAGTGTGCAGCTCGTCTAATACCAGCCAACTAATTCTGGCATTTTTAATTAATGGTCTGTTTCGTGGAAGGAGCAAGATATGCTCAAGCATTGCATAATTGGTGATCAATATGTCTGGTGGACGGTCAAGCATTTCCTGGCGGGATAGTAGCCAATTCCTTGGTACTGTTGCATCCTCACCGAAGTTTTCACGAAATAAAGGCATGTCCAAAATGTCTTTTTCAACATCTGCTCTTGTACTAGCGGATGAAACTTGACCCGTATATCGCCCCAAAGTAATTCCTGGATCTCCCAGATCTCTAAACAATAGTCGAGCTATTCTTTGCATTTGATCTGTCGCAAGAGCATTCAGGGGATAAATCAAAATAGCTTTTACACCAGGTGTTTCACGATTAGTATTTGAGAGCAAATCTTGTATCATGGGGTACAAAAATGCCTCTGTCTTACCTGACCCCGTACCCGTCGCAACGATATAGTTTGATTTTTGGTCCATTGCGTCCGACTGATGAGCATAGAGAGAACGATTCCAAAGTTCTGGAGTTCTCTGTTCCATTGTTGTCCAATCGTTGTGAAGGTTTCCCTTTTCCCAAAATCCTTTCAAGGATAAACCCTTGTTAAAATCGGGTAAGCACTCAACGAATGGTCCTTTGACGAGTGGTTCCTTTGTGATCACTTGTTCTAGTTTTTTTCGTAATTCTGGTGCACGAGCAGGGGAAACCGCAGCAGTTGATGTAAAAAATCTTGCAAGAGAAGTGTTTAATTCTCTTTTGAATTGTAGTGGGTTAAGGTCAGACATACTCTTTTATTCCGTTTATTGATCTCTCATTTCTAGTTCGGCCACAAGGAGATGGAAAGCAAACAACTCTGGTGCTAATCGTATCATATCACCAACAGCACCCAATACTTTACTAGAACTCAATTCTGAACGTGTTGACATTGTATCAACCCATTCAGATGTTCCTTCTGTACGTGCTGCGACAGCAAAGGACCTCAAACTATCCGTAAAATCCTGATGAAGTATGGTTTGGCTCTCATCAAGAAATACAGGAATGGGGATAGGTTTGAGAGGTTGAAGAATTTTTGCTTGTATCTTTCTAAGATTCATACTTCTCTTTTCGTAGTCTTTTAAATTATCTTCTCTAAAAAAATCTGTTTGATCAATCCTGTCTTGCAAAAAGCGGTGCGACAATTGCCAATGAGACGAACCAAGAACCTTCTTACTGTCATAGCTTTTGTAAGCCAACTTTTCTTGATTTTGCAGCACTTCCATCAGCCTGTCAATGCTGAAACCAATCAGTTTTTTGCCACTTAAATAAGCTTCTCTAGCATTCGCAAATCCCATAAATGCCTCAGTATCTATGAACGGAAGATCCCGTAATCTTTGCGTCTCTAGTCTAGCAATTAGTTCAAATACTGGACCGGCATCTAGAAATTTCGTTATTGACCCTTCAAACATTGTACGACAGTCGTACAACGCATTCATAGATGGGATCCATGTATTGCCAGATTGATACCATTCATCTGATAGGCTTAATCGAATTATCTCGGAATACCCGCCACTTTGCATTTCAAGTTGCTTGATTAATCGAGACTTTTTTTCACCTAATAATTTTATTTCTCCCTTTTCCCAACTCTCTTTAGAGTGCCTTCTTTCAAGCCATTTAATTATCCTGTTAGTTCTTAAACTCGTTTGAATATTTTCAGGTTCTGTTTCACTATTGAATACGATAAATGTCAGCTGTTCCCCGTCTTCAGAAACCACAGGGCACCAACCCGATTTATTATTAACGTAAATGGACCCTAAACAATCACCTTTGATTAAACCATCTAGCTTAACTGTTATATCAACTTTGCCGCCAAAAGGATTTTTATCAGCAGACAACCACTCTGGCGGTTTCATTAAATATCCATCTGCCCCAAAGTATACATCTCCATCTCCACATTCTGGATGGTCGTCAGGGTCATACTCTGTTTCAATCTTTACCCGTAAGGCGTCAAAATCTCCACTAAGCATGAGAGCGATTTTTGTTTGACCCTCATTCAATTGAAAATCGACCTCACGAAATACCAACTCTTGTTGTAATTCAACAAGCATTGAGAAAATACCATTCTGTCGGTTCAGAATAATCTTTCCAGAGTCTAATCCTCTGAGCGGTACAGTATATTTCCTTCCTTTTCTAAACGGCTTGAACCCCTTTTTTCCGGGAATTTGTAGTTCAGCTTCATTGTCATGACTACTGATACGTACGGCGCCTCCCTCGGATTCAGGGTTGAGTACCAGTGAGGAACCTACAGGTAATGGTCGTGATGTTCCATCGGGGAGGATTTGCTCTAAACTTAATTCTGGGGGAGGGAGTGTGAAGCAAATCTGTCTATCTTCAATCCTGAATACAATTTCAGCATCGGATGTCGCTTTGTCGTCAATGCAAGGATTACCTCTTCTGTTCTCAATGATGTTTTTACTCTCGCTCAGAACCAAATTTTGTGGTGGCTCTGTGCAGCATAATTCAACATCCTTAAGCCCAGTAAACTCTGGCCAAATATAAGCACGCATCCTGACTCCTGACCGTACCTGCGGTGAACTTTTATCTGATTGTGGTGTCATCAATTCCGCACGCAGAATTTTCGGACCATGCGTTTTAAAATCTTCAAAGGCATCTAGTATTTCGGTAAGCTCTAAATGTGCTTCGCCGAAATCATCTGTCATTACCTCAAAGTATTTCTCACTTGATTCTTCTAACTTCGCTGAAACTATCCTTTTCGTCTGTTCCTTGATTCCGGTTGCGATATGTAGTATGGACTGTTTTGAGTAAAGTGCTCCAGATTTTCCACGGCCGATTACTCCATCCTTCATTGAAATTCGGCGGTAAGATTTTTTAGTCAGCGATAAAGGTTTACCACCCACTAGCAATTCAAGTGGCTCGGATTGGGGAAGCTCAGTTACAGCAGTATACAAGTCATCTGCGATTTCAATACAGTCGAGGTTGTTACCGTCAGCTCTTTGAATAATGCTTCTAGCGAATATCACAACATTAGACATAGAAAGACTAGATTTGGATTGGACCTGGACAACTTCCCCTTCAAGATCCGCATCGCCTATACATGCGCATCCAGAATTAGGCATAATCATAATAGGGTGGTTTATATTATGAAACATGATTTTGTGAGGCAGCGGGGTTGGAAGTGTTACAATCTTACCTGATCTGATCCTGAGTTCGGGTCCATCGTCATAGGTTACTAATTGTCTAGATGTCCCTTCAGGAACTTTCAATGCAATCTGCATATTCTCAATAACTAACTTGGGTAATACAGTTTTAATTGATTTTGAGTAGCTTCTGCGTGAATCATTTTGTATATCATTTATGATATTTTTGAATCGCTTATGATAATTTCCATTATTTTGATTAGGTTCCTTTCGGCATTCAACAAAAACTGTTGCATGCCAAGAAGCGATATCCCATTCTATGGGAAGCCTGAGTACTCTTAAGCCCTGAGGCACCAATTCTAGTGCAGCATCTTCCCATACGTTCGTAGCATTTCCGTCATCAAGCTCAGGCAACCCGTAGTACTTCTCTAGAGCCAAAAACGCTCGAATAAGGTGAGGCAATTGAGGGTTAGAAACGCCAGCGTGGAGTTGAAACAGTGATATCTTGTTTTGCTCAGGTATCGGCAAACCAATACTGATACAATTCTTTGCTACCAAATTGTGCAAATAATATTTAAATCTATTGCTTAAGTTATTCCGAACACCCAAAGCTTCAGCAATAATCGGCCAAACCTTGACAGTGCCGTCTTGTCCATACTCTTTTCTTACTGAATTACACACATACCAAGAAGTAAAAAATGGGTATCGTATAAGAATCCACCAGACAATTTCTTCTTGCCCTTTTCCCAACGTAAGGACCGCATTTTTCGCTCGGTTCTGGTTCTCATCAGAAATTTCAATTAAACCCAAAAACGGCGGTGATTGTTCACTCATAAATGTTTCTTGAACTGTGTCGTTCAGTTGCTTGAGTGATTCAAAGTGAAAATTATTGTGATCGGACATAACAGGATTCCAATAATAATTTTTAGTGATTTAGTGTTTGGTCGAAAAATAATGAAATGCTCTGAAACTTTCTTTCGAATATCCGCTATTATCAGTTATTATTCTTAATTTCGCTTTCCCTATGATGCTGTTTAGTTGATTTTGTATCGATTTTGTTGACTTAATTAATCCCTACTTCCCATTATACTCACTATCTGTACTTAGATGATTGATATGTTCTGTATGCGTTTCAATGCAGTCATCCGGAGAGTTATCAATTTCATTATTAATTATGAAACCGGTTTTTGACAGTATAGCTTATCATTTGTCCAGAATAATAATGCTTTTAACTCTCCGTCAATGTTGAATATTTATATTTCTGTAATCTTTTATTATCTAATAACTCCTATATTTATACTTATTGATTTTTACTACCAATATTTTTATGATTTTTCAAAGTTTGAATCTGGTTTCATTTTGTTTTTTAGCAACATCAAACTTTATTTTTGATTTCTTTAATTCTTCTTGAATTGCATTAAACATTTTTTCTACGTCAGTATCATCATATTGGTAAGAATTCTTGTTAGATAAATTTCCCAGCAATCTAATTATTTCATTAATTTTATTAACTCTATTTTCAGCCAGTTTGACAAATTTACTTCTTTTATCATTCATATTAGCACCTTTTGATTAATTATTTATCATTATCATATTAAAAATATGTATAAATAGTCCATCTTCAAGGCATATTAATTAATATTTGATTTTATTTCACCAATATGACACCTTTTAGTGAAAATATTATTTTTTGAATTAATTTAAAATTATTCGTGTTAATTTATTCAATAATTTGAGTTGACCAATTAAATATAGAAAATCATTAAGATGTATTCTAAATGAACCAGAAATTTACGGATCAAAGAGTTAAAACTAAGCTGGATGAAGATGAACTTGATGATTATATTGCAACACCCTTGCAACTTAAAAATATGGACTTTTTAGGGGCATTAATCTCCCCATGCCCTAGAGAGTAAACCATAAATGAACTCTGGATCTTCACTGATAAAGAATCCGTTGACTGGCTTTAAAAATTTACGAATTTTAAACCGACAATTGGAACGAGCAAAACTCCGAACCAACCAATGTTGAAGTGCTGTTGAGAAAATTGGCTGTTGCCATCTGGTAATGTAAGCTTCGTTCAATTTCTGAAAAAGTAGGAAATCTTAAATTTGCAGAATAATCTCAACGAGCAATCTATGCATGACGATTTAAAACTTGATGAGAAATTGTCGAAATCTTAAATTGTTTCTGAAGAGGAAGACAATTGCTTTGTTGGAATCATTGAAAATGCCCCAACGTCTTACCTCTGCTAGCCAACCTAGTCAGGCATCTTTTTGGGTGCTCACAACCAACTATGACTTGTCATTTGAATAGGCTACCGGAAAGCATAGGATTAAATCTAATCCATGATTCTTCGGGATTGCATGCTCAAAAGTTTACAACCTTAAGACCCAACTGCTGACCCTTACCTAATTCAAAAGATGGTGCGTTTAAATACTGGAGAAATGCTCCAGATAGAAATTAAACAATTTGGATAAAGGATTATTTTGCATAGGGCACCTCTATAAATCGCCAAAATCAGGATTCATCTGTTTTTTTCTTGAATAATTTGATTTTTTTGAATAATTTCTCCTCCTTAGGACCACATTCATCCGATAATCTTCCCCAAAAAAGTAAAATCAGACCCTTTTCCATCATTGGCAAGACCACATAATACACGTGGTGCGCACATCCTCAACCCATCGCATAACCTGTTCGGGCATGTCATTGTGCATGGAGCCAAAGACATGCTCCACACAACAGCGCGTCCAAGAGTAAGCCTTGTTCAACACTATTTGACGCGCCTTCCCCTTCTGACCATGCTTCTTGGCCCACCGGTCATCCGTGTCCTTTTGCTGTAATTGATTTTCATTCTCTTCCCAATCTGAAGGAATACGCCCATTCTTAACCTCATTATTCTCGTCCCGACTGTTCCGTTGGCGGGGAACAGTAGCCGTGGTTGAATCCACCATATTCACAGACAGTCATTGATAACCATGGGCTTGGATGTGCTCTTGGAAAATGCTCAAAAAGGGTTAAGTAGCACCCGCTCAGGCCAGCTGGTCGCAATACTTCCACAAAGTCTTCTGGTCGGGAACCTGATTCTTTCTCTTAAGCCCGAGTACCGGTCCAGTAGCATGTCCTGAAGATGGCGGTCAATCAGGGAATATAAAACTCCCAATAACTGAGCATGAAGGATGGCCATAGATTCCAGAAGGACGGCCACGTCCACATCGTCAAGGGGCTCCAAACACGTCTTCCAAGACCGGTTTGAACCGCCACCTGTCGACACTTTCCTTCATCTGAGCAAATTTAAGTGCTCCTTGTATCCAAGAAAAATGACTCTAAGGAAAAATATTAGGTATTATTTAATTTGGAATAAATAGGCATGCCCTTAAGTTTACATTAAATTTTAGGTATGTTGAGGTAGTTTAATTCTATTGCTTGTGTCCATGACTAGTTCATAACGTAATGCAAATACTACAGATTTACAAATTAGGATTTAATTCACATGAAAAATATTCGTGGTGAAGACCGCACTATAAAGCACTTGTTGTGTAACAAGTACAAGATTGATTATTATCAGCGCGACTACAACTGGGAAACAAAACAGGTTAAAGAGCTCATTGATGATCTCACCAACAGATTTAATCAGGACTACGAAGAAGGTCATTCACGTCAAAAAGTTAGGAATTACGGGCAATATTTTTTAGGCTCAGTAATAATTTCTGAAAAGGATGATGCTAGTTTTATCATTGATGGACAGCAACGACTAACGACTCTCACTCTGCTTCTGATTTACCTTAATGGTATTCAAAAGGATTGGGATTCTGATTATAAAGTCACAGTAGACCACTTGATTTATTCAACTCAGTATGGAATAAAATCTTTTAACATGGACATTCCTGAACGCCGTGATGTTTTGGATCAATTGCAAAAAGGCGAAGAACCAGTCACTGTAGGTAAGAGTCAATCAATCCAAAACCTTGTAAATCGATACAAGGACTTTGAAAACTCTGATTTATTTTCTGATGATTATAGGAAAAACGACAAACTTCCACACTTTCTAGAGTGGTTGACTGAGAAAGTCGTCTTTGTTGTAATAACCACAGCATCAGATGATGAAGCATATACGATCTTTGAAACGATGAACGATAGAGGGCTTTCATTAACTCCAACGGATATGCTCAAGGGGTATCTACTTGCTAACATTAAAAATGATTCCAAGCGGCAAGAAGCCAGCGAAATATTGAAACAATATCAAAATAAATTTTTACAAGTGGCAAAAGATGAGTATGCAAAATTTTTCAAAGCTTGGTTACGGAGTCAATATGCTGAAAAAATCCGAGGGACCAAAAAGGGTGCTCTGCCACAGGATTTTGATAAGTTAGGGACAGAGTTTCATCGGTGGTTACGAGACAACAAAAGCCGTAAGGGTATTGAGTTAGAAAGGAGCGCGGACTTTTTTGCATTCATTGATACAAATCTTTCCTATTATGCTGAAGCTTACCTTGAGGCACTTGATTACGCAAATAATTACGATTACAACTATTCCTCCATATTTTTCAACGAGAAGAATAATTTTACCCTTCAGTATCCTTTGCTTCTGGCACCATTGCGAACAGACGATAACATCCAAACTCGACAGATTAAAATGAGGATTGTTTCGATTTTCATTGAGATATTGCTGGTTAGAAGAATTTTTAATTTTAAGGCAATTGGTCATTCGACAATGGAAAATAAAGTTTTCCAAATACTGAAAAAAATAAGGAGAAAGAACATTGAAGAACTGAAAAAGCTCCTCATTGAAGAATTAGATGGTTATGAATTTGACTTTACCTCGTCCAATTTTTCGTTACGCAATAATAAAAATAAAGTTCACCTAGTTTTAGCCAGATTAACAGAGTTTATTGAATATAAATCTAGTGGTACTACTCGTTTTGTTGAATACTCAAATCAGGCAAAAAACCAAGGGCGTTATCAAATTGAACATGTTTGGCAAAATGATTACCAAAAGTTCAGTGAAGAATTTTCAGATCAGAATACTTTTGAAAATTTCCGTGACTTGATTGGTGGACTCTTATTGATACCTGGTAAAGTTAATGCAAGCTTGGGCGATAAACCTTTTGAAGAAAAAGTAGAAATCTATTCAAGGGAAAACCTCCTCGCTAGTTCACTCCATAAAAATACCTATAAAAATAATCCTGCTTTTAAGAACTTTATTGCACAAAATAGTCTTAATTTTGAGCCAAAAACCGAATTCACAAAAAAGGACCTAGATTCCCGTCAAAAGCTATACATTGAAATTGCTAATCTCTGCTGGTCTCCTGAACGCATAGAAACTATCGGCAATTAACACATTCGTTTTAGTTAGTAATGTAATTTTATTATAGGCTTTTTTTGTACAAAATCTTTCCTGTTATTCTTGCTGGTGGTATGGGGTCTCGCCTTTGGCCACTCTCTCGAAAAAGCTATCCCAAACAATTCGTTCGACTTAACCACCCTCTCTCTTTTTTTCAACAAGCGATCAAAAGAGTATCAAGCGAACAGTTTGAGAATCCTGTCGTAATTACCAACGATCTTTATCGTTTTATTGTTAAAGATCAGCTCAACGAAATTGGCATCAAGCAATCGCACATTTTAATTGAACCTGAACCCAAAAGTACTGCGCCTGCTATACTCGCTGCTGCAATTCAACTGTTGGCATCATCTTCACATGCTTGCATGCTAGTTATGCCCTCTGATCATCATATTCCTGACCCTGATTTATTTTGCTCAACAATTCAAGAAGGATTATCTACAATCACCAAAGGTAGGCTAGTAACTTGGGGGAGTATTCCAGATTCAGCGGAAACAGCCTATGGTTACTTGGAATTAGCAGAATTCCCCATCAGTAAACCGGCACCCTTAAAAAGCTTTGTTGAAAAGCCCTCACTCAATAAGGCCAAATCAATGTTAGAACAGGGTAATTATCTTTGGAACATGGGAATATACTTGTTTAGGGTAGTCGATATTATTGCAGCTTTCAAAAAACATTCTCCAGATATTTATAAGGGGGTTAGCGCTTCAATGGAAGCAGCTTGGAAGGACTTGGATTTTATCCGAATAGCGAGTGATCCTTGGTCCGATGTTACAGATATTTCCATTGACTATGCCATTATGGAAAAAGCAGATAACCTTTCCGTTATCCCTTACGAAGGTAAGTGGTCAGATTGTGGAAGTTGGGTATCAGTGGGAAAGGATTTCAATGATGATCAAAATGAAAACTCAAGTTCCACTGTTGCAATTGATTGTCGTAACGTATTGCTTCGTTCAGAGGATGATGGGCCAATTGTCGTTGGCATCGGTTTAAGCGACTTAGCAGTAGTCGCCATGTCAGATGCCGTACTTGTAACGGATATGAAACAAACCCACAAAGTGCGGGATGCTGTCAATGAATTAACCCAACGTGGTTTTCAACAAGCGATTGATTTTCCCCTCTCTCATCGCCCTTGGGGTTGGTCTGAAAACCTTGTGAGCAATGACAGATTTCAGGTGAACCGAATTGTCGTAAAGCCAGGTCACGCAATTACTATGCAATCGCATCAACACCGGTCAGAGCATTGGACTGTTGTCGTCGGTTCAGCTGAAGTTACAATTGATGATTCGAGATTTACTGTTTCCGAAAATCAATCAATTTTTATTCCTAAAGGGTCTCAGCATCGTTTGCAAAATACGACGAGCGAGCAGCTTGAAATCATTGAGGTCCAATCAGGCACCTATCTTGGTGATGATGACATTCAACGCTTTGATACCAAATAAATAGCAGTTACACTTTACCGTAACATAAAATTACAGTTCACGGATCAATTAATTCCACCGTACCTAATTCAAACCGAATTGTGTCAAAAAGTACTCGTAGGTTAATTGTATTCCATCACGAAGTGATATTGCCGGCGACCAACCCAATGCTGTCTGGCGCTTCGTGGATACGAGTTTTCGTTTCATCCCGACAGGCCGGCTCAAGTCAAACTTAAAACTCCCACTCCACTCTAGGACATCGGCTACAGCTTGATAGTATTCAAGAATTGTATGCTCATAACCAACCCCAAGATTAACCATATTTGGCATCTCGGCTATTCTATTCACAAAATGCCAAATCCCATCAGCAACATCACCACTATACATAAACTCACGCTGAGCATTCCCGTCGCCCCATATTTCAACTTCCTGGTGACCATTCATCAAGGCATGATGCACCTTATAAATTATAGCCGGTAATAAGTGCGATACTTCAGGGTCAAACTTGTCATAAGGCCCGTAAAGATTGCAGGGTATTACAGTGCGGTAATTCACCCCATTGGCTTGGCTGATATAGTCACATAATCGAGCCACAGCTATTTTGGCTAAAGCATAACCTTCGTTAGTCGGCTCAAGTGACCCAGCTAACAAGCACTCCTCATTCAAAGGGTTTGGTGCATTACGAGGGTACATACATGAAGAACCAAGGTTGATAAGATCGGTTACTCCAATCTCACGAGCAGCCAAAACAACATTCCGGCCCATATCAAAATTTTCAACCAAATATCCGGCTGGATCTGAATTATTTGCATGTATTCCGCCAACCCTACCGGCAGCATGAATAATTAAATCGGGTTGCATTCGCGAAATATATTCTATGCAAGCAGCTTGATTGCTTAAGTCCAGCTCTAATCTGTTAGGTGAGTGAATATCAAACGATGAGCTGGCTGGGTGTTCAATCAGATTCCGCCCGACCATTCCAGTGCCACCAGTAATTAGGACTCTTTGCATGAGCTCCCTGCATTGTGTTTGCGATTAATTTCGGCCCATTCAGTTTCAGCGATAGCAAGGTCCGCTTGTACCATTTCCGAGACGAGTTGCTTAAAACTTATCCGTGGTTTCCAACTTAATTTCTTTTGTGCTTTGCTTGCATCACCTAATAGTGCATTCACTTCAGTTGGACGAAAGTAATTGGGGTCAACAATAATAATTGACCGCCCCTTGTCATCCTTTCCCACTTCATTAGTACTTTCACCTTCAAAAACGATGTTCATGTTTAGCACTTCAGCAGCCGCACATATAAATTCTCTGACCGAATATTGATGACCCGTAGCAATTACAAAGTCTTCTGGCTTATCTTGTTGAAGCATTCGCCATTGCATTTCCACATAGTCCCTCGCATGACCCCAATCGCGTTTTGCGTCCAGATTACCTAATCGCAACTCTTTTTGCAGGCCAATCTTTATTCGAGACAGACCTCGTGTGATCTTTCGAGTCACGAAAGTTTCGCCTCTTTGCGGGCTTTCATGATTAAAGAGAATACCATTACATGCATAAATCCCATATGCCTCTCGGTAATTCACCGTAATCCAATGTGCATAAAGTTTTGCAACGGCATAAGGCGAACGCGGATAAAATGGTGTTGTTTCGCTTTGCGGTGATTCCTGTACCAAGCCGAATAATTCAGAGGTGGATGCTTGATAAAAGCGTGTCTTAGTCCCTAATCCCAAAAATCTGATTGCTTCAAGCAGCCGTAGAGTACCAAGAGCGTCTGAGTTTGCCGTATATTCAGGTTCTTCAAAGGATACCATAACATGGCTTTGAGCGGCAAGATTATAGACTTCATCGGGAGTGGTGACTTTAAGTACATTCGTAAGACTTGAACTATCAGTCATGTCACCGTGATGCAAAACGAATTGTCCTGATGACCCGTACTCTCCATAAAACAAATGATCAATTCGCGCAGTATTAAACAGCGAAGTTCGCCTTTTGATACCGTGAACCTGATAACCTTTCTTAAGCAAAAATTCTGCTAAGTATGAGCCATCTTGACCAGTAATTCCAGTAATCAGTGCAGTTTTTGTCATAGCTTTAGTGACGCTTTAATCTATTCTATTTCTGACACAAAAAATTATGGTCAAAGAGGATCTTAGTTATTCCCGAACACTTTGAGAAATATTCTTTCAACTTATACGTACAATAAAAATTAATATTAGTTATAATTTTCTAATGGATGTATGAACTTCAATTAATCACACAAACATTTTGTCACCACATTGTACATAGAAAAAATCCAGTATTAAACACTTTGTTCCTGCAATTTATACAATGTTACTTGAAAGCATAAAATCTGAAAATCTGCCAGTATCCAATATTGTTTAGCAAGAGAAAATTTAATCAAGCACGATATTACTGTTCATTCTAGTGAAAAAATTTGCTGCCGAAATTAATCATTTACCAATACTAGATCTGCTTCACTTGAATCAGTAGGATAAACCAATGTTCAAATTTGAAAAAGGGGATGTAGCTGACTGATAGAAAAAGGCCGACCCAAAAATTAATCTAGGTCGGCCTAAATTTTTCGGCTTCAATGAGCCTTATTAACGACTTGACACCAATCTCTGGTTGATGTAAAATATATTTCACTTTAATCAAGCCATGTGCACTAATTTAGATTTCCATTTAGTCAGAGTCAATAACAATTTACAAATTATCAAGGTATTTTTATGAAAAGGTATATTCTGGGCTTAGATATGAATGCAAACGCCATAGGTTGGTGTGCTGTAAAAATAGACGCTAGAAACAACCCTATAGGTGTGATTGACGCTGGTGTTCGCATTTTATCACCTAATGAAGAGGCAGGAAGAGATCCTACTACCAAAGCCTCACTTGCCGCTACTAGGCGAGAAGCACGGATGCAGAGACGAATGCAAAAAAGACGCAAGCGAAGACGAAACCGCCTTATGCATGAATTAGTTTCATCTGGACTGATGCCGGTGGATATAACGGAGCGTAAAAACCTAGAGAAGTTAGATCCCTATTGGTTACGCCGAGAAGCTCTCTACTCACAATTGAAGAAATATGAGGTCGGTCGGGCCCTTTTTCATCTTGGACAGCGAAGAGGTTTTAAATCTAATCGGATTGCCGATGGTGTCAGTGAGGGAAAAGGGGACAATAAGGAAAAGGGCGCAATTGCTTCTGGAACGGAAAAACTTGAAAAAGAACTTGAACATTCGGGTTTTCGAACTTTGGGGGAGTATTTAGCGGAACGACATAACACAGATAAACAAGGGAACAACAAGCAAGGAAAACCCATTCGATTTAGACCTACTGTTTCGGGTAGTACTTTACAATACGACTTATACCCAACCCGTAAAATGGTTGAGGACGAATTGAACCATATATGGAATGAACAGAAAAAGCACTATCCTCAAATACTGACGGAGGAACTTTTTGAAAAAATTAAAAAGATTATCATTGACCAACGTCCATTAAAGCCACAGTTTGTTGGAAACTGCTCAATTTACCCTGATGAACCACGCGCTCCAAAAGCACATCCATATTTTCAACGTTTCAGAATTATGGATGATGTCAGCAAACTTCGGTTAATTATACCCGGGTTTGGTGAGAGGCATTTAGACGACATAGAATTCCTCAATGCCGTCAAACTTTTTATGAGTAACAGCAGCCGTGTAATTACTTTTGAAAAGATTCGTAAAGCACTTTCCATCAATGAAAATTTTCGCTTCAACTTTGAACGCGAAGACCGCAAAGGATTTGAAACTGACAATACAGCAAGAATTCTTGGCAGTAAGAAGGCATTTGGTCGCCAGTGGAGAAACTTAGATATTGAACGCCAAGGGGAGATTATCGAACGGCTGATAAATGAAGAAGATAATGATAAACTATTGGTATGGCTCCAAACAGAGTTCGGCTTAAACGAAGACACTTCAAAGTATGTAAGCCGTGTTAGATTACCACAGGGATATGCAAGTTTTTCAATCAAGATTCTTAAAGAATTAATTGTGGTCATGGAAAACAAGAGAATAAAAACGAAAGATCCAAAAACTGACAGAGTTTTTTCTCGTCCTCTGACCTACAATGAAGCTCTTAATCAACTCGGTCACCATCATTCTAATTGGTCGCCCAATAAACTAATGGATAAATTACCATACTACGGTGAGGTACTTCAACGACATGTCATTAAAAAAGCCGATGCTCCAAATGGGAGTCAAGAAAGTATTGGACGTGTTTCTAACCCCACTGTCCACATCGCTATGAATCAGCTACGATTAGTTATTAATCATCTCATCACAGAATATGGCAAACCAGAGATCATAGCTGTTGAATTAGGTCGTGAACTCAAAATGAATAAGAAGAGTAAAGATGCGTTAAAGCAACAACAAATGAAAAATAAAGAACAGCGAGATAAAAATAAAAAAACGCTTGAAGAACTGGGAATCCCAGAAACAAAAGACAATTTAGAAAAACTAAGATTATACAATGAGATGCCACCTGACTCACGGATGTGCGTGTATTCTGGAAAACCAATCAACATCAGTAAGCTTTTCACTGGCGAAGTTGAGATTGACCACATACTACCCAGGTCAAAAACTTTAGATAATTCTTTCATGAATCTAGTCCTTTGTTTACGAAGTGAAAACCAATACAAAGCTAACCGTCCTCCTGAAGAAACTTGGTTTGATGATGACATAACTCAGATTTGCAGCCGTGCTCAAAATCTATTCCCAAAAAAAGCTTGGCGATTCCAACCTGGAGCAATGAACCGGTTTGATGAACAAGGTGGATTTCTTGCACGCCACCTAAAAGATACTCAGTATACATCGAGATTAACCGCAACGTACCTCAATTTTATTTGTCCTTCAATCCAGACATCTCCAGGCCGTTTGACAGCATTGGTAAGAAAGCACTGGGGTCTTAACTCTATTCTAAGTAACAATAGTACAAAGAATCGAAATGATCATCGCCATCATGCTCTTGATGCATTTGTTGTTGCGTGCATTGATAAACGGTTAGTTGAAGGAATATCTAAAGCCGCGAGTAGTTCAGAGGAACGTAAATTAGAGCGCTTTTTTTGCGAAAACGATTTCCCAAAACTAAATTCAAAAGTTAAGAGCGAATTAGAGCATATCCTTGACAGTCTCATTGTAAGTCATCGTCCTGATCATGGGTTAAGCTTCAAAGGCCATCTTCCACCCAAAGTCACAACCGGCAAGTTGCTTGATAGTTTACCTTATGGCAAATGCAATGCCACGATTGATGACAAAGAATACAACCTTCAAAAACGGATATCTTTGAGTGAACTATCAGATAAGATGATTAGTCGTATTAAAGATAAGCATATCAGAGAAATGCTTCTAAACGATGTTGGTAATTTGCCAAGTAAAGAGAAAAAGAAGATAAAAAATCTGCTCATTGAATTTGGAAAAAGAACAGGTATTAGAAGGGTAAGAGTGTTGGATGTATTAGAAACCAAAGAAAATGTTTGGACTAAAAACCATACAGACAGCTCACAGAAAACATTTTCAGCCTCATACAGAAAAACAGACAACCATTCAATTGAAATTTTCCAAACTTTGGAAGGAAAATGGGTGGGCCGAGGTATAACAGTTTTTGATGCCAATTTACCCGACTATAAACCGCAAAATACACATCCTAAATATCCCAATAGTAGACTTGTTATGCGAATTCACCGAGGCGACCTTATTGAATGTAGTTTTGGAGGCAAACTAGGAGTTTGGAAGGTTATCCGATTAGAACCTTCAGCCAATAGGATTCGGCTTGCAATGCATAACGAAGCAGGCTCGCTAGATAAAAGGCATAACGACGAGGATGACCATTTTCGATTTTTAATTAAGAGCTATTCAAAATTGCAGGAAGCCAATGCAAAATATATCAGGATAAATCCTATAGGAAAGCATATTTAACCTGTTTTCGACTATAGATTTTTACGAAACAAAATCTCTTATGGCTTTCCGAACAGTAGAAATTTCAGAGGATGGTCGCCATCTAGCAAAATATCGTGGCTTCATGACTGTTTCGTATAAAGGAAAGGAATTAGGTAGGATTGCCATTGATGAGCTCGCTGCTGTTATTGCCGCTGCTCATGGTCTGACTTATTCCAACAATTTGCTAATTGCCCTTGCCGAGCAGGCTGTTCCATTTATACTTTGTGGCCCAAACTACATGCCATTAGCATTTTTGTGGACAACTCAGGGTCACTATGAACAAGGTGGAAGGATGAGTGATCAGGCTGATGCTAGCAAACCTCTTCGTAAAACTTTATGGGCACAACTTGTAAGAGCTAAAGTTGAGGGACAAATATCAACATTAACAGTGTTAGAAAAGCCAAGCAATCAATTGAAATTACTTTCTAAACGTATTCGATCAGGTGATCCTGATAATATTGAAGCACAGGCCGCTAGGTATTATTGGCCGTTGTTGTTTGGCGATAATTTCCGTCGTGATAGATTTTTAACAGGTACAAATTCATTATTGAATTATGTTTATACTGTCTTACGCTCGGGTACTGCAAGGTCAATAATGGCTGCAGGATTACATCCTGCACTGGGATTAGCTCACAGACAACGAACAAATGGGTTTGCTCTTGCTGACGATCTTATGGAACCTTTCCGACCAATCGCTGATTTACTTGTTTATGATTTGGTTTCTAATGGGATTACTGAAATTAACAGAGATACTAAAAAACATCTTGTTTCAATATTGTCAATAGATATCAACGGTTATAATGGAATCAGCTCAATTGCCATTTGTCTTCAAAGTTTAGCAAATTCTCTTGTACACTGCTATGCCAAAGAATCAAAAGTGCTAAAACTACCAAAAGGTATAACTGCTATTAACAATTGACGGTTCTCTAGATTATTATGAGTGCATATAGAATGTCATGGATTTACGTGATGTTTGACCTTCCAACCAATTCAAAAGTTGAAAGGAAAGAAGCAACTAAATTTCGCAGCTATTTGCTAGATAGAGGCTTTCAGATGGCACAGTACTCCATTTATCTGCGATTCACAAAAAGCCGCGAAGTAGCAAATACACATATTTCGCGCGTAAAATCAGCTTGGCCAGGAAAAGGAAGGCTGCATATCATTACGATTACTGATCAACAGTATGCAAATGCACATATTATAGTAGGTGAGAATCGTGAATATCGAACAAAAAAACCAGATTTAATCTCTTTTTTTTAATGCTTTTCTTCCATTTTTTTTCAATTAAAGTAAAGAAAAACCCCGATGGAATCGGGGTTTTTCATAGTTGGTAATTACATTAACCAGAGATTGGTGTCAAGCCGCAACTGGTCTCCCGTTAGTTCGTCCAAGAAACTCAATTACATTAACCAGAGATTGGTGTCAAGCCGCAACTAAAGCGACCAACGCCAATATTGCAGCGATAATTACATTAACCAGAGATTGGTGTCAAGCCGCAACTGTTTCTTCATTGCTTGTTTCCTTTGCTTTAATTACATTAACCAGAGATTGGTGTCAAGCCGCAACGGCTTCTGGTCTATCCATAATAATCTCCTCAATTACATTAACCAGAGATTGGTGTCAAGCCGCAACTTATGGAGCGTGCCAGCGGTTTAGGGATGAAATTACATTAACCAGAGATTGGTGTCAAGCCGCAACAGTAAATATTCTTGCATTAGTCAATCTCCTAATTACATTAACCAGAGATTGGTGTCAAGCCGCAACAAGAAGGGTGATACATATAATAAAAGGGATAAATTACATTAACCAGAGATTGGTGTCAAGCCGCAACAATACACCTGACGGCAATGAGATACATGTTAATTACATTAACCAGAGATTGGTGTCAAGCCGCAACCGTTACTCTCCAGTAAGTTTTCGTGGGCTAAATTACATTAACCAGAGATTGGTGTCAAGCCGCAACAACTCTATGCTCAATATCAATCCGACTTGAATTACATTAACCAGAGATTGGTGTCAAGCCGCAACCTATTACCCGCTATTGTGATTGTAAAAACAAATTACATTAACCAGAGATTGGTGTCAAGCCGCAACTGGCAGGTGCTTTGGCAGTCAAATCGCGATAATTACATTAACCAGAGATTGGTGTCAAGCCGCAACGAAGATGTCGGTGAGGAGGCAGGGAGAAAAAATTACATTAACCAGAGATTGGTGTCAAGCCGCAACCACGGGACCTGGTTGCCGTGCGGGGGCATTAATTACATTAACCAGAGATTGGTGTCAAGCCGCAACTGAGTTTCTTGCCATAATGCTTACCACCTGAATTACATTAACCAGAGATTGGTGTCAAGCCGCAACTTGACCTATTATTGGGGTGATTCTACGTATAATTACATTAACCAGAGATTGGTGTCAAGCCGCAACATAGTGCTAGTAAGATAGATTTCTGCTTGAAATTACATTAACCAGAGATTGGTGTCAAGCCGCAACTTGTGTAGTCATTGTATAATTCCTTGTTTAAATTACATTAACCAGAGATTGGTGTCAAGCCGCAACCATATTCCGGTTCAAGTGGAAGCCCCGCAAAATTACATTAACCAGAGATTGGTGTCAAGCCGCAACTCATATTGCTCTGCGGTAAAATGCTTCATAAATTACATTAACCAGAGATTGGTGTCAAGCCGCAACACTTCTTCAGTATCTAATACCCCAAGAGTTAATTACATTAACCAGAGATTGGTGTCAAGCCGCAACACCTCAGCAAAGCTGCCATCAAAACCGCTAAATTACATTAACCAGAGATTGGTGTCAAGCCGCAACGCTATGGAAGGTATAGGGATAAATGGGCTGAATTACATTAACCAGAGATTGGTGTCAAGCCGCAACAAGTGCGGGGAGATGACCTATGAAGCTATAAATTACATTAACCAGAGATTGGTGTCAAGCCGCAACTGTAGGGGCATGTAAAAGGTATAAGAACGAAATTACATTAACCAGAGATTGGTGTCAAGCCGCAACGCGCTTTGTGAGGGTCCTATTGAGGGTGTAAATTACATTAACCAGAGATTGGTGTCAAGCCGCAACAATACCTCTTCACCCTCGTAAATAACCTTAAATTACATTAACCAGAGATTGGTGTCAAGCCGCAACAATACCTCTTCACCCTCGTAAATAACCTTAAATTACATTAACCAGAGATTGGTGTCAAGCCGCAACAAAGTAACCGCAGAGTCGGTTGCTGAGTCAAATTACATTAACCAGAGATTGGTGTCAAGCCGCAACTGAATGTATCTTGACCATAATAGTCACTCTAATTACATTAACCAGAGATTGGTGTCAAGCCGCAACCACTCTCCCTCCCTAGTGGAGACACTAAAGAATTACATTAACCAGAGATTGGTGTCAAGCCGCAACAGGGTGTCACTAAACGATATCACCAGCTTAAATTACATTAACCAGAGATTGGTGTCAAGCCGCAACTTTGCCAATACCGGGAAGGAGCACCCCGCCAATTACATTAACCAGAGATTGGTGTCAAGCCGCAACCGACGGCTCCGCAATAGTGATTGTGCCTAAAATTACATTAACCAGAGATTGGTGTCAAGCCGCAACTCAACCGTCCGTCCCTCTCGGAACAGCTTTAATTACATTAACCAGAGATTGGTGTCAAGCCGCAACGATACGAGCGATCTTATTTGGACAAACAATAATTACATTAACCAGAGATTGGTGTCAAGCCGCAACTCAGCCCTGCGTACGTGGTCAAATGTGCTGCAATTACATTAACCAGAGATTGGTGTCAAGCCGCAACACAAAAGCACGAAACTCATCAAGACGAATCAATTACATTAACCAGAGATTGGTGTCAAGCCGCAACTTGACTGATATTACTACTGAGGGGCGGGTTAAATTACATTAACCAGAGATTGGTGTCAAGCCGCAACTCTGGGGTCGTATTGCTGCTAATCTTCCTTAATTACATTAACCAGAGATTGGTGTCAAGCCGCAACTCTGGGGTCGTATTGCTGCTAATCTTCCTTAATTACATTAACCAGAGATTGGTGTCAAGCCGCAACTATCACCTAGTATCACCGTTTACACTCACTAATTACATTAACCAGAGATTGGTGTCAAGCCGCAACTAGTAGCGGGTGATATCGTCGTCCCCGCATAAATTACATTAACCAGAGATTGGTGTCAAGCCGCAACCCCGACTATTTTATGATGGAGTGTGTGCCCAATTACATTAACCAGAGATTGGTGTCAAGCCGCAACACGTTGCCGGGTAACCTTGCTCAATCTCTTAATTACATTAACCAGAGATTGGTGTCAAGCCGCAACTAGTTTTGTTATGGTGCCGCTTTTCGGTTGAATTACATTAACCAGAGATTGGTGTCAAGCCGCAACTCGACTACGCTTTTCGCACTCGTTCATCACAATTACATTAACCAGAGATTGGTGTCAAGCCGCAACAGATTGACCTAAATTCGGAAATCACTGACCAATTACATTAACCAGAGATTGGTGTCAAGCCGCAACCTACTGCCATCCTTTATTGTTTTCTGATCTAATTACATTAACCAGAGATTGGTGTCAAGCCGCAACGGTATCTTGTGTCGTGCCAAAGATACTCTTAATTACATTAACCAGAGATTGGTGTCAAGCCGCAACCTGATCGTAAAGAAATTGCTTATCGTTATGAATTACATTAACCAGAGATTGGTGTCAAGCCGCAACTGTCGTTCCGAGTTAAACTCAAACAGATAAAATTACATTAACCAGAGATTGGTGTCAAGCCGCAACCCGCCAAGCTCTCTGCTCTGCGGGAGACTTAATTACATTAACCAGAGATTGGTGTCAAGCCGCAACTTAACACTGACCCTCCCGTCTTCAATTTCAAATTACATTAACCAGAGATTGGTGTCAAGCCGCAACATGGCAAGAGCGGCTTATAACGGAGAGGGAAATTACATTAACCAGAGATTGGTGTCAAGCCGCAACGACAACCGCTTTGTCTTCGGCTTTACAATCAATTACATTAACCAGAGATTGGTGTCAAGCCGCAACCTACCGAGCGACACTCTTCATTTAAAGCGGAATTACATTAACCAGAGATTGGTGTCAAGCCGCAACTTATTACTAGCGCTCGTCCCTATTTCGCTGAAATTACATTAACCAGAGATTGGTGTCAAGCCGCAACTATTGCTCGTGTTGATCTGATTTGAGTTGAAATTACATTAACCAGAGATTGGTGTCAAGCCGCAACGATTGATGCCAGTATCACTAAAGATACCGTAATTACATTAACCAGAGATTGGTGTCAAGCCGCAACATCCTTTGTTATACGGTTGTTTTGATTTTGAATTACATTAACCAGAGATTGGTGTCAAGCCGCAACGTTTTGAGCGAGACTCATTGAGACGGAATTAATTACATTAACCAGAGATTGGTGTCAAGCCGCAACTTGGGATGGAGCGACTCGAGTCATTGAAAAAATTACATTAACCAGAGATTGGTGTCAAGCCGCAACATCGTCCATCCTCAAGGTCCTCAATACTCAAATTACATTAACCAGAGATTGGTGTCAAGCCGCAACTGTATGGGACATGGGGAGCCATTATGAGGTAATTACATTAACCAGAGATTGGTGTCAAGCCGCAACATTCCACGGAACCATTTTATAGCGGATTGGAATTACATTAACCAGAGATTGGTGTCAAGCCGCAACTGAGCCACGGCTCTCAATAGCCCGACAATAATTACATTAACCAGAGATTGGTGTCAAGCCGCAACTAATTACTAGGAGCATATTACTCATACTTTAATTACATTAACCAGAGATTGGTGTCAAGCCGCAACCGAGCGGTCAAAACGCTATACAATTAACGGAATTACATTAACCAGAGATTGGTGTCAAGCCGCAACCATACAATTAGAATTTACCACATACACCCCAATTACATTAACCAGAGATTGGTGTCAAGCCGCAACTCGGTTAGCTGCGAGTATGTCCGATAAATAAATTACATTAACCAGAGATTGGTGTCAAGCCGCAACCATTGGAACAGTGCATCATAGTCGCAAAGCAATTACATTAACCAGAGATTGGTGTCAAGCCGCAACGTAGAATTGATGAGGATTGACCAAGATAAGAATTACATTAACCAGAGATTGGTGTCAAGCCGCAACTATGCCTTGCTGGATAGTGCTGCACGGGCTAATTACATTAACCAGAGATTGGTGTCAAGCCGCAACAGTTCCTTCACTTGTTCGCCATTAGGTAAGAATTACATTAACCAGAGATTGGTGTCAAGCCGCAACTGGCTGACCGAGATACTGGATATTCTCGATAATTACATTAACCAGAGATTGGTGTCAAGCCGCAACCATATCGGCGAAGGGCTGTGCGAGTGCTAGAATTACATTAACCAGAGATTGGTGTCAAGCCGCAACAAGTTGTTCTAACATTATGGTTAACCGTGCAATTACATTAACCAGAGATTGGTGTCAAGCCGCAACTCGTGCCGTCTTATGCTCGTGGCACTCTCTAATTACATTAACCAGAGATTGGTGTCAAGCCGCAACTATCCACGACTTCCTCTCCGTCACGAATGAAATTACATTAACCAGAGATTGGTGTCAAGCCGCAACTATCCACGACTTCCTCTCCGTCACGAATGAAATTACATTAACCAGAGATTGGTGTCAAGCCGCAACGGAAAACAATTAATAGTTACTTCATGCTAAAATTACATTAACCAGAGATTGGTGTCAAGCCGCAACTACTTTTAGGTACGGGTTCAATTAAAATGTAATTACATTAACCAGAAATTGGTGTCAAGCCGCAACTTGGTTTCGCTTCTGTACAATTTAATTGTCAACTTGATTGTCAATATTCATTAAAATAGTTTTTAGTTTCTGCTATTAACAGTTAAAGTTGGGAGAAATTGATTTTAAATTATCACCCATTTTAGAATGTAAGTTGCACCTAAGCTTAGCTACCATACACCATAAAGTTTTTTAGAGGGATTAAACTCTCATCGTTAAATTAAGAGGTTAAACTTCCATGACACATGAATTGGACAATCTTCTAGAAGCATATCGCTCTCATGCTCTCAGCCAACGTGACCAAGGTACAGCATTTGAAAAATTGGTTTGTGCATGGCTAGTGGTAGATCCTGTGCAATCGATTCGTATCAGTAAGGCCGAGATTTGGTCCGATTGGGCACTCCGAACAGGTAAGAGCCGAAGTGATACTGGGATAGACGTGGTCGCCACACGGCATGATGGTGGTTTGATTGCTGTACAATGCAAGA
>Ga0209022_1000445_pt1 | contig 52797 bp, 15 predicted proteins | sample PinacodermPK_FD_187300 | JGI IMG/M metagenome (GOLD analysis project Ga0209022, IMG submission 187300) | Host-associated microbial community of the marine sponge Aplysina aerophoba from Gulf of Piran - sponge pinacoderm, lysed by proteinase... | ecosystem: Host-associated > Porifera > Sponge >... | reverse complement strand
CAGCACCCGCGGTATCCTTCTTCACCGCCTCAGCAAAGCTCAACGTGATGGTGGTGCTCGCATCCGTAACTGTGGCGCTGTTGGCCGGGGTAAAGGTCGGTGCTGCCGGCCCCGTCGTATCCACCGTGAAGGTGGCACTCGCTTGACTACCCCGGTTACCGTTGGTATCATAGTAGGTATTGCTGACCGCCACATAGACCTTGCCGTCCGCAAGGTTGTCGGTGGGATTGACCGTAATCACCTTTTTCGCCGCGTCGATACTCGCCGTAAAGCCAATGTCCGTGCCAGAACTACTCCCTGCCTTGAGTGTCAGAATGGCGGCTAAGTCGGCTGCCGAATCAAAGTCAGCACCTGCGTTATCCTTCTTCACCGCCTCGGCAAAGCTCAACGTGATGTTCGCCGTGTTGTCGGTCACCACCGCACCGTCGGCCGGGGCAAATGTCGGTGCAGCTGGCCCCGTCGTATCCACCGTAAAGGTGACACTCGCTTGACTACCCTGGTTACCGTAAGTATCATAGTAGGCATTGCTGACCGCCACATAGACCGTGCCGTCCGCAAGGTTGTCGGTGGGATTGATCGTAATGGTGTCATTGTCACCGTCAATAGTGGCCGCAAAGCCGATATCGGCTCCCGAACTGTCACCCACCTTGAGCGTCACGAGTGCGTTCAGAGCCGCAGTATCAAAGTCGGTGTTCGCGTTATCTTTCTTCACCGCCTCGGCAAAGCTCAACGTGATGTTCGCCGTGTTGTCGGTCACCACCGCACCGTTGACAGGGGCAAAGGTCGGTGCTGCTGGCCCCGTCGTATCCACCGTAAAGGTGATATTCGCTTGACCGCCCTGGACGCCCGCAGCATCATAGTAAGCATTGCTAACTGCCACATAAACATTACCGTCCGCAAGGTTATCGGTGGGATTGATCGTAATTTGCGTCTTGGCTTCATTGATGCTCGCTGAATAGCCGATGTTCGTGCCCGAACTACTTCCTACCTTGAGCGTCAGAATACTGGACAAATCGGCATCCACAAAGTCGGCGTTCGCGTTATCCTTCTTTACCGCCTCAGCAAAGCTCAACGTGATGTTCGTCGTGTTGTCGGTCACCACCGCACCGTCGGCCGGGGCAAAGGTCGGTTGGGCCGGCCCCGTCGTATCCACCGTAAAGGTGACACTCGCTTGACTACCCTGGTTACCGTTGGCATCCCAGTATTGACCACTAATCGCGACGGTGACCGCACCATCGGGAAGGGGGGCGTCAGGATCAATCGTGATCACCTTCTTCGCCGCATCAATGCTCGCCGAATAGGTGGTGATGGGCATGCCACCCACCGTGAGCGTCAGAATATTGGTCAGATCAGCATCCACAAAGTCGGCGTTCGCGTTATCCTTCTTCACCGCCTCGGCAAAGCTCAACGTGATGTTCGCCGTGTTGTCGGTCACCACCGCACCGTCGGCCGGGGTAAAGGTCGGCTGGGCCGGCCCCGTCGTATCCACCGTGAAGGTGGCACTCGCTTGACCACCCTGGTTGCCCGCCGCGTCATAGTAGGCATTGCTGACCGCCACATAGACGTTACCGTCCGCAAGATTGACGGTGGGATTGATCGTGATGGTGTCCTTGTCCCCGTCAATGGTGGCCGCAAAGCCGATGTCCGTGCCCCCACTACTCCCTGTCTTGAGTGTCAGGATGGCGGCCAGGTCGGATGCCGAAGCAAAGTTGGTGCCAGCGTTATCCTTCTTCACCGCCTCAGCAAAGCTCAACGTGATGTTCGTCGTGTTGTCGGTCACAACCGCACCGTTGGCCGGGGCAAAGGTCGGCTGGGCCGGCCCCGTCGTATCCACCGTGAAGGTGGCACTCGCTTGACCACCCTGGTTGCCCGCCGCGTCATAGTAGGCATTGCTGACCGCCACATAGACGTTACCGTCCGCAAGATTGACGGTGGGATTGATCGTAATGGTGTCCTTGTCCCCGTCAATGGTGGCCGCAAAGCCGATGTCATCGCCCGAGCTATCACCCACCTTGAGCGTCAGAATATTGGACAAATCGGCTGCCGAAGTAAAGTCAGCACCATCGCTATCCTTCTTCACCGCCTCCGCAAAGCTCAACGTGATGGTGGTGCTCGCATCTGTGACCGTTTCGCTGTTGGCCGGGGTAAAGGTCGGCTGGGTCGGACCCGTCGTATCCACCGTGAAGGTGGCACTCGCTTGACCACCCTGGTTACCAACAGCGTCATAGTAGGCATTGCTGACCGCCACATAGACGTTACCGTCCGCAAGGTCGGACGTGGGATTGATCGTAATGGTGTCCTTGTCCCCGTCAATAGTAGCCGCAAAGCCGATCTCATCGCCCGAGCCATCACCCACCTTGAGCGTCAGAATACTGGACAAATCGGCTGCCGAAGTAAAGTCAGCACCATCGCTATCCTTCTTCACCGCCTCCGCAAAGCTCAACGTGATGTTCGTCGTGTTGTCGGTCACAACCGCACCGTTGGCCGGGGCAAAGGTCGGCTGGGCCGGCCCCGTCGTATCCACCGTGAAGGTGGCACTCGCTTGACCACCCTGGTTGCCCACAGCGTCATAGTAGGCATTGCTGACCGCCACATAGACGTTACCGTCCGCAAGGTCGGACGTGGGATTGATCGTAATGGTGTCGAAGTCTTCGTCAATGGTGGCCGCAAAGCCGATGTCATCGCCATTCTCGTTACCCACTGTGAGCGTTACGAGTGCGTTCAGAGCAGCAGTATCAAAGTCGGTACCCGCGTTGTCCTTCTTCACCGCCTCGGCAAAGGTCAGAGTAATGTTCATCGCGTTGTTAGTCACCACCGCACCGTTGGTCGGGGCAAAGGTCGGCTGCGCCGGCCCCGTCGTATCCACCGTGAAGGTGGCACTCGCTTGACCACCCTGGTTACCGTTGGTATCATAGTAGGCATTGCTGACCGCCACATAGACCTTGCCGTCCGCAAGGTTGTCGGTGGGATTGACCGTAATCACCTTCTTCGCCGCATCGATACTCGCCGAATAGCCGATGTCATCGCCACTATTGTCCGTCTTCTTGAGCGTCATAATACTGGGCAGATCGGCATTCGTCAGCTCGGTGCCAGTACTGTCCTTCAGCACCGCCTCGGTCCAGGTCAGAGTGATGTTCGTCGTGTTGTCGGTCACCACCGCACCGTCAACCGGGTTAAAAGTGGGCACCTGCAATGTCGTATCCACCGTGAAGGTGGCACTCGCCGCACCGCCTTGGTTGCCCGCGGTGTCATAGTAACCATCAGAAATCGCCACATAGACCACTCCGTCATCTAGTGCCGCGTCTGGCGTGACCGTGATCACTTTCTTCGCCGTGTCAATCGTCGCCGTAAAGGTGATGGGCGTGCCACTCGCATTCGTCTTTGTGAGCGTCAGAATATTGGACAGATCGCCATCCTCTAATGCGACACCATCGCCATCCTTCCGCACGGCCTCGTCAAAGGTCAACGTGATGTCGGTGCTCGCATCCGTCACCACCGCGCCGTCGGCCGGGGCAAAGGTGGGCACCGGACCCGTCGTATCCACCGTAAAGGTGGCACTCGCCGAACTCCCCGAATTGCCCGCAGCGTCATAGTAGCCCGTACCAATCGCCACATAGACGTCACCCTCCGCAAGGGCCGACGTGGGGTCAATCGTAATCACCTCATTATCGGTGTCAATGCTCACCGCAAAGGTAATAGCATCGCCATTATCGTCATCCACCTTGAGCGTCACGAGAGCGTTCAGAGCCTCGGTATCAAAGTTGGTGCCAGCAGTATCCTGCTTCACCGCCTCCGCAAAGGTCAACGTGATGCTCGTCGTGGTGTCCGCCACTACCGCACCGTCAGCCGGGGCAAAGGTCGGCTGAGCCGGACCCGTCGCATCCACCGTGAAGCTGTGCGTCGCCTCATCTCCTTGGTTACCGTGAGCATCCCAGTATTGATCACTGACCGCCAAATAGACCATGCCGTCATCAAGCGCCGCAGCAGGTGTGATCGTGATTACCTCCTTCGCAGCATCAATCACCGCGGTAAAGGCAATGTCATCGCCAGTATTGTCCGTCTTCTTGAATGTCAGGAGATCACCAATGTCGGAATCCACAAAGTCGGTACCATCCATCTTTTTCACTGCCTCGTCAAAGGTCAACGTGATGTCCCCCGTGTTGGTGGTCACCACCGCTGTACCATCCGGGGCAAAGGTGGGCATTGGCCCTGTTGTATCAACCGTGAAGCTGTGCGTCGCCTCATCTCCTTGGTTACCGTGAGCATCCCAGTATTGATCACTAATCGCCACACAGAAAGTACCATCGGGAAGGTCATCCGTGGGATTGATCGTGATCACCTTCTTAGCCCCGTCAATGCTCACCGTATAGCCGATGTCAGCACCTGAAGAACAATCATCCACTTTGAGGGTAAGAATATTCATGAGCTCGAATGTCAAAAAGTCGATCCCATTCTCCTTTTTCACCGCCTCAGCAAAGGTCAACGTGATGTCCGTCGTGTTGTCGGTCACCACCGCGCCATCGGCCGGAGCGAAGGTTGGTGCCTGTAACGTCGCATCCACCGTGAAACTGTGCGTCGCCTCATCTCCTTGATTACCGTGAGCATCCCAGTATTGATCACTAATCGCCACATAGACCACGCCGTCATCCAGTGCTGCGTCTGGAGTGATCGTGATCACCTTCTTCTCCGTGTCAATCGTCGCTGAATAGCCGATATCATCACCATTCGTGTCCGTCTTCTTAAGCATCAGGATGTTGGAAATATCTTCATTCGTAAGCTCATTACCATCGCCATCCTTCCGTACCGCCTCGTCAAAGGTCAACGTGATGTCACTCGTGTTGGTGGTCTCCACCGTGGTGCCGTCCGGTTCAAAGGTGGGCACCGGCCCTGTTGTATCAACCGTGAAGGTGGCACTCGTTACTCCGCCCGGGTTGCCAGCAACATCATAGTAGCCATCTGAAATCTCCACAAAGACGTTGCCGTCATCAAGGGCCGAGATGGGATTAATCGTGACCACGGTGTTGGAATCGCTGATTAAAGCTGCAAAGGTAATGTCCGTACCACTCTCGTCCGTCTTCTTGAGTGTCAGGATACTGGCTAAAGAGGCCGCATCAAAGTCGGATCCATCTTCCGTTTTCACCGCTTCTTTAAAGGTCAACGTGATGTCCGTCGTGTTGTCGCTCACCACTTCGGCGTTGACCGGTTTAAAGGTCGGTTGCTTCGGAGCAGTCAAATCCACCGTGAAGGTGGCACTCGCTAGTTCGCCCGGGTTACCAGCGGTATCATAGTAGGCAGCTCTTCTGATCGCCACATAGACATCACCTTCCGCTAGGTCGTCGGGCGTGGGATCAATCGTGATTATGGTCTTGGTTTCGTTGATAGTCGCCGTAAAGGGAATGTTCGTACCACTCTCTGATGTCGCCTTAAGCAATAGGATGTTGGCAAGGTCGGCATTCGTAAGCTCGGTGCCACTGCTGTCCTTCTTGACTGCCTCGGTAAAGGTCAGCGTGATATTGGTATCGGCCGCCGACACCTCCGCACCGTTGGCCGGGAAGATAGATGGCGGTGCCGCAGGTTCATCGTTGGTGATGGTGAGGGTCGCCAATGCGCCGTCCTCATGGCGGACATAGTAATCGCCAAGGTCATTCACCGGGCTGTCAGCCGCCACAATCCGCAGTTCAATCGTCTCATCGGCCTCCAGAACCGTATCGTTGGTGATGGTCACACTGACGTTCTTGGTCATGGTCATATCGTCGGGGCCAAAGGTCACCGATTTGGTGCTGATGCTGTAGTCGGCATTCTCGGTTGCGGTGCCCCCAGTCACCACCTGCACCGCAAACGTGGTTGAGGCCCCCGGCAGGTGGCTCACCGTCACCGGTACATTGAGCGTCCCGCCACTCACATTTTCGGCGACTGAGGCCGTGTGTTTCGCTGTGGATGTGGCGTTATCGCCAAAGGCAATCCGCGCATTGTCATCATCGTCATCGGTAATGGTGACGGTCGCACTTGCCCCAGTTGATGCCGCATTCCAACCAGTCTCCGTCGTGGACAGGGTCACAGTGAAAGTCTCATCGCCTTCTACCAATTCATCGTCGACCAGCGTGATGGTTAACGTTGCAGTGGTGTCACCCGCCTCTACGGTTACTGTCTCTGGTGTGTCGTCCGTATCGTCAACTGTGGCCGTGCTCCCGGAATAATCATAGGTCACGGACAATTCGAGCCCACCAATTGGTGCTGCTTCGCCTAGCTTTACCGTGAGACTGGCACTCTCATCATTCTCGGCCGCGACTATAGAAGTGATTGTATAGGTCTTGGTCGATTCAGGCGTTCCTGTCTGATGCGCCCAGGCACTCTCTCCTCCCGTGTTCTTTGCCCGCACCCGAACCCGATATTCAGTTCCGTTTAAGAGGCTAGAGATGGTGTGCGACGCGTTCATGCCACTATGTTCTGCATCCACCCAACCATTGGCCGGCGACGACGAACCGCTCTGGACATCCGCAGTGTTGACCACCGCACTGGTACTGGCCGAGGTGTAGTGGACATCGTAGCCCGTCACCGTGCTTCCGGTCGTTGGTGCCGTCCAGCTCAGGTCCAGTTTATTATTGCCTGGTGTGGTCAGCAGGTTCGTCGGGTCATTGGGTGCGGCTGGCTTGCGCGTCACCGCCACCGTATAGGTCTTTTGTGTCGTGGTGTCTTCGGCCGTGACTTGAACAGTGATAGTGGTGGTCGCACCGGCCGGAAGGGCAATGGCCGCACTGGCCGTACCGCTGGACACCGTGGTCAGACTGCCCGTGAGACCCACCTGTACCGTGGCATCATCATCGCTCACCGTCGGGGTCAGCTTCACATGGCTGATGGCGTTGACAACCGTTGCCGTGTAAGTGGTGGTGGTCGGGGCAAAGGTGGGGGTCAGCGATAATGCCCCGCTGAAAGTCGTCCCGTCGGTGCTGGTGTTACCCGTTAAGGACGACAGATTGGCGTCGTCGGACTGTGGCGTTCCCGTCTGATGCACCCAGGCACTGGCTCCGCCCGTGTTCGTTGCTCGTACCCGCACCCGATAGGCCGTTCCGTTGTCAAGGATGGTAAGGGTAAGGGAGGACGTCGTGCCAGAGTGACCGGCATTCACCCAACCATTAGCCGGCGACGGCGACGAACCGTTCTGAACGTCCGCAGTGTTTACCACCGCACTGGCACTGGCCGAGGTGTAGTGCACATCATACCCACTCAGTGTCACCCCCGATGGGAGAGTGGGTGCTGTCCAAGTCAGATCCAGTTGGGTATTGCCCGCAGTGATGGTCAAGCCGATCGGTGCATCTGGGGGAGCCCGTGGAGTGGCTGTGAGCATCAACCAACCACCACTTCCTCCTGCATTCTTCGCACGCACCCGCACCCGATACGCCGTCCCATTATCAAGGCCAATGATGGCTTGGCTTACCGTTGTCCCGGTTCGGGGCACCGCAACCCACGCCGCTGAGGGGTCATTCCCAGAGGCCTCCGCCACATCGGTCACAGCACCTTGACCCGACGAGGGTGCCGAGGTGTAGTGTACATCGTAGCCTGTGACTGTGCTTGCGCGCTCTGGTGCCTTCCACGACAACCCAAGTTGGGTATTGCCCTCGATGATGTCCAACTCGCTGATATTATCGGGAGTCGTCGTGCCCTTGCCAAATACCCAGACACCGTACACGTTGTTATTCTTTGACCGTACCCGTAACCGATAGACAGTTCCGCCTTCAAGTTTGGGTCCGTCTTCAAGTTTGGGGATGGGGAGGGATGGATCTGTGCCGGTGTGACCGGCATTCACCCAACCATCGGCCGGTGACGGTGACGCACCAGTCAGGACATCCGCATTGTCCGTCACCGTCCTTGCATTTGCCGAAGTATAATGGACATCGTAGCCCGTTATTGTCGCAGTAGGTGCAGTCCAAGACAGGTCCAGTTGTTTATTGCCCGACGTGACAATCAGGTCTGTCGGAGCTGCGGTTAGCGGACGGCTTACTGCGATTGTGTAATCATTTATCGTCTCATCTGCCGCGACAACTCGCACAGTAATCGTGTTGATTCCATAACCGATAGTGATGTTCTCTGAAGTGGTACCACTGGTGAGGTCAACCCCATTCACACTGATTGATGCCTCAGAGTCGCTCACAGTGGCGGTAATTTTGACGACATCGTCAGACTCAAGCACGCTGGCACTATATGAATTTGTGGAGGCAGAAAAAGCTGGCAAGAGAACGCGGTCAACAAAGGAGGTTTCTGAATCCGCATCGCCAGAACGTAATGTTAGGGCACTCAAAGTGGCGTCATTCGACTCCCGTGTTATCTCTATTGTGTATTCCTCGGTCTGACCGCCTTGGGCGGTTACCACGGCCTTTAGAGTGTTGAGCCCAACGTCTAGGGGAATGGCACCGCTGGTCATACCGCTCGTGACTTGCGTCAGTGCTTCCCCTTTGCCTACTTCCACGGTGGCGCTGGCATTTCCCGTGACGGGAGTCAGTTTCACATGGGTAATACGCCCCTTGACCGTTGCCGTGTAATTTAGGGTTAATGATGAGAACGTCGTCGCCTGGCCGTCATCGTCTAGAAGTGCCAGAGTCGTGTAGGCACCATCCGCGCTGTCTGCTTGTGCTGCCGTCAGTCCGCTTAAGGTCGTGTCATCCGATAGCGGTGTCCCCATGCCGTAGATCCAAGGACTGAGACCATAATTGTTTTTGGCCCGAACTCGAAATCGGTATTTGGTTCCATTGTCAAGCCCGGTAATCGTGTGTGATGTAACGGGACTTTCAATATCGTTGTCGTTTCTTGATGTTACCCAAGCAGTTGAAGGTTCTGAACCAAATGAGGCATCGTCTTTTTCTACATCTGCCTCAGTTGCGGACGTGTAGTCTACTTCGTAACCTCTTACTGACCCTGGTGGTGCAGTCCACGATAAGGACACTTTCCCACTACCTAGTTCTACCATTAATCCCAGTGGTGCTTCGGGAACCCCATTCGGTGTTCCTGTCTGCTGAGCAGACCATTCGCCCCAGCCATTGCCAGCCTCTGTCTGCCCATCGTTGGCCTGCACTTGTAACGAGTAAACACGCTCATTCTCCAGTTGGGGGATGTCTAGATAGGTCAATGTCCCATCCTCAACTTCACGTTCCACCCATCCAGTATCTGGATCTTCTTCAGCCGTGGCCGCGACATCTGGAGCGAAGACTGATTTGTAACGCACGCGATAACCACCCACTGGGCCAGGTGGTTTTGTCCAACTGGCACGTAATGTCCCATTACTAGGTGTCAGTTTTAAACCCGTTGGCGATAGTGGGGGATCGTTATCCTTAATTTCGACTGTGACCTGTACGGGGTCAACGAGTTTGAGTTCATCTTCGTAAACTTGTTCCCGTAAGAGGGTCACCTGGAAAGTTTCGTCTTCTTCATTCGTGGTGTCACTCTCGGTTGTTACGTTGATTGGTCTTGTGGAGCCGCCGTTGCGGATGAATTCAATTACGGAAGTGGAGAGTGAATAGTCCGACCCTTGGGTGGCGCTATCATCGGCGACCCGAACTAATGCACGTATGTTCCGCGGGGGAGCTTTGTTCAATTGGGCTGTCAGTGTTCCCGACTGGCCTTCCAGAATAGCCTTTGGTTCAACGAGTTTTAGATCTGGGCGATCATCATCAGGTGCGGCGTCCCCAAAGATCCATGTGCTCTTGACGTCCCTTGTGTCTATCATAGCCCGGGCCCGGACCCTCACATGATAATTGGTGCCGTCGGTCAGGCTAGAGATAGCATGTGTAACGTCCGTGCCGGAATGATTCGCATCAACCCAACCATCCTCAGGTGAAGACGTTTCGCCAGTCTGCACATCGGCCTCAAGTACAACAGACTCTCCGTCCGACTGGATTCTTTCTTGCAGTTCAATTGAACTGGTATAGTGTACATCATAGCCGGTCAAGATCACCGCCGCTGGCAGCAATGGTGCCGTCCAATCGACTTGCAGTGTCTCGCTTTGACCCTCGCTTGCCATGACGGAAATGCCTGTCGGAGCGGGAAGCCCATCTGCCAAACCCTTCAGCTTGGTGGACCATTCGCTCCAGCCATTGCATGGCTCGTTTAACGGATCACAATTGCTAGACGGGGGATCTTGCCCGTCCGTCGCACGAACCTGTGCCTCGTAGACGATTGCGTCTTCTAGGTCGGTAATCTCAATTACTCTGTCAGTACCCGACGAAGTGAGTACCACCCAACCGGTATCTGGCTCACCCGAAATTGTGGCTGCAACATCTGGAGCGGATTCCTTCTTGTAGCGCAACTCGTAGCCCGTTAACGGTCCATCCGGCGGGTTCCATTGTGCGGTCAACTTGTCCTCCTCGTCAGTGCCCGATGTCAAGGACAGCCCGGTCGGGGCAGCGGGCGGGTTAAGGTCAATGATGGTTGCATCAACTTCAGCGTCGTCGGTGGTGAGAGTAACTCCAGTTGGAAGGGTTGAGGTTAGAGCGAATTTTAATTTCTCCTCGTTCTCATTGGCTTCGTCTTCGGCCACCTCGAAGGTCACACTCACCGAGGATTCACCAGCATCGAGGGTCACTGTTTTTGCCATATTATCTTCCATGTCGGCAGTGTCAGCTAAGAGAAGACGCAAAATTTGACCAATTGGATCGTTATCTGCGGCGGTATCAAACTGCGGTGTAATCGTCAAGTCGAGATCACTTTTCAGAGTTTTGTCTATGGCGGTACCGCCCTCGGGTGTATGTGTAAGGTTAACTGTGAGCGAGAAACTGTTGCCTTCGCTGACCTTCTCCGTGTCTATGGACAGGGCCAATGAAGCGGCCGTGTCGGCGTCGGTGATGGTCACCGTACCTGTCATTCCAGCTGCGAAGGGACCATCAATGGGCTCTGTCACTTGGATTTCGGCCGTAAAGGTTTCGTCGCCCTCAATTATATTATCCTCGGCGAGAGGAATTTCTACCGTCGTGGAGGACTCATCGCCGGCGATGGTAAAGTTGATGGGATCAGTGGTGCCAAGATCGTCCGCTACCGCGGTACCAAAGTTTGGCGTTACAGTTCCAGAAATCTCGCGGGTTTCACCTTCAGGCCGCTCATCGGAGAGAGAGAGAGTGAGCTCAACGTTGCTTCCTTCGGTGGCGGTTGCATTCTGTGCATCTACGAGGAAATACTCCCGTGTGATCGTTAGTACGTAGGTTTTTGTCGAACGATTTTGGGCAGTGACAATCACATTAATTATGTTTGTGCCATGATTGAGTTGAATGGCCTCACTTTGTGAACCATGTTTCACAAGTTCAGGGTTATTACCTACCTGCACTCCATTCAACTGAGCGAAAACATTATTCGCCGTTGGGGTAATCTTTACATGGCTGATGGTGTTTTCAACCGTTGCGGAGTACTCAGTGACGGTGGCGGCGAACGCCTGAAGTTCCAGAGTCGAGTAGGTACCGTCCGCGCTGTTTGCCTTTACAACCGCCAGGGCTCTTAATGTCGCGTCGGGGGATTCTGGTGTGGCTTCAATTACTTCGGACCATGGCCCGATACCAGCATCGTTATACAGTGCCACCCTTACCCGGACCACTGGGTCTGAAGCGTTTTTAAGATTAGTGATTCGGTAATCTGTATTAAGGCTATTTTCAAGAACGTCCACCCTCCAGTGATCTACATAATCTGTATTTGTCAAATCAATTTCCGCATCGTTCGCTACCGCATCCTCACCGCTCTCTAGTGCCGATGTGTAAGCGATAAGATAATTATTCGGTTTTATTTCGTCAGGAACTTCCCAAACGAGATCAATTATTCTGTTGCCCGCCGTGGCAACTAAATCCGTAGGGGCCCGTACGGGTTTACCCGGAATGCCGGTAATGAACGCCCAGTCACCCGCACCGGCATCATTCACACCACGGACCCGGAATCGATATTCTTGGTCATTGGTCAGTCCCGTGATGGTAAGAATGCCATCCGAAATTGTTTCCGTTGAGGCTACCCATCCTGTCGAAGCGGAGGACGATGTAGACTGAACATTCGCGTCATCCGCTGCCGTATTTGTGTCCGCCGAGGTGTAGTGAACATCAATACTGGACACCTCGTATTCTTCGTCGTACCAAATGTCCTTGCCCTGTATTCTAATGGACATGTTGTCAGGAACCGTGATTAGATCCTCTACCGCAGGTGGCTTAGGGATCGGCGTTGACGCCTGCGATAACGACCAAGAAGACCAACCATTCCCAGGTTCCGGTTGCTCTTCCGGGGGCGTGTCCGTGGCACGCATTTGAACCACATGCTCAGGACCATTTCTCAAGCCAGTAATCTCCCTTGAAGTATCCTCGATGTCCTCAATAGAAATTGTTACCCAGCCCGTAGATGGACCCATCGTGGCGTCCATATTCGGGGCGGATGACTCCTTGTAACGCAACTCAAAGGCCGCCAAAGGTCCGGCTGGTATAATCCAATTTACTTTTAACTTTCCGTCACCCCGTTCCAAAGTAACCACCGGCGGTGTCGGTGGATCGTCGTCAACGATTGTCACCTCAACCTCTGTAGGAGTACCAAATTTCAAATACCTGCCAAACGCATCCTGTTGAACCAGTTCGACTTTGAACGTCTCATCTTCCTCATTCACGGTGTCTGCGGCGACATTGACAACAAATCTTGCCACGTTGTTTTGTCCCTCAAAGAATAAGATGCTTTCTGGATCAGCGATGAAATCCGTTACTGGCGTTGCGCCATTCTCGTCAGCAGAGTATTGCAGTGGAATGCGAATGTTCTGCACGACGGTTCCATCCAACATTCCATCCCACAAGCGAGCCGCTAGCGTGACCGTATCGCCTTCCGCTGCTTGGGCTGTGCCTGCTTCAAAAGTCACTTCCCGACGACTATCTACTGGAGTTCCCTTGGCATGGACCCAATAACTGTTTTCTTCTGGATGCACAGAGCGTACGCGCACGCGGTATTCTTTGTCATCAATGAGACCCCTGATAGTAGATTTTGTCGCCGTGTTACTATGACCGGCATCAAGCCAGCCCCCGGCCGCCATAGCATCAGAACCCGACTGCACGGGCTCATCATCGGCAACCGCTTCATCACCGCTCTCTGGGGCCGAGGTATAATGTACTTCGTATCGGGTTGGTACAAGTTCCGGTGCTGTCCAAGAGACATCAAGCGTTTGGGTATAACCATCGGCCGTTATTACTTGTAGGGATGTCGGTTCGGGCGGGGGCCGCTCTGGTGTTGCCGTGATAATCGTCCAAGGGCTATCAGTAGTAAAACGATTGGTATTCGTCGCCCGCACCCGAATCTGGTATTCCCTGTTGTTGACCAGATTAGTAATTGTCTGCGAGGTCGCAGTACCCGTATGCCCGGCATCAACCCAACCCGTGGCAACCGAAGCGTTAGAACCCGATTGCACCGCTGCATCAGAAGCTACCGTGCTTGATGAGGTGTAGTGCACATCGTAGCCCGTGACCGCTCGTGGAGGTGCAACCCAAGATATATCCAGCCGCTCATCCCCTTCCTCTACGGTAAGTGATGTCGGTGCCGGGAGATCGCTACCACTAGACCCAGAACGATTGTACGTCGTGGTATCCGACCACTCGCTCCAGCCGTTGCCAGTCTCTGTTTGCCCGTCCGTTGCCCGTACCTGATACTGAGCACCCTCCAAGTTCCTATAATTGTTCGAGTTCGGAACACGAGTGTTCGCAATTAACACCGATGTGCTCCGTGTCGAAATTGTCGTCCATCCTGTATAACGAATATTTTGTGGGTCACTTCTATCCAGTTCCACCCTGTAGCGCAGTTCGTAGCTGGCTATCGGCCCCTCCGGTTTACTCCAAGTTGCGGTGATGTCAATTCGATTATTGTTCCTTTTTAAAGACAGATTTGCAGGCTTTTCCGGTGGGTCATTGTCAAGAATTGTAATCCGTCCACGCGTGGGCTTGCCCGGACGAATAAAGGGGGCTGACTCTTCGTCCGGCTCAATCGCCACAACAAACGTCTCGTGCGCTTCGTTCTTGGTGTCTTTTCCTGCAACAATGAGCGTTGATGTGTTTCTCTCGCCATCATCTATGTCAATAGGGGTGTCTGGATACGAATAATCCTCTTCCTTCGTGGCGGTCTCATCGGTAAATACCAATGAGAAACTTAAATCTCGACCTGCCGTTTTATCAATACGAACATTTAAATCAACTAAACCGTCAATACCGTCAGTTTCCTCAGGATAACTTTGTGAAAAATCTTCCTCAGTATCAGGGTCAAATGTAAAAGAGAGAGTATCCAGAAGGCGCAACACATAGCGACTGTCCGCTGGAGTGGCCTTCATTGTCACCCAGTCGCTTGAAACGTAGTTGTCGTTTGCCAGTTTCCGCTTTGCCCGTAACCGTACCCGGTATTCAGTGCCGTTGTTCAAGCCAGTGATCAGGTGCTCGGTATCAGTACCCTTGTGTTCACTAACCACCCAGCCATCAGCGGGAAGGGGCGATGAACTAGTCTGTACGTCTACATTTTCGGCCACTGCGGTTGAAGAGGTGTAGTGCACATCGTAGTCCGTCACAAAGTTCACTGTATCATTCCAGTCGACACTCAAGGTGCCACTCCTTTCGTTTGCCGTCGTAACTACAAACCCCGTCGGTAAGGACGGAGCCCCTTCTGTACCACCCGTCTTCGCCTTCGACCATTTACTCCAGCCGTTTCCTGGCAAACTTTGCCCGTCCGTTGCCCGGACTTGGACCACATAGGCCGTTGAAGCCTCTAAATTCAACAGTTCCTGCGATATGGCCGACGCCGCAATCGCTACCGTTACCCAACCAGTCGACGGGTCTGAACCAACGGCATCTCCCGTCGGGGCCAAAACCGTCCGATAACGCACCTCATAGCCACCAATCGGACCCGCTGGTTTCGTCCACGTGACGGTCAGTTTCTCCATCCCCGATGCCAAAGTGAATTTCGGAGCCACCGGCGGGTCGTCGTCTTTAATCGTCACTGTGGTTGTGGGGGTCGTGCCAACGATAAAATCGGCTTCGTTTGGAATGAGTTTTAAGGTCAGCGTCTCGTCATTCTCGTTCACTTCATCCGCAACAATACCAAATCTGACATTCTTCTCCCGCGGTTGGTTCGGTCTAAAGATCAAAAAGGCGGATTCGAGCGCCGAGTAGTCCACGCCACCACCTGTTGCAGTGACGTCGCTAGCCGTCACACCCGTCCGCCGGTTCTGTTCTACATCGCGGGCAATCTCCACCCCAATATTCACAGTACCAGAATCCTCACCAAACGCATGCGTGCTATCCGTGAACGAAACTATATTCCGACCCTCCACCGGAGTTCCCATACCAAATCCCCACATACCTCGTGAATTGTCATCGGCCTTTAATGCTCGTACCCGCACCCGATAAGGCGTGTCAGGAAGAAGATTTTCCAAGGTGTGTGAAGTGCCACCTCGCACCAAAATCACTTCCGTCCATCCTTCACTAGGAAGGAGCGTTGGTGAAGCGTTGTCATCAACCCTCGTTGAGGTCGTATAACTCACCTGATAGACACTCAATGACCCCGACGGGGCGGCCCAAGAAATTGTGAGGTCGCGGTCTTCACCCGGTGTCACGACAATATCCGTTGGTGGGCCAGGAATACCGCTTGGCGTCGCGGTCAGTGCCGTCGACCACTCACCCCAACCGTTGCCCGGTGCCGGCTGTCCGTCCGTCGCCCGTACCTGAACCATGTACTCCTGAGCAAGTGCTAAGCCGGTCATTTCTGTTTCGAGGTCAGTCAACTCCCTTATTACCCAGCCGGTGGAGGGGTCTCCCACTGTCGTGGCCGCTGCATCTGGTGCTGCTGATGCCTTCCAGCGTACGGCGTAACCAGTCACCGGACCAAGTGGCTTGATCCATGTCGCGGTAATTTTATTATCACCCGGTTGCAGTGTTAAGCTTGGCGGCTCTGGCGGGTCTTCGTCAACGATTGTCACGGTGACCTTTTTGGTATCGCCAAGTTTCAGAAAAGGACTGAAAGCCGAGCGGATTCCGAGTCCGATGGTGAAGGATTCTTCTTCCTCGTTCAGGGTATCTTCAACGCCGCGAATGGCAACAATTTTTGTATCAATATTCTCTCCGAAGAGAACCGACTCCGGTTCAAGCACATAGTCTGCTTCTTGCGTGGCACTTACGCTCTCATAGTTGAGTCGAGCTTCCAAGGCAATCGGGGAAGCTCGATTTAGGCTGGCAGAAAGGGTCGCGGGATCCCCTTCTGTAATCCGAACATTGTCAACACCGAACGCTACTGTCCGGCGTTGGTCTTTCGTTTCCCTTTCATACACAATATTCCAAGCCCCAATGTCATCGTTAGCCTTAACCCGAACCCTTACATTATATCTTGTACCACTGTTTAGTTTCGGAATGATGTGATTGGGATTCGTGCCGGAATGACCCGCATCAACCCAGCCATTCAATGGCGAGGGCGATTCGCCTGCCTGTACCTCTTCAAATGCAACGTTGTAAAATGCAGTTTCATATCCATTAGTATTTACTTCATTACTTAATCTTGTATTAAATTCATCATAGCTGGTATAGTGCACATCGTAGCCAGTCGCCGAAACCCCCGTTGGCAATGTCGGCTCTGTCCATGCAACATCCAAAGCATCGTTCCGACCGTCAGTTGCTGTAACCGTGATAATTGACACTGCTGGCAGCGGTCCTTCTGGAACGGTGGTCTGCGTCTTGCTCCATTTACTCCAGCCGTTATCTGGCACATGCCCTTGCTCATCAGTGGCACGCATACCTGGCACATCCGCCTGCCCGTCCTTGGCACGCATCTGCACCTCGTAGACGGTCACGGCGGCCAGTCCGGTAATTTCTGCCGATGTGTCCTCAATGTCGGGCGTCAGCACCACCCATCCGGTCGATGGGTTGCCGGCCACCGTAGCGTCCGTGTCTGCTGCTGCCGCAGTCTTATAGCGCAACTCGTAGCCAGTCACCGGGCCGGCCGGTTTAGTCCATGTGGCGGTCACCTTCTCTTCGCCCGGTTCCAAAGTGAACACCGGTGGTTTCGGTGGGTCGTCGTCAAGAATAGTCACCGTAGCTTCTACCGGGGTGCCTGATTTCAGTTGATTCTCACTCGCTGGACTTGGTGCGATTCTAACGGTAAACGTTTCGTGCTCCTCGTTCTTATCGTCCTGTTGACCGCCAACAAAAAATTCATTATACCGAGTATTATAGATAACTCCATCAGCATTATTTGCATAGATCGAATGATAGTCAGAGTCATTTTTCTCGGTAGTACCTTCAATATATTGGATCGCGGTATCATCATCAGCTGCAAGTTCTATTCGGTAAAATAATAGCGATTCTGGTGGTTCGCTATCAAGTTCAATCTCAATCGGTCCGTAATTACCATCTGATGCGGCAAGGCCGGCTTCACCGAAAGAATAAGTTTCACTCACAAAACTCAATTCAAAACGCTTATCTGCCGGTGTTCCTTTACCTCTTACCCAGTTACTGCTTTTGTCTCCGACCACGGAACGTACCCGAACGCGGTATTCTTTGTCATTGGTGAGACTCGTGATACTAATACTAGCATTTGTAGCCGAACCCGTGTAACCGGCATCAACCCAGCCATCGGCCGCCGAAGCGTCAGAACCCGACTGCACCACCGCACTTTCAGCAACGACACCTTCGCCGCTCTCTGGGGCCGAGGTATAATGAACATCGTAGCCCGTTAGCCTACGCGCCGGTGCTGTCCAAGAGACATCAAGCGTTTGGGTATAACCATCGGGGGCTGTCACCTCTGGAGGTGTCGGTTCTGGAGGTGGCCTCTCTGGTGTTGCCGTGACCTCCGCCCAAGGGCTAATTCTAGAGGTAAAACTGCCCCTTAACGCCCGCACCCGGATCCGGTATTCTCGACCGTTGACCAGATTCGTGATGGCCTGGCTAGTTGCACGACCGCTACGGGAAACGGCGACCCAACCATTGGCCACATCTGTACCCACCGCCGCATCAGAAGCTACCGTGCTTGATGAGGTGTAGTGCACATCGTAACTAATCGCCCCTCTAGGGGGTGCTGTCCAAGTTATTTCCAGCTGTTCATCCCCTTCCTCTACGGTAAGAGATGTTGGTGCCGTCAAAATATTGGTACTGTCATCTTGGTACACCGTGGTGTTCGACCACTCGCTCCAGCCGTTGCCACTCCCTGTTTGCCCGTCTGTCGCCCGTACCTGAAACTCATAGCCACTATATTGTATTCTAGTCGGGTTCGCAATTAACACCGATGTACTCCGTGACGAAATTGTCGTCCAAGGGGGTGACGGATTACCTTCTGTTGGTCCCACCCTGTAGCGCAGCTCGTAGCTGGCTATCGGCCCCTCCGGTTTGCTCCAGTTGATGGTGATATCATTTCGTTGACTGCTCCGTTGTACAGACAGATTTGCCGGCGCTTCCGGTGGGTCATTGTCAAGAATCGTAATCCGTCCACGCGTGGGCTTGCCCGGACGAATAAAGGGGTCTGACTCTTCGTCCGCCACAATCGCCACAACAAACGTCTCGTGCGCTTCGTTCTTGGTGTCTTTTCCTGCAACAATGAGCGTTGATGTGTTTCTCCTGCCATCATCAATGACAACAGGAGGGGTGTCTTGATACGAATAATCCTCTTCCTTCGTGGCGGTCTCATCGGTAAATTCCAGTGAGAAACTTAAATCTCGACCTGCCGTTTTATCAATACGAACATTTAAATCAACTAAACCGTCAATACCGTCAGTTTCCTCAGGATAACTTTCTGAAAAATCTTCCTCAGTATCAGGTTCAAAAGTAAAAGTAAGAGTATCCAGAAGGCGCACTACATAGCGACTGTCCGCTGGAGTGGCCTTCATTGTCACCCAGTCGCTTGAAACGTAGTTGTTGTTTGCCAGTTTTCGCTTTGCCCGTAACCGCACCAGGTATTCAGTGCCGTTGTTCAGGCCAGTGATCAGGTGCTCGGTATCAGTACCCTTGTGTTCACTATTCACCCAACCATCAGCGGGAAGGGGCGATGAACTAGTCTGTACGTCTTCATTTTCGGCCACTGTGGTTGATGAGGTGTAGTGCACATCGTAGTCCGTCACAAAGTTCACTGTGTCATTCCAGTCAACACTCAAGGTGCGACTCCTTTCGTTTGCCGTCGTAACTGCAAACTCCGTAGGTAAGGACGGAGCCCCTTCGGTACCAGCTGTCTTCGCCTCCGACCATTTACTCCAGCCGTTTCCCGGCAAACTTTGCCCGTCCGTCGCACGGACTTGGACCACATAGGCCGTTGAAGCCTCTAAATTCAACAGTTCCTGCGATACGGCCGACGCCGCAATCGCTACCGTCACCCAACCAGTCGACGGGTCTGAACCAACAGCATCTCCCGTCGGGGCCAAAACCGTCCGATAACGCACCTCATAGCCACCAATCGGACCCGCTGGTTTCGTCCACGTGACGGTCAGTTTCTCCATCCCTGAGTCTAAAGTGACTGTCGGTTTCTCCGGCGGGTCGTCGTCTTTAATCGTCACCGTGGTTGTGGGGGTCGTGCCAACGATAAAATCGTCTTCGTTTGGAACGAGTTTTAAGGTCAGCGTCTCGTCATTCTCGTTCACTTCATCCGCAACAATACCAAAACTGAAATTCTGCTCCCGCGGTTGGTTCTGGCTAAAGATCATAGAGTTGGATTCGCGCGCCGAGTGGTCCACGCCACCACCGGTTGCAGTGACGTCGCTAGCCGTCACACCCGTCCGCCGGTTCTGTTCCACATCACGGGCAATCTCCACTCCAATATTCACAGTACCAGAATCCTCACCGAACGCATGCGTGCTATCCGTGAACGAAACTATATTCCGACCCTCCACCGGAGTTCCCGTACCAAATCCCCACATACCTCGTGATTTTCTGTTATCGTCCTTTAATGCTCGTACCCGCACCCGATAAGGCGTGTCAGGAAGAAGCTTTTCTTGGGTGTATGAAGTGCCACCTCGCACCAAAATCACTTCCGTCCATCCTTCACTAGGAAGGAGCGTTGGTGAAGCGTTGTCATCAACCGTCGTTGAAGTCGTATAACTCACCTGATAGGCACTCAACGACCCCGACGGGGCGGTCCAAGAAATTGTGAGGTCGCGGTCTTCACCCGGTGTCACGACAATATTCGTTGGTGGACCAGGAATACCGCTTGGCGTCGTGGTCAGTGCCGTCGACCACTCACCCCAACCATTGCCCGGTGCCGGCTGTCCGTCCGTCGCCCGTACCTGAACCATGTACTCCTGAGCAAATGCTAAACCGGTCATTTCTGTTTCCAAGTCAGTCAACTGCTTTATCACCCAGCCAGTGGAGGGGTCTCCCACTGTCGTGGCCGCTGCATCTGGTGCTGATGATGCCTTCCAGCGTACGGCGTAACTAGTCACCGGACCAAGTGGCTTGGTCCATGTCGCGGTAATTTTATTATCACTTGGTTGCAGTGTTAAGCTTGGCGGATCTGGCGGGTCTTCATCAACGATTGTCACGGTGATCTTTTCGATATCACCAAGTTTCAGAAAAGTATCGAAAGCCGAGCGTATTCCAAGCGCGATGGTGAAGGATTCTTCTTCCTCGTTCAGGGTATCCTCAATGCTACGAACAGCAACTGTTTCGCCGATGCTTTGTGCCCGATATATAACCGTCTCTGGTGCGACCAAATAATCGACCTGCCGGGTAGCACTAATGTCACTATAATTGAGCTCGGCCTCTAGTAACCTTGATGAGGCTCTATCCAAAGCTGATGATAGGGTAATCAAACCTCCTTCCGAAACCCGTGTTGTGTCTTCGCCTAACGTTACACGGCGGCGTAAATCTCTTGGCGTACCCGATACAAACCCCCAAGCTCCATTAGGGTTGATTGCGCGCACCCGAATAAAATAAAGGGTGTCGTTATCTAGGGAGCTAAGTTCTACTGTGTTGCCGTAGCGTAAATTTTCATCAACATTAACCCAACCCTCTGACGGTAGAGGCGAGTTACCCGTCTGAGCGGCCGCGTCTGGAGCCACGGTACTAGAGGTCGTGTAGTCCACATCGACAAATCGCGGATTCGCGCCTGGAGGGAGATTCCATGCCACATTGAGAATGCCACTTTTGCCATCAGACGGGGACACGGTGATATCTGACGGAGCTGGAAGAGGTCCCTCTGGCACGCCGACCTTCTTGGCTGACCAGTCACTCCAACCGTTTCCTTGCACATCCCCCTGCCCGTCAGTGGCACGCATCTGCACCTCGTAGGCAATAGCGGTTGCTAGTCCGGTGATTTCTGCTGATCCGGTCATTTCTGTCGATGGATTCTCAATGTCGGGCGTCAGCGCCACCCATCCGGTCAATGGATCGCCGGCCACCGTAGCGTCCGTGTCTGGTGCCGCCGTTGTCTTGTAGCGCAACTCGTAGCCAGTTATTGGGCCAGCTGGTTTTCCCCAACTGGCGGTTAGCTTATTCTTACCCCGGGTTAAAGTGGGAACTGGCGCGGTAGGGGTGTCGTCATCGAGAATTGTCACCCTCACAGTTGATGGTGCACCAATTTTGAGTTGATCGGCGCTGCGCTCGAGCCGCTCGAGCGCTATGGATAATGTCTTATGTGCTTCATTCACATCGTCCGGTTCATCTTCCGGTATGTTTTTCAAAAAGTAATCATAGTGATCTATGACTTCTTCAGGTTTAATACCACGAGCAAGAGCACCCAAAATGGTTTTATCATCGCTGTCAAAGTCTTCGTGTATGGCGTAGTCCTTGCCAAGTTCCGCTGAAGTGTCAAGCTTCGGTGTATCTTGGATAACGTCGACCCTAAATCCTAGCGCGTCAACTTCATCCGGTCGACGGTCCAAAACAAATTTTATAACACCTAATTCCCCAGAATAAGGCGAGTTCTCGTCCTGATCCTGATAGCCCGATTCACTGAGGAACAAAGCATCGGTTTCTACGCTCAGCACGTAGCGTTTATCCTCTACTGTTGCCCTTTCTTCCGTCCAGTGACTAGGTCCGTCGCTGTAAACACCACGCACCCGCACCCGATATTCACTACCGTTGGTGACTTTATCACCACGGATAACCCTCCTTAACGTCGTGTCAGCGTGCCCCGAATTAATCCAACCTTCGGACACTTTAGCATTCAAGGCCGTTTCCACCACGGCATCATTGGCCACAGTGGTTGAAGAGGTGTAGTGTACTTCGTAGTGTAGTGGTGTATTTGTCCGTTCTCCCCAAGAGACATCCAGCGTATTGCCAAAACCTTCGGGGGATGTAACGATTAGGGAAACTGGACTCTCGGGCCAAATTGGTGTCCCTGTTTTCGTGACCCATAGGCTGCCAACATCAACCACGGCCCTCACACGCACTCGGTAAGCGATGTCATTGCTCAGACCGGAGATGGGTTGCGTGATCGTCATCGTCATGTCGTTGGTCGTCCTTTCGGTGTTCCCGGCATCCACCCAGCCAGTGGCCGCCGAGGGGTTCTCGCCTGATAGCACCACGGCATCATTGGCCACTGTGGCCGAGGTAGTGTAGTGAACGTCGTATCCACCGGAGGGTACCCCACTAGATGGCACAGCCCAAGCTAAGTTCAGTTTTGTATTGATCGCTGTCACCACCAAATCCGTCGGCACTTCAGGCCGGCGGGCGACATCAATCTTGTAGGTATTTTGCATAGTGCCGTCTTGGGAAGTGACGCGAACATAGAGGTCGTTGACATCCCCAATTGTGAGATCAAATGGTTCGCTGGATGCCCCACTTGTCACCGGGACCAGAGAGTCCAACGCGTTCCCCACCTCCAATTGTGCGGCTTCGTTTCGCGCTGTTGCCACCACCTTTGCCGTTCCTACTTTGGCTCCCACAACGACATTATAAGTCAGGGTTTCACTGTCAAAGACGCGATTGAGTGCCACCCCAGAGAAAGCCGACCCTTGCCCACCTGCTGTCAAAAGCGCCAAACCACTGAGCCGTGCGTCTGAGGATATTGGCCGACCTGTAATCCTCGCCCAACCACTCAGTTTGTTTTGTTCGGTGTTGTAGGCGCGCACCCGTATTCGATATTCTTTGCCGTTGGTGAGACCAGAAAGCGTCTGCGATAAAATATCTCGATTTCCCGAGCGACCACTCACAGCGGTACTTCCGGCTGCAGCTACCCAACCCTCATCCGCTGAAGGGTTCGGGTCGGTTTGGACTTCTGCATCATCGGCAACCGCGCTATCGCCAGTTGCTACGGCTGACGTGTAATGGACGTGATAACCATCCGGAATTGTTCGTTGTCCGTTTCGAAGGGAACCTAATGAGGCCACCCAACTGAGCACAAGCCTCTCATCTCCGACTGTCGCCACAAGATTGGCCGGTACGGAAATGGCTTCTGTGGTCACAGGGCTGTACGTATAACTTTCTGACCACGGTCCCCAACCGTTGCACGCCGAAGTGGCGGGGTCGCAGTTCTCAGGGGGATCCTGCCCATCATGAGCGCGAACCTGAACATCAAGTTGATTATTAATCGCAAAATAAGGTCTAGTTAAAGTAAACGATGTACTTGCGTCCGACGTTTCGCGTGTTGGCCACGTTGATGGGGTATTAGGAGCGCGACCCACTGCTCCCCAACGCAACTGGTATTTGGTCACCGGACCGGTTGGCTTTGACCAAGATGCAGTCACACTTTGCCCAGCACGAATCACAGAGAGATTTGTTGGGGCCTCAGGCGGGTCGTCGTCAAGAATGGTCACGGTGGTTCTCGCCGGGGCCCCAACCTTTAAGTCAACGAAATTCTCCACAGTCGGCTCCAATGATACGGCGAAGGTTTCGTGTTCTTCGTTTATATTGTCCTGTCGGCCACCAACATCAAATTCATATTCTTTAACTCCGCTTAAGAATGTGCCATCATCAAATATCGGACTATAGTCCAAATCTTGGACCGCGGTACCATCGGCATATCTTATCCAGTGATCCAAAAACTCATCTGGAACACGGTCAAGCGCAATCCCAATCGGGCCGTAATTGCCCTTACTACCTCCTTCGGCAGCACCAGCTTCATTGAATGAATATGCTGCACTATCAAGCCGCAATACATTGCGCTCGTCCACAGGTGTCGCTTTCCTTGTTATCCAGTCACTGACTCCGTCGTTGAATTTGGCGCGCACCCGTACCCGATATTCGGTGCCATTGACCAACCCCGTAATCGTGTTATTGACTGTCGTACCACTATGGTTGGCATTCACCCACGCGGCAGTAGGGTCATTACCAGAAGCATCATCATCGTCCTCCACCGAGGTCGTATTCGCCGACGTATAGTGCACATCGTAGCCAATCGGCATGCGATTGATCGGGGTAACCCAAGCCACGGTGAGCCTGAGATGGTCAGGGGTAACAGTGAGTGGATCTGGTGATGGCAGATAGAGTAATGGTGTTTGCGTTTGCTCTGTACTCCAAGGACCCCATCCGTTGCCCTCCCCTGTCTGGCCGTCGTTCGCCCGCACCTGTACGGCATATTCGACGTTCCCAAGCAGGCCACCAACTAGATTGTCCTGTGTTGTTCCGGGCTTCGAGAAAGTTACCCAACCGGTCGCCGGGTCATCCGGGGTTGTGGCGGGAATTTTCGGTGCCGACGAACGCCTGTAGCGAATCTCGTAGCTGCCCACTGGCCCAACTGGTTTCGTCCAACTTGCTGACAGTTGGCCCGCCGCTTCATCCCCTAACGATAACACCGGTGCAGCCGGCGCGTCGTCATCGGTAATGATAATCTTAAAAGATTTTGGTGTTCCATCCTGGAGGTACCTTGCCATTTCACTACTACTAGCCAAAAGGTAAAACTCCCGTTCCTCGTGCTCCTCGTTAAGAGGATCAGGTAGCAATTTCATTACCTCTGTCTGGACTTCCGTTGAACCCAAAGGAAAGACAAAGGTCGGAGTTGTAATTTCACTTAAGGTTTCATCAACAAATCTAAAGTCTTCGGTACGCGTCAATAAAGTTTCATTGTCAACGTCTATAGTAGAGAGAGTTGCTCGCAGCTCCCGGCCTGGAGCTCTGTCCAAGGATACCGAAATCTCAAAGTTTGTTTCCGCGGAAGGTTCTTTAATGGTGGTCTCGGATTCTGTGTTGACCAGTGACATCACCGCCACTGTGTTGGAGGTGGTCACCGCGACAATAGCCCAACTCCCAACTAAACCCTTGTCGGTCAACGCACGGACTCTTACCCGGTATACCGTATCGTCATTCAAGTTTGAGAGCGAGTGCGAAAGTGTTGTACCGGTGTGCGCCGAGTCGACCCAACCCTCATCTGCCGGAGGGTTCGGACCGGTTTGAACTTCAGCGTCGTCAGCCACCATCCCCGGACCAGAACTTGGTGCATGCGTGTAATGCACATCATAACCAGTTATCGGACCTAACGGCGCTGTCCAGGTCAAGTTTAGTTGTGGAATCCCCGCAACGGGGCGGGCGCGTAAGTTTCTTGGAGGATTCAATGGCCCAACACGGTCGCTTATCGTCTGGCTCCATGAACCCCATCCGTTACAGGATGAGGTTGTCGAATCGCAATTGCTCGTGGGTGGATCCTGACCATCGGAAGCGCGCATCTGCACTTGGTAAACCGTCGCTGCGGTGAGGCCAGTAAGCGTCTCTGATACGGCCGTCGCGGAAAGCGAGCGTGTCACCCATCCAGTTGACGGGTCCAGCTCGGTGCTCGCAGTGCTGTCTGGGGCCGATTCCGTCTTGTAACGGAGCTCCTGGATGGTCACCGGACCTGTCGGCACGGTCCACGTCACTTTGAGCTCGTTATCACCCGGTTTCAGAGGGTCAATCTGCGTCGGTGCCGGCGGATCATCATCCTCAATGGTGACCGTCAGCTGCGAAGGTTCATTCACAACATAATCTTGACTTTGCCCGATCGTGACGGTAAATGTTTCGTGCTCTTCGTTTATATCGTCAATCTTTGCAACGGGCAGAATGGCGTCAGTCGCACCGCCCGCCGACGTGAACTGCGTGGCGTAGCCGGACTTCAGGTCCTCCGCTAGAATAACTGGATCATTGGCACCAGGGGCATGGATCAGAGTTCCGCTCAAAACACGCGGTGACGGACCAATCACAATCCTGGCCGCGTCTGTCTCCGACTCTTTGATGGTATGTGCTGCGACAGTTTCACTCCCATCAAACCACGAAAAGTACCCCTGCATTTTAACCGTAATGGTGTATCGACGAGTACTCTTTCCGTCACGTGACGTGACGTCAAGATGAAACGGCAATTCGCCCACAGGATTACCTTGACTTTTTACAAGTGGATGATCAGTACTAAACCCTCCACTGCCGACCGCTTCGGTTCGGCTGTCAGGAAGTGTCATTACCAGCGTCCCACCGTCATTCACCGTCGGAGCCAGCCTGACACGCTCATCCTCAGGGACGAATACACTGTAGGAAGTGACAGCTGGTGAGAACGCCGGAATAAGGGCTCGCGCCTTGATCTCCTTGGCGTCAGCCCGAGCACTCAGCACTCTTAACGCGCTGAGTACGGCGTCATTACCCCCCGGTGTCGCAAACACCTCGCCCCATTCTCCAATATCGTTACTGGCTTGATTAGTGGCTCGAATCCGGATGCGATAGGTGGTACCACTCACGAGTTGGTTAATAGCGCGCCTGGTCATGGTACCTGAATGACCGGCGTCTTTCCAACCTAAAGAGGAATCAGGAGAAGTGAAATCAGAATTTAAACTTAATAGCAAATTAGAAGTATACTGTACGTCGTAACTCGTCGGATTATTTGGTTTTGTTAAATCTTGTCTTCCTACTTCGTCCAAGGGATAATTAGCTTCTGGTGCTGTCCACGAGATGTCGACCTTGGTTTGACTGGTTGCCACTGTTATTCCGGTCGGAGGGGGATATCCACCCCTTTCACGTATTGGAACAGCAGTCTGTGTAGCCGACCACGGCCCCCAGCCATTACCCGTCTCCGACTGCCCATCAGAGGCTCGTACTTGGACATTATAATATCTGGTATTTGGTAGCCCGGTGAGTATTGTCGATGCGAAATTTCCCTGTGGATCAACTTCCACCCATCCATCATCCGCTGCAATGTTTTCTTTGTAACGCAGCTGGTATTGTGCGATTGGCCCCGGTGGTTTAGTCCAGGTTGCCGTTAATGAACCAGTCCCGCCATACAATTGAAGATTGGTTGGTGCGGCCGGTGGGTCGTCATCAAGAATTCTAACATTATATGTTGATGGCCTGCCAATTCGCATGAACGGTGCCGATGCCCCATCTGACGTCATGGTGAGCACCACGTTTTTGTGCTCCTCGTTAGCAGTATTGTCGTTGATTGTGATCAAACTGGTGGCTTCTCTTGAATCAGTGTTGAAGACGAAACCCGCGCCACTCGCTAAGGTAAAATCAACCTCATTTTGGGCGCTGCCACCGCTTACTTCAAGACCGACGTTTAATTGCTGAGTGGTATCCTTGTCAAGCCCTGCTTCAATGGATAACGAGGTACCATTTTCCTGAATTTCACTGGTATTGGTCTGGCGGAACGACGCAACGATGCGCGTATCGGCCGGTGTTCCCGTGCCGTACCCCCATGTACCGTCTCCGTCATTATTGACCGCCCGCACTCGCAACCGATAGGTCAAGGTGTTGGCCAGTCCCAGCAAGGTTTGCGTGGCAACCGGTGGATCGGCTTCGGTTCGGGATGCGGCAACCCAGCCAGACTGAACATTGTCACCGGCTGGAGCGTCGGCGGGCACTGTTTGTGACAAGGTATAGTGCACGTTATAACCGGTCACCTCGCCGAGTGGTTTCGTCCAAGCAATATCTAAGCTATCTAAACTAGGCGTGGCAACTATATCAGTGGGAGCAACGGGTGGTCCAATTGGCGTTTGTGCCATCACTTCTGACCAAGGGCCCCAACCGTTGCACGCCGAAGTGGTGGGATTGCAGTTCTCAGTCAGGGGATCCTGCCCATCATGAGCGCGTAGCTGCACTTGGTATTCGATTCCTTTACTCAGGTTAGTGATGTCCTTTGAGGTATCTGCACCTGGCAATGTGATTGTCACCCAACCCGTCGATGAGTCTCCCTCTGTCGTAGCAGCTTGGTCAGTTGCAGAGGTCAGTTTGTATCGCAATTCGTAGTTGGCAATCGGACCCGTAGGCTTCGTCCATGATACGCTGATTATCTGATCATCTGTCGCCTCTAGTGAAACATCCTCCCGTTCCAGTGCTGCTGGAGGATCGTTATCAAGAATTGTCACCGTTAAGATATTGTTATCTCCTACCCGGTAGCCGGTCTTAGCACCAAGCGTGACCGTATACGTTTCGTTTTCCTCGTTCACCTTATCGTCTTCTGCTTGGGCAAGAGTAACCTGTACAGATTCACCTTTCACAAATTCAAAACTCGTGGCATAGCCACTCTTTAGGTCGTCGCTCAAACTGGCTGGGTCTCTAGCTCCGGGCCTATAGTTCAGCATTCCCTCTGCAGGACCATTGATGAGTTCGCCAAATCTATCAAGGGTATTTATTATTAAGTTGTCCTGACCTTCACGGATCGTCCTCGTAGCGGGAGTGTCCGCGGGAGTGTCCGCGGGAGGATCCCAATTTAAATGAAGCTGTGGGACTCCCTCCCCAACTACCCAAGTACTGATACCCTGTTTGTTTTTTGCCCGCACTCGGATCCGGTAAGTCACTTCATTGGTTATATCAATAATCTCATCAAAAGTAGTTAAAACACCTGTTGATTTTACCACCCAAGCCTCCGAGGGGTCGGTGCCCTCCGCCAAAGCATCGTCCGCCACCGCACCCTCGCCGCTCGCCGGTGCCGAAGTGTAGTGTAAATCGTACTCGGTTGATGAAACCGTACCCTCTGGCTCATCCCAAGTGACCTGAAGACTCGCATTATGTTCAACAATTGTAAGGTCTCTTGGCGGAGAGATCGTTGGTGGACCTTCGGGCACTTTCGATGACGTTGCTGACCAACTGCCCCAGCCATTCCCTGGTGTCGGCTGCCCGTCATTGGCGCGCACTTGAACATCGTAACTGAAACCATTGATGAGACCACCGATCGCCGCAGTCAAGCCAACTCCTGGGGAGGCCTGCTTGACCCACCCGGTCGCCGGATCATCTGGTGTCGTGGCGTCTTGGTCGGTTGCTGTTGAAAGTTTGTAGCGCAGCTCATAGTCAGATACTGGCCCTTTCGCCGGCTTTTTCCACTCTGCCGTGAGTGTTCGCGAAGTCGCAACCATCAGCTTAAGGTCGGTCGGTGCCGCGGGTGGATCATCGTCTCTAATGGTCACAGTCTTGCTGTTGCGAATGACCCCGTAAGCAGGGATGACGCCCGGAGCGATTGACACCTTGAAGGTTTCATCTGGCTCATTCAGGTTATCATTGGTTATGGGAACCTTGATGGTCGCCAACGCTTCCCCCGTTGCCGTTGTCATAAACTCTCCCGGCTTCGACTGGCCTAAATCGGCTGGTTGGGTCGGCGAATCCCCAGCATAATTATAGACTAAATTACCACTCGTGACATAAGGGACACGTGCTCCAATTCGCAGCGACGTCTCACGTTGGTTCTCAAGAACAGTTGACGCAATGCTTTCAAACCCGATATCCACTTGCCGCAATACATCAATCTTATAAGTGCTTTGCATTGAGCCATCCTGGGAAGTAGAACGAACATACAGTGGGTTTTCATCCCCATATGCGACATCAAACGATTGGCTTGCCTCCCCGTTAACCAACGGTGCCAACGAGGCCAAACTCGTTCCCACCTCCAATTGTGCGTCTTCATCGCGTCCAGTCGCTACTACTCTCACCTTTGTTCCACCGGGGCCAACGGTAACGGTATAGGAATTTGTATCGCTGTCAAAGGGCGGTTTGAGCGTCGTCTCGGTAAAAAGACGTCCCTGCCCACCTTCGGTCTGTAAACTCAAACCGCTTAATCGAGCGTCTGAGGATATTGGTCTACCAGTAATCCTCGCCCAGCCACTAAACTCGTTTTGTGCAGTGTTGAAGGCGCGCACCCGAATCCGATATACTTTTCCGTTGGTGAGACCAGTAAGCGTCTGCGAGAAATTGCGGTTACTATTAGTGGCACTTCCGCCCGCTGCCACCCAACCATCATCTGCCGAAGAGTCAAGGCCAGTTTGAACTGGTGCGTCATTGGCAATCGCACCATCACCAGTCGCTGCGGCTGACGTGTAATGGACGTCATAACCATCTGGATTGTTAAAGATCGGAGTATTGCCTTCGTATCTAATGGAACCACTTGAGGCCACCCAATTGAGCACAAGCCTCTCGTCTCCAACTGTCACCTCAAGATTGGTCGGTACGGACATGGCCACTCTGGACAGAAGGCTGTACGTATAACGTTCCGACCACGGTCCCCAGCCGTTACCCGATTCAGTTTGCCCATCATCGGCGCGCACCTGAACATCAATTAGATTATTAACCGGAAAGTTATCTTGCTGGGAAAATGTATACGATGTACTTGCGTCCGATGTATTGGCTCTTAACCATGTTGGATTACCATCAGTAGTCCCCGCGGCTCCCCAACGCAACTGGTATTTGGTCACCGGACCAGTTGGCTTCGACCAAGATGCGGTCACAGTTCGGCGAATCCTAGACACGGTGATATTTTCTGGAGCCTCAGGTGGGTCATCGTCAATAAGGGTTATTGTGGCTCTTGCCGGGGAACCAACCTTCACTTCGGCAATATTATCCAAAGTCGGTTCAACCGAAAGAGTGAAGGTTTCGTGTTCTTCGTTTATATCGTCTTGTCGGGCAGCAACAAATAAATCTACTTGCTGGCCGAAAATAACCCCATATGAATATCGGGGGCTATAGTCCAAATCTTTGACCGCGGTACCATCGGTATGTTGTATCAAGTAATCATGATACTGTAATCCACCGGGGTCACGGTCAAGCGAAATCCCAATCGGGCCGTAATTACCCTTTTCAGCTCCTGTGCCACGTCCTGCTTCAGGGAATGAATATGCTGCACTATCAAGCCGCAATGAAAAGCGTGTGTCCCGCGGTTTACCAACCCCAATCGTCCAACTTCCCGTTCCTCCTGAAGCGACAGGGCGCACCCGTATTAGGTAACCGCTGCCGTTGATCAGCCCCGTCAGTTCGATTGATGGCTCCAAGGTGAACCCCGCTGACACCCAACCGGCCAGCGGCGAGGGGGCCGGGCCGGTCTGAACTGGAGCGTATTCGTTGACTGTTGAGGACGTATAGTGCACATCGTATCCTGCGACGGAACCCGGCGGTGCGTCCCAAGCGACGTCCAAGCGGCCGAAATCAGAGGTAACACGGAGTTCCGATATTGGGGCAGGCGGCCCCGATGACGGTGTCGCGCTCACCGAGCTTGACCATTCGCCAAAGCCATTGCCGGGAGTCTCCTGCCCGTCGTTGGCACTGATCTGAACCTCATATTCCACGCCGATAAACAGGCCGTCAATGTCCGCCGAGAGTACCGACCCAGGTACCGTGATGGTGTTCCATGTCAGCGAGGCGGTCGGCCGATAGCGCAATCTGTAGCTGGCAATCGGACCATCGGGTTTGTCCCACGTTGCGGTCAACTTGCCGTCTCCCGGAACCAATGCGAGGGACGAAGGCGCTGCGGGTGGGTCAATGTCCAAGATGGTGATGGTCGCCGTTGATGGTGTTCCAATTCCAATACTGATATCTTCGTCCGGTACCGCGGAATCCAACGCCAACGTGAAGGTCTCATGCTCTTCGTTTTGAGAATCTTCAAAAGCATAAATAAGTAAATGTGACGAACGTTCAGTTCTTAAAAAGAACGGATTAATGGTTGACAAAGCATAATCAATATCTCTCCGAGCGGCTTCATCTTGAGTTGAAACCGCTAGTGCGGTAAATGAGCTTAGCGAATCGTTTGCATCAATAAAAAACCTCTCCCCTGACGATCTCTCAGATATTGAGACGCTTGGCTGCCTGAAAGCAACTGTGTAGTCAAAAGACGGGCGAGTGGTGAATTTTGCCGTCACCCATGGACCATTAAATTCCGCGGTCAAACTCCGTATTCTAATCCGATATTCGGTGTTGTCATCCAGACCTCCGATTTCATGTAATGGTTCGACTCCAACATGACCCGCGTCTACCCACCCTTCGGCCGGCGACGGCGAAATCCCTGACAGCACATCGGCATCGTCTGCCACCGTCTTCGAGCTGGTGTAGTCAACGTCATAACCTGTGGGGGTAATATCCGGTGGCTTGCTCCAATAAATTTGGACCACCTGAGCGAATGTTGTAATAATATTTTTCACCGCTCGGTCAACTTCGGTAATCAACACTTGCGCCGTTTCAGCTCCAGAGGCGGCTCTTGTCCAGCCGGTTGCTGCCGTTTCTATGGACACCGAGAAATGTTCGTCTTCTTCAATCAAATGATCGTTGGCAATTGGAATGGTCAGGGTTGCGCTCCTGCTCCCCGCTGGCACGGTTACGGTGGTTGGAACTTGTCCAACATCTGATTGCTCTGCTTTACGTGTAAGTTGATTAGGGTCACAACGGCAAAAGCCCGGAGTGACGGTAAATGCCAAACCGCCGGTCGGAGCATCAGCTCCGAGTGACACCGTCAAAGTGGCACTGCCTCCCTCGCGTACGCTGACCGACGGGGTGATTTTATATGTCTGATTGGTCAGAGTAGGCGACTCATCATCGTTATCAATGATGGCAAAATATCCGGAGGTTTGTCGTCCCTCATAATTCAAGATTCTAAATTCACTATTAGGATCAGGTATTGACAAATTAACAATGGCAGTTTCAACATTTTCTACTTCGGAATCGTCGGTCACATCAAACTCGGCAAAACGAGTCCGGCCGGCCCGATCTTGCGGGGTAAATGTGATTGTCTTGGTGGTGCCATCATAATCTTTGCCACTTTCGGCGGTTATATTAACTGTGTTGACGTTTACCGTCAGATTGGACGATGGTGAAGCATTCACGGTCACTGGAATTTGTATCTTGCCAACACCCTCGCTGACTGACAAATTCCACGGAACGGAAGGCGTAACGCGACCAATGAATACCTGCTTGGGCCGCTCGAACAACATTGTATAACGCGCGACACGCCCGGTCACGCTTGTCACTTCAATCCGAAACGTGTTGGTGCCTGTAACGAGTTTAAAAATCGCTTTACCGGAATCAAGTGGCGTCCAATCTCCGAAATTAGGCCAAATTCTAGCAATTCTAACCGTTGCGCTTGGCGCTATGGCTGTTGGCGTGAATCTCACTCCCTCGGTGGCGGTATCGATTGGGACTTTATAGAAAAAGACATTACCGTCGAAATCACCAAATTGTTGATTTAATGCGTAATTACCATTCAATAGATCAGTATCTTCGGTGGTCTCCACCTTGAGCGCGGACAGTAATTTGCTGTCCAAATATTCCCTATTCACCAGTACCTTGTATGTAAGGCGCGTTCGCTCGTCCGCGGCTATCACTTGCACTTCAAATATATTTTCGCCCACGGCTAGTCCCCATCCATTAAGTACTCCTTGAAATTGTCTAGTGCTTCCTTGAGGGCGAATTAGAATTTTGGCATCCTCGTCGCTTGTGGTGGGAAACAGTGCAACATTTTTAATCGCATTGTTGACCTGCGCCGAGTAGGAAGTGACGGACGGCAAGAATTTCAATGATGGTTGAGTCGATGTAAAATAGGATGCAGCATCTGGACTGAACCGAACCTCCAAGCCAGACAGAGTGGCATCGCTGTTGGCCGCCTGCCGCGTCACCGTAATTGTATAGGTTCGCTGTGTTACGCCGTCGGCAGCGGTGACTACCACCTTTATAGCGTTTGTTCCCACACTAAGGGCAATAGCGTCACTCGTCGAGCCACTGGTGACCGCCGCCAGGTTATTTCCCTTACCGGCCTCCATCGTGGCTCCTGTATCAGTATCAAGGTAAAGTTGCAACTTTAGATGCGTCGTCGAATTGCCAACCGTCGCCGTGTACGATGTGGTATCGGGAGCAAAAGCTGGGCTGAGTTGTAGCGCACCAAAATTCCCGTTAGCACTCTCGGCGACGGTCGCAAAGAGTGACGTCAGATGAGCCAATCTGGCCAGGGTTGTGGGGGTTCCGCTGCCCAATCTGATCAGCGAACGGACAGCGACACCAGAGTTGTCACAGCACGCCAAACCGAAAATGCGTACATCGTATTCTTGGTCCCCAATCAGGCCGGTGATTTCGTATGGGCTAGCAGTGGCAACCCCCGACCAGCGCCACATGGTTTCAGACTTCAGCTTGTATTGAACCCCAACACCCACATTAAAGTCAACATCGGATTCCCATTGCAGAGACAAGCTGCGAGTCCCTGGCGTTATGGACAAATTTTTTGGGGAATCGCCAAAACTTGAACGCACCCTCTCTGGAAACACCAAACCCGCAGGGGTACCTTCGCCCACAACCCAAGCACTGGTGCCGTCAGTGCTATTGGTCCGCACCCGGACGCGGTAGCGGTTATCATTGGTAAGTCCGACAATGGCATGTGAAGGGGCTTTCGGTTCACCTGTGAGAATCCAGCCGTCAGCTGGATCATTTGAACTGACACGTTCGGCATCGCCAGCAGCTTGGGATGAGGTATATTCGACGGTGTAGTTCAGCACCTGAATCCTTGGGTCTGAAGTCCAGGCAAGATCCAGCCGGTTGCTGTTCGGGGTTACCTTCAGGTCTGACACCGTCGGCACGACCGGTGTAGCGGCGATAAATGCCCAAGGGCTATAAGCATTATAATTTACGTTTTTTGCTCTCACCCGCACCCGGTAGACGACATCATTGGTTAGATTCCAAAGCACTTGGGAAGTAGTACGCTCACTAGAGCCCCGGTATATCGATACCCAACCCTCTGCTGGTTTGTTACCAGAAGAAGCCGGCACATGGTCGCCCACCGTATCCGAAGAAGAAGAAGTATAATGAACTTCGTAAATGAGAGATGAGCCCGTTGAGTCAAACCACGACAAATCCAGTCTCTTGTTGCTTGCCGTAGCCGTCAATCCCCGTGGTGCACTCGGTACAACAGTAATACCTTCACCTGATAGTATGAAGGCCTTCTCTTCACTCCGGGGGCCCCATATCCTTTCTCCCCCATTATCGTAGTATGTCTGGACTACTATATAAAATAATTGATCAGAGGGTAAATTTCTCTCATCAAAAAAGAATTCAAATCCCGGGGTTTTTTTCGAGCAATTTGATGGAATTGATCTAAATAGTCCTCTTTGTCCATTTTTTTCTGGGACATAAAAGTATTGTTGAAAATGGGTAACCGTAGTGCCCGGAGTGCCCGCTGCGCCACATTCAGACAGACCTTCTGTGGTGAGTCGCAATACTCCTTCAGACGGAGACGACAAAGTGAAACTTCCCGGTGCCTGCACCTTAATTTGCCCATAGACTGCCGGCAATCCACCGAGGCCGACAAGCATAAAAGCAAGAATAAAAAGAAAACGAATATATCTGAGCAAGGTCATCTAATCACTCAAGTATCAAGCTGGGTAATCCTCGGGCTCGGTTCATGACATCACTCCCAGAAAGGGTTGAATGCATACCAACTTTTGGAATTTGACCACTAATCCAAATTCGTCCTGATTGCAGCCGTCTTTTGGCGCAATTTTCTAAGCCAGTACGGCTTAGAATGGCCGTCATTTGGTAAAAATCAAATGAAAGCATTGGTTCGATTCTCCCCCCCCCCAGACGGGGTCAAGCCAATCCCAGACCAATTGTAATACCCACTAAGACTTTGAACATCGCAACACAATAGATACATTTTGACCTTTAGATATGTTTCAATCAACAACTTCAAAACGCAACCCATCCGTTCAAAAAATCATATTCTAAAGTTAATACCACAAGTGACATCTTTCTAATTAAAACAACGTCCCTAAAATGTAAATTTGAGAATTATTACATATTATAACATCTCATCCTTAATTTCAAGGTTGTTTTGAACAACCTACGACGATGCTAAAAACCTTGAAAAAATATAGCATATTTTAGTGATGTTTAACAATAGTCATCTATAGTAATGACTATAAATTTTTGGTGAACTCAACCACTATTCTATTACCTAATGCTACTCTATGTACCAAGTGCATTACTTTCATACACTACCCTCACACAAATTGTAACGGGTATTTTTTGCATTGATGGACTAAACCGCTTTCTCATGATCGCCTTGGTAACCCTAAAACCCTCTGATATGAAGCATGAATTACACGTTGCAACCCAGTAATTACCTACAACAACTTGTATCACCAATAAATCGTTAGTTTCTTGTTCGAGGCAAATTTAGTTCTCATAATAGTCTTTTTATCACTTTTTGCATAATTATCACATTTTGTTTATCCTTAGCGAACTAACGCTTTACATGGATACTTTCATCAGGCTCGTGTTCAAATTCCCTCGCTGGTATCTCTCAACGCTAGATTGACTAACTACAGTCTGTTACGATTTTGCCAGTGTTACCTAACCTATCAATTACCGTGCTTTCACTCTGACAAATTGCTTGATGTCAAGGCTGGCGACCTTTCTGATAACAATATCCTTCCCATCTGTGCAAATAAGTATTTGCATACCCTAGACCGAGCAAGTATTTAACGCATTCTTTTCAATCCGACTTTTCTCTAAATTTATCTTTTTACAACCCAACAAACCATGGATTTAACTTCATTCACTCCCTTATTCATAATGTTTTTCAACCACGTTTTTGTGGTAATTTGTGACTCATCATACTGAAATTAAAGTTCCATTTTTTCGAAAACAGTAGGTATGTTAAAACAAACCAAGACCTTTAATCAACCTATTTCCTCCTCTGGTATTCTTATTGGAAAACGGTCAACTAGAATAGTTCACCTCATTTTCAATTCCGGCACAGTTTACTGATTCCTAATCACTTAAAATACGGGTGAGTTTGAAACTCTAGTGTTTTCTTTCCAAGCCGGTCATATTTATCGGGTACAATCTTTGCATTATTTCAGTGGAGATTTTCCTGATTAATGCGGCGACAGTGCGACCTAATTTTTGAGTTACTTGTAATTTTGAACTCAATCGTTTTTGCCGAATTTTCTTTTCCCACTAGTGCGTCCTCCCACCCAATTTCATCCCCTGATCAGGTGAAATAACCTTTTTACCGCTCGTTGCTATCATGATTAACGTTCAACACAATTCTATGGAATGGGTCGAGAGCAGCTAATCCATGGAATAACGTCCTGCCGATACCATCTGCGGTTGGATGAAGGACTATTTTCAGCTGAGTAATCGCGATAAAATCGGGGCTTGAGAAAAACACCGAACAGAAGCTAACCACCTTCAAATCATCAGCAGCGATAAATCAGTGGAATATTTTGTTACTGGAGGTTATTTTTTCTTGACCAAAATAGGACGATTGAATAACATCAGTAATCGTCCGTACGATTAGTCTTTTTGTTAAGATAAAATTAACATAAAACAACTATCATGGCCAAAACCAAACAGAGCTTTAATTTTTGTTCGCTAAGCAGGGGAAATCATGGAATCCATTCTTTCAAAACGTCCGAGTAAGACAGCTGAACTTGTGACTGCTGCTCGGGCAGTACACACCCGACATGACCAACCTGTTCTGCTGCATGATCCCTTTGCCGTTCAGCTATGTGGCCGATTTTGGAAAACCATCAGCAACTCATCACTATTGACATGGATTATACGAAACGTAGTCATGCGCCGTCAGGTCACCTTGATCCATTTCATTGTGATTCGAGCACTTTACGGGGAACGTCAGTTGGAACAGGCGATTAAACGAGGCGTGAAACAATTTGTCATTATTGGAGCCGGTTATGACTCCTTCGCCTTTCGGCGGCCAGAATTGGCAAAGCAACTCAAAATCTATGAATTGGATATGCCGGCCACTCAACAAGAAAAGCGAAACCGAATGAAAAAAGCCGGTATCCCTGAACCAGAATCGGTAATCTATGTTTCTTCTGACCTCAATTCAGAGACGCTAGTTGATGCTCTTATCCGGCATGGTTTTGATCCCCAAAAACCTGCGTTTTTTTCGTGGTTCGGTGTAACCTACTATCTACCCCATTCAACCGTCCAAGAAACGCTTAGCTTAGTAGTCAATAAAACTGCACCAGGCTCATCAATCGCTTTTGACTATCTTTGTAACATAAAAGAAGTCCCTGATAAATATCAGGAATTGCACCAATTCTTAGGTAAATTTGTCTCTCGCCGGGGGGAACCATGGAGAAGTGATATGTCACCAACTCATCTTGAATTGCAAATTCAAGAGCATGGCTTTAGTCACATTAACCATCTGACCCCAGAAAGAGTGGCACCAGAACTTGTGAAAGAACATAGTACCATCACTTGCCCACCAATTTTTGGTTTATGCACGGCGACAACACAAAATTAATTCAATCCGCAAGTGTTAACCTACTATTTGAACGCCCAATATCCATCGGCTGCATTTTATGTCCAATTATTCAGCCGGAGAATTTCTTCGGCTGAATGCATTCGGCCTCACAACTTAGTTCTAGAGAGTGAAACCCTCAGGTTATGTTGAGTTGTTTGCACTTCAAAGTCTTAACCCATCTTTAACGCTTAGTACTTTGAACGCCCTAGACAAGTCTGGGAGGGGTGATACAATTTGGACGAGAATAATACGGGTTCAAAGTGTCACAGTCAAGAGGTATGTGCGATAGCAATGGTGGTATCACCCAGGGTTATCGCATTTAAAATTTTACAATGGTTTTGCTAGCTGACGAACTCTATATTGTCAACATTTTTAGCCAGTAAAGGAAAGAAAAATCCTTTAATCTCCTTCTGGAAATAATCTGCGAGAGTCAAATACGTGAAATGTGACCGAATGATATTTCAAATGCGATAGCCTTGCATTGTTCTACCTCGTAAATTGTATTTTTTTGATCGAATAGGAGAAAATGCAGGTGGAAACAACTGAAAAATTTTAAATGCGATAGCCCTGGGTATCACCAACACCAATTACCATCATTCAAAAACATTATTCTTCATTACTTGACTTCCTGGGGCAACAATCATAGATGTAACCTGCTTGCTTGTGCAGATAATGGTTGTAAAACGCAATCAAATTTTTTTGTATGCGATAAGCCAATGAATAGTTGCCTTTAACAACGTTATACTGTATAATGTAATGGAAAGAGAGAAAATCCAATGACACAAGTAGCTTTTGATACAATGACAACGACCCAGATTCTTGAAGATAGCGGGATGGTAAAAACCCACGCTCAAGCGATTACGATTGCCATTAAAAAAGAGATGGAGGGTGAATTTGCGACAAAAACCGATAATATTGCTAATCTCAAAAGCGACTTATCTCAGGCAATAGCGAAATCAGATAAACAATTCGCTGAACTCTCTCATTCAATCAGTTTGACAAATAACAGTTTAATGGCACTCACAAAAGTTGTTGACAAAATGGAGAAACGACTCGACAAGCATGATGAGCGCTTCGACAAAATAGATGGGCGCTTCGACAAAATAGATGGGCGCTTCGACAAAATAGATGGGCGCTTCGACAAGCAAGATGGGCGCTTCGACAAGCAAGATGCGCGCTTCGACAAACAAGATGCGCGCTTCGACAAAATAGACCAACGTAATGAATCACTTTCTAAAGAAGTAACCAGTATTTCTAACGAAGTATCTAGAATCAAAATCCACTTTGGTGTGTTGTATGCGATGAATGCAGCTATTTTCGGTTTATTGGTGTTACCTTTGATTGAAAGATTTATCTCCTCATAATCATTTCATCAGTTTTTCTGCGGTTGCCTTTAACAACGGTATACTGTATAATGTAATGGAAAGAGAGAAAATCCAATGACATAAGTAGCCTTTGATACAATGACAACGACCCAAATTCTTGAAAACAGCGGGATGGCAAAAACCCACGCTCAAGCGATTACGATTGCCATTAAAAAAGAGATGGAGGGTGAATTTGCGACAAAAACCGATATTGCTAATCTCAAAAGCGACTTATCTCAGGCAATAGCGAAATCAGATAAACAATTCGCTGAACTCTCTCATTCAATCAGTTTGACAAATAACAGTTTAACGGCACTCACAAAAGTTGTTGACAAAATGGAGAAACGACTCGACAAGCAAGATGCGCGCTTCGACAAAATAGACCAACGTAATGAATCACTTTCTAAAGAAGTAACCAATATTTCTAAAGAAGTATCTAGAATCAAAATCCACTTTGGTGTGTTGTATGCGATGAATGCAACTATTTTCGCTTTATTGGTGTTACCTTTGATTGAAAGATTTATCTCCTCATAATCATTTCATCAGTTTTTCTGGCCTTGACACTTGAAGACCTCAATCACCCATACAATCGTGATTGATCATTAATTGACGCACAACATTCCACCGCTGATGGAACTCAGAAAGTCCTTTCCTGATTTCACCCTTTGCCCTCAATTTCGTATTTTCATTTTTTCAATCCACAGCTGCTCTACATTCTATAGTTTGTCAAACGGCTCAATCCATGGTTGCGCCTACTGTAATAATAGTTTTATAAATTTCTCGTGTATCATCAGCACAACACCAATTCATTTTTCTTACTCATAGTCTAACCATTATGTCCATCCGAACGAGCACATCGCCCAAAACCAAAAAAGTTTCCGCCCAAATCGTCGCAAGCGACCGCAATACCCTCAAATACCACGAAGGAGGGTAAAGCGAACTTCAAGGCGATGAGAGTCAGGCTTGGAACCAAGGCGTATGGATTGTACCAAGATGAGGACTGAAAGCGAGTTCATGTAAGAGAGAAAGAAGGGACTTTTGCATGCCAAAAGAGATGGCAATATTGTGCCTAGTTTTAAGAGAGCACCCCATAGAATCGGTGTTTTAAGCGATAAAGTGTCAAAGACGGGACCCGCCTCAACAGAACCACCTCCTTTGTATATCTGCCATTGAATAGACCTGTGTACATCCCGACACCAAGAATGTGTTTCCTCTGGTTCTGAACATAATTCACCAAAAGGACAGGATTACGAAAAATAATTGTGAACGGAATAAGGCCTTCTATTTCCTGAAGGCCGCTCTCTTAAACCCTTTCCATCTCAAGGTCATCTTCCTTGGTGTTGGATTGAGTTTTAATCTGATCTTTAATTTCTACATCCTAACGCTGTTGACAAGCTGTCAAATCCAAAAACAGATATACCTTTTGGCCTGTTACAGGAGAGCTAGGCGAGGCCTGTAGAGTTTTATAATGTCAGTGACTTTGGAAAATAGTGCTTAAATAGTCACTTTTTTGGGAAAAACTGATTCAAAATTAATAAGTTTCACTTAATGAGGTAACCAGTCAAATAACTATTGTAGTAAGTCAATTAATTATTCCGATATACGCGTTTCCTGTGGTCAATCCTGACTATGAGTATCTCTTCATCATTGAATTCATAAATAATACGAAAGTTTCTTACTCTTGCGCGATAATATTGACTATTCAATAATTTATTAACACCTTGAGCTTCCGGCTCAGCTCAAAGTTTTTCGATTCGGGCAGATATTTGTTTGAAAAGAACCGAATTTTGACTTGCCTGTTTGTCAAGAGAGTCTTGGGTATTGCTTGTGAACAGGAGATTACGCATTCTTTATGCGTTCAAAAAATCTCTCTGATTCCTCTACACTGAGAATTCCTTTCTTCTTTGCTTCATCGGCCAGTTCAACCCAAATTTTATCCTCTTCTATTTCCCTTTCCTTGAGCTCTTTGATTGCATAATGTAAATATTCTGATACAGTCTGACCATGCTCTATGGCTAGGGTTTGCAAGTAATCATGAAAATCCTCTTGGACAGGAATGACAATATTGGGTTGTGTCGTATCACTCATGGAGTACTCCTGTCAGTTTATAATGGCAATGACGATGTAAAGTAATACGTCAATCAGTATGAAAACCAATTTAGTTTCACCATAATGAAGAGTAAAGTTTATTTTCTAACATGTCAAAGAATTAATTTTCAAACCTAGTATCTTAACTTTATTGAAATGATGGATAAAGTGACTTCAATTTAATCCGTGCATCCTCGGTTCTGAACTACCCATTAATCGGTTTGGCTGTCTCATTCCGATAATCCCCCCCAAGCCTTGGTTTCACAAACAATCGTCCCACGATCAGGGATCCGCCGTGCCAGACATTGGCGTCAGAACATTGATGGCAATGGTGTTGTTTCCCACTTTAATGCCGATATCGGCATTAAAGTGGGAAACAGCACCTGTCTTCAGGCTCGGCACCACAGCTGAAAGGTCTGATGGTCAAACCACTCCCAAGCGTCAATGCGTCACGCCGCATTCAGGTGCGTCACGTCATGAGCGCCGACGGCGCGACGCACAACCAGGTCAGAGCCAATCCCGGCTTCGGAGGCAATGATTGGATGTTATATTGAACGGCTAAAAAAAATTATCAGGGACAATAATTGGATTAAAAAAATTGAAGCTTCTTGAAAAATTTTGTCCCACTTCTAGGAAAATAATGTGATCAATCTAGATTGACATAATTGAAACTGAACTGCATAAATAAAATTAGAATATAATTTGCCCCAACCCTCATTTACAAGGCGATTCAGGGCTATTTCAGTGACATTTCAAATGGCTTGCATTCAAATCTAACGCGCTCAAATATCACATTGAATAGGGCCTGTATCCCCTTATAAGGAGGATGTAAAAAAATTCACATCCGCAATTTTTTTGTAAAGTTTGGATTATGAGTGAACCCATATCTTTTGGTCACTTTAGGGGTGGAGTGTTGGAAACTACGAAACGAATGGTATCAATTAAGGAGAGCACAAAAGGTTCAGTGTATTCACAATATATCTGTGGCCGATCAATCAGGCCAATTAGGATTTTAGCAGCCGATAATCCACTGTCCAAAGCGTATTGTCTCGACATTTTACCTTGGCACATTTTGGATTCATTTTAATGATGATACCCAAGTGGCTTTTTCCACGCGCGCCAAATGAAACCGAATCTCCTACTCTGAATTTCATTTTACTGTTTTCACCTGATGGCCTTTTCAATGAGGAATTGACCGCATGGGATTGAGCATCATATTTTTGCATTGTCAGGTATGGTACTAACCACTTTCCGTCTTGATTATGCACAGTTGCCCGCTTCGTATTCATACGAAAGATCTGACCAACTAGTTTATAACCCTGTGCCGAGAAGGTTACATAATCTCCTACTTTGAAGTGGGACTTGGCAATTTCAGCTTTTTGAAGTGCTTCTTCGCTCGCAGGAGCACAGGATTTGGGCGTCGCACCAATTTGTTGTGCTATCTGTTTCCATTTTGGCCCATGGCCGGCACTGGGACCTGCTAGGGCATGTGCAATTTCGTGTAGAATTGTATCCATGATCTGATCGTCATCACTACTAACGGTGTGGAATAAACTGAGCTCAATTTTCTTTTGCGAATACCGGCAACAACCAAGTTTTGTTGTTGCCGTTGAAAAGCCCAATCTCCATTCATTTAAACCATAATGATTCATTTTCTCTTGGGCTATCTCGGCAACTTTCCTAAGTTTTTCTCCCCTTTTCTGACGCTCAGTTGCTTTGATAGTACAAAGGTGATTAAGTCGTAAGTAGGGAACTTGCCAATTTCCATCATCACAAGAAACACGAGCATATTTAGGGTTAAGTTTCTTGACGTATCCGGTTTTCAAGCACCCCAAGTTGTCAACAAAACCAACGTGGTCGCCAAGATCAAAAAAAACCTGAATATCCTTAAGAGTTAATGACCGCCGAATATTCGCATCGGCTTTTCCCAGAAGTAATTCAGCCCAATTAGTAGTCTTCAAAAATCTTATCCTTGTTAATTAATACATTCCACAGAATAAACTTAGGCTATGTTAACCCCAATTTCGAGAAAGTAAATACTGGTTTAATCATAATATTGATCAAGACGATTGTTATGATTTGGCTAAAAATTTTTCTGCATCTAAGGCGGCCATACAGCCTAATCCAGCCGACGTGACGGCCTGTCTATACACGCTGTCAACAAGATCACCTGCAGCAAAAACACCTGGGATAGATGTTTGTGTCGTACCCGGGCTGGTTTGAATATATCCACCTTCTTTGAGGGTTAATTGTCCTGTAACCAATTCCGATGCAGGAGTATGACCGATTGCAACAAATACACCAGTACAACTATGGGTGATTGCTTGACCGGTAATTGTATTTTTAAGAGCAACAGAATCGACAGATTTGGGATTGTCAGTGCCGATAATTTCAGTGACAACATGATTCCAAAGGACTTCAATCTTAGGATGATTAAATACGCGGTTCTGAAGAATTTTTTCAGCCCGTAGTTCATCGCGGCGGTGGATGAGTGTGACTGTGTTGGCAAAATTTGTCAGGAATAATGCTTCTTCAGCGGCCGTGTTTCCTCCGCCAACGACAACTACATCCTGCTCTCGATAGAAAAACCCATCACAAGTAGCACAGGCAGACACCCCAAAACCCTTATAGTAATCCTCAGAGGATAAACCAAGCCACTTTGCTTGTGCCCCAGTTGCTAGAATCAGGGTATCACAAGTATATGTATCACCTGAATCACAAAGGGCAGTAAAAGGACGATGATCTAATTGGAGTTCAACAGCAGAATCTTGAACAATTTTTACTCCTGTTGAACGGGCATGGTCTTCCATACGAACCATTAAATCCGGTCCGAGTACCATTGTATCACCTGGCCAGTTCTCTACATCAGTGGTTATAGTCAATTGACCTCCTGGTTGAAGGCCTTGTAAAAGTATTGGCTGGAGCATAGCTCGAGCAGCATAAATTGAAGCGGTATAACCCGCTGGACCAGAGCCAATGATAAGTGTTGGAGTATGGTAGTTTTTAGTCATTAAATCATTCCATAGCTAGATTTAATTTGATGGGAAGTACAAAGATAAATCGTCAAAGACAATTAACATTACTTTATCAGTTGTTGCTCGCCTGATTATAAACTTTGAGTTTGATTTCTTGGTAAGAATGGCGATGAATCACTGACCATCATGCAAGCATGACCTGCAATAACCAGAATAAGCATTTTCTATAACATTCCGCGACTGCTAGGGTCAAATCCTTTCTTTGTGAAGGACTTTAGATTGTCATGTGGCAATAATGCTTCCATTTAAACCAAACTGGTTTTCATGATGATGGCAACTGCGCCGATAGGAGAAAAACAACCCTTCATTGGCATATGTACATAAATCCAATCGTTCTATTTTATGGATACCTGCTTCGGCAAAAATGTTGAGGGTTATGCCAGTAAGATCAAAATAAAAACGATCGCTTTGTGTCGGACGAAAATATTGATTGGCGTAGGGATAACGTTGTATAAATTTTTCGCGAAGATCTCCCCCGAACTCATAATGGTCTTGACTGATAGACGGACCAATTGCACCCCTGATATTTTCTTTTGCCGCACCAAGACTCATCATGATTGATAATGTATTATGAATAATACCATTGAGTGTTCCCTTCCAACCGGCATGAACTGCCGCAACGATTTTTGTGACCGGATCAGTGAGGATTATAGGCTGGCAATCGGCTGTTAAAATACCTAAAACCAACCCAGGTTTATCAGTCACCATTCCATCGGCTTCAAGCGGCTTGACGGGTCGCGTTTGAACAAGTTGGACGTGATTTGAATGAACTTGTTTCATAAATATGATTTGAGCGTCATTAAGGCCTAAAGCATCTAAAGCAAATCGTCGATTATTGTCGACATTATTTTTGCGGTCATCGCCATTAATCCCAAAGTTAAGAGAGCGAAAATTTCCTGTTGAAGTACCCCCTTGCCGGGAGAAAAATCCGTGTTTATACGGCTGCAACCACTTGGAAGTGTAGTAAAGAGGGGACAAAGTTAAAACCCATCAGGAATTGAAGTATTTTTAGGAAAGAGTGTAAGAGCTTTGAAAAGTCTTCCCATCTCTTGAGGATGAACCAATCTGTTGATAGCAGCCCAGTGGGATTCGAGTTCAAGTCCCCGCATATTTTGGGCAAGGTGTTGAGAACGAATTTGAATGCCCAAATTGCTGAGTAAAGTACCCTGTTCGGTTAAACATGTGTCAACAAAATTGTGCGCAACTGAAATCATTGAGCCAAAATCAACATGGGCAGTCAAGTCGCTTTCACCAGGATTGGACAAGGTATCAGTAAATCCCTGTTGACCAATGGCTTGGAAAGTATCCCCCTGTGACTTAATCTCTCCATAATCAATGATTAAGCCCATTCCACCATTATTCTTGATACCCCTGGCAATCGCTTCAATCAATTCACCGGTGCCTTCTCGATGTTCGATTAGGTCGCCTTCTTGCGTATCGCTCAAACGACAGTTCAAGGGTTCAAAAGGAGCTTCACATTGAAATCTGTAATCCAGTCTTCCTTTGCTTAAGTCAATTACCTTTTCCTTCCACGCAACTTTTCCCCTTTGAAACTGGCGCACGGGCAAGGCATCAAAAAACTCGTTAGCTATAACAAAAAGAGGCATCTGTGGAAGGGTATCCAGACGATCAATCCAAGTCGGTTGATAGTGATTGAGCCGACATTTTTGTTGTGCTTTGAGAGACGTGCTCCGTTCAAACAAAAATAATCTGCAGCTAGGGTTGAATTGTTCAATTCCTGAGGTGGCTCGCAAACAATCAGCCATGAGAGTTCCACGACCCGGACCAAGTTCAAGGAGTGCGAACTCTTGGTGAGGGTAAAATTGCTTCCACCTGTGGGCAAAACACAACCCGATTAATTCCCCGAAAATTTGCGTCATTTCAGGAGCAGTCGTAAAAGTACCGATTTTACCAATGGGTTGGCGCTTGTTGTAATATCCGTAAGTGGGGTGAAGGAGTGCCAACTCCATAAATTGATCTAACCGTAATGGTCCGTTTTTCAGAATCAATTGTTTAGCTAAGTTTTCTAATTCAGGCACGGCTTTGGCTCAGGGCATAGTAAATCAAACACACTCCAACCAAGATCATTGGGAGAGAGAGTAACTGCCCCATGGATAACCCACCCCAATCGGAAAAACGAATTACATACCCCATCGGATTGGTTTCACTAATAAATTGGCTATCAGCTTTGCGAAAATATTCGACAAAACCCCTTGCCAAACCATAACCGACAAATAAAACTCCTGACAACAGCCACGGTTTATGGAAAGCCTTATATCTGTAAGCCAATACAGAGAGAACACCACACAGTAAAACTCCTTCTAAAAGGGCTTCATAAAGTTGCGAGGGATGTCGTGAACAAATCCCATTGATGCTGTCTACACAAAATGATGCCGGGCCATCAGAGAATACGACTGCCCAACTGACATCAGTGATGCGACCGTATAGCTCACCATTGATAAAATTGGCAATACGCCCCAATAACAAGCCTGGGGTGATCGTGAGAGCGATAGCATCACAGGTACTTCCTAAGGAAAATTTGTTTTTTTTGCAGAAAAATATTGTTGCCAGCACCATACCGATCCCGGCCCCATGAAAGGACATACCTCCTGTCCAAATTTTGATCATTTCAAAGGGATTACTTGCGAAATACTCTAAGCGATAAAATAATATGTAGCCGAGCCGACCACCAATGATAATGCCGATAATAATCCAAGTCAGAAGTCTTTCAGGGCTTTGAGGATCCATCGGCGGGACATTGTTGTTCCACAGAGATGGCCGCTTAACCAGTTGAACAAACCAGATGAGGGAGATTAAGAAACCCGCGATATAAGAGAGAGCGTACCACCGAATGGCAAGCGAAATCCCAAACACTTCAACCGCGAAAAGTTCAGGATTGATAGATGGCAAAAAGATTGCTGGAGTCATTTATATTAATGAAAAATAAAAATTGGGAACCACTTTGGTCAGTAATATCTTCCCGTAACACATGGATACTAAAATGAGTATATCTTAACAAAAGGATGTTTTTTCGATAAAAGGAAATACATGAGCCTAGATATGTGACCTAAATTAAAATTTTAGAGTAGTTTATAAGTTCTGGCAGTATTTTACAATTATCTCAAATTCTTGCATTCTTACTGCTGCAATTTCTAACGTCTTGTGATATAATCTCTTGTAAGAATTATGAACAATGTTTCCAAATGCATATTTGGTCATACATCGCTTTAGGAAGAAACCATGTCTAACCTCGCATCTGAATCTCATTTTATTGGTCCGATGGGCTCGGAGTTCTGGCAAATCCAGGTTTCACCGGAAGTGGTTCAACATATGGCGAAAAGGAAAATGGATTGGCGAGTTTTGGGTCGGAGGGTGCTCATTGACCCCATCTCTGGTGTCATTACTTGGATATCCCCGTCAGGTCCACATGTAGGCCTAGCCGAAACAACTGCTGACATCGTAAAAGAAGCATGCCAGTTTATTAATTGTCGGGTAAGGAGTATGCGGGACATGTGTTGGCGCCGACCTGAAGACCCAAGGAATACCAGTGTTGAAGCGGATGCTTCATTTTATGTCGGGGCCAAAGCCGATCAGTGATACACCGCCTATGAGCGGGGAAGGGCAACAGTAGAAGAGTTCGAAATCCGAACACCTCCCGATCTCGTTGTTGAGGTTGAAATTACCCATCTAGATAAGGACAAGCCATCCCGTTATGTGGAGCTCGGTGTTCAAGAGATGTGGCAATCAAACCTTCCTAAAGGGAAGGAATTTTCTGCAATCAAGGTTGTTGTTCTTGATCTACAGGCACGGGGTGGTCCAAGGGAAATTAGGGAATCCCTCGTAATCCCTGGGATCAATGCTGCTACTCTACCCAAGGCCTATCAGTTGGCCGGTGGAGGAAAGTTTGATGAGCTCCGAAGTTTGCTGAGACATGAGATAGCTGCACGCAAACCAGTGCAATTTAGTAGCCACTGATAAGTGGGCGATAAATATAAGCTGACCACTAAAATGGTAGACTGCTCACGGAATAGTCTAAATGTGTGATACCATATGTTTGCAGACTATTATGCTGGCGTCGTCTAAGCGGTTATTCCTAGTATCCTAACCCATCTTTAACATTTTTCTCTTCAAAAAGTGTAAATTACGGCTCAATTCAACTGTTTTAACATACCCTTAATTTAAACTATTACCCTATACCCGATAGTGACGTGTCCGAGGGTCCTCTAAAATCTCTCAATTAGTGCCACCTCCTCTATTTTAGAGGGTTGAACCCGCCACACACCAACACTCAATCTCCAACATGTTGATCAGAGCCACCAAAACAGGAACCACCAAAGACGGTTCACTTCGCATGACCCATCGACTGGGTGAGAACTCACGGTATAGTCAATCGGTCAAGCCAATGACCTTGCCGCTGACACCGACACGTTTTGCCTGTGTGGATAACGCGACCCTCCATGTTCGCACGACCGCGACACCTGATGCTACCCTAACCAAGATCTATCAGGACATGGGACTATCACCATCGCTAATGAATGGACGCACAGTCAGTGGTTTGACCGGGAATTGATGCGGTCAAAGGCGGATGAAACCCGCACGACAATCAGAATATAATTGAGTTACTCAAGTGACGGAAGCGTAACTTAGTAGTGCCCCTTGAATTTTAACACCCCATTTCTATTGGCTTTTGAGCACTTAATGTTAAAGATGGGTTAAGTTTATAATTCCTAAAAACTTTTTACATAACGGACGACACTTATCCGATTCCAAGACAGACCAACCAACTTTTGTCGTGCTTAGAACTTTGTCAGAGCTGAATTTTCATTCTTTCATTATAGCTTTTATCACCCCGGATACCGCACCTGTGCTACACATTAATGCACCAAGCCATGGACTTACTACAACAGCACAATAAACTCCAGCAATAATAAGTATGATTGATACAAAAATGCTTCCCCATACTCTGGTGAAATCAGTCAGCAGAATCTGCTTGTTATCCCTCCCTCTTATCTCTTGCTCTTTTTCAGCAAGGGCAATTATCCTATTGGCAGCACCGTTACATATCAACTCGTATCCCCTCAACATTTCTGGGGATGGGAGCGGTCAAGTAAAACGGCTAATGCGTGTTTCAATTACCCCGGTATTTTCAGGAGAATTTTCTTCTGACAGTTTGGGATCACTTCACCAATTTCCTTTTCGTCTATTTCAATGTCAAACTTATCTTGTTCCTTTTTAATGCCCTTACTCTGGTTCATTAGGGTCAAAACGTTGTAAAGCTATCTGGAAATAACGACGGATGTTTTGAGCATCTTGTTCAGGCCCACTTAGACCACTATGGACTTTCCGTAATTCGATTTGGTCAGGATAAGAATGCATATCAGAAAAGTAATCAAAAAAACTACCCGTTTGAGGAGAACTTGATTTCCGAATGGCGTCAATTCTTTCTTGTGCGTTGATTTGTGAAGCAACACTCTCTCTGTTTTCTTTGAGTGATATTGTTTTACTACTATTTCTGGATTTTCTTCTAAACTTCATAACTCACTGCCATTGTTTAAAATTTTCAATTTAAGAAGATTTTAACTAAGTTTCGCCTAACGTAACTCGTCATTAACCAGCTCTAGATTATAGACTAAATTTGCTGACCACTTGTGACAATGGTTCCTCACCAGGCCTAATCTACTAGACAATTGGTCTAGCGTACATAACTTTTGGTAATTGAATCTCCTCCATTTATCAAAGTAATATCACATATGGTTTGGATTTGTCAAGTTTATAACATGCCCAGTGACCAAAATCGGAGAATTTGTGTGATTATCAGTTCTGGTGATATTTAATTTCTGATTCCCCTTGGCGGATTAAACTGCATTTAATTTAGGGTTAGAGCGAATGGTTTCAAAAAAGAAAGACTCCATTGGCAATAAACTTTCGGAGCGTACAGGTCTCACCAAGACCAACGGGTTAAGGCTCGTTGGTTTCAAACCCGCCAACTTGCGACAGAAGCTGAGTGCTGGAGCGCATTTTATTTCATTAGGGAAACAGAGCAACCTTGCCAATGATGAGGGTTGGATGTCCTCAGTGGCTGACTCCCCAACATTGCAACACTCGATTGGACTCGGCTTTATTCAGAATGGTTTTGAACGCTTGGGCGAAGTTGTTGTAGCTTACGACCAATTACGCAATCACTCTATCCACGTTGAAATTGTATCACCGCATTTCTATGATCCAGAGGGAGGGAAGCAACGTGGGTGATTATCCGCTTCAAGGAGAGCATTTTGTCAAGGGGACTCAGCGGTACTATGGGAGTACTTATCTTGCGGAACTATTTGAGCACTCAATTGTATCCATAGCCATTCCTCGCCACGGTGAGAATGCGTTTCATTCGCAATTTCAGAATGCGTTTGGAATTGTGCTGCCAAGTCCTGGGACAGTGAAGCAATCAATGGATAAACGCTTTGAGTTTCTGTGGATGTCGCCTGAACAAATTTTCGTTTATTTCAAGTCACCATCACATTACCCGGAGCATGAAATACGTGATGTGATGGGAGCATTGGGTTATGTGACTGACCAAACACATAACTGGTGTCAGATTAAATTAGAGGGGCAGTTAGTGGTTCCCGCGTTGGAAAGAATTTGCCCGCTTAATCTTCATCAGGATGTCTTTCCCGTGGGTGGTTGTGCACGAACTGTTATGGAACACTTAAGCACTGTTCTTGTTCGCCGTGACAGTGATGAATTTTTATTCTTTTCGCCGAGTTCTTCAGCCCATTCATTTGTACATACCATTGAACAATCCCTTCTCAATGTTGGTGATTACTAATATTGGTTGAGGATTCTTCACACCTGTAGCATCTATTGAGCGTCAATCAACAGGATACTACTCAAACTCAAGTGGTGCTTTGTAGCAGAAAGCTCATTACTGGAAATAGTTACTTTAACGACCATTAAATATTTTGCCTTTTTGTTTCACACCTGATTTTGGTAGGTCACTTCACAAAGGGTTTCAAGCAAATGCGATGATAACTTTGCTATGCACCCTGACACTACGATATTCTTATAATCCTAAACGCTTAAGCCGCAAGCACAAGCTAACATGGTCATTGATGAACTTAAAATTGAGCCAGAAAAGTCACTCATGCTGAAGTGATTGTTGGATGATTCATATGCACATGCGCTATCAATGAAGATTAAATTACCGAATTGTAATTGACTTTACCCCTTTTCATGCTTAGATAATGAGTGATAGAAAAATTCCACAACAGGGGTAATTTTGACTTTACCACAAAAGCCCAATCCCTTTAATCCTGGCTATGGGGAATTACCACCGCTTTTAGCTGGGCGTGATATAGTTCTGAACAGATTACGGCAGAGGTTAATCGCCGTTAAGAAAAAAGTAATCAAAACAACTCCAATTGCACTTACGGGGCCGCGCGGATGTGGCAAAACTGCCTTGCTTGCCTGGATAAAGCAGGAAGCAAAAGCATTGAAATTGCCTGTCATCATTCTTGACAAACAGGCTTTTGGAAGCATCGATTCACTGCTAAAAAAATTGTATAGCCATACCCAGAAGCGCCAGCAATTTAGAGAGTTATTGTTCGGTGGGGAGATAAAGGATCCCTTCTGGAAACTTGTATCATTAAAAGCGGATTACAAACGTACTTCACAAACGGATGTTCAGGTGAGCCTGTTTCTTGAAAAGTTATTAAGCAGTATCAACAAGAAGGGCTTTATCGTCCTCATTGATGAGGCACATGATATGCCTTCTGAAGTGAGTAAAGTGTTTTATGACGCCGCCCAACACACGGCTCAGAGTCTTCCGATATTATTGGTGATTGCGGGAACCCCTGACCTGGAAATGGTTCTCACTCGTTCCCATGCGACTTTCAGCGAACGAATACAAAGTGAGAATATTGGTCGTCTCAACCGAGAAGAAGCCAAGCAAGCCCTTATCAAACCTTTTGGTGCTTCTG
>Ga0209022_1000440_pt1:45000-53053 | contig 53053 bp, 50 predicted proteins | sample PinacodermPK_FD_187300 | JGI IMG/M metagenome (GOLD analysis project Ga0209022, IMG submission 187300) | Host-associated microbial community of the marine sponge Aplysina aerophoba from Gulf of Piran - sponge pinacoderm, lysed by proteinase... | ecosystem: Host-associated > Porifera... | reverse complement strand
AGGGCGCTGGTGCGGGGCAGGTCGTAGAGGCCGCGGCCCGCCCGGCGCAGCCGGCCCGCCCCGACGAGGCGGGAGAGGGCCTGGTCGACAGCTTCGCGGCTTCCGAGGTCGAGGAAGTCCTTGGGCGTGCACACCCAGCGTCCGCGGCCGCGCGCGCGGATACGCTTCATGATGCGGTCGGCCAAGCGTGTCATGGGGCAGTGTCCCAACGGCGTATTCAGTCAGAAAGAATAGGCATTATTCCTGTCAATTCAAGAGCGCCGAATCGTGGGTTTGCCGGCTGGAGCAGGCCCTTCTCGCGGAAGCTGAACGCGGCGCCGGACGTCACGACGATATGGCCGTGGAGGTCGACGTCGATCGTCTTGAGGGCGTCCCGCAGGAGGGCGGTCATCTCGACGTCGGCCTTCGACGGCGCGGGGTCGTTCGACGAATGTTGATGTGGTACGACGAGGGCGGCCGCACCCAGGGCGTGCCGCGCGAGTTCTGGTACGACAGTCTCAAGAGCGTGGTGGCGGAGCCCGTACCTGTTCTTTGGCGTTGTGGCGCTGACCACCAGGCGGCGCGGATACGAGTGCGTGCGGGGCTGGGCGCAGCCCATCGTGTCGGTCCACCACCGCGTGCCGGTGGATTCGGACTTCGAGCGCCAGGCCTTCGGCACGCTCGAGACGACGCTGTGGATACTGAGCAAGGAATTCCCGGATGCCGAGTTCACGATGGAGAAGCCGGTGTTCGAAATTGACACGGAGCATGGGCCGTGCTTGCCGGACTTCCTCATACACGCTCGGCGGAAGGGCGAGGTGCGAACCTGGGTGGTCGAGGTGATGGGCTTCGAGCGGCCGGACTATCTCGCCGGCAAGGAGGTCACACACGAGCGCATGGAGGAGTTGGGACCCGTCATCCTCATGCACGGGAAGCGGTTCGGACGAGACCTGACCGGCGAGGGCCGCAAGGTGACGGAACGGATCCGGTCTGCATTAGCTGGTCCGATACCTGCTGCAGGGAACAGAGCGAACAGGCAAAATGGTTGAGATAGCGCTTGCCAGGTGTCCACCCGTGGCTGTGGTCCGAACAGATCGCATCGCGACCGTCGCCGGTGGGCCATGGCGATTGAGTTAGGCGAAGAAGCGCTCCCACTCGGCGAGATTTTCGCTGACGGCGAGACAGAGCTCGACGATCCTCTTCTTGCCGTCCGCCCCAATGCCGAGCACCAGCAGGGGGCGGGTGGTGTAGTGCGTTAGCGGCGGTCTTGCGCGCCAGCACAGGTCGATGAGACGAGCTGAGGCTCGTCGAGTCCCTATGGCCCATCTGGGCGTCTAACAATATTCTGCGCCCGATCCTCACCGGGGAACAGTGGCGAACAAGCTACACAAGGACGGTACCGCGCCATGGCGATCTACCGTGTTTCGGGAAGCGACGCGTCGCCGGTCGAAGAGACCACGTTCCACGCCGAGGGAATTCTCGAACGTCGTGACCTGCAAGGCATATTCAAGAGATCGATCGGGATACTCGTTTCGGATGCCCTGGTCCTGGCGGAAGAATATGGCGATTGGGACGACAGCCGCCGGCGCGTGGACCTACTGTGTCTCGATCGAGGCGCGCGCATCCTGGTGGTGGAGCTGAAGCGCACCGAAGACGGTGGTCACATGGAACTGCAGGCCGTGCGGTATGCCTCCATGGTATCGCACATGACGTTTGCTCAGGCGGTCCGCGCCCACCAGGCGTTTCTCGACGAAAACCGGATCGAGGGGGACGCTGAGCAGCGCATACTCGAGCATCTGGGCTGGGAGAGACCGCAAGAGGATGAATTCGCGTCGGAGGTTGCAATAGTCCTGGCGTCCGCGGAATTCTCGAAGGAACTCACGACCGCGGTGATGTGGCTGGCAGATCACGATATCGATATCCGATGCATCAAGCTCAAGCCCTACAGGTTCGGGGAAGAGGTTCTCATGGACGTCGTGCAGATCTTTCCCCTTCCGGAAGCGGCGGACTACCAGGTCCGTGTGAGGGAAAAGGAGCGTGAGGGGCGCCGCTCGCGAATCCAGAACCGGGATCTCACGCGGTATCGGCTCACCATTGGCGACCGAATTCTCGACCGGCTCCCGAAGCGTCGTCTCGCTTTCCTGGTGATCCGGGAGGCGGTGAGCAGGGGAGCGGAACCCCTGGAGGTCTATCCCGGCGGCGGCTGGCTGATCGTTTCGGGGCACCAAGACGAGGAACGTCTTCTGACGATGGAACGCGACGAGGCGAGTTCGAAATCGGAGGGCGAACGGTTCTTCACGAAAGACGACGAGCTATTCCGAGCCGGAGGCAAGACATATGCGGTGACGAAGATGTGGGGACAGCAGACATTGGCGGAGGTCGATCGGATTGTCGACCAGTTCAACATGGACGACGTCTCATACGAGGCCATCGATTGAAACGGCATGAGAGCGCTGCGTCTCGCAGAGGCGGCGCGATGGGAACTGGAGACGCCGAGCGGCGAGGCGGGAACCGCGGTACATGGACGCCGTTCGAATTGAGACCTGCGCCGAGCCGGATGCGCCTGGATCACGCCCGCGGGACGCGGCCTTCCCCGCATGGATACCGTCGAGCAGGAGAGCCACAATGATCCGGGTCGTCAGGATCCGCAGCGGATTGTGAGCCCGTGAAGCCACGGCCCAACATGAACCACGGAACCGGCGTCCAGTTCCCAAATGGATCCTCCGCCATGGAAGCGTGGCGGTGCGGCTTGCCTCGCGTCAACCGGAGAGACGGTTGGGCCATCAACTAGCCACAGGAGGCAGCTGATGACTCGCGGTCAGAGGCACCTGATCGCTCTCGCGGGGTGGCTCATTTCAGTCGGCTCGTGGATTGCCTTGATCGCGGTTGCAATCGGCATCCCGTTGCTCGCGTACATGATAACCACACTGTGATGGAGGACGGTCTATGACCCCTTTGGTGATCGCCGACAACGAACAGAAGGAAACGGATCGGACGATCATGAAGCTTGAACCGTTTGAACGCGGTGGAAAGCTCATGCTCACGATCTATTTCGAGAATCTGGCTGGCGGTGTGCGCCCTCCCACAATCACCGCGCCTGTCGCGGAGGAGGCCGCCGAAGCACTTGGACTGATCTGATGAGCAAGGCGAAGAAGCGCAAGGTGTCGCTGGTCCGCTCGTCCTACCAGCCGAGCAAGGCGGAACTTGAAAAGCCGGTCGAGTTCCCCGACGACCTCACACCGGACGAACTCGCCGAGGCGGTCGTTCAGCCGGTCGAGATCGACTGGAAAGACCGGACCGAGTGATTTGCCACAGGAGAGACCGATGACAGCCCGATCAGTCACCATAGAGCTCTCTGAACAAGCCGAAGATGCGCTTGCGAGGTTGCGCACGATGTACGAAATGGCTTGGCGAAAAATGGGGTCAACGCCACCCGAAGTGACAGACTCCGTGCTGATTTCCGCTTGCATCGTGTCAATGGCCGACCTGCATCAGTCAATTCGTCCGATTGACCAACTGCCCACTTGATGGCGATACCTTGGGTAACACCGTATATAATCCCCTTTCCTTGACCGCAGGCAATCATAGAACTCCGTCTTGGCGCAGTCGGCGGGACTAGCCGCTGGCGTAAGCCGCCCTCAAGCGCCGAAACGTCTCCTCGTCCCCGAGGAAGAACCGTTCCGCCATGAACGAGTCCGACGGGCCGGCGGCTCAGGCCGATGACGCGGACTAGAATGTCGTGGACCAGGCGAACCCGGCGGCGTATCCAGCGCAGCGCGCCGGAAAGCTCGACCGCGTCCGGGCGCACATCGTTTGCCGCCGCCTCCAGGCTCCGCGCACCTTCGGCCGCGACGACAACCGCCTCCAGATCGTCCAGCGTGCCCGGAAGACGCGCCGCCAGGCAGTCCGGCAGAAGGCTGAACGTCGTATGGCTCTCAGGGCAATACCAGCAAGGAACCTTCGCCCCGGGCGGGCTCTTCCGCCCGTAAGTGCCGTGGTTTGCCACGGAACATCCGCCCTGCGGGTGATTCGGGCAGCGCTCAAGCCTTGCATCGCGCCACGCTTCGGCCTTAACGTATTCCTCGCCGGTAAGCCCCGTCTCGTAACGAAGCTGCAATCCGGTCATGGCCCGGCGGGGGTTCCTACCGCCGGGCCTCTTCTTGTTGTTCCTCCTCGGAAACTACAAAACCAACCCGGCGGCGCAAAGCCGCAAGACCGGCATGTCCCACGCTCGGCCACCTTCCCGGGAAATCCACCGGGCGCTCAATGTGGCAAAAAAAGCCTGGGCTCCTATCGAGCTAAAGGGACCCAACATTCGGTTGCTCGGTGGTGCAGTGACTTCATGACGGCAACAATTCATTTGGGCTTGACCGAGGCTCGGGGACGGAGTTGCGGTGGCGGATATTTGGAACCGGTTTGTTTCAATCGGATGCACGCTCCAAAGATGTTTCACGAATCGGCCTCCCTCGACACTAAGATAGAAAGAGGGAAAGCAACCTAAGGATGAAACATGGTCCAGATTAGAAAGATCAGCGTTATAGGCGCCATAGATCGGTATCCTGTCTAGTGATTCTCAAGACGTACTACTGCGGACTAGAGTCATCGCGTCTTGCGATTGCCTCGAGTGCATCCTCTGGCAAGGTCGCGTAGGCTTCCTCGATCCGCTTGGGCTCAGATATCATCCTATCTGCAATCAAGTTGATCATGGTGAACAAGCTGTGAGCAGTTGTCCTATCGTCACGGAGATCAATTTGGCCCGGATGGACCGCGTTGTTTCCGATGACACGCACGACATCTAAAGCCTGTTGGATTTGCTGGCCTAAACCCTCGGCGACCAGCGCGGCGATGTCGGCATTGATGTTCTCGCCCGATTGTCCAAGTTCCTTGCAAAGTTTCTGAATTGCAAGTCGGAGCAGCGCTGCCGCGCCTCTAGGCGACAGGTCGAGAATGCTACTCGCTTCGTTGTAATCATCCCGGATCTCACCGGACAGATCTGGGTTTGCTGGAGGAGCTGTACCCCTCTGTGGATAGACTAGTTTGTTATGAGTCCAAACGCAAATGCCATCACAATTAAAGCATTGGGAAACAAACACATTGTATATTACTTGTGAAAACGGATATTCACCCGTGTTTTCAAACTGAGGTATCCCTCTTACCAAACGGCCCAATTGTTGTCTCTCAACTTCACGTTTCTGTATGTCCTCTATTGTTTCAATAAATTCTTTGGCGAGCTCCTCAGTGAATAGTAGGGGCAGAGAATCCTTCTCATTCGGTTTCTGACCGCGCACCACGTACCAGAACTGTTGTGCTAACGCGTCACAGTGCGGGCAGCTGAAAGAAGTTTCTCGGACCGATGGAGGCACATATTTCATTTCATCACCTCTTTCCTCTCAAACTCTCATCAGGTGTCTCTGTCGAGTATCGCTTATCGGCAAAGGATGTTTCGCTCGCGCTTCGAAACCCGTACATGACTGGAGGCCAGCCTTCAAGCACTGACACCGCGCTCCGTCACTCTGTCCTCACCATACGACCGAGCGTTCGCCTGCAGACCAGCGATGCGCCTGGCCTGCTCGGCGTCAACGGACCTGCCGGGCTCCTGATCCTCGACGACATCGCCTATGTCCAGAAGGATCAGGCCGAGACCAGCGTGCTCTTCGAGCTCATCTCGGCGCGCTACGAGCGGCGATCCCTGCTGATCACCGCAAACCCGCCCTTCGGTGCCTGGGACCAGGTGTTCCCCGACGAAACAACCGCGGTCGCCGCCGTCGACCGCCTGGTCCACCACGCCACCATCCTCGAGATGAACGTCGAGAGCTACAGGCGCCGCGCCGCACTCGACAGAAGCCAGAAAAAGCGCGGCCGGCCGGCAAGCTACGCCACCGAGAAAAATACCAAGGACTGAGCCGGCCGCTCCTCTCGCGGCCCGTGGAAGATCGCCTGCGGGCCGCTGCGCATCTCACCTACCGCCGCCCGCGACAATCAGACCGAACGACACTGTCGCTCCGCGACAATCAAGACCAGAAAATGCTTGCAATCCCCGTCGCCCAACGGAATCCTCCGCTCGCCGCTGCCGCCGGGATTCTCATCCTGATTGACGCGCGGCTCTCACCCAGATCGTCGCGCTATAATTAGTTGAATGAGCTGTTAGCGAGGCCCGCCTAAGACTGGCAGGGCATGTGTTGTTTGCCGTAGTTGTCGAGGTTACCCAAGGGGGCTGACAGATGCTGGACCTCATCAAGCCCAAGAAGCTCGTCATCAAGGGGAAGGCTGCGAATGCACTGTTCCCCATGATCGTCGGCTTGAATCCCGACCTCTATCTACGCGGGATGCGAGCCATCGCGGAGGGCGAACAGGTCAAGTTGGGCCACGGCACACCGGGCTCCGACATCGTGCCGCGGGTCGAACGGCTTGAGCGGGCCGCCGAGAAGGTTCGACTCGCCAACATTACCACCCTGGCTGCAGAACGCCTTGAGGCTGACGCGGACCCTTCCAGGCTGAACGCGAATTGGCGAGAGCGCTTCGTGTCTCACGCCTCCAAGATCGCTGACGAGGACATGCACGAAGCTTGGAGCCGCTTACTGGCTGGAGAGATCAATGCGCCCGGCACGTTCTCGATTCGCGCAATCGCGACTGTGGCGGACATGCAGTATCACGATGCGAGAAATTTCGCTGAACTGAGCCAGTTCACTTGGCGGATCGGCGATGAACGTCTTGGCCGGCGTGTGCTGGTCGAGGTTCCCTTCGGGTCGCCCGAATCGCCAATGGACCGGGGGATCAATTACCACACAATCATGGACTTGGAAGCCTTCGGCTTGGTGAGAAGCGAGTTCTACAAGACCGGATCCCGGATTGGCGGCACCGTGGTCTTCACCCACGTCGGCGACCCCGGCTGCACCGCGTCGCTCAAAGCGGAGGACTACTACGACATTCCGCTTGGCGGGGTGAGCTTTACGACGATTGGCCGTGAGCTATCGCAGATCGTGGACATCGGAAAGCCGCCACCTGAGTACGTAGAGGCGTGTTTCAGGCTTTGGGCGCGGTTCTCGGAACACCGCCGATACCGAGTGGTGGAGCTCACGGGCGGACCGTCGCTGTCCTCCCTGGCCGAAACCGACAACGACATACGGCTCATCTACGGCTCCGATTTTGATGGCGAAAAGCGAGATTTGCTGATGGACCCCGTTCTTCACGCTGCGGCTCCCCTCGAGGGACCGCTCTTTCAGTGCGCGGTCTGTGACCGCCCCGCGCAGACGTTTCGACTCGACGACGACGCGACGAAACTTGTGGCCTGTGACGTCTGCGGTCTTGTTTGGGGCGTCGATTCGGCACGAGCCGCCTGTCCGGCAACCGACGCCGGGTTCATCAAGGCAGAGGTCCAGAAACGGCTTGAACGCTGTGGCGCTCAGATCGGCGAACGGCTCAGCAAGGACTCACGTGATGCGCTTCGCGGGGTTCCTGTTTTTGTTGTTACCGGAGAGGAAGGACAGAGCACGTGAAAATTAGGAATCGCAATGGAACGGCGGATAAGAGATGCAGCTGCGGAACGTGGAAGCAGCATTGGATGAACGTGACTGGTCGTAGGTGGCCGAAAACGTGTGGCGTCTTGGGCTGTAGGAATGATGCGGAACTCGGAGCTCATGTGCAGCTCGATGACGGACGGTCCAAAGAACGTTGGTACATCCTTCCAATGTGCAGACCCTGCAACGGAAAGAAGCATAACCTAGAGGCTAAGATGGATAAAAGATATTATCTGGCTTGGGCTCGCAAGTCCAAGACCTGTGACAAGTACTTTGAGTCGTAGAATTCGCTCACTCAGGATCCACTACCCTTCGAGCCAGGGCGCCCTGTAGCGCGGGGTGCGATCAGAATATCGAGCATTTCGCGTGCGCAATAGACTCGGTCGCGTCTTGCGTCTCCGACGGGCGAGACAATACCGGCCATCTCCAGCCGGTCGATGGCGCGCCGAGCCGTCGTATAGGCCACATCCAGCTCTTTCGCGATCCTTCCCACGGTCCAGTAGGGGTTCTCCACGAAGAGGCGCAGCACCTTCTCCGGTCGTCCGGACCGAATGTCG
>Ga0209022_1000440_pt1:0-37500 | contig 53053 bp, 50 predicted proteins | sample PinacodermPK_FD_187300 | JGI IMG/M metagenome (GOLD analysis project Ga0209022, IMG submission 187300) | Host-associated microbial community of the marine sponge Aplysina aerophoba from Gulf of Piran - sponge pinacoderm, lysed by proteinase... | ecosystem: Host-associated > Porifera >... | reverse complement strand
GCAATGTCCATTGGCTCGCTGTCTTCTCCCAGCGTCTTCACCAGAACCTTGTTCAACGCCGATGCATCGTCCTCGAAATCGTACCATTTGTATGGCGCGACCGTCGTATCGTCGAAAAGTACTTCCTCCCGCCATTCGAATGGCGAATCGTTCAGCGCGCGCCTTAAGCGGCGGAACAGATTTCCCCTCTGCTTCTCACGGACACCGATATCGACGCACTTGTAGAGCGAACGATCCCGCAGGCGCGTCGCCAGCTCGGACACACGCCCGCTCACCCCCGCGTCTATCCAACTCGAGAGAGCGGCCCACATCACGGTGTCGTCGAGGGTGAGATAGGAAGCGAGATCCGGATTTTCGGACTTCAGGTAACGCAACACGGGTTCGCGGCGCACCAAGTCCCCCGCTTCCGCATCCGATGTGACGGCGCTCAAGAGAGCTTCCAGCATTTTCTCGGCGGCTCTCGCCGTCTTGTGCATGTAGACCATCCGGTAGAGCCGGAAACGCGCCTCCAGATATTCCTCGGCCACCTGCACGCCCTTGGGACCGAGGTAGAGGCACGGGGCCTCGAACGGGTCCCTCTGGCCGATGGTCACCTTTCCGACTTCAAGGCAATCGAACAGCCAGTCCAGATCGATATGGCCGAACTCTACGCCAGTCATCAATCGGTCGCGCTGGATGTAGTCCAGGCGATCCGCGTCAAACTGACTTGAGACGATGGCGCTGTAGATGTCCGTGGGGTCTTCGCCCGTCAGAAGCTTTCCGATCTGTTGGGGCAGATCTTCGTCCACATCCCGAAGCACCCGGTTGACCTGTGTGTCTTCCTGGACGATCTCGGCGCTCCAGAGTTCATGCCGCTTGGGATGACCCAATTCCTTTGTCGCCGACTCGAACGTATGGCTGAAGGGCCCGTGTCCGACATCGTGGAGAAGGGCGGCCAGCAAAGCGACGCGCTCCCGGGCTGGGTCATGGGCGGCGCCTTCCCGGCGCGCGATCACGCGGGCAAGCCTGCGGGCCATGTGATACACGCCGACGCTGTGGGCGAAGCGACTGTGAGTGGCACCGGGGAAGACCAGATCGCAGAAGCCGAGCTGGCGAATACGGCGCAGCCTTTGGAACTCGCGGGTGTTCAGCAGTTCCCACGCGAAACGATCCGTTTCGTCCCGTGCGGTGTCGTCGTTGTCGCCGAAGACGATCAGCCCGTGGACCGGGTCGCGGACCCTGTTTGTTCCTCTTATGTTCTCCTCCACGCCGGCCGTGATACCTCACCCCGACCTATTTGGTCAAGGTTGGCAATGCCCAGAATTTAGCGCTGCCCGACCGAATCAGGAGCGATAGCGGCGCCTCGCGAACCGCCGCCCCGGCGTCAGGCCGCGGTCGAGATCGCGCCCGCGTCGTTGTCGACGATGACCGGCGACTCGAAATACTCGATCATGGGCTCGGCGCCGAGGCGCTCGCGGATGCCGGCCCGCCAGGCCGCGTCGTAGAGGCGTTCGGCGTCCTCGCGCGACTCGAAGAGATAGACGCCGCCGCCGGTCCGCCCGTCCTCGGAGAGGAGATAGTATTTGCGCACCAGCCCCTGGACGCCCCGGTAGAGCGGCGCCGACGCCTCGAACGCGGCCTTCGCCGCCTCGCGCGTCTTGTCCTCGGGCAGGTTGAAGCGCACGATCGCGGTTACCGCCATGTTCAGCCTCCTCGGTTGGCCATTGCGGAAGCAGGATACCACCCGTCCCGCGCGCGGTCACCGAGCGCGCGGCGTCTACTCTTCCGCCCTGCCGCCCAGCACCGCGTCGCGGAACCGCGCGCGGATCGCCGCGCCGTCGCGCAGCGGCAGCGCCATCGGCGCCGGTTCGATCCCCACCTTGACGGCGGCGAATAGCGGGCCGGGGCCACCGAGGAGCCGGGGGATCCAGGCCTCGACCTCGTCCATGGTCCTGAGCGTCGCGGCGGCGGCGAAACCGGCGCCTGCCGCCACCGCCGCCAGGTCGACGCCGTGCGCCGTGTGGGTCTCCTGCATCCCGGTCTCGCCGTAGCGCTCGTTGTCGACCACCGCGACCGCGAGATTGGCCGGCGCCGCGGTCCCGATCGTCGCCAGCGCGCCGAGCCCCATCAGCATCTCGCCGTCCCCGGTGATCACCAGGACGCGGCGGCCGGGCTGCGCGTTGGCAAGCCCCAGACCGACCATCGCCGCACCCCCCATGCCGCCCCACAGGTAGAAATTGTTGCGGTGGTCGCCGGCGGCGGCGGCGTCCCAGGTGGTCGAGCCGAGGCCGGTCACCACCAGCGTGTCGCCGCGTTCCGCGAGGATGCGGGCGACGACGTCGCGCCGGTCGAGACGGGCGGCGCTCACCTGGTCCAGTCCTTGAAGCCGACCACGCGCTGGCCGATCAGCACGGCGACCGGGCGGTAGGCATCGAAGGCGAGCCGGGCGGCGGCGCGGACGGTCTCGGCGACCCGGGCGGCGTCGTCCACCGCGTGCACCATGACCCCCGCGGCCTCGAGGACGGGCGCCGTCGCCCGGCCCATCGGGACCTGCCACGGGTTGAACTCGCCCCACTGCCCGCGCATCGTCACCAGCATCAGCAGCGGCACCCGGCATTCCTGGACGATGCCCATCATGTTGATGCACTTGCCGACGCCGCTCGACTGCATCAGCAGCACGCCGCGGTCGCCGCCGAGCCAGGCGCCGGTGAGCGCGGCGACGCCCTCCTCCTCGCCGGTAAGCCTTGTGGCGAGCATCGCGTTGTCGGCGTGGCAGCGCTCGATCAGCCGGCGATGGCCGTTATCGGGGACGTAGTAGACCTGGCGCACCCCGGCCTCGCCGAGCACGCCGAACACCGCGTCCGGCCAGTCTTCCATCGAGCTGTCCCGGTTCATGCGATCATGCCCGAGCGGCGCAGCGACGAGATCATCGAGGTGTCGAGCAGATAGCGGTAGCTGCGCTCCGGATCCGCGGCGAGCGCCCGCCAGTCCTCGAGATTGCGCGCCCGAATTTCCGGGTCGCGCTCTTCCATCAGCTTCTTGTTGCGCTCGGTGATCGCGTTGATCGCGTTGACCGCTTCCGGCTTGCGCTCCACCTCGTAGCCGTCGAGCTCGGCTTCCGCGATGCTGCCGTGCATGGCCCCGGCGATCCGCCCGCTCAGGCTGATCGCGTCGTGCAGCCCGCCGTTGAGCCCCATCCCGCCGAGCGGGTTGTTGATGTGGGCAGCGTCGCCGGCGAGGAACACCCGCCCCGCCCGGTAGCTGTCGGCGACGCGCTGGCTCACCCGGTAGATCGCGCGCACCTCGATCTCGTAGGGCTCGTCGCGCGGCAGCAGGTTGTTGAGGCAGCCCTGGAGGTAGCGGTCGGAGACCGCGTCGTCGGCCTCGACCGAGGGCCCGACAGGGACCACGATCCGCCACATGTCGGGGATCTCGAGCAGCAGGAACCACTCGACCGGATCGGCGGTGTAGTTGACCGAGCAGATATCCGGCAGCGCCGCCTTGAAGTCGAACCGCGTCCCGGACACCAGGAAATGCTCCGGGTGGGTGAAGCCCTCGAAACCGATGTCGAGCAGCTTGCGCACCGCGCTGCGCCCGCCATCGGCGGCGATCAGCCAGGCGCCGCGATGCTCGACCGTGCCCTCCTGCGTGCGGCAGGTCACGCTTACCCCGTCCTCGTCCTGGGCGATTCCGGTCACCTCGTGCCCGAACAGCAGCGACGCCCCGTCATGCTCGGCGAGCCGGTCGTAGAGCCAGCCGACCAGCTTGAACTGCTCGCATTGCAGCCGGTAGGGATGGCGCGTGTCGCCGGCGAGCACCGACAGGTCGAACTCGGCGATCTTGCCCCGCTCGCGGTCGCGGAACTGCCAGACCGGGCAGATCAGCCCCATGCCGATCATCGCATCGGTCGCGCCGCATTCCTCCAGCAGGTCGAGGGTGGGCGGGTGGATGGTCGAGGCCCGGTAGTCGACGACCACGCCCGCCTCCTTCTCGAACACGGTGACCGGAAGCCCGGCGCGCGCGAGCAGGTGGGCCGCCATCGCCCCGACCGGACCGCCTCCCGCGATCAGAATCCTGTCCGGCGTCTTCGCCACGCTGTCCCTCCCTCGCCCGGCGCGCCTAGATACTCCGGCTGGCCGCGCCGCTTCAAGCCGGCGGCGCCAGCCCGGCCTCGATACGCCGGCGGCGCCCGGCGATCCAGACCCAGGCGGCCGCCGGCAGCAGCAGCGCGCTGGCGAGCGCCGCCTGAAACCCCCAGACATCGGCCAGCGCGCCGACCGCGAGCAGGCCGATCGCCGGGCAGCCGAGCCAGAGCAGCCCGTAGAGGCCGAGCACCCGGCCGCGAAACGCCTCGGGCACGGTGTACTGGACGATCGTCTGTATCCCGACGCCGCCCATGGCGAGCGCGAAAGCCGACATGGCGAGGCAGGGCAGCGCGACCGCGAAGATGTCGGTGGCGACGAAGCCCGTCAGCGCGGCTACCAGCAGCACCGCCGAGCCGATCACGCGGCGCGGCATCCGCTCCGGCGCGCTGCGGCGCACCGCGAACAGCGCCCCCAGCATCGCCCCGACCCCACCGGCCGAGGTCAGCCAGGCGAGCCCCATGGCGTCGCGCTCGAACACCGCGCCGGCGAAACCGGGCAGCAGCTCGGTCGCGGCGCGGCCGGCGAGCGAAATCGCGAACAGCAGCACGAATATCGGTCCGATCGCCTTGTGCGAGGCGGCGAGGCGGATACCGTCGGCGATCTCGCGCGGGATCGCGGCCAGGGATTTCCCGCCGACCGCCCCGTGCCGCCGCACCGAAACGAGGTGGAGCGCGATCAGGAACGGCGCGTAGGTCACGACGTTGATGGCGATCGCCACGCCGGCGCCCCAGGCGAGGATGGCGATCCCGGCGAGCGCCGGGCCGATGGAGCGCGCCGCCTGCCACATCATCGAATTGACCGCGATCGCCCCGACCAGCTCCCGGGGCTGGACCATGTTGGCGATCAGGGCCTGGCGGAAGGGATGGAAGATGGCGTGCAGGGTTCCCGACACGAAGGTCAGCAGCACCAGGAGCTCGATGGTAATCAGCCCGGCGAGCACCAGCGTTGCGAGCGCCAGGGCCTGCGCCGACATGGCGTATTGCAGCAGCCGCGAGGTGGCGAGCCGGTCGAGCCGGTCGGCGAAGGCGCCCGCCACCGGGGTGAGGACGATCACCGGCAGCATGTCGGCGAAGGCGAGGACGCCGAGCCAGGTGCCCGATTCGGTGAGCTCCCAGGCGAGCCAGAGGACCGCGATCCGCTGGATCCAGGTGCCGAGCAGCGAGGGGATGCTGGCGAGCGCGTAGAGGCGGAAGTCGGGATTGCCGAACGCGAGCGCCACGCCTTCGAAGCCGAGAGCCCGCTTCATCCGCGCCGGACCCTTTCCGGACGGCCCAGCCGGACCGGCCTAGCGGCCGCGATAGACCGGCTTGCGCTTCTCGGCGAAGGCGGCGATGCCCTCCAGATAGTCCTCGGTGGTGCGGATCTTCTCGTAGGAATGGCCCTCCACGTCGAGCGCGACCTTGAGGCTGGTGTCGTAGGCGCTGTTGAGCACCCGCTTCAGCGACTGCAGCGAGAGCGGCGCGAGCGCGTTGAGCCTCGCCGCGTAGTCCTGCACCAGCGCGGTCAGCCCGTCGGCATCCTTGGCGGTCGCGGTGAGCAGCCCCCAGTCGACCGCCCGCCCGGCCGGGATGCGCTTGCCCAGCATCACCATGTCCTTGGCGCGGGTCAGCCCGGCGATCCGCGCCACCCGGACACTGCCGCCGGAGCCCGGCATCTGGCCGATCGCGCTTTCCGGCAGGGCGACCAGGCAATCCTCGGTCGCGAGGCGGAAATCGCAGGCGAGCGCGAGCTCGAACCCGACCCCGAAGCAGTATTTCTCGAGCGCCGCGATCACCGGCTTGCGGCAGCGCTCGGGCGTGCCGATGTCGTCGGCGAGGTCGGACATGCGGTTGCGCGGGATCGAGGGGAAGGATTTGACGTCGCCGCCCGAGGAGAACACCCCGTTCGCGCCGCGGATGCAGATCACGCCGACATCGTCGTCCTCGTCCATCTCTTCCAGCAGGCCGCGGATCTGCTGGCGCGCGCGGTAGGAGACGATGTTGAGCGGCGGGCGGTCGAGGACGACATGTCCGATCCGCCGCTCCGGGTCGACCTCGGCGCGCAGGCCGTCGAGGTCGCGCAGCAGCGCCGCGCGCCGCTCGGCATAGTCCCTGTCCATGGTGTCTCCTTCGGGCTCGGGTCTAGAGGGTGCTCCGGAAATCCGGCAGAACCGCGTACTCCCCGTCGCGCAGCAGGCGGCGCAGCAGCTTGCCGGAGGCCGAGCGCGGGATGCTGTCGACGAACACGTAGGCGCGCGGCCGCTTGAAGCGGGCGAGGCCGCTGGCGAGGCAGGCGGCGTCGAGAGCTTCGGCGCTGGCCTCGGCCGAGGCGGGCTCGACGAAGGCGACCACCTTCTGCCCCATCCGGTCGTCGGGCATGCCGACCACCGCCGCCTGGCGCACCGGGGGAAGCGCGTCGAGCACGTCCTCGACCTCTTCGGGATGGATGTTCTCGCCGCCCGAGATGATCATGTCGTCGACCCGGCCAACGAGGAAAAGCTCGCCGTCTTGGTCGAAATAGCCGAGGTCGCCGGTAAAGTACCAGCCGCCGCGGATCGACTTGGCGTCGGAATCGGGCCGCTTCCAGTAGCCGGCGAAGGCATCGAGCCCGTCCATAGGCGCGATCACCTCGCCGATCTCGCCCTGCGGCAGGATCTCGTCGGGCCCGCTCTTGAACTCGGGATCGGCGAACACGACGCGAAGCTCCTGGCCGGTCGCCGCGCGCCCGGCGCAGCCCGGCTTGTCGACCACGCGGTCGCAGAAGGAAAAGGAATAGACCTCGGACGATCCGTAGAAATTGACGAACACCTCGGGTTCGAACACCTCGGCGCAGCGCCTGGTCAGCGCGGACGTCATCGACATCCCGGCGAAGCCGATATGGCGCACCGGGGACAGGTCGGCGGCGGCGATGTCGGGATGGTGGACCATGTCGTGGAACATCGTCGGCACCAGGAACAGCGCCTGGATGCGCTCCGCAGCGATCAGCTCAAGCGCCTCGCCGGCATCGAAGCTCGGCATGCAGACGAAGGTACCGTTGAGCGCCGTCGCCATCTCCAGCGCGCGCACGCCCATGGTGTGGAACAGCGGCATCACGCCGAGCTGCACCTCGCCGTAGCGGTAGCGCAGATGGGCGACGCAGTTGAACGAGGCGTTGCGCTCGGCGTCGTGCGACCGGGGCACGCCCTTGGGCCGGCCCGTGGTCCCCGAGGTGTAGAGCATCAGGCAGGTCGCGGCGGGATCCACGGCACGGGGCTCGAAGCCACCGGACCGGCCGCCGAGATCCTCGAACGCGGGTCCGTCTCCGGCAGCGCCGCCGACGCGGACGCTGCGCTCGGGGGCGAAGCCGGTGGCGCGCAGCGCCTCCAGCGCCGCAGCCTCCGACCGGGGCTCGTGGAAGAAGGCCCTCGCCTCGCAATTCTCGATCACGAAGGCGAAATCGTCCGCGCTGCCGCGCCAGTTGAAGGGAACGAAGGGGGCGCCGATGCGCTGGCACGCCCAGAACAGGCTCGCCATCTCGACGCGGTTGGAGAGCACCGCCGCCACCGCGTCTCCGCTGTCCACGCCGAGCCCCGCCAGGCCGGCGGCGACGCGGTCGATTTCGGCGTCCCACTCGGCGTAGGTCATCCGCGCCCCGCCGTCGACCACGGCGGGCGCGCCGGGCGCGCGCGCGACGGCGCGCGCGAACACGGTATCGAGCGGAATCGAGGTCACGGCGTCTCTCCGGCCACGTCGAGGATCGCCCGCACCATGCCCTCATAGCCGGTGCAGCGGCAGATATGGCCCGACAGCATATCGCGCACCTCCGCCTCGGTCGGGTTCGGGCTGGTCTCGAGGAACTGCGTCGCGGAAATCAGGATTCCCGCCGTGCAGAACCCGCATTGCAGCGCGTGGCGCCGCCGGAACGCCTCCTGCAGCGGGCTCAGCGCCCCGCCCTCGGCAAGCCCCTCGACGGTGCGAATCTCGGCGCCGTCGACCTGCACGGCGAAGCGCAGGCAGGAGCGCACCGCGCGCCCGTCGATATTGACCGTGCAGGCGCCGCAAACGCCGTGCTCGCAGCCGACATGGGTGCCGAACAGTTTCAGCTCGTGGCGCAGGAAATCGCTCAGCAGCGTCCGGGCCTCGGCGAAGCCGGCATGCGGCCTGCCGTTCACGGTGACGGAGATTCGATGCCTGGTTCCGGGCGCGATCCTCAGCATGACGGGGCGGCCGCCCTCTCCATGGCCCGTTCGAGGACGCGCGCGCCGAGCACCCGGACGAGCTGGCGCCGGTAGGCGGCGCTCGCCTTGGGGTCCTCGATCGGGTCCGCCCGATCCGCCGCGAAGGCCGCGGCCTCGGCCGCGGTCGCGGGCGTCGCCGGCGCGCCGGCAAGACCGGAAAGATCCGCGAGCCGCGGGCGATCCTCGACCCCGCCAAGCCCGAGAGACAGCGCCGCGATGTCGCCGCCCGGGCGGAGCGCTACCGTCGCCGCGACCGCGGCGATCGCGAAATCGCCATGGCGCTGGGCGATCTCGGCGAACGCATGGCCGATCCGCGCCCCGCCGCGCGGCCAGCGCAGCGCCGTGACGATTTCTTCCGGCTCGCGGGCGGTGGCGAATATGCCTTCGAAGAACGCCTCCGCCGGCACGGTCCGCGCGCGGCCCTTGCGTCGCAGCACGATCCCGCCGCCGAGCGTCAGCAGCGCCAGCGGGATTTCGGCGCTCGGGTCGGCGTGGCAGACCGACCCGCCCAGCGTTCCCCGGTTGCGCGTCTGGAAATGCCCGACGAAGGGCAGCGCCTCGGCGAGCAACGGCGCGAACCCGCCGATGAGCCCGGAGCCCAGCGCATCGGCCTGGCGGCAGAGCGCGCCGGTCTCGAGCGCGTCCTCCGATTCCCGGATGCCGGCGAGCGCCTCGACCGGGTTGATGTCGATGAGGGCGGCGGGTCTGGCGAGCCGCATGTTGAGCATCGGGCCGAGCGACATGCCCCCGGCCAGCACGGAAGCATCGGCGCCGAACTCGGCGGCGAGATCCAGCGCTTCGTCGAGCGTATCGGCCCGGCAGTATTCGAACGGCGCGGGCTTCACCCGGCGCCTCCGCCCCCGGCCACCAGGTCCCACACCCTGTTCAGGGTAAACGGCGGCTCGACGTCTTCGCGCCCGAGCGCGTCGGCGACCGCATTGGCGATTGCCACCGGCGCCAGCATCGAACAGCCGTCGCCCATGCCCTTGGCGCCGAGCGCGGTGTGGGGCGAGGGCGTGTCGACATGGCCGATGGTGAGCCTGGGCATCTCGGGCGCGGTGATGCAGAGATAGTCGGCGAAGCTGCCGGAGAGGGGATTGCCGTCTTCGTCGTAGACCATCTCCTCCATCAGCGCGCCGGCGATTCCGTGCGCGAAGCCGCCGACGATCTGGCCCTCGACGATCAACGGGTTGAGTACCTTGCCGACGTCGTGCACCGAGACATATGTGCCGATTTCGATCCGGCCCGTGCCGGGGTCGATCTCGACCGCCGCGAGGTCGCAGATGAAGCCGAAGGTGACGGCGGACGCCACCCGGTCCTGCTCGTCGGGCGGGCCGAGCCCGGGGGGCGACAGGACCGCGGTCTCGAAGATCCCGGGCGCCATGCCCTCGGGCAGCCCGGCCGGGTGCCAGTGGGCCTTGGCGGCGACGCGGCGGAAGGGGAGCGATTTTTCCGGCACGCCCACCACCCGGGCGGTGCCGTCGGCGAGCTCGACATCCTCCGCCGCGACCTCGAGGTCCTCGGCGGCGATCATGCGGATCTTCTCGGCGACCGTCCTCGCGGCGTTGCCGATGGCATCGACCACCACCGAGGAAAACCGGTTCGCGTAGTTGCCCGAGGCGAGCGACCAGGCGCTGGTCAGAGTGTCGATTTCGGTCACCACGTCGATGTCGTCCGGCGTCAGCCCTAGCGCATCCGCCGCCACCTGCGCGGCGACCGTGGCATGGCCCTGCCCGGCCGGGGTGGAGACGGTCTTCACGGTCACCGACCCGGACGGGTCGATCGAGATGGTGCAGGTCCCGAGCCCGCCCGACCGGCCGCCGGCGCGGGCGCGCTCCTCGGGCGTCTGCGCGAGCGTCACATAGGCCATGTTGGAGCCCGACGGCTCGATCGCCGTGGCCAGGCCGATCCCGAACAGCCACCCGTCGGCCTTCGCCCGGTCGCGTTCGGCGCACAGCGCGGCGTAGCCGGCCAGATCCAGCGTCCTGTCGAGCGCCGCCTCGTAGTCGCCCGCGTCGTAGAGCGCGCCGGCGGGCGCGCGGTAGGGGAAGGCGTCGGCGGGGACGAAGTTGCGCCGCCTGATCTCGGCGATATCGATGCCGAGCGCACGGGCCCCGGCGTCCATGGCGCGTTCCAGCGCGAAGAAGAACTGCGGACCGCCATAGCCCCGGTTGAGTCCGATCGGCAGGCGGTTGGTCGTCACCAGCCGATTGTCGACCGCGATGTTGCGGACGCGGTACGCGCCGTTCGACGCGCTGTGCATGCGATAGACCGAGGCGGGCTCGGGCGCGCGGATATAGGCGCCGACATCGACCGTGTTGCGGAAGCGGAGCCCGGTCAGCGTGCCGTCGCTGCGGAACGCGGCCTCGACGGCGTCCTCGCGGTTGGACGCCGAAGACGAGCCCACCAGGTGCTCGAGCCGGTCCTCGATCCACTTGAGCGGCACCCCCAGCAGGCGGCTCGCCGCGGCCAGCAGCACCATATACGGGTACATGCCCTGCTTGATGCCGAAGCTGCCGCCGCTCTGCGGCGCGGTGATCAGGCGCAGCCGGTTGCCCGGCACCCGGAGCGCGCCGCACATCAGCGCGTGCAGGATGAACGGCCCCTGGAAGTTGGACCAGATGGTGTAGCGGTCGGGCGCGGGCTCGAACTGCGCGATCGCGCCGCAGGTTTCCATCGGGGTCGAGGAATAGCGCGGGAAGGTCCAGTCGAGCCGGACGATGCGGTCGGCCTCCGCGAAGGCGGTCTCGGGATCGCCGTAGCGGAACTCGCGGTGGTGGACGACGTTCGAGCCGACCGCCTCGTGCAGCAGCGCCGCATCGTCGTCCATCGCCGCCTTCGGGTCGATGACCGGGGGCAGCGGCCGGTAATCCACCTCGATGAGTTCGAGCGCGTCCTCGGCGACGTAGCGGTCTTCGGCGGCGATCAGGGCGACCGGTTCGCCGGCATAGCGCACCTTCCCGACCGCCATGGGGTAGTAGTCGATGGGCACCCGGACGGCGCTCGGGATCGGCCCGATGGCGGCCGCGATATCGGCGCCTGAGAGCACGCCGTGGACGCCCGGATGCGCCGCCGCGCGGGTCAGGTCGACCGAACGGATCTCGGCATGGGCGTGGGGCGAGCGCAGCAGGGCGGCGTGGCGGATGCCGGGCACCGGTTCCATGTCGTCGATGAACCGCGCATGCCCGGTGAGGAGCGCCTCGTCCTCCTTGCGCGGGACCGGAGCCCCGACCCAGAAGCCGCCCGCGCTCATCGTGCGTTGAGAGCCTCCGCCGTCGCGAGGTAGTCCTCGACCATGCCGCGCAGCATCGCGGCCAGCGCCTCGTTGGCGAGCTTGCCGTCCTCGCCATAGGCCTGGCCGGCCTGGGCCAGCGCGAACACCTTGGGGTAGACCCAGCACCCCAGCACCTCGAGCGGCAGGCGGAGGCTCATCAGGCCGCGCGCGCCGCCGACCAGCGACGGCGAGGCCGACAGCAGCAGCGCCGATTTGCGATCCAGCGGCACGGGCTGCATGCGCGACAGCCAGTCGATCGCGTTCTTGATGGTTCCCGGCGCGCCCCAGTTGTATTCCGGCGAGACGAGCAGCCAGGCGTCGGCGCCGGCGATGCGCGCGCCGAGCGCCTGGGCGCCGGCGGGAACGCCGGACTCCTGCTGAAGGTCGCCATCGTAGAGCGGGATGTCGAAGTCGCGGAATTCGGCGTGGTCGACCTCGTGACCGCATTCGCGGACAATGTCCTCGGCGAGCAAGAGGAGACGCCGGTTGATCGAGTCCTTCCTGAGCGACGCGGCGAGCCCGAATACTTTCATGTCGCGATTGTCCTCCCTGGCGGCGCGGCCGGATGCCGGCGGCAGAACATAGCGACGGCGCGCAGGGCGGTCCACGCCCGGCGCCGCGCGAGCTCGCCATCGGCGAGGCCGGCGGCCCGGCCGGGATGGCGGCCTGTTTCGCGATCCGCCGCGCGGTGTTCTGCGTCGAGCAGGGGGTTCCCGAAAAGCTCGAAATCGACGGCAAGGACGAGGAATGCCGGCATTTTCTCCTGCGCCTCGGCGGGCAGGCGGCCGGCACCGCGCGGGTCCGGCCGCTCGAGCCCGGCATCGCCAAGATCGAGCGCGTCGCGATCCTCGCCCGCCATCGCGGTTGCGGGCTGGGCAGCGCGCTGATGCGCCATGTTCTCGCCTCGCTCGATGCGCAGCAACGCGCGGCCGTGCTCCACGCCCAGGCGCACAGCGAGACCTTCTACCGCGCGCTCGGCTTCGCGACCGAAGGCGCGCCCTTCGAGGAGGCCGGAATCCCGCATGTCCGCATGACCCGCAAGTCCCGACCCCCGGGGAATTGAGTCGACGGGCCGGATTTGGTCTGATGGGAGATCGCCAAGGGCCGGCACGGCGCCGGCGCAGACAGGGAGATTGACGATGAAAGGCTTCAAGTTGCTGGCGCTCGCGGCGACCGGCATTCTCGCGGCGGGCGGCGCGCTCGCGCAAAGCCCGGCCGATTTCTACAAGGACCGCCAGGTCACCATCCTGCACGGCTTCGGCGTCGGCGGGACCTACGGCAAGACCTCGCTCTCGCTCGCCGAGGCGCTCAAGCCGATCCTCGGGACGGATTCGATCATCGTCCAGAACCGGACCGGCAGCGGCGGGCTGAAGATGACCAACTACGCCTACAACGTCGCGCCCAAGGACGGCTCGGTGCTTCTGATGCTGCCCGACACGCTGGTCGTCACGCAGCTCACCCGCCCCAAGGCGGCGAAATACGAGGCCGACAAGTTCACCTTCATCGGCGGCGCGCTCAAGGTGAACTCGCTGATGGCGGTCAGGAGCGACACCGGGGTCAAGACGTGGACCGACCTCAAGACCACGGAAGTGCCCTTCGCCTCCTCCGGCGTCGGATCGCAGACCTACCAGGTACCGGCGATCGTCAACGGGCTGCTCGGCACCAAGATCAAGATCGTCAAGGGCTATCGCGGCTCGCGCAAGATGCTGCTGGCGATGGAGCAGGGCGAGGTCTCGGGCGTCAACTTCACCTGGCTCGCCTTCAAGACCAACCGCGAGGCGTGGTTCAAGAACGGCTTCGCGGTGCCGCTGATCCAGATGGGGCCGGAGCCCGAGGCGGAGCTCGCCAACGTGCCGATGCTCAAGGACCTGGTGGCAGCCGGGGACCGGCCGATCATCGGCTTCATGTCGACCCTGGTCGCCATCGGCCGCAGCCTGGCGGTCGCACCGGGCGTCCCGCAGGACAGGATCGCCTTCCTGCGCGCCGCCTTCGCCAAGGCGGTCGCCACGCCCGCCTTCGCGGCCTCGATGAAGAAGAGCAAGCTCCGGGTCACGCCCAGCACGGGCGAGGAGATCCAGAAGGTGGTCGGCGACAGCCTGAAGATCGACGACGCGACCCTCGCCAAGGCGCGCAAGCTGCTCGCCGCCAAGTAGCCGCCGAGCGGTCTCGCAACCAGCGCCCCGGCCCGCACGGGCCGGGGCGTTTCGTTTGTCCCGCCGCCCGGCGCAAGCCCTCGCGAGACCTATACCTCCCCAAGAAAGATACGATAGGGTGGCCTCTTCCCCGCGCCCCGCGCCGGGCCATATAGCTGGTATGGACGGGCAGCTGACAATCATCGACGGACCTCTGGGAATGGACCGCGACCCGACCGTCAACCAGGAGAAGCTGGAAGCGGACGAGGCGGTCGTCCGCGGCGGTTTCCGGCGCAAGCTGCGCGCGACCATCGGCAGGGTACCGTTCCTGGAAGACGCGGTCGCCTCCTTCTACTGCGCGGTCGACCGCGACACCCCGCTCTACGTCAAGGCGGTGCTGATGGGGGCGATCGCCTATTTCATCACCCCGGCCGACGTCATCCCGGACTTCATCGCCGCCCTCGGATATACCGACGACGCGGCGGTGCTGATGGCGGCGGTCAGGGCGGTGGGAAGCAACCTCAAACCGGTCCACCGCGAGCGCGCCCGGCGGGTCCTCTCCGAGATGGCCGGGGAGTAGCGCCGCCGGCGGACTTGTGGACACCGCCACGGGCGGCCTCCATGATCCGCCGATGCCGCCACCCCCGCTCTCGCGCCTGTTCGATCCGCGCTCGATCGCGGTGGTCGGCGCGTCGGCGAGCGAGCAAAAGCCGGGCTTCCAGATCCTTCGCGCGCTCGCCCCCTTCCGCGGCGCGGTGCATGCGGTCAATCCGCGCGGCGGCACCATCCTGGGACGCACCGCCCATCCCGATCTCGCCGCGGTGCCGGGGCCGGTCGACCTGGTCGCCCTGGTGCTGCCGGCGGAGCACTCGCTCGGCGTGCTGCGCGAGGCCGCCGATATCGGCGCCGGCGCCGCCTTCATGGTGAGCGGCGGGTTCGGCGAGACCGGCGCCGGCGGCGCCGCGCTGGAGAGCGGGATCGCGGGCGTCTGCCGGGCCGGCGGGATCCGGCTGCTGGGGCCCAACACGTCGGGTTTCGTCCGCCCGTCGCGCGGGCTCGCCTGCACCTTCCTGCCGGCGGCGAGCGAGATCCGCCCGGGCCCGATCGGCATCGTCGCCCAGTCGGGCGGCATCAACCTCACGCTGGCGATGATGGCCCACGCGGCCGGGCTCGGGGTGAGCCTCGCCGTCGGGCTCGGCAACGCGGCCGATGTCGGGCTGGCGGAGACGCTGGGCTACGTGGCCACCGACCCGGAGACCCGGGCGGTCGTGCTCCATGTCGAGGGGGTGGAGCAGGGCCGGGCCCTGTTCGATGCCGTCCGGGAAACCGCGCGGGCCAAGCCGGTGGTCGCGCTCCCGGTCGGCAAGGCGGATCTGGGCGGCTTCGCCGAATCCCACACCGGCGCGCTGATGGGGAGCCATCGCCTCACCCGGTCGGCGCTGCGCCAGGCCGGCGCGGTCCTGGTCGAGACCCTCGACGACGCGCTGGATGCCGCCCACGCGCTGTCGTTCGCCAGGCTCCGCCCGGCGCGGGATCCGGGGATCGGCGTGCTGACCGGGCAGGCCGGGCCCGGGCTGCTGATGACCGACACGCTCAAGGACGCGGGTGTCTCGGTGCCCGAAATCGCGCCGGCAAGCGTGGCCCGGATCGCCGCCGCGCTGCCGCCGCTCACCTACATGAAGAACCCGGTCGATACCGGGCGGCCCGGCGCGAGCTTCGGGACCGTGCTCGACGCGCTCGCGGCGGACGACGCGGTCGATGCGGTGCTCGCCTATGCGCTGATCGAGGGCGGCGGGCTCGATCTCGGCGGGGCGGTGCGGAACGCGGCGGGCAGGACGGAGAAGCCGGTGCTGTTCGCCACCCAGGGCGTGCCCGCCGAGACGGCGCCGCTGGCCGGAAGGCTGCGCGCGGCCGGCATCCCGGCCTTCCCCGCGCCCGACCGGGCCGCCCGCGCGATGGCCGCGCTGGTCGCGGATGCGCGCGCCCGGGCGGAATCGGTCGACCGCGAAACCGCGCCCCGCGCCACGGGCGGGGCGGGGCCGCCGCTCGCCGGCCCGGTGGACGAGGACGCGGCGAAGGCGCTGATCGCCGCCTACGGCATCCCGGCGCCGCGGCGGAGCGTCTGCCGCAGCCGCGCCGAAGCCGAGGCGGCCCGGGCGGCGATGGGCGGCGCCGTCGCGGCCAAGACGCTCGACCCCGCGATCCTGCACAAATCCGATGTCGGCGGCGTCCATCTCGGGATCGCGACCGCCGGGGGGCTGGCGCGCGCGCTCGATGCGATCGACCGGGTCTCGGATTCCGGCTACCTGATCGAGGAGATGGCGCCGGACGGGCTCGACCTCATCTTGGGCGCGCGCAACGATCCGAGCTTCGGCCCGACGGTGCTGCTCGGGCTCGGCGGCACCGCGGCCGAAGCCATCGACGACGTCGCGGTGGCGCTCGCCCCGCTCGGCCCGGGCGAGATCGACCGGATGATCGACTCGCTCGCCGGAAGCGCGCTGTTCGGCCCCTGGCGCGGCGCCCCCACCCCCGACCGCGCGGCGATCCGCGACGCGGCGATCGGGCTCGCCCGGCTGATCGCCGAACATCCCGGGATCGCGGAGATCGACATCAACCCCGTCCGGGTCTTCGCGCAAGGCCTGCTCGCGCTCGACGCGTTGATCGTGCCGGGGCGGGCAAGCTAGTCCCTACCCGCCAAACCGGCTATCTTCCGGGACAAACCGCGATTCACGCGGGCGGAGACGCACCATGGAACGAAGCTTCGCCAAGGAAGTCGAGCTTCTGCGCCGGGGCGACGGTGAGCATTTCGAGGGCGAGGGCATCCTCGCGATCACCAAGGCGCTGCTGCAATCGGGGGTGAGCTATGTCGGCGGCTACCAGGGCGCGCCGGTCTCCCACCTGATGGACGTGCTGACCTCGGACTCGAAGGGGCTGATGGCCGAGCTCGGGGTCCATACCGAGGTCTGCGCCAACGAGGCCGCGGCGGCGGCGATGCTGGCCGCCTCGATCAACTACCCGATCCGCGGCGCGGTCACCTGGAAGTCGACCGTCGGCACCAACGTGGCCGCCGACGCGCTGTCCAACGTGGCGTCGGCGGGCGTCGTCGGCGGCGCGCTGATCATCCTCGGCGAGGATTACGGCGAGGGCGCCAGCATCATCCAGGAGCGCACCCACGCCTTCGCCATGAAGAGCTCGGCCTGGCTGATGGACCCGCGCCCGCACCATCCCCGCATGGTCGATCTGATCGAGAAGGGGTTCGAGCTGTCGGAGGCCTCGCACGCGCCGGTGATGGTCGAGTTCCGCATCCGCGCCTGCCACGTGACCGGGCGCTTCGCGACCAGGGACAACCGGCCGGGCCAGTTCTCGACCAACGACAAGCTGGAGAAGCCGGTCTTCGACCTCGGGCGCATCGCGCTGCCGCCGGCGACCTACGTGCAGGAGAAGAAGAAGGTCGAGGAGCGCTTTCCCGCCGCGATCGACTTCATCCGCGAGCACGGGCTCAACGAGGTCTTCCCCGGCAAGCACGACGATGTCGGGATCATCTGCCTCGGCGGGCTCTACAACTCGGTGATCCGCGGGCTCCAGCAGATCGGCCTCGCCGACGTGTTCGGCAATTCGGACATTCCGATCCTCTGCCTCAACGTCACCTACCCGCTGGTCGACGACGAGATCGCGGCGTTCTGCGCCACCAAGCGCTCGGTGCTGATCGTCGAGGAGGGCTTCCCGGAATACCACGAGCAGGCGATCAACGCGCTCCTGCGCAAGGCCGACCTCAACACCGAGATCGTCGGCAAGGGCGTGTTCCCCAAGGCGGGCGAGTACCAGGCCGAGGTGATGCTGCGCGGGCTCGCCGGGTTCGTCGAGGGCTCGGTGCCCAAGGGGGCCGATCTCGGGCCGGTCTCGGCCGCGGTCGCGGCGATCGACCGGACCAGGGAAAAGGCGGCCGAGATGCTGGGCGGGCCGGTGCCCAAGCGGCCGCCCGGGTTCTGCACCGGCTGCCCGGAGCGCCCGGTGTTCAGCGCGATCAAGCTGGTGCAGCGCGAGGAGGATATCGGCGAGGTGCATATCTCGGCCGATATCGGCTGCCACACCTTCGCCGCCCTGCCGCCCTTCGGGCTCGGCAACACGGTCACCGGCTACGGGCTCGGGCTGGCGAGCTCGGCCGGGGTGGCGCCCCATTTCAACGGGCGCACGATCTCGATCATGGGCGATGGCGGGTTCTGGCATAACGGGCTGTCTTCGGGGATCAGCGGGGCGGCCTATAACGACCACGACTCGGTGCTGGTCATCATGGCCAACGGCTATTCCTCGGCCACCGGGCAGCAGCATCTGCCCTCGACCACCGCCGGCGGCAACGTCCCCAACGACACCGTCATGCCGATCGAGCGCGCCATCAAGGGGCTCGGCGTCAAGTGGGTGCGCAAGCAGTACACCTACCGGGTCGGCAAGATGAAGCGGCTGCTGCACGAGGCGCTGACCACGCCGGAGAAGGGGCTGAAGGTGATCATCGCCGAGGCCGAGTGCCAGATCGCCAAGCAGCGCCGCCTGCGCCCGCTGATGCGCAAGGCGCTGGATGCCGGCAAGCGGGTGGTCCGCACCCGGTTCGGCGTCGACGAGGAGACCTGCACCGGCGATCACTCCTGCATCCGGCTCTCGGGCTGCCCCTCGCTCACCGTCAAGTCCAACCCGGACCCGCTGCGCAAGGACCCGGTGGCGCATGTCAACAATGGCTGTGTCGGCTGCGGGCTGTGCGGCGAGGTGGCGGATGCGGCGGTGCTCTGCCCGTCCTTCTACAAGGCGGACATCATCCAGAACCCGAGCGGCGCCGATCTGTTCCTGGAGAAGTGGCGCGGCGCCGTTATCGGCCGGCTCGGGGGCTACGCCAACGGGGCGGCGAAGGGCAACGGAGCCGCCGCATGAGCAGCGCGGAGAACGGGGCGGAGCCGCTTCCCGAGCGCACCTTCGCCATGGTGGTCGGCGCGCTCGGCGGCGAGGGCGGCGGGGTGCTGACCAGCTGGATCGTGGCGGCGGCGGAATCGCTCGGCTACCCGGTGCAGAGCACCTCGATCCCGGGCGTCGCGCAGCGTACCGGCGCCACCACCTACTACATCGAATTCTACCCCGCCCATCGCGAGCGGCTGGAGGGGCGGTCGCCGACGATGGCGCTCTACGCGACGCCCGGCAACATGGACGTGGTGGTCACCTCGGAGCTGATGGAGGCCGGGCGCGCGCTCGAGCTCGGCTGGGTGACGCCGGACCGGACCACGCTGATCTCGTCCTCCCACCGGGTCTACTCGATCTTCGAGAAATCGGCGATGGGGGACGGCCGGGTCGAGGTCGGGGACCTGGTCAAGACCGCGAACCATCTCGCCAAGCGGCCCATCCTGATCGACATGGACCGCCTCGCCGCGGCCAACGGGGCGCAGATCAACGCGGTCATCCTCGGCGTCATGGCGGGCTCGGGCGAGTTGCCGATCCCGGCCGAGGCGTTCGAGCAGGCGATCGAGAAGACCGGTGTCGCGGTCGCCGCCAATCTGCGCGGCTTCAAGGCGGGGCTCGACCATGTGCGGGGCGACGCCCCGATGCCGGAGGCGGAGAAGCCGGCGGAGCGCCCGGCGCCGCGGAACGTCGAGGCGCTGCTGGCGCGGGTGGACGAGAGCTTCCCGCCCGAGACCCGCCAAATGCTGTCCGACGGCGTGCGCCGCGCGGTGGACTACCAGAACCTCGCATACGGCGCGCGCTATCTCGACAATGCCGCGAAGATCCTCGCCGCCGACAAGGCCAGCGGCGGGGCCGACAGGGGATTCAGGCTGACCGTCGAGGGCGGGCGCTATCTCGCGCTCTGGATGACCTTCGAGGACATCATCCGGGTCGCCCAGCTGAAGAGCCGGCCCGAGCGCATGGCGCGCGTCCGCCGCGAGGTCGGCGCCAAGGACGGCGAGCCGGTGGTGGTCACCGAGTTCCTCAAGCCGGGCTACGACGAGATCGCCTCGGTGCTGCCGCCCATGCTGGGCCGCGCGCTCACCCGGTGGAAGGAGCAGCGGCCAGGCCGGCAGAAATTCCACATCGCGATGCGGGTCAAGACCAACACCGTGTTCGGCTATGCAAGGCTCCGGGCGCTGGCCAGGCTCCGCTTCTGGCGGCCCTGGAGCTACCGCTACGCCGAGGAGTGGTCGGAGATCGAGACCTGGCTGGCAGCGCTCGAGGGGGCGGCGGCGCAGAGCTACGAGCTTGCGCTCGAGATCGCCGAGCTGCCCAATTTGCGCAAGGGCTATTCCGACACCCACCGGCGCGGCGTCGCCAACTACCGCGAGGTGTTCGAGCGGCTCGCCCGCCCGGCGGCGGCCGGCGGCGATGCCGCGGCGGCGGCCGCGGCGCTCAACGCCGCGCGCACCGCCGCCCTCGCCGACCCGGAAGGCGACGCGCTCAGGACGGTGCTGGTGGCGCCGCCGGGCGAAGCGGCGGAAAGCCGGGCGCAGGCGGCGGAATAGGGGTTCTCCCGCCACGGTCGCCCGGCCGGGCAGCGCCGCCCCTACGCGGTCCTGACGGCATTGCATCGGGCGCGCTTGCATCGATGCCGTCAAATAGATAAATTGCATTCATTGAAAGCATGATGGGTATTCGACCATGGCCATGCTGACGGTCCGCAACCTGCCCGACGAGGTGCATCGCGCCCTGCGTGTGCGGGCCGCCCTGAGGGGCCGCAGCACCGAGGCGGAGGTGCGCGCCATCCTGGAGGAAACGGTCCTGCCGGAGGGGCGGGCCGCGCTGGGGACGCTGCTGACCGCCGTCGGCCGGCGCGCCGGGTTGACGGACGAGGAGTTCGCAGGCTTCGCGCAACGCGATACCACCCCGTCTCGGCCGATCGATCTCGAATGATTCTGCTGGACACCAATGTGGTGTCCGAACCGCTGCGCGCGATCCCGGAACCGCGGGTCGCCGGGTGGCTGGACGCGCAGGCGCTGGAAACGCTGTATCTGTCCGCCATCACCGTCGCCGAGCTGCGTTTCGGGGTCCGATCGCTGCCGCCCGGTCGCCGCCGCGATCGACTGAACGAGGATATCGAGCGTCAGGTCCTGCCAATGTTCGCCGGCCGGGTTTTGGCCTTCGATCTGCCGGCTTCGCGATCCTATGCCGAGCTGATGGCGAAGGCGCGGTCCGCCGGGCGGGCGATCTCGGTATCGGACGGCTACATTGCCGCGACCGCAGCGGCGAACGCCATGATGGTGGCGACGCGGGACACCGCTCCGTTCGAGGCGGCGGGGTTGAAGACCGTCGATCCATGGACGGCATAGGATGGCGCCAGCGTGCCCATGGGCGCGTATTGCCGGATTTTCCCGATCGCACGCCAGACACCGCCTGCCCGACATCTTTCGATCCAGGACACCGTCATGACCCGACTCCGTCTGCCGACCCGCCACCTGCTGCTCGGTCTCGCAATCGTCTGGTTCTGCGCGAGCCCGGCGGGCGCCGCGGAGACCCATATGTCGCCCTATGCCGGCGAGCACACCCGCCCGATCAAGAGCCTGTCGCCGGACGATCTCGCCGAGCTCGGGCGCGGCGGCGGCTGGGGTCTCGCCAAGGCGGCCGAGCTCAACGGCATGCCGGGTCCCGCCCACTTGCTTGAGATGAGAGACCAGGTTCCGCTCTCCGCCGACCAGGTGACGGCGATCGCTGCCATATTCGAGCGGATGCGAGCGGAGGCGATCGCCGGGGGGCAACGCTTGGTCGCAGCCGAACGGGCGCTCGATGCGGCGTTCGTCGGCAGGACGGTAACCGAGCAATCCTTGCGGACCCTGCTTTCCGTGATCGGTCAGGCCCGGACCGCGCTACGCTACACCCATCTGGCGGCGCATCTGGAGACCATGCCGCTGCTCGCCGAGTCCCAGGTCGCGCGTTACAACGAGCTGCGGGGGTATGCCGCCGATCCCTGCGCCAGCCCGCCCAAGGGCCACGACCCGGAGATGTGGCGCAAGCACAACGGCTGCGACTGACCCCGACTACTCGGAAGAGGAGCGCCGTATCGAGCGCCTGACCTGAGCCTGTCGAAGGGGACGCCGCGTTTCCCCCGCCCTACGCCTCGCCCCACACCTCGCGCGCGAGGTCGATCACCAGCGACAGCTTGGCGGCCTGGTCCTGGAGCGCGATCAGGTTACCGAGGTCGACGCTGGCGAAGCCGCATTGCGGGCTCAAGCCCAGCCGGTCGAGGGGGACGTATCGCGCGGCCTCGTCGATCCGGCGCCTGAGCCCGTCGCGGTCCTCCATGTCGCCGCGCTTGGTGGTGACCAGGCCGAGCACCACGCAGCCGTCGTCGGGCATGAAGCGGAGCGGCTCGAACCCGCCCGACCGCGCGTCGTCGTATTCGAGGAACCAGGCATCGACCCCGACCACCGGGAACAGGGCCTCGGCGAGCGGCTCGTAGCCGCCCTCGGCGATCCAGGCGCTCTGCGCGTTGCCGCGGCAGAGATGGATGGTGAGGTAGGTCTCGGGGCCGCGCCCGGAGATGCAGTCGTTGAGCAGCCGCGCGTATCTGTGGATCAGCGTGTCCGGGTCCTCGCCGATGGCCCGCAAATTGTCGCGCATCCTGGTGTCGACGAAATAGTTGATGACGGGATCGTCGATCTGGATATAGCGGCAGCCGAGCGCTTCGAGCGCGGCGATCTCGTCGCGCCAGATCCGGGCGAGGTCGTCCCAGAACGCGTCCTTGTCGGGATAGGCGGCATCGTCGACCGAGGCGTCGCCGCCGTGGAAATGGACCCGCGTCGGCGACGGGATGGTGACCTTGGCGGTCTTCGAGGTCTGCCCGTTCAGGAACGCGAAGTCGGCGGCCTGGATGTCGCCCTTGCGGCCGAGCCGTCCCGCGACGCGCACGTTCTTGGGCACGTAGCCGGACGCCGTCCCCGGCGCCTTCCGGAACCCCGCCGCCTCGTCCGGGCTCGAGATCTCGATCCCCTCGATCGCCGAGATGAAGTCGATCCACCAGTTCTCGCGCCGGAACTCGCCGTCGGTGACGGATTCGAGCCCGAGATCCTCCTGCAGCCGGACCGCATCGGCGATCGCCGCGTCCTCGACCTCGCGCAGCGCGGCCGCGCTCATCGCGCCCGACTTCCACGACGCACGGGCCTCCAGAAGCTCCGGCGGGCGCAGCAGGCTGCCCACGTGATCGGCGCGGAACAGCGGTTTCCTCGAGGCGGCGCTCATCGACAATCCCTCCCGGCTTGCCGGCGCGTTGACTCGCCCCCGGCCACGCCGAACTATGTACCCCGTTCCCGGTGGTCCGTCACGACCGGGCGGGTCGAAAGCGAGCCATGCGAATCGAGGACTATCCGTCGCAGGAGCCGTTGAGCGAGGCCGGGCAGATCTTCGCCGACGAGGTCATGGCGAGGGGCGCGGGGGTGGCGGCGCTCGACGTGCAGTACGGCGCCGATCCCTACCAGTCGATCGCGATCCAGACCCCGGCCCAGCCGAACGGTGCGGTCTTGGCCATGATGCATGGCGGCGGCTGGACGTCGGGCTACAAGGAACACCTCAACTTCGCCGGGCCGTGCGCCACCGCGCGCGGCGCGATCTACGCCAGCATCGGCTACCGGCTGGCGCCGCGGCACCTGTTTCCCGCCGGTCTGGAGGATGCCGCCGACGCCGTCGCCTGGCTGCATGACAACGTCGCCGGGATCGGCGGCGACCCGGGGCGCATCTTCCTCGGCGGGCATTCGGCGGGCGGGCACTACGCGGCGCTGCTCGCGGTGACGACGGGCTGGCAGGCCCGGCGCGGGCTGCCGGAACACGCGATCCGGGGCTGCCTGCCGATCTCCGGCGTCTACCGCTTCGGCGAGGGCAGCGGGCTCTCCGGGCGGCCGCGCTTCCTGGGACCGGAATCGAACGACGCGCCGGCGAGTCCGGTGCTCAACATCGCGGCGCCCCGCCCCTTCCTGATCGCCCATGGCGGGGAGGACTTCCCGCATCTGATGGCCCAGGCCGAGGAGATGGAACGCGCGCTCGGCGCGGCGGGCGGCGACGTGACGCGGATCGAGATGGCGGGGCGCAACCACTTCTCCGCCTGCTACGCGGCCGGCGAGCCGGACGGTCCCTGGGCCGGCGCCGCGCTCGACTGGATCGCGGCGCGCTGACCGCCCGCGCCATGCCGGCAATCGAAGCGCGCGGCCTCCACAAGCGGTTCCAGGCGACCCGCGCGCTGGAAGACGTGTCGTTCGCGGTCGAGCCGGGCGAGATCCACGCGCTGATCGGCGAGAACGGCGCCGGCAAGTCGACGCTGATCAAGATTTTGGGCGGCGTCTACCGGCCCGACCGCGGCGCCGTCGCGGTCGCCGGCGCGCCGCGCCGCTTCGCCGGCCCCGGCGAGGCGCTGGCCAGCGGCATCGTCACCATCCCGCAGGAGATGCGCGTCGTCCCGGCGCTCGGCGTCGCGGAGAACGTGCTGATCGGCCATTTGCCGATGCGCCGCGTGCTCGGCCTGCCCGTGCTCGACCGGGCGGAGATGGCGCGCCGGGCGGCGGACATTCTCGACCGCCTCGGCATCGACATCGATCCCGGCGCGCGGGTCGACCGGCTGGGCTACGCCGAGCGCCAGCTGGTGATGATCGCCCGCGCGCTCAGCCACGAGGCGCTCGTGGTGATCCTCGACGAGCCGACGGCGGCGCTGGAAGCGCGCGAGGTGGAGCGGCTGTTCCGGGTGATCGCCGCGCTCAAGGCCGACGGCGTGGCGATCGTCTATGTCTCGCACCGGCTCGACGAGGTGGAGGCGCTGGCCGATCTCTGCACCGTGCTGCGCGACGGGCGGGCGGTCGAGCGCTTCGCGCGCGGCGAGCGCGGGCGCGCAGACATCGTGCGCGCGATGACCGGGCGCGACATCGAGACCGCGCACGCCGACCCCGGCGCGGCGTCGACCGGGATCCTGCTGCGCGGGCCGCTGGGCGGGGAGCCGGAGGTCGCGGTCGGCGAGGGCCGGGTGCTGGGCCTCGCCGGGCTGCTCGGCAGCGGCACGACGGAGCTGCTGCACCGCCTGTTCGGCGGCGCCCGCCACGCGGTGGAGATCGAGAAATCGGGCGCGCCGGTCCGGCTCGGGCGTCCCGCCGATGCGATCCGGGCGGGGATCGGGCTGGTCCCCGGCGAGCGCGCGCTGGGGCTCGCGATGGCGCTCACGGTGCGCGAGAACATCGTGCTCCCCAACCTGCCCTGGCTGGCGCGCGGGCTGCGGCTGAACCGGGAGGAGATCGACCGCCTGGTGGCGCGGCTGATCGAGAGCGTCGACATCCGCCCGCCCGACCCCGACCGCACGGTGCGCCAGCTGTCCGGCGGCAACCAGCAGAAGGTGATCTTCGCGCGCTGGCTCGCCGGCCATGCCGACGTGCTGCTGCTCGACGAGCCGACCCACGGCATCGACATCGGCGCCAAGGCCCAGATCCACCGCCTGATGCGCCGCTTCGTCGAGGACGGCGGCGGGATCGTGCTCGCCTCGGCGGAGATGGAGGAGCTGCTCGCGGTCAGCGACTCGGTGCTGGCGATGCGCCGCGGCCTGACGGTGGGGCGCTTCTCGCGCGACGGCGATTACACCGAAGCCGCGCTGAGGGCGGCGCTCGGCGGGTGAAGGGGCTGGCGCAAATCCGGATCGGCTGGCTGGCGGGGCAGATCCCGCTGCTCGCGCTGGTCGTGCTCTGCCTGGTCGCGAGCGCGCTGTCCGACCGGTTCTTCTCGCCGATCAACCTCAACAACGTGCTGATGCAGGGCGCGGTGATGACCGTGATCACCATCGGCATGACCTATGTCATCGTCTGCGGCGGGTTCGACCTCAGCGTCGGCTCGGTGGTGGCGCTGTCGGGCTGCATCGCGGCCATGGCGATGCTGGAGGCCGGAATCGTGGCGGGGGTGGCCGCCGGCGTCGCGGTCGGCGCGCTGGTCGGGCTGGTCAACGGGCTGGTCGTCACCCGGCTCGACGTCAACCCGTTCATCGCCACGCTGGGCACCATGGTGCTGTTCCGCGGCGTCACCTTCCTGATCACCGGCGGGCGGCCGATCGTCGGCGAGGACGGGCTGCCGGAGCCCTTTCTCGACTTCGCCATCGAGCGCCTGTTCGGCATCCCCTTCCTGGTCTGGCTGCCGGTGCTCCTGTTCGGCGTCTTCCACTGGCTGCTGCACCACACCGCTTACGGAATCCGCGTCTTCGCCACCGGCGGCAACACCGAGGCGGCCTATCTCGCGGGCGTCGCGGTGGGCCGGGTGCGGGCGTCCGCCTATGTCTGGTGCGGCGCGCTCGCCGGGCTCGCCGGCGTCATGCTGGCCTCGCGGCTGCAATCCGGCCAGCCGACGGCGGGCGCGTTCTACGAGCTCACCGCGATCGCCGCCGTGGTGCTCGGCGGCGCCTCGCTGTTCGGCGGCGAGGGCAAGCTCTACAAGTCGATCATCGGCGTGTTCATCATGGTGGTGCTGGCCAACGCGCTCAACCTCGCCAACGTCCACTCCTACTGGCAGCAGGTGGCGATTGGCCTGGTGATCGTCGCCGCCGCAGCCGCCGACCGCCTGCGCCGCCGCTGAGGGGCTGCGAGCCGATGACGGATTACGACGGCATCGTCCTCGGCGGCGGGCATAACGGGCTGATCCTCCAGGCCTACGCGGCGCGCGCCGGGCTCAGGGTGCTGACCATCGAGCGCCGGCCGGTGGTCGGCGGCGGGCTGGAGACCGCGGAGGACCCGCGCCACCCGGGCTTCCTGCACAACACGCACGGTTTCTTCCAGCGCGCGCTGACCGGGATGCCGTGGTACCGCGACCTCGACATCGCGCGCCACGGCGCGCGCTATATCGAGCCCGAGCTCAACGTGGCCCTGCTGCTGGGCGACGGCCGGTCGCTGCAATGGTGGACCGATTTCGAGCGCACCCACGCCTCGTTCGCCGCGCTGTCGGCGCGCGACGCCGCCACGCTGAAGCGCTGGCACGACGAATTCCGCCCGATCGTGCGCGACATCCTGGTGCCCGAGGCGACCGCGCCGCCCTTGCCGGCCGCCGAGCGCCGCGCGCTCCTCGAACGCAGCGCCGCCGGGCGAAGGCTGCTCGAAGCGAGCGCGCTGTCGCCGCTCGAATTCGTCGAGAGCGAGTTCACCCACCCGACGATCCAGGCGGGGCTCCTGTTCTTCAACGGGTTGCGCGAGGTCGATTTGCGGGTGCGCGGCTTCGGCCACCATATCGCCGCATTGCTGGCCAGCACGGCGAAGGCGCAGATGACCGTGGGCGGCGCGCACAGGCTGGCGGTGGCGCTGGAGCGCGCGGTGCGCGAGGCGGGCGGCGACATCCTCGTGGCGACCACGCCGCGCCGCATCCTGGTCGAGCGGGGGCGCGCGGTCGGCGTCGAGACCGATACGGGCGAGACATTCATGGCGCGCCGCTTCGTCGCGTCCTCGCTCAACCCGCACCAGACCTTTCTCGACCTGCTGGAGCCGGCCCACCTGCCGGACGACTGGCGGCGCAGGGTCGAGGGCTTCGCCTACAACCTGATCGCGCCGCTGTTCGCGCTCAACCTCAACCTCGCCGAGCCGCCGCGCTACAGCGCCGCCGCCGCCGACCCCGCGCTCGAAAGACCCTTCATGGTCATCATGGGGCTCGAACACGTCTCGCAGTACCGGGAGATCGTGCGCCACCACGAGGCCGGGACGGTCCCGCCGACGGTGATGTGGGGCTGCTGCCCGACGCAGTTCGACCCCTCGCAGGCGCCGCCCGGCCGGCACACCGCGTTCATGTGGGAGAAGCTGCCCTACCGGCTCGACGGCGATCCGGCGAACTGGGACGCGGCGAAGGACGCCCATGGCGCGGTGATGCTCGATCTGTGGCGCCGCCACGCGCCCAACCTCGCCGACGCGGTGATCGACCGGTTCGCGCGCAGCCCGCTCGACGTCGAGCGCACGCTGCCCAACATGCGCCACGGCGACCTGCTGGTCGGCGCCTTCACCAACGGCCAGATCGGCGCCGGGCGGCCATTCCCGGGCGCCGGGCGCTACCGCACGCATCTCGAGGGGCTCTATCTGTGCGGCTCCGCCTCGCACCCGGGCGGCAACATCACCGGTCTCCCCGGCTACAACGCGGCCCAAACGCTGCTCGCCGATCTCGGCATCGAGGCGGGCTGGGCGCCGCCCCCGATCGCCGCCCGGCTGGCCGCGCTGGCGGAGTAGGCGTCCTTCGATACGCGGCGTAGCCTGTCCCGAGCGAAGCCGCGGGGACGCTACCCGGACAACAACGTCCTCGGCGGCGGGCATGGCGGACCGATCCTCCAAGCCTATACCGCGCCGCGGCCGGGAGCGGTCGCTACCGAACGATTCCCCGCCTCCGCGCCATCGCCATGGCAAGGTTCTCCGAAGTATCGAGGAACGCGAAAAACGCGCTCAGGTCGTCGATGTAGTGCTGCCATTGCCCGCCGGCGGCATGCTCCCAAGCGTACCGCTTTGTCCCCGGTTTCACGTCTTCGTCCATGTAGGCGAAGACGTCCTTCAGGCTTTGCAGCGGCCGGTCGGCGGGGCCTTCGGGAACGGCCGGACCGTCGCTGCTCAGGAACGCGACCAGGGTGAACGGATGCTCGGCCATGGCCTGTCCGTACAGCCGCTCCAGCTCGACCCCCGTAGAGACCCTGCGCGCGCCGAACAGGTCGTAGAGCCCGGCAAGACGATGCCCGGCACCGCCCTCAGGGGGCCTCGCGCCGTCCAGGCGCAGGAGGCACTTCAGCCTGAGCTCCAGGGCGATCGCAAGATTGAAATGACTGGCCGTCTTGAGGGACTCCCAAACGGTGTGCGACGGCCAGCCCGTTGCGCCTCCGGCCGGCGAAAGGTCTCCGTCCCTGACCTTCAGCCGGGCGATTTCACGCTCGATCAGCGAGGCGGCCTGCCGGAAGGCCCGGGCGTCGCCGATCGACTTGAGGAACTGCACGCCGTTCATCGCGTCGACTCCGTGGGCTGCGGTCGCCCGCTAGCGATACTCGGACGCGCGTCTCGCCGGGCGCGTCGGGGAAGTCCCGCTCAGCACGTAGAGGTCGGGGTGGGGTAGCGCGAAGCCGTCGCTCCAGCCGGTTGCGCCATCCCCGGCCGGCATACCCGGTCCCGGATCGGCCCCCAGGGGGCGAAGCCGGAGGCCCAGGGCGTTCATGACGCCGACCACGGTTGCGAAACCGGGATTCCCGTCGCCGGACAGCGCCTTGTAGAGGCTTTCCCTGCCCAATCCGGTCTTCGCCGCGACGGCGGTCATGCCCCTGGATCGCGCGACGTCTCCGAGCGCCGCCGCGATGACGCGCGGATCGCCGTCCTCGAACGCCGCTTCCAGGTAGGCCACGACGTCATCGAGGTCCTCGAGATAGTCCGCCGCATCCCAGGGGAGCGTCTTCGCCCTTGCGGCGGCCGCGCGGGTCCGCAAATCGTTCATCGATCTTCCCCTTCCACCAACTCCTGCGCGAGATCGCGCGCTCTCTCGATGTCCTGCCGCTGGGTTCGCTTGTCGCCGCCGACCAGCAGCACAACTGTTTCCCTGTCGACCGGGTGGAAATACACGCGATAGCCCGGTCCATGGTCGATCCGAAGCTCCGAGACGCCTCCACCCACCGACCGCACGTCTCCCGGATTGCCCAGCGACAATCGATGGATGCGGATGAGGATCCGCGCCTTCGCCCGCCTGTCGCGAAGTTTCCGGAACCAATTGTCGTACGCAGCGGTCTGGCGAACTTCGACCACCGGTCACTTGTATCCCACAAGATACGTCCCGGCAACGCCCCACCGCGTCATGACCGGACTCGGGGGAATCGCGGGGCGGAGGGAACGGCACGCAAGGCCGTCAAGCACGACCCTAAGGACGCGCCCCGGCCACCGCCTCCAGTACGGCCTCCGGCCCGATCGGCAGGGCGGTGACCCGGGCGCCGAGCGGCCTCAGCGCGTCGTTGACCGCGAGCAGGATCGCCGCCGGGGCGCCGACCGTGCCGGCCTCGCCCGCCCCCTTGGTGCCGAGCGCGGTCTCCTCGATCGGGGTCTCGACATGGCCGACATGGATGTCGGGCAGCCCCGCAGCCATCGGCACCAGATAGTCGACGAAGCTCGCGTTGAGCATCTGGCCGTCGGCGTCGTAGCGGCACTCCTCGAACAGCGCGCCGCCGATCCCCTGCACCACCCCGCCGCGGATCTGCTCCTCGACCAGCAGCGGGTTGACGATGCGCCCGCAATCCTCGACCACGAAGTGATCGAGCAGGCGGATCTCGCCGGTCTCGACATCGACCTCGAGCGAGGAGCCCTGCACCCCGTTGGCGAGCGCGAAAGGCGCGGCGTCGGGGACGTAGTGGCGGGTCACGGCAAGCTCGGGCTGCACGCCGGGGGGCAGCATGTCGTGGCGGAAATGGCCGATGCGGGCGATCTCGGCGAGCGCGATGCGGGCCTCCCCGGTCGCCCGGTCGCACACCGCGCCGCGCGCCAGATCGAGCGCGGCGGGATCGGCCTGGAGGATGGAGCCGGCGAGCTCGAGGATGTTCGCCCGCAGCCCGTCGGCCGCGCGCCACGCCGCCTCGCCGCCGATGGTGAGCCCGCGCGAGGCCCAGGCGCCGCCGCCATAGGGCGCGGACGCGGTGTCGCCGCCGACCACCCCGACATCCGCCGCCGCCACGCCCAGCCGGTCGGCGACGATCTGGGCAAGCGCCGCATGGGTGCCCTGGCCGAGCTCGATCACCGAGGTGACGCAGCGCACCGCGCCCGACGGCTCCAGCCTCACCGTGGCGCCGTCCTGGGTCGAGATACGGGCGCCCGAGGGGCCGTAATAGGCGGGCCCGACCGAAGTCATCTCGAGGAAGGTGGCGACCCCGATGCCGCGATAGACCCCCTGCCCGCGCAGCCTCTCCTGCTCGGCGCGCAAGTCGTCGTAGCCCATCATGTCGGCGAGCCTGTCGAGGCATTGCCGGGGGCTGAGGCGGCGGATCGCGAGCCCGCCCGGCGTCTTCACCGGGTAGTCCTCGTCCGCCCAGTAATTGCGCCGGCGCAGCTCGACCGGGTCGATCCCGGCCGCATGCGCCGCCCAGTCGAGCAGCTGCTCGGCCACCGCGCAGGCGATCGGCTGGCCGACGGCGCGGTACATGCCCGATGGCGGCTTGTTCTGGAACGCGACCCTGAGCCGGGCCTGGTAATTCGCGTTGGCGTAGGCGCCGGCCGCCATCATGATCGTCATCATGCCTTCGCTGATCGGCGGGCGGCCGTAGGAGCCGTAGGCGCCGAGCGAGGTCAGCGCGTCGACCGAGAGCCCGCCGATGCGGCCGTCGGCGTCGACGCCGAGCCTCGCCGTCACCCCCTGGTCGCGGGCATGCACGTCGGTGACGAAGGACTCCATGCGGTCGGCGACGTATTTCACCGGGCGGCCGAGCAGCCTGCTGACCGCCGAGACCGCGATCTCCTCGCCGTAGATGTGCAGCTTGATGCCGAACCCGCCGCCGATATCGGGCGAGACCACGCGGACCAGCTGTTCCGGGATGCCCAGCATGCGCGACAGCGTGTCCTGCTGGTGCCACGGCGACTGGTGGCTGCCATGCACGGTGAGCCGGCCCTCGCCCGGGTCGTAGTCGGCGATCACGGTGCGCATCTCGAGCGGCACGCCGGTATGGCGCGCGAAGGAGAAGCTGCCCTCGACGACATGCGCGGCGTTCGCCAGCGCCGCCGCGGCCTCGCCGGCCTCGATCGTGGTGGCAAAGCAGAGATTGCTGCCGAGCCCGGGATGGACCAGCGCGGCGTCCGCGTCGAGCGTGCGCTCGCGCACCGCCGCGGCCGGCAGCGCTTCCCAGTCGACCGCCACCTCGCCCGCCGCGTCCTCGGCCTCGGCGCGGGTCCGCGCGACGACGGCGGCGACCGGCTCGCCCTGCCAGACGACCCGCTCGACGGCCAGCGCGTGCTGCGGCGGCGAGACCATCGACGGCAGATGCTCCATCGTCCCCTGCCAGGGGGCGCAGACCGCGGCGATCTCGGCGCCGGTGAACACCAGCGCTTCCGGCACCGCGGCGCGCGCCGGCGCGGGGTCGATGGCGAGGATGCGGGCATGCGCGTGCGGGCTTCTCACGAAGGCGAGATGCAGCAGCCCCGGGAAGCGCAAATCGTCGGCGTACTTGCCGCGGCCGAAGGCGAGCCTGCGGGCGGCGCTGCGCGGCAGGGGGCGCCCGACGGCGCCCGCGGGATCAGCCACCGAAGCGGCTCTCCATCGTCGTCTCGACCGCGTCCACGATGGCGTGGTAGCCGGTGCAGCGGCAGTAATTGCCGGACAGGAACTCGCGGATCTCGGTGCGCGACATCTTGCGCCCGGCCTCCATCATCTCGGCCGCGGTCAGCAGCATGCCGGGCGTGCAGTAGCCGCATTGCAGCGCGTTGCGGGCGATGAACGCCTCCTGCAGATCCTCGATCTCGCCGGTATCCGAGACCCCCTCGATGGTCCACACATCGGCCCCGTCGGCCTGGATGGCGAGCATCAGGCAGCCGCGCACGATCTGGCCGTCGACGCGCACCGTGCAGGCGCCGCAGACGCCGTGCTCGCAGCCCAGATGCGAGCCGGTCAGGCCGAGCTCGATGCGCAGGAAATCGACCAGATGCTGGCGCGCCTCGACGCGCTTGGCGATCTTCTCGCCGTTGACCGTCAGTTCGATGTCGGCGAATTCTTCCATCGTTCCGCCCCCTCAGCCTGATGCGACCATGCGGTCGAGCGCGCGCCCGGTGAGCACCCGCGCGAGATGCAGCCGCGTCGCGGCCGAGGCATGGAAATTCCCGATCGGGTCGAGGTCGCCGCCGAGCGCGTCCTTGACCGCCTCCTTGACGTCCCCGGACCAGGCCTTGCCCTCGGCCGCGGCCGAAGCGCCCGCGGCGAGGCGGGGCCGGTCGTCGGAGCCGAAATAGGCGAGGCGGACGTCGCTCAGCACGCCGCCGTCGACCCTGGCGTGGCAGCACACCCCGGCCAGCGCGAAATCGCCGTGGCGCCGGGCGAGCTCCATGAAGGACGAGCGGTAGCCCGGCCCGAGCGCCGGGATGCGGGTCTCGACCAGGATCTCGTCGTCGCCGCGCTCGGTCTCGTAGAGCCCGTTGAAGAAGGAGCGCGCGGCGACCGTCCGCCGCCCGCGCGCGCTCGCCAGCACGAGCTCCGCGTCGAGCGCCAGCACGACGGCGGGGAGCTCGGCGGCGGGGTCGGCCAGCGCGATGCTGCCGCCGAACGTGCCGCGGTTGCGGATCGCGACATGGGCGACATGCGGCATGGCGTCGGCGACCAGCGGCAGATTCCCGGCGACGATGTCGGACCCCATCACCTCGGCGTGGCGGGCGAGCGCGCCGATCCGCACCGTGCCGTTCTCCAGGCCGATCCCCTTGAGGGCGTCGATCCGGTTGATGTCGACCAGCACGCGCGGCCGCGACAGCCGCATGTTGAGCGTCGGCATCAGGCTCTGGCCGCCGGCGAGGATGCGCGCCTCGTCGCCGTGCTCGGCGAGCAGCGCCAGCACCTCGTCGAGGCTGTCCGGCCGGATATAGGCGAAGCGCGGCGCCTTCACTGCCAGCCTCCCGTTCTCGTTGTCCGGCAGACATCGTAGCCAAGGCGACGGTTTGGGCAAGGGCGATGCACAGGCCCGGCCCCTCGTCATTTCGACGGACCCCGGACTTGATCCGGGGCGTAGCGCCGCAGGCGGGCGCCCCCTCGTCATTTCGACCGGAGCGCCGAAGGCGCGGAGTGGAGAAACCTCCCTGCCACAGCCCCCTCGTCATTTCGACCGGAGCGCGAAGCGCGGAGTGGAGAAACCTCCTCCCCACGGGCAGGGAGGTTTCTCCACTCCGCCGCGCTGCGCACGGCTCCGGTCGAAATGACGAGTGGGGGGCCGTGCTGCGCACGGCTCCGGTCGAAATGACGAGTGGGGGGCTGTGCTCCGCACGGCTCCGGTCGAAATGACGAGTTGGGGCCGCCGTTCTTCGAACGGCTCCGGTCGAAATGACGAGTTGGGGCCGCCGTTCTTCGAACGGCTCCGGTCGAAATGACGACGGGCGGGGGGCGGCGTCGCGCGATGGACAGCCGCGCACCCGCCGACCACAATTCCGCGGCAGCCGGCAAGGGAGGCGGATCGTGCAGCTCGTCGAGGAATTCACCATCCCCGCGCGCGAGGGGCGCGCGGTCCGCGTCAAGCAGGGCCAGGTGCTCCGCATCCACCAGATCGTCGGCGGGCAGGTCGGGGACTGCGTGTTCTACAACGCCGATGACTACCGCGAGTGGTTCCATGTCGGCCAGAGCTGGGCGACCAACGTGATCCTCGGTACCGGCACCTCCAGATCCTTCAGGCACTTCTATTCCAAGCCGCCGCGCGAGAACGTGATGCTCACCGTGCTCGCCGACAGCTGCGCCAACCACTGGGGCAATATGGGCGGGCGCTGCTCGGCGAAGCTGTATGAACGCCGCGACAATCTCGACGCGCACCGCTCGTGCCAGGAGAACCTGACCGAGGCGCTGGCTCCTTACGGGCTCACCGGGGACGAGGTGATGGATGTGTTCAACGTGTTCATGAATGTCGCCCTCGACCCGGACGGCGGGTTCGCGATCCTGCCCACCGAGGTGGGCCCGGACGACTACATCGACCTGCGCGCCGAGATGAACGTGCTCGCCGCAATCTCCGCCTGCCCGGCCGACACCTCGCCCACCAACAACGGCAAGTCGGCCCCGCTCGGCATCAAGGTGTTCGCGGCGGGTTAGGCGCGGCCGCCGTTTCCACCGGAGCGCCGGCCCAGGGTTTGGCTTGTCGAACGTCCGACGGGGCGGGATGATGCGATCCCTCGCGGAACCACGCGTCAAGGAGCGGACCATGCTCTCGGTCAGGTTACCGGCCGACGTCGAGCACCTCGAAGACCTCGAGGACATCCATCTCGCGGAGCGGCGTTCGACCGACAACCGGGCGGGGAAATCGCGAACCTACACGCTCGAGGAGGTAAAGCGCGAGCGCGGCATGGCGGATTGAGTTCGACGCCCCCTACCCCGCCGCCGCGCGCGCGGGCTCGTCGGCTTCGAGCGCGCTGGTCATCGCCGCCCGACGCGAGCGCGCCCAGAGCCAGACCAGCAGGCAGATCGCCGCGCCGCCGATCACCGGCCATTGCAGCCCGACCCAGCTCGACAGCGAGCCCATGATCAGCGCGCCGAGCGCCGGCGCGCCGCGGTTGATCATGCCGTAGAGGCTCATCACCCGGCCGCGCAGCCCGGGATCGACGGCGTTCTGCAACAGCGTCTGCTCGCCCACCCCGACGACGATCAGCGCGAACCCGGCGATCGCGAGACAGGGCAGCGCGAGCCAGAAGACGTCGGTCGCGGCGAAGCCGATCAGCAGCGCGCCCAGCAGCGCGATTCCGGAGACGGTGGTCGCGGTGAGCCCGGCGACGGCGCCCCGCTGGGCGAGCCACAGACCGCCCAGCATGGCGCCCAGCCCGGCCGCCGAGGTCAGCCAGGCGAGCCCCTCGGCGCCGCGCCCGAACACCGCGTCGGCGAAGCCCGGGAGCAGCTCCAGCACCGGGCGGCCGCACAGCGCGACCAGGGTGAGGATGGCGAGCATCGGCCCGATGCCCTTGTGCCGGGCGGCATAGGCGTAGCCCTCGGCGATCTCGCCGGGCATGTTGCGGATCGCGCGGGCGACCCTGCGCGTCTCGCCGTGCTCCAGCCGGATGCGCGCGAGCACGGCGAGGAACACCACGAAGCTCGCCGCGTTGAAGACGAACGCCCAGCCGATGCCGTAGCGGACGATCAGCAACCCCGCCACCATCGGGCCTATGAAGCGCGCGCCGTTGAAGATCAGCGCGTTGATGCCGATCGCCGCCGACAGGTCCGCGCGCGGCACCAGGCTCGGGATGATGGCGAGCCGCACCGGCTGGCCGAAGGCGAGCACCGACCCGCCGAGCGCCACCAGCACCAGCAGGATTTCTATGGTGATCGCGCCCGACAGCGTGAACCCCGCGAGCAGGACCGCCTGGACGAGGTTGAGGGCCTGGATCGTCTTGACCGCCCGCAGCCGGTCGACCCGGTCGGCCACCGCGCCGGTGATCGGCGCCAGGAGGACGGTCGGGAACAGATCGGCGAAGGCGATGATGCCGAGCCAGGTGCCCGAACGGGTGAGCTCCCAGGCGAGCCAGCCGACCGACATGCGCTGCACCCAGGTGCCGACATGCGACGCCACGTTGCCGGTGGAGAACAGGCGGAAGTCACGATGCGCGAGCGCGCTCCGAATGGGGTCGAAACGGGTGGAAAACGTCATCGGCGCGTCATCGCGAGACCGCGCGGACGATAGCAGAGCCGCGCCCGGCGGGCCAATCGGGCGCCGCGCGAGCCCGGATCCCGCCCGAATCACGGGGCGGGGATCGCGTTCGCAGACCGGGCGCGCGGGTTGTCCGCCGCGATCCGCGCGCGCGGGCTGCTCGCCCACCACGCCGGCGGCTTCCGCGACCGCGGCCTGTCGGGGACGCTGTCCTTCGACCCGGCGCCGGACTCCGAGCGCGGCCTCTCGCTCGGCCTGGCCCACAGCCTGGGCGGTGCGGCGTCGGGCGGGGCCGACGCGCTGCTCGTGGGCCCCACGCTGGCGGATCTCGGCGCCGACGCCGACGGGGACGATCTCGCCCGGCGCAGCGTCGAGGCGCGTCTCGGCCTGCGCCTGTCGAAGCCGGCCGCCGCCCTCGAAACGCGCCTCGAGGCGGCGCGGCCCGAGCCCGCCGCCGCCGACGGCCCGCCGGAGAACCGCATCGCCATCGCCGCTTCCGCGCGCCGGTAGCGCGCACTTCGACGCCGGTCGCGCGGCCGCTTCGGCTAGCGAACCGTCTCCACCTTGAGGCGAAGCCGTTCGCGATCCTGAAGGCAGCCGATGACCTCGAACAGGTTCCGGGCTTGGGGATTTCCGTCGGGACCGAACATGCGCATCAGGCTCTTGGGCGACTTCCCGGTCAGAATGCCGAGTTCCCGAAACCCCATCGTGGCGTTGATATAGTCGCGCAGAATCGTCTTGCCGGTGTCGACGTCGCCGGACAGCAGGCGCTCGACTCCCTCCTTGAGCAGTTCCTCGCGGAAGGCGGGGTCGCGGTCGATGCGACCCTTGATGGTTTCCTTGAAGTCGCGTGTGAGAGACATGGCTCTCAGCCCTCCCGTCGCTTGCGCCGTTTGTAGTCCTGCCAATGGCGTCGCGCCGCCTCGATATCCGCCTGCTGACGGCTCTTGGTGCCTCCGCCCAGGAGAATGACCAGCGTATCGCCGTCCTTGCCGAAATAGATCCGATAGCCGGCGCCAAAGTCGATCCGGTGTTCGAACACGCCGGCGCCGACACCCTTGACGCCGGAAAAGTTTCCCATTTCCAGCCTTGCCAGGGCGGTTGCAACCTTCGCCGCAACCCGGGCGCCGAGCCGATTGAACCACCGCGCATAGGGGCTGCGGCCCTTGAGGTCGACATATTCCCGGATTGCGATCATGCCTGAATGGTAACATGTACGTTACCAGAGGGCGGGTCAAGATTGCCGGCGTCGTCTGCAACGCCCCCCGCCCGCCCGCCTGTCGAGGCATCCCTGCAAGCGCCCGTCAAAGGGCCCGCCCCGAGCTTGCCGAAGGAACGCGCGGCTTGCCGCCCGGAACAACCGTTGATAGCTTGCCGGCGACCCCACACCCCGTCCTGGAGTCTGAGATGCCGGACACTGCGCGCAGCACGGCGAACACGCTTGAGCCGTATTTCATGCCGTTCACGGCGAACCGTCAGTTCAAGTCGGCGCCGCGGATGATCGTGTCGGCGGC
>Ga0209022_1000434_pt1 | contig 53473 bp, 58 predicted proteins | sample PinacodermPK_FD_187300 | JGI IMG/M metagenome (GOLD analysis project Ga0209022, IMG submission 187300) | Host-associated microbial community of the marine sponge Aplysina aerophoba from Gulf of Piran - sponge pinacoderm, lysed by proteinase... | ecosystem: Host-associated > Porifera > Sponge >... | reverse complement strand
CGCGGGAACACGTCCTCCCGTCCGGCGAACAGAGAGCGGAACAGCGCGATCTTCGCCTCCGAAGGCGAGCGGTCCGTCAGCGGACCCCCGGCCGGCGCGGCCGAAGGCGCATCGCCCAGCTCCGCAAGCCGGGTCTGGAGCGCCGCCCGCTCCTCCGCCAGGCCGGCAAGGCGGGCGCGGATGCGCGCGGCCTCGCCGCTGTCGGAGGCCCGCGGCGTCACGGCGCCTTCCCCGTGGTCTGCGGCGCGCGCTCCGCCTCGAGGCGGGCGGCGAGCCTGCCGGCCCGGGCATTCCCCGTGTCGCGCAGGGCGGCGATCACGCTGGGCGCGAACGCGGTATGGCGCATGGCGCAGCGCCCGAGAGCCACGATCGCCTCGTCGTCGCCGATCGCGCCCAGCGCCTCGACAACCGCGATCGACGGCGCGGTCGCGAGCGCGGCGATCAGCACTGCCCGGCCAGAGGCATCGCCCCGGTGGGCCAGCGCGACCGCCGCGGCGCGGCGGATGGATGGCACCCTGTCCGACAGGCCGTCCCGCAGCGGGGGCACCGGTACGTTAGCCCGGAGCGCGAGGTCGAAGGCCGCTGCGCGCACCGCCGGATCGTCGCGGTCGAGGAAACCCGCGACGAAGGCGGCGGGCAGGGAGAGCCTCGCATCGGCGGCCGCCCGCAGCGCGGCATACAGCAGCGCGGCAGGCAGGCCTGGCGAAAGAACGATTCGCCTGAGCGCTCTTCGCGACTCGGGACCGTCCAGCCGTGTCAACGTACCCAGAACCGCGCACTGTTCCCTGAGCGGCCGGTCGATGCCGAAGCCGTGGAAGCGGCGCCACAGCGCTTCCAGAGCCGGTACCGCCACCGCCAGAGACCGCGCGGCGATCTCGCGGCAGAGCGCGTCGATATTCAACGGATCCGCGTCCGCGAGAAGCTCGATCAGCTCATCATCGGTGAGCGAAATCGGCGCCGGAGCCGCAGCCCGGACCGGACGTTCCGGCGGCTGACGGACATCGGTCCGGCCACGCACGGCGAAGAGGTCCGGCTGGCGGTTCGCGCCGGGTCGCTCCAATGGCATCGGGCCGGGTTTGCCGTGGGACATCGGCGCAGCATATCCGGCGATCGGACGCCGCGACCAGACTTCCGGCGCCGCGTTCGCGGCGCTGTGGCGCGAATCCGGGCGCGGAGACGGGGGCCGGCCGGCGCGCTATTTTGCCTCCCCCTTGAGCGGTTGGAGCGTGCCGGTGACCGTCCCGCCACGATCGAGTTCAAGCTCGCCGTAAAATATGGAATCGGAGTGGATCCGCGCCGACGCCCGCACCGTCAGGATCTCGCGCACGGTCAGGGATCCTTCCACGGTGCCGCCGATATCGGCCGTCTCGACATCGGCGCTGCCTCGGAAGACGCCGCCCTCGGCAACCACGAGCACCCGGCAGCCTTCGAGCCCGGTCTCGGCGGCGCCCTCGACGATGAGCCTTTCGCACGACCCGATCCGGCCGCTGTACGAGATGCTGCGCGGGATCGTCAGCGTCTTGCCCTCGCTGTCCGCTCCCGGAGCAAGCCGGCCGAGGGCCTGGGCCGGCCGCGCGGTCGCCGGGAGCGCCGGCCGGGACCGGACCCCGTCGCCGCGATCCGGCGGCGCTTCTGGCGGCACCGTGTCAGCCGGCATCGGGCACGCCCAATTCCGGCCGCGCCGGCGTCGGCACGCGGTTCCCTACCGGCCGGGGCTCGCGTGCGATCCGGGGCGCGAGGTCCTGGAGATCGATGAACTCGTCCGCCTGGCGGCGCAGCTCGTCCGCCACCATCGGTGGAGAGGTGCGCAGCGTCGAGAGCACGCTGACCCTGACCCCCTCGCGCTGGACCGCCTCGACCAGACGCCGGAAATCGCCGTCGCCCGAGAACAGGACGGCATGGTCGATCTTGCGCGCCATCGCCATCATGTCGACGGCGATTTCCACGTCCATGTTGCCCTTGATCCGTCGTCGACCCGCGGCGTCGGTGAACTCCTTGGTGGGCTTGGTCACCAGCGTGTAGCCGTTGTACTCTAGCCAGTCGATCAACGGACGGATCGGGGAGTATTCCATCTCCTCCATCAGCGCGGTGTAGTAGAACGCGCGCACCAGCCGCCCCTGGGACCCGAACAGCTCCAGCAGCTTCCGGTAGTCGACGTCGAAGCCAAGCGTGCGTAACGTGGAATGGAGGTTCGCGCCGTCTATGAAAATGGCAATGCTCTCGTCAGGATGGAAATTCATGGGTACGAATCTGCCTTCGATCGTTTGCGTCGGCCGGTTGCAGCTGACGTATCGGGCGGGATTCGTCCCGGAGCATGTCGCGCGGGCACGGTATTGCTGTCAACCGGCAACAGGAACCGATTCATGACCAATGATACAGCGCGCGCAACGGAAAGACTCTCGGCGCTGATCGCGGAGATCGAGGCGGAGGCCTATGCCCGCGCGCAGGTGGACGCCAGGAAGGAATTGCTGGAGATCCTCGGTGCGGGAGGAGGACCGGCGGCGCCCGCACGAGCAAGGCGTGGAAGGCAGCAAAAGGCGGCGCCGCCAAAACGCCGGGCCAGCGGGCGCAAGCGCGCACCCGGAGGCTCGGTGCCCCGCCTCGTCGAGCGGGCCCTGCGCGGCCGTCCCGGCCTCACCCCGCCTGAAATACCGGACCTGCCCGCCACCGAGGAGGAAAGGTCGATCAAGCTGTCCTCGATCCGGGTCGAATTGGGCAGCGGGTGGAAACGGGGCCGGTATGAATCGAGCGAGGGGCGCTGGTCGTTCGCAGCCCCCGCCTCGGCGGCTGACGATGCCGGGTTGCCGGGGCCGGACGAGGAGCCGGCGCGGGACACGGCGCCGGGCGCATCGACCGGCGATCCGTCGATATCGGATGCCGGATCCCCGGAGTCGGAAGCCGCCACGGACCAGGACAGGGCCAAGCTCGGCCTGGCCTGGTAAGGCGCCTTCGAAGCGCGGTCGCCTGGACGGCGAAATTCTTCATTCGCGGCGATGAGAGCGGCAAGGCTGCGGCGGGATCCGAGGCCGGAACCCCGTCGGCGAGGTCTTTGGAGATTCCCTCCATAGAAGCCCAAACAAAGTCTGCCCGCCTCAGGGCGTGTCGGCAAACGGGCGGCCGGAGCCCCGTCGCACCGGACACGATCCAGGTGCAGCGACAACCAATCTGGATTAGGAGAAATTATCTTGTGAGGAATACCCATAATGGATTCATGAAGTTAGGTCGCATTTCTGTATCCGGCGGGTAGCTGACGCCGGGGGTTTCTTCACAGCCCAGCAGGACTTGTCTCTATCGGGCGCGTGTAAAGGGCCATTATTATGGCGCACAGCGCTCTTGGGACCCTTGACTTTTCATTTTCCGTTTCAAATCAATGCCTTGCCGAGTCTGCCCATTTCTTGGGCAAAGCGAGGAAGCGCATTGAATTCGTTGACCGACTCGTCGGGAACTGCGCTCTGTCAACAAGGTTTTCCACAAGATTTGTGGATGTTTACGTCCGCCCGCGACGCTTCCATGCGGATTCGGGGCGCCGTGCCTTGCCGCAGCGGCTTTCCGTGCGATGGAGACGACGGCAGGGCAAGCCCCCTCCCGGGCCTTCCCGTTCTTCCGGAAGCACGACCCGTGCGGGAACAGCGCCGTCGATCTGCATTGTACCCGCCGGTCTCACATTGCGGAACGACAGCTCCGCATCTTCCCGTGCAATGCTGTATCTGACAGGTGCAAGTCGGGCAGCGGTGAGCTGCCCCATTCCGGGCTCACCCCGCCCCGAGCAGCATCAGGCAGAACACCGTTCCGCCAACGTCGGCGCCCAAAATGACGACGTCCCCGTTGTTCGCCTGGATGCGCTGCCGTGTCCGAACCGGCGGCCCCCGAATTCGACAAATGCCACGCGGGAAGGCCACGCACCCGGATCTGTGAGGGGGAATGCCGCAAGGCTGAGCTATTCGAACATCATCCCGACGGATCGATTTCGAGTCGTCAGTCAGTCAGGCCTCGCGGCAATGCGGGCAGAGCCCGCTGATCTCCACGGTATGGTCCCGGCAGACAAAGCCCTCGGCCGCCGCGCCGCGCTCGATCGCGCGTTCGATGCCGGTGTCGTTGAGCTCGGCTGCCGTGCCGCAGGCGGTGCATAGCAGGAAGTGCCCCGCATGCGGATGACCGGGACGGGAGCAGCCGACGAACGCGTTGAGCGACGATAGCCGGTGCACGAGGCCCTGGGTGAGCAGGAACTCTAGCGCGCGGTAGACCGTGGGCGGTGCCGGGGAATGCCCTTCCCCGGAAAGCACGTCCAGAATCGCGTAGGCACCGAGCGGACGGTGGCCCTGCCAAATGATTTCCAGCACCCGCCGGCGTACCGGCGTGAGCCGTACCCCGCGTTCGCCGCAGACCGCGATCGCGTCCTCCAGCGCACTCGCCACGCAATCTCCGTGATCGTGCTGGTCGGGGAGGAACCCGCTATTCCGTTCCTGCAGGCTGTGCATGACATTGGCTCTCCGGTGTCGACCGGTTCGGCGGCGCGCCCGGGCGGCTCCGAGACTACACCACTTCACTCCCACGGGCGAGATGGCTAGCGACAGATGGCTAGCGACAGATGGCTAGCGGCCCAATGCGTCCTCCCGCCTGGACTGCGGTTGCAGACTGTTTTGTAATAGTATAAAGTTACGGTAAGGTTATCATATTTCTAATGGGGACGCCGGTACCGCTTCGCACGGGCAGGTCCGCACAGGGAAATATGGCGTGAAGGAGAGTGTAATGCGCAAGAGCACCCGGATTGCCCGCTTTGCCGCGGTGGTGTTGCCGGCTCTGTTGATTTCCACCCAGAGCGGCGCGCAATCACAGTCGCTGCTGAGCGCCGAGGCGCTGGCGGCTCAGATCGAGGCTCTCAAGCGGGATTACGAAGGGCGTCTCCAGGCGCTCGAATCGCAGCTCTCGGCGCTCAAGGCGCGTTCGGACCGCGCCGACGCCCGACCCGCGGCCCCGGCGGCGTCCGCCAAACCGGCGCCCGACCGCGCGTTCAACCCCGCGATCGGCGTCATCTTCGACGGCCGGTATGCCAGCTTCACGGCCGACGAGTCGGCGATTCCGGGGTTCCCGACGGGCCACGAATCGGAGCGCGCCCCGGAAGGCCTTTCGCTCGGCCACAGCGAAGTGACGCTTTCGGGCAATATCGACGACAAGTTCCGCGGCAACCTCACGCTCGGTCTCGGCGCCCACCCGGGCGAGGCGACGGAAGTCGAGCTCGAGGAGGCCTATGTGCAGACCCTGCCCGGAGCCGGGCTGCTCGAAGGCATGCGGGTCAAGGCGGGACGGGCGCTGTGGACGTTCGGCTATCTCAACGAGCTGCACCCGCATGGCGACGATTTCGCGGACCGGCCGCTTCCCTACCGCGCCTTTCTCGACAACGCGTTCAACGACGACGGCGTCGAGGCGTCCCTCGTGCTGCCCGCCGAGGTCTACGCCGAATTTGGCGGCGGGCTGTTCCGCGGCGACGACACGCCGTTCGGCGGCTCCGACAACGGGCTCAGGGCGCGGTCGCTCTACGCGCGCGTCGGCTGGGACATGGGCCGCGACGCCGCGGTGCGCGTCGGCGCGTATCTCCTCGACGGCGAGTCGAGCGGCCGCGGCGGCGGGGGTCACGGCCACGAGGACGAGCATGCCGGCGAGGCAGACCACGAAGACGAGCACGAGGACGAGCACGAGGACGAGCACGCGCACGAAGACCATGAAGACGAGCACGGGGACGAACACGGCGAAGAGCGGGCCGCGTTCTTCTCCGAGGGCGCGTTCACCGGCGACACGCGGCTCTACGGCATCGACTTCCGCTTCACCCTCGCCCCGACCGGCAACGCGCGGGACAGCGAGCTGATCATCCAGGGCGAGTATTTCTGGCGCCGGGAAGACGGAACCTATGCGCTGGCCGAAGAGGGCGAGGAGGAGGAGCATCTCGAGGAGCTGAGGACCGACTCCATCGCGCATGGCTGGTACGTCCAGGGGGTCTACAAGCCCGCGCCGAGCTGGCGAATCGGCGGCCGCTACGCCAGGCTGTCCGCACCCGGCGGCTCCGGGATCGATCACGAGTCCTATGCCTACGGGATGATGGTCGACTGGACCAACAGCGAGTTCGGGCGCATCCGGCTGCAATACAATCACGAAAATCTCGACGGCCGGGAGAAGGACAACCAGATCATCCTGCAATACGTGATGAGCCTCGGCGCCCACGCCGCGCACAGCTTCTGAGCCATGGCGGCGATGTTGAAGCGGCTGGCGCCGGTGCTGGTTGCCGGGCTCGCGGCGCTCGCGCCGTCGACGGCGGCGGCCGATGCCAGGGTGTTCGCCTGCGAGCCGGAATGGGCGGCGCTGGCCGGCGAGATCGGCGGCGCCGACGTCGTCGTGTACTCGGCCACCCACGGACGCCAGGACCCGCACTACATCCGCGCGCGGCCCAGCCTGATCGCCCAGATGCGCCGCGCCGACATCGTGTTCTGCTCCGGCGCGGAGCTTGAAATCGGCTGGCTCCCGGTGCTGATGGAGCGCGGCGCCCGGCGCGGGGTGCAGCCCGGCCAGCCGGGGCACCTCATGGCCGCCGACCATGTCGAGATCCTGGAGCGGCCCGAACGGGTCGACCGCAGCCTCGGCGACATCCACCCGAGCGGCAACCCGCATGTCCATCTCGACCCGCGCAACATCGCGCTTCTGGCGGGCGAGCTGGCCCGGCGGCTGGCGCGCGTCGACCCCGGGAACGCAGCGGCCTACCGCGCCCGGCTCGCCGACTTCCGGGCGCGATGGAGCGCCGCGGCGGAACGCTGGCGCGCACGCGCGGCCAGGCTGCGCGGCATGAAGGTCGTCGTCCACCACACCGCCTGGGCCTATCTGGTCCATTGGACGGGGCTGGAACGGATCGCGACGCTGGAGCGCATCCCGGGCGTTCCGCCGACGGCATCCCACCTGCAAAGTCTGGTCGAACGGGTGCGGGCGGCCGGCGCGACGGCGATCCTGCATGCACCGCACGAGCAGAGGGACGCGGCGGACTGGCTGTCGGAGAGGACGGGCGTTCCGGTCCTCGCGCTCCCCTATACCGTGGGCGGGCAGGAGGAGGCCCGCGATCTCTTCGCCCTGTTCGACGTGACGTTCGCGCTGCTGGAGCGAGCCCGCGATCGATCCTGACCTGCTCTATATCGTCGGCCCGGCCTTCGTGGTCGGGCTGGTCGTCACGGCGGTCCACGCCCCGCTCGGGATCGAGGTGCTCAAGCGGGGGATCGTGTTCATCGACCTGGCGACGGCCCAGATCGTGGGCCTCGCGCTCGTCCTGCTCGGCCTGTTCTTCGACGAGCCGTCCTGGCTGCTCCGCCAATCCGCGTCCTTCGGCACGGGGATATGCGTCGCCCTGTTCTTCCGCTGGATCGAGCGCGGGATGCCGGAGGAACAGGAGGCGGTGATCGGCAGCGCCTTCATTCTCGCGGCCTCCGTAGCCCTGCTGGCGCTCGCCGACGACCCGCATGGCGGCGAGGCCCTGCGGCATTTGCTCTCGGGCCAGATCCTGTTCGTCTCGTGGGGCGACATCGCCGCCTTCCTGCCGGTATACGGCCTGGTGGCGCTGGTCTGGGCCGGCGTCCCGCGGGCGCGAAGCGGCACCGGCTTCTTCGTGCTGTTCGCGCTTGCGATCACCGCCTCGGTCCAGCTCGTGGGCGTCTATGTGGTGTTCGCGAGCCTCATCCTGCCCGCGCTGGCGGCGCGCTCCGGCGCCGGCTACGCCCTCAGGCGGGCATTCGCGAGCGGCGCCGCCGCGGTGGTGGCGGGGGTGCTGATCTCGACCGCGGCCGACCTCCCGGCGGGGCCGCTGCTCGTCGTCTGCTTCGCCGTCTCGGCGCTCGGGACGCGCTTGCTGTTTCGCCCTACCGCCGCCGGGTGAGGATGGTCATGTCCTGAAATGCTTGGAGAGTTGCAGCCGCTGGCCCTGATAGGCCGAGCCGATGCCGCTTCCGTATAACCGGTCCGAAATGTCGGTCAGCCGGAGATAGCGCAGCCCGCCGATCACCTGCTCGTGTTCGAGGAGGAAGGGCACGTCGTGGCTGCGCACTTCGAGCACCGCGCGGCTGCCCGCCCCGCCGGCCCCGTCCCAGCCGAACCCGGGGTCGAAGAAGCCGGCGTAGTGGACGCGGAACTCGCCGACCTCGGTGTCGTAGGCGATCATCTCGGCGGCATGGTCGGGCGGCACGGTGATCGCCTCGCGGGTCGACAGGACGTAGAAATCGTCCGGGTTCAGGATGATCCCGCGCCCGGGGCGGGCATGGATGGGCTCCCAGTAATCGCTCGCGTCGTAGCCGCCGACAACGTCGAAATCGACGATGCCGGAATGGTGCTTGGCGCGGAAACCGATCAGGGAGTCGCCGCCATCCCCTTCGAGGTCGAGGCGCAGCGGCAACCCGCCTTCGCGGGACCCGGCGTCCGGCATCTCGGGATCGACGAGCCCGATTTCCTGCTGCAACTGCCGCAGCCGGGTGGCCGGGATGGCGGGCGTGCCCCGATGCAGGCGGAGCTGGCTCAACCGGCTTCCCTGGCGCACCAGGATGGAGAAGGTGCGCGGCGAGACCTCGGCGTAGAGGCGGCCATGATAGCCGCGCGCGACGGCATCGAAGCGGCTGGCCCGGTCGGTGATCAGCCGGGTGAAGACGTCGAGCCGGCCGGTCGAGCTTCGCGGATTGGCGAAGGCCGCGATCCGGTTGTCGAGCGCCAGGTGTTCGAGCAGGGGAACGATATAGACGCAGCCGCGCTCCAGCACCGCGCCGCCTGCGAGGTCGATCGCGTGCATCCCGAGCGCCTCGACCTTCTCTTCCACCGAAGCCTCCGGCCCGGGCAGGAAGCTCGCGCGCACCCGGTAGGCCACCGGGCCCAGCCGCAGGTCGAGGCTCGCCGGCTGGATCATGTCCCTGGAAATTTCGCTGGTCGAGGCGATCGTCCGGTCGCGGATCAGCGCCTCGATGGTCTGCGAGGGAAAAATCCCGGTGCCGGACGGCGAAGACGGACCGCCGGTCGGGAACAGGGAGTCGGAAGTCACCGGCGGACGGCCTCGGAATGGCGTGCGTGACGGCGCCGCAATCGACGCCCGGGCAGGGTAGCGATTCCACCGCGGCGATCAACGGCACCGCGACCCCGTCCCGTCATTTCGACCGGAGCGCCGGAGGCGCGGAGTGGAGAAACCTCCCAGCCCGCGGGCGCTCCCCCTCGTCATTTCGACCGGAGCGCGCAGCGCGAAGTGGAGAAACCTCCCTGCCCCACGGGGACGAGGTTTCTCCACTCCGCCGTGCTGCGCACGGCTCCGCCCCGGATCAAGTCCGGGGTCCGTCGAAATGACGGGGGGCCGCCGTGCCGCGCACGGCTACGCCCCGGATCAAGTCCGGGGTCCGTCGAAATGACGGGGGGCCGCCGTGCTGCGCACGGCTACGCCCCGGATCAAGTCCGGGGTCCGTCGAAATGACGGCTGGATGGACAAATATGGTTTAAGCCTAAAACAAATTGCGCCCCGCCGGCAATTGGTTTAAGCATAAAACAATTGCCGGAGCGGCCGCAGCGGGGGACGGGACGATGAAGATCGAGGTGATTGGCGGCGGCCCGGCCGGGCTCTACTTCGCGCTGTTGATGAAGGCGCGCGATCCGGGCCACGAGATCACCGTCTACGAGCAGAACCGGTACGACGACACGTTCGGCTTCGGCGTGGTGTTCTCGGCCGAGACCCTGGGGCATTTCCGCGACTACGACGCGGCGAGCTACGACGCGATCCGCGACGAATTCGCCTATTGGGACGACATCGACATCTTCTACCGCGGGCAGAAGATCACCTCGGGCGGGCACGGGTTCTGCGGCATGTCGCGCAAGGCGCTGCTGCTGCTCCTCCAGAGCCGCTGCCGCGAGCTCGGCATCGCGATGGAGTTCCTGCGCGAGATCCGCGCGCTCGACGACCTCCCCGAGGCCGATCTGGTGATCGCCTGCAACGGCATCAACTCCTGGGTCCGCGAGGACTACGCCGATCATTTCCGCCCGAGCTACGACTGGCGGCCCAACAAGTTCGTCTGGCTCGGCAGCACGCGGCCGCTGCCCGCCTTCACCTTCGACTTCCGCGAGAACGACGCCGGAATCTGGAACCTGCACGCCTACCAGTACGACGCGGGCATGAGCACCTGGATCGTCGAGACCACCGCCGAGACCTTCGCCCGCGCCGGGCTGGAGGACGAGGACGAAGACGGCACCGTCGCCTATGTGGCGGCGCTCTACGAGGATTTGCTCGACGGCCACCCGGCGATCACCAACCGCTCGTTCTGGCGCAACTTCCCGACCATCCGCTGCGAGACCTGGGTGCGCGACAACCTGGTGATCATGGGCGATGCGGCGCATACCGCGCATTTCTCCATCGGCTCGGGCACCAAGCTGGCGATGGAGGACGCGATCGCGCTCTACGAGGAGTTCGGCGTGCATGACGACGTGGGCGCGGCGCTCGCCGCCTACGACGTCAACCGGCGCGACGAGGTCGGCCGGCTGCAGCACGCCGCCGACGTCTCGCTCGCCTGGTTCGAGCAGGTCGAGCGCTACTGGGGGATGGAGCCGAGCCAGTTCGCGTTCAGCCTGCTGTCGCGCTCCAAGGCGATCACCTACGACAATCTGCGCACCCGCGACGCCGCGTTCATCGCCGCCATCGACCACGATTTCGCCGCCGGGGTGGCCGCGCGCGAGGGCATTCCCGAAATCGCCGAGGCCGCGCCGCCGCCGATGTTCACCCCCTTCACCATCGGCGGCATGCGGCTGGAGAACCGGGTCGTCGTCGCCCCGATGTGCCAGTACTGCGCCGAGGACGGGGTGCCGGGGGACTGGCACTACGTCCACCTGACCAGCCGGGCGCTGGGCGGGGCCGGGCTGGTCTATACCGAGATGGCCTGCATCGCCCCCGATGCGCGGATCACGCCGGGCTGCGCCGGCATCTGGAACGACGGCCAGGAGGCGGGGTGGAAACGCATCGCCGACTTCGTCCACCGATACACGCCGGCGAAGCTCTGCATGCAGATCGGCCATGCCGGTCGCAAGGGCGCGACCAGGCTCGCCTGGGAGGGGATCGACCAGCCGCTGGAAGACGGCGCGTGGGAGATCATCGCCCCGTCGCCGCTCCCCTATCTGCCCAATTCCGCCGTCCCCCGGGAGATGGACCGCGCCGACATGGACCGGGTGAAGGCGGAGTTCGTCGCCGCCTTCGAACGGGCGGCACGCGCGGGTCTCGACATGGCGGAGCTGCACTGCGCGCACGGCTACCTGCTGGGCGGGTTCCTGTCGCCCGCCACCAACGAGAGGACCGACGAGTACGGCGGCAGCCTGGAGAACCGGCTGCGCTACCCGCTGGAAGTGTTCGACGCGGTCAGGCAGGCGTGGCCCGCCGACCGGCCGGTCTCGATCCGCATCTCGGCGCATGACTGGGTGCCCGGCGGCAACCAGGGCGACGACGCGGTGGCGATCTCGAAGGCGTTTGCCGCACGCGGGGTCGATTTGATCAACGTTTCCACCGGCCAGACCGCATCCGAGGAAAAGCCGGTCTACGGCCGCATGTTCCAGACCCCGTTCTCCGAGCAGGTCCGCATCGAGGCCGGCGTGCCGACCCTGGTCGCCGGCAACATCTTCACCTGGGACCAGGTCAACACCATCGTCGCGGCGGGGCGCGCCGACCTGGTCGCGCTCGCCCGCACCCATCTCTACAACCCCAACTTCACCCAGCAGGCGGCGGCCCATTACGGCTGGGACCCGGTGCCCTGGCCCGACCAGTATTTGTCCGCCAAGTTCGCCGCCTTCCGCCAGTTCGCGCGCGACCGCCAGGCGATCGAGGAGCTGCGCGAGGCGGCGAAACCGGCCCAGCACGCCGCCCGGCGCCAGTTCCGCCGCGACGCCGGCGCCGAGGAATGGGAGACCAAGGGCGCCGCGGTCGGCGCGGCGGCGGCGAGCGTCCGCTGAACCGGGCCGCCCCGGCTCTTGGTGGCCCGGACTCAGCTGTCGCTGTCTCGGTGGAGCGCCCGGATCACGGCTTCCGGTTCCCGATCGATGACCGTCAGCAATACGCGGGCCGCGCGGTCGGGGACCCGGCGCCCCTGTTCCCATTCCTGCAGAGCGCGCACATCCAGACCGAAGCAGTCCGCGAATTTCTGCCGGCTCAGACGCAGCCGCTTCCGCAGCGCGACAATCCGTTCGGCCGCGGGATCGTCGACGATTCGACAGGACAGCTCCGTCTCGCCGCGAACATGGGCGAGAACGTCACCCAGCGCGGTTTCGATTTCGCGTCCGAGCTCGCTGCGTTCGGTCGTCATGCTCCTGTCGTCTCCTTCTTGATCGCGGCGACCAGGCGTGACAGCGCTTCCGACAAACTGCGGCAATGCCGCAGTAAAATCAACCCGCCCGTAGCGACCGGGTACGGCCGCCCCGGCTCTTGGTGGCCATGCCGTGCCGTGCTATGCAAAATGGGCGGGGCAGGGATGGGAGACGGGGCGATGGCCGCGGTCACCGACGAGGCGCTGGGCGGGGATTCGTCGGCTGCGGTCGACGAGCTCCGGAGGCGCGCCGAGGCTGCCGCCGGGGATTTCAGGACCCGGGTCGCCGACGCCGAGCGGGACCGCCGCGTTCCGGCCGAGAACATGGCCCGGATCCGCGAAACGGGGCTGCTCCGGGTGATCCAGGCGCGCAGCTGCGGCGGCCACGAGCTGTCGATGCGCGCCCATCTCGACGTCATCTCGGCGATCGGCGAGGGGTGTTCGGCGACCGCCTGGGTGCTCGGGGTGATGCACGCCCATAGCTGGATGATGGCTCATTTCCCGGGCGCGGCGCGCGACGACGTCTACGGCGCCGATCCCGACACCATGATCTCGGCGGTGATCGGGCCGCGCGGCAGGGCGGTGCTGAACGGCGACGGGTCGGCGACGCTCAGCGGCTTCTGGCCGTTCGGCTCGGGCTGCGAGCATGCCGCCTGGCTGCTGCTCGGCGCCGGGGTGTACGACGCGGCGGGCGAGATGGTCGACGAGGCGGATTTCCTGGTGCCGGCGGGCGATGTCGCCATCCAGGACGACTGGTTCGTCGCCGGTCTGTCGGGCACCGGAAGCTGCTCGATCAGGGTGGACGGGCTCACCGTGCCGGCACACCGGAGGCTCTCGATCCCGGCGCTGATCGAGGGCGCGACGCCGGGCATGGCGGAGGGCTATGACGGCTGGCTCCACAAGGCCGAGGCGGTGCCGGTCCTCGCGCTCTGCCTGTGCGGCGGAGCGCTCGGGCTCGGCCGCGCGGCGCTCGCCGAGTTCCGCCGCACGGTGCAGGCCAAGCCGGTCGCCTACACCCCGCATATCCACTCCGAATGGTCGGCCACCCATATCAGGCTCGGCGAGGCGGCCTCGCTGATCGACGCGGCGCATCTCATGCTCTACCGGGTCGCCGACGACATCGATTCCCACGCCCGCTCCGGCACGCCGATGTCGATGGAGATGCGCGCCCGCATCCGCATGGACTGCTCGCAGGGGGTGCGATTCGCGCTCGACGGCGCGGAGAAGCTGTTCCTCATGGCCGGCGGCTCCAGCCTCGCGCTCGGGAGCCCGCTGCAACAGGCCTCGCGCGACCTGCACGCGATCAACATGCACGGCCTGCTGCTGCCCGAGGCGAGCGCCGAGCTGTACGGCAGGGTGCTGCTCGGACTGGAGCCCAATACGCCTATTATCTGATGAAAATCAGGGGATTATTTTCCGACGCTTCCAACGGACATCAAGAGGAGGACGCAATGACCAAGAGCAACAGGGGAACGGTGTCGCGCAGGCGCGCCCTCAAATACGGCGGCGGCGTGCTCGCCGCGGCCGCGGCGTCGAGCTTTCCGGCGCCCGCCATCCACGCCGCGCGGACGGTGAAGATCGGCTTCGTCAGCCCGCAATCGGGACCGCTCGCGGCGTTCGGCGAGGCCGACCGGTTCGTGCTCGCCGACGCGCGCGCGGCGATCGGCGACGGGATCACGATCGGCAAGAAGAAATACCCGGTCGAGATCATCTCGCGCGATTCGCAATCCAACCCCAACCGCGCCGCCGAGGTCGCCGCCGAGCTGATCCTCAAGGACGAGATCAATCTGATGATCGGCTCGTCGAGCGGCACCACGGTCAACCCGATCTCCGACCAGGCCGAGGCCAACGAGGTGCCCTGCGTGACCGCCGACACGCCCTGGCAGATCGTCTATTTCGGCCGCGGCGCCACGCCCGACAAGCCCTTCAAGTGGACCTACCACTTCTTCTGGGGCTTCGAGGACATGTTCAGCATCTTCATGGACATGTGGGATGCGCTCGGCACCAACAAGAAGATCGGCAGCCTGATCGAGAACAGCGAGGACGGGGTGAACGGGGGCGACCCCAAGCGCGGTTTCCGGCCGCCCATGGAAGCCCGCGGGTTCGAGTACGTCCAGCCGCCGCTGTTCACCATGGGAAGCCCCGACTTCACCGCCCAGATCGCGGCGTTCAAGAAGGAAGGCGTGGAGATCCTGACCGGCATCGCGACGCCGCCCGACTTCACCACTTTCTGGACCCAGGCGGCGCAGCAGGGGCTGATCAAGCAGCTCAAGGCGGGGACCATGGCCAAGGCGCTGCTGTTCCCGCCGGCGGTGGCGGCGCTCGGCGATCGCGGCCACGGGCTGACCACCGAGGTGTGGTGGTCGTCCTCGCACCCGTTCAAGTCGAACCTGACCGGCAAGTCGTCGCGCGAGTTCGCCGATGCCTATACCGCCAAGACCAAGCGGCAATGGACCCAGCCCCTCGGCTTCAAGCACGCCAATATCGAGGTGGCGATCGACGTCCTGAAGCGCTGCGGCGATCCCGGCGATCCGAATGCGATCCTGAACGCGATCGAGAACACCGACTACGAATCGATCGTCGGCCCGGTCTCGTGGAAGTTCGGCGACGCGCGCAACCCGGTCAAGAACGCCTGCCGCACGCCGCTGGTCGGCGGCCAGTGGAAGCGCGGCAAGACGTTCAAGTACGAGCTCGACCTGGTGCATAACGCGCGGGCGCCGGAAATCCCGCTGACCGGCAAGCTCGAGCCGCTGAGCTGAGGCCAACCGGTTTCTCGATACGGCCCTCCGGGCCTGCTCGGGATGAAAACACTCCTGTTCCCTCATCCCGAGCAGGCCCCGCAGGGGGCGTATCGAAGGACGGGTCCGCGATGAGCGCGATCCTCTCGGTCGAGAACCTGTCCAGGAGCTTCGGATCGCTCCTGGTGGTCGATTCGTTCGACATGGCGGTCGCCGACGGCGAGGCGCTCGGCATCATCGGCCCCAACGGGGCGGGCAAGAGCACGCTGTTCAACCTGATCACCGGCAGCCTGCCGCCGGATGACGGCAGGATCGTGTTCGCCGGCGAGGACATCACCCGCCTGCCGGCCCATCTCCGCTGCCGCGCCGGGATCGGGCGCTCCTACCAGATCCCGCACCCGTTCGGCGGGATGACGGTGTTCGAGAACCTGCTGGTCGGCGGCGCGTTCGGCGCCGGGCAGTCGGAGGCCGCCTCCTACGGCCACTGCGTCGAGGTGCTGGAACGCACCGGGCTCGCGGCCAAGGCGAACGCGCTGGCCGGCTCGCTGACCCTGCTGGAGCGCAAGCGGCTCGAACTCGCCCGGGCGCTGGCCACCCGCCCGCGCGTGCTGTTGCTCGACGAGATCGCCGGCGGGCTGACCGAGCACGAGATCCGCGAGCTCGTCGCCACCATCGGCGAGATCCGCGGCCAGGGCGTCTCCATCGTCTGGGTCGAGCACATCGTGCATGCGCTGATGTCGGTGGTCGACCGGCTGGTGGTGATCGATTTCGGCCGCAAGCTGGACGAGGGCGACCCGCAGGCGGTGATCGACAACCCCGTCGTGCGCGAGGTCTATCTCGGGATCGCCGTCGAATGAGCCTGCTGGAGATCCGCAACCTGGATGCGTTCTACGGCGATTTCCAGGCGCTGTTCGGTCTCGATTTCGACCTCGACGAGCACGAGACCGTGGCCGCGATCGGCGCCAACGGCGCCGGCAAGACGACGCTCCTGCGGGCGATCACCGGCATGGTCGAGGCGACCAGCGACGCGCTCGACTATCGCGGCGACAGCATCCAGTCCCGCGAGGCCGCCGATATCGTGGCGCTGGGGATCGCCATGGTGCCCGAGGGGCGCCGGCTCTTCCCCAGCCTGAGCGTCGAGGAGAACCTGGTCATCGGCGGCTATTCCGGCCGGCCGGGAGGCTGGTCGCTGGACCGCGTCTACGAGCTGTTCCCGGCGCTGCGCAACCGGCGCTCGGTTCCCGGAACCGCGCTCAGCGGCGGCGAGCAGCAGATGACCGCGATCGGCCGGGCGCTGATGTCCAACCCGGAGCTGATCCTGTTCGACGAGCTCTCGCTCGGCCTCGCCCCCGTGGTGGTGGGCGAGATCTACGAGGTCCTGCCGGCGATCAAGGCCGAGGGCACCGCCATGGTGGTGGTCGAGCAGGACATCAACCGGGCGCTCGAGGTGGCCGACCGGGTCTACTGCCTCCAGGAAGGCCGCCTCGCGCTCACCGGCGCGCCGGCGAGCCTCACCCGCGACCGCATCGCGGCGGCGTATTTCGGGACCTGACTCATCAAAAGTGGAATGACTTCGAGGGCGCACGCCTTATACTGGTTGGGTGAGCGCCGAGATCATCACCATGCTGGGCGGCTTCGCCACGCTGCTGGCCTCGGGCGGAACATTCGCCATGTTCATGTTCCGGCTGTTCGTCAGGCTGGAGGCCAGGGTGGATGCCCTGGCCCGGGAGGGCGCGAATCTGCGTGGCGACATGACCCGCGAGTTCACGGAGTTGCGTGGCGACATGACCCGCGAGATCGCGAAACTGCGTGCCGACATGACCCGCGAGATCGCGGAGCTGCGTGGCGACATGACCCGCGAGATCGCCCAAATGCGCGGCGACGTGGCCGGCCTGTCCCGCGAGGTCTCGGAGCTGCGCGGCGAGTTCCGCGGCCGCTTCGACACGCAACCCGCGGCGGAATGATCGTGAGCGCCGAGATCATCACCATGCTGGGCGGGTTCGCCACGCTGCTGGCCTCGGGCGGAACATTCGCCATGTTCATGTTCCGGCTGTTCGTCAGGTTGGAGGCCAGGGTGGATGTCCTGGCCGGCGAGGTCACGAATCTGCGTGGCGATATGACCCGCGAGGTCGCGGAGCTGCGTGGCGACATGACCCGCGAGATCGCTCAAATGCGCGGCGACCTGGCCGGCCTGTCCCGCGAGGTCTCGGAGTTGCGCGGCGAGTTCCGCGGTCGCTTCGACACGCAACCCGCGGCGGAATGATCGGGAGCGCCCGGACCCTCACCATGCCGGGTGTGGGCGTGGCCCTGGCGCCGTTCATCTGGCGGGTCTTCGCCTTGCCGGGCAAGCGCATGGACCGGCTTGGGGACAGGGTTGGCGACTTCGCCGGACGTCCGGCGCGGCTGGAAGGCGCGGCCGATCTGCTGACCGGGTTGCCGGTCGACCGGGAGGGCGGGCGCGCGTCGCCGGCGTAACGGCCACCGGCCCGCTCCCGCCCGCAAGTCCATCCAGGACGCAAGCCCCCGAACTCGAAGGGGGCGCGCGGCCGGGCCTCTCCCGCTATGCTCCGCCCATGATCGAGTGGATCAACAGCATCGTCCAGGGGGTGCTGACGGGCGGGCTCTATGCGCTGTTCGCGGCGGGGCTTGCGATCATCTTCGGCGTGATGCGGCTGGTGAACATCGCGCATGGCGATCTGATCGTGCTCGCCGCCTTCGTCGCCATGGTGGTGATCGAGACCGCCGGGGTCGATCCCTTCGTCAGCATGATCGCCGTGCTGCCGTTCATGTTCTTCTTCGGCTACGTGCTGCAGCGCGGCGTGCTCAACTACACCCTCGGCGACGACCTCCTGCCGCCGCTTCTGGTGACCTTCGGCATCTCGATCGTCATCCAGAACCTGCTGCTGGAAATATTTTCCGCCGATTCGCAGCGCCTCAACGCCGGCGCCATCGAGACCGCCAGCATCAAGCTCGCCGAGGGCATCGAGATCGGCACCCTGCCGCTGATCGTCTTCGTCGTCGCGGTGGCGCTGATCGCGGCGCTCCAGATCGGCTTCAGCCGCACCCGGCTCGGCCGGGCGTTCCGCGCCACCTCGGACGATCCGTCCACCGCCCGGCTGATGGGGATCAGGCAGAGGCACGTCTTCGGCCTCGCCATGGGAGTCTCGATGGTGCTGGTGGCGATCGCCGGCATCTTCATCGGCATCCGGACCAATTTCGATCCCGCGCTCGGGCCGTCGCGCCTGCTGTTCGCCTTCGAGGCGGTGATCATCGGCGGTCTCGGCTCGATGTGGGGCACGCTCGCTGGCGGCGTCATCCTCGGCGTGGCGCAGAATATCGGCGCCAAGATCGACCCCGGCTGGCAGATCCTCGCCGGCCATATCGCCTTCCTGGTCATCCTGGTGCTGAGGCCGAACGGCCTGTTCCCGAGGACCCGCGATGAGTAGCCGGGTGATCCGCTCGACCCGGGCGAGCCGGATCGGCATGGCGGTGGGCGCGGCGCTGATCCTGGTGCTGCTCACCGTGCCCTGGTGGGGCGACCGGGCGTCGATGCGCCTGCTGGTCGAGATCTTCTACATCCTGGCGCTAGCGCAGCTCTGGAACCTGCTCGCCGGCTATGGCGGGCTGGTCTCGGTGGGCCAGCAGGCCTTTGTCGGGCTCGGCGGCTACCTGCTGTTCATCCTGGTCATCTTCCTCGATATCGGGGCGATCTGGACGGTGCCGATGGCGGGCGCGATCGGGGCGCTGATCTCGCTGCCGATCGCCTTCATCGTGTTCCGGCTGCGGGGCCATTACTTCGCCATCGGCACCTGGGTGGTCGCCGAGGTGTTCCTGCTCGGATTCGCCCAGGTGAAGGGGCTCGGCGGCGGCTCCGGGATGAGCCTGCCGATCGCCGCGATCAAGTCCATCGCCGCGTCCCGGGCGGACCGCGACGCCACGATCTACTGGCTCGCGCTGGCGCTCGCGGTCGCGGTGATCGTCGGCATCTATCTGCTGCTGCGCTCGCGCTACGGGCTCGCGCTCACCGCGATCCGCGATTCCGAAGAGGCCTCGCGCAGCCTCGGCGTCGACAATTTCCGGGCCAAGCTGCTGGTCTACATCCTCGCCGCGTTCGGGACCTCGGCGATCGGCGCCCTGATCTACATCACCAAGATCCGCATCACCCCGAGCGCCGCCTTCGACATCAACTGGACCGTCACCATCATCTTCATCGTGGTGATCGGCGGCATCGGGTCGATCGAGGGGCCGATCGTCGGCACGCTGGTCTTCTTCCTGCTGCGCGAGCCGCTCGCCCCCTACGGCACCTGGTACCTGATCCTGCTCGGCCTGACCGCGGTGGTGGTCATGCTGAAGGCGCCCAAGGGGCTGTGGGGGCTGTTCTCGCAGCGCTTCGACATCGCCCTGTTCCCGGTGCAGCGGCGTCTGGTGCGGGCGGCGGACGACAAGCCGGGCTGAGCGCCGGTTTGCGGATTCCCCGGTCCCATGCCGCGATTTTCGCGGTGGGTTTCTTCGGCCTCGGCTTCGTGCCGATGATGACCGTCGCGGTGCCGCTCTGGGCGCTCGACATCGGGGCGACGCCGTTGCTGATCGGGCTGGTGCTGGGCGCGCGGGCGGCGCTGTCGGTGGTGCTCTCGATCCCCGGCGGCGCGCTGATGGACCGGCTCGGCATCAACCGCATCGCCGCCGCCGCGGCGATCGCCACGGCCGTGCTGTTCCCGCTCTACCCGGCGCTGCCGTCGGTCGCGGTGCTGATCGTGCTCCAGCTCCTGACCGGCTTCGCCCAGGCGCTGGTGTGGATGGCGGCGCAGGCCCATGTCGGGCGGATCAACCGGGACGATCCTGGGCTGATGGGGCGGTTCAGCTTCGTCTCGACCTCGGGAAACCTGGTCGCGCCGGTGCTCTGCGGGATGGCCTGGGACAGTTTCGGCCCGGTCGGCGCGTTCTCCCTGATCGGCGCCTGGGGCGTCGCCACCCTGGTCGTGACCGCCTTCCTGCCGCGCGACGTGCGGCGGGACGACACGCCGGGCGGGACGCGCCGGTCCTGGCTCGGCGACTACCGCGACGCGTTCCGGATTATCGCGGCGCCGGCGGTCGCCTTCGTCGTCGCCTGCTCCTTCCTGATGACCTGCGTGCATGCGCTGAGGCACTCGTTCTACCCGGTCTATCTGGAATCGCTCGATTTCGGCGGGGCCACCATCGGCGTGCTGGTCGCCGTGGGCTCGGTGGTCTCGGGCCTGTCGGGCCTCTCGGCGGGGCCGGTTTCGCGCCGGGTGCGCCCCAACATCCTGCTGGTCGCGACCATCGGCACCGCCGCGGCGCTCCTGTCCAGCGTCGTGCTGTTCCGCGATTTCTGGCACCTGCTCGGCATTGCCATGGGGTGGGGCGTGGCGTCCGGCATCGCCTTCCCCCTGATGCTCTACGTGCTGGCCCGCTCGGTGAACGTCGAACGCCAGGGGATCAGCGTCGGCATCAGGTCCACGGTCAACCGGTTCGCCGGGTTCGTCGTTCCCGTCGCCGTCGGGGCGGCGGTCGAGGGATTTGGCCTCCAGGTCGCGTTTTTTGTCTTCGGCGCGGTTATCCTGTCGGCGCTCGGCCTCATCGCGCTCCGCCTGATGCCCGACGCCGGGCGCGGATAGCAGCATCGCGGGTACGCCATGGACATCGTCATCGGGACATCGGAGTCGGGGAGCACCTTCTACACCCAGGCCGAGGCCATCGCGGCGGTCGCGCGGGAGCAGGGGGCGTTCGGGAGGGTCGACATCTTCGCCACGCCGACCGCCAGCGTGGGCAACGCCGAGCGGCTGGAGACGGGCGAACTCGCGTTCGGCTTTCTCGCCGCCAACTGGATCGGCCGGGCGGCGCGCGGCGAGGCGCCGTTCGGGCGCGCGCTCGACATCCGCATGGCCGCACCCGCGAATTCCGGGCCGATGTTCTTCATCGCGCGCGCCGGCTCGGGGATCGCGACGGTCGACGATCTGCGCGGCAGGCGGGTCTCCATCGGCCCCGTCGGGAGCGGCATGGCGCAGCACGTGGCGACGATGTTCGGCGTGCTCGGCATCGGCTTCGAGACCTTCGAGCCGGTGCATCTCAACTTCCTCGACGGCGCCAACGCGCTGGCGGCCGGCGAGATCGACGCCCAGTTCCAGTGCCCGATCCCCAACCGGGTGATGACCGGGCTCGCCGAACGCGCCGACATCAGGGTGCTCGACTACGGACCCGGCCAGATCGCCGCCCTGCTCGACCGGGTGGGGTTCTACCGCCCGGCGCAGGTGAAGGCGGGCGCGCTCCGCGGCCACCACCGCGACAGCCCGCAGATCGGGGTGCTGAACGTGATCGCCACCCATGCCCGCATCTCCGACGACGCGGTGGGCCGGCTCGCCCGGCTGATGGCGACGCGGCACGCGCGGCTCGCCGCGCTGAACCCGCTGTTCGACGGGCTGGGCTCGCTGTTCGACCCGCTGCGCGGGGCGGGCGAGGCCGGGCTCGCGATCGACGGGGTGCCGCTCCACCCCGGCGCCGCGGCGGCCTATCGCGCGGTCGGGCTGATCGCCTAGCCGGGCAGGACCGCGTTGACGATGTAGCTGCGGCCCGACGCGGTTTCCGCCAAGGCCCGTTCGAGCGCCGCCGCGAGCTCGTCCCCGGTCTCCGCGCGGGCGCCGCCGATGCCGAACGGCGCCCCCATCTCCTCATAGACCGGCGGGTCGATGCGGAAGCCGAGGGTCAGCTCGGTCCGCCGCGCCATGCCGTCGGCGTAGTAGAGGCGCTGTCCGTTCAGCATCGCCTGGTAGCCCCGGTTGTTCATGATCAGCACGACGATCGGCAGGCCGTAATCCCGCGAGGCGCCGAACGCCTGGGGGATCGGGTTGTAGAGAAAGCTGCCGTCGCCGACGACCAGCACCACCGGGCGCCCGGGCGCGCCCAGCTTCATGCCGAGCGCGAGCCCGAGCCCCTGGCCGAGGCCGCTCACCGTCAGCTTGTAGAGCGACTTCGCCCGGGTCAGCGGCAGATGGTGCCGCATGGTCAGGAAATGGGTGATGGTCTCGTCGACATAGACGGTGTCCGCCGGCATCGCCCGTTCGAGGGCGCGGCAGACCGAAAGCGTGTCGAGCGCGCCGCCGGCGGACGCTTCGCGCTCGGCCCGCAGCCCGGACATCAGCGCGGCGTGCCGGCCGGCCCATCTGTCCCGCCGCGCCCGCCTGACCGCTTCCGCCGGCCCTCGTTCTCGCAACCGCGCGGCGAGCGCCGCGAGGGTCGCGGCGATATCCCCCTCCAGATAGGCGTCCGCGTGCATCACCTGGTAGACCAGCCATTCCTTGTGCGGGTGGTCGCCGATGGAGACGATGCGGGCGCCGGTCGGCCGGTCGGTCGGCGGGTACCAGGGCGTCCGGGCGCCCACCAGGAGCACCAGGTCGGCGTCCTCCAGATGGCCGTAGGTCTCCACCCCCTGCCACAGATCGTGGTCGGTCGGGAAGTTGCCGTAAAACGCCGTGCGGCCGCCGATCACCGGGATCGCGCCGGCCTCGGCGAACGCGACCAGCGCCTCGAAGCCGCCGGGCTCGCGGCCGGAAAACTCGGTGACGATGACCGGGTTCCTCGCCGCCGCGATCTCTTCGACGAGGCCGTCCAGCTCGGCCGCCACCGGCAGGGTGGTGGAGGCCGGCGGCACGCTTCGGAGATCGTCCTCCGGGCTCCAACCCTCCAGCATGTATTCGAGCGGCACGTCGAGGAACACCGGCCCGCGCGGGGCGCGCTGCGCCATCTCGCCGGCGCGCACCAAGCTGCGGTAGAGGGTGGGCGCGCTCGGCACCAGCCCCGACCACTTGACCGACGGCGCGATCAGCCTGTCGATCCCGCCCGGGCTCACCCCGCCATACCACTGCGCCTCCATCCTGAGGCCGGGGTCGGCGCCGAGCGTGACCGATTCGCCGGCGAGCACCAGCATCGGGATCTCCGACTGCAAGGCGGCGTTGATCGCCATCATCGCCTGCATCGGACCCACGCCGGCATGCAGCAGCACCGCCTGGGGCAGGCCGGTCATGAAGGTGTAGCCGGTGGCGATGTTGACCGCGAGGGTCTCGTGCCAGATCTGCATGTAGCCGGGGCCGGGGAGGTTTTCGACGCGCTGGCGGGTGAGCGCCTCCCAGACCGGCGACCACTCCGAGCCCGGGGCCATGATGACATGCTCGATGCCGAGATTGCGGATCGCCTCGACCACCGCCTCGCCGCCATCCGGGCTGTTCCGCATCGCCCGTCCCGCGGCATCCGTTGGTTCGCTCACGGCGGTCTCCCGATCCGGTTCCGAATGCGCTTACTCTAGCCCAATACCCGCTCATCTCGCCGCCCGTCATGGCCGCCCCGGCGCCTGCCCCCTGTCGTCATGCCCGGAACAAGCCCGCTGCTGTCCGGTTTAGCCTTCGCCTCGGGCTCCGCCCCGATGGACGAGACCGTCGCCGCTCTCCCTTTTGTCACCCCGGACTGTGATCCGGGGCGTAGCCGTGCGTAGCACGGCGCCCCCACAACGTCATTTCGACGGACCCCGGACTTGATCCGGGGCGTAGCCGTGCGTCAGCACGGCGTAGTGGAGAAACCTCGTCCCCATGGGGCTGGGAGGTTTCTCCACTGCGCGCCTCCGGCGCTCCGGTCGAAATGACGATGGAGGAAGTGGCAGGGAGGTTTCTCCACTTCGCGCTACGCGCTCCGGTCGAAATGACGATGGGGGGTGCCGCGCCTGCGCACGGCTCCGCCCCGATGATCGATCCGCTGGAGGCAGTCGCCAATCTCGTCAGCCCGGTCGCCATGTGGGTGCTGCTCGCGCGCGAGACCCCTACGCGGTCTATCGCCGGCTGAGGGACAGGGACCCGGTCCACCGCACGCGGCTGGTCGATGCCTGGGTCCTGACCCGGTACGAGGACGCGGATTCCATGCTGCGGGACCGCGAACGCTTCGGCGCCGAGGACCGCCGCTTCCACGATGCCGGGCCGACCACCATGCTGGACATCGATCCGCCGGACCGCGCGCGGTGTCGAGAGCCTGTGGATCGAGGTCGAGCAGGCGCGGCACCCCGCCGGAGCACGCCGTCGCCTTCCGCGCGACATAGCGGTTCCAGGGCGCATCGAAGCAGAGGCGCCCCCCACAACGTCATTTCGACGGACCCCGGACTTGTTCCGGGGACACAACAAATCGCATTTGTGTCGGTTCCAGTGCCTGCCCAAGGTAACTACTGTCATCTCCTGTCGGGCGTCGAAGCCTCTGACAGGGCATCCTGAATTCAATAAGCCGGGGCCGTTTGGCGTCGCTCGGCCCTGATTGTCAGCGACAAATCATGGTGATGGCGTCGTTTGACATCCGGCGTCCCACGACCCGGCCTTATCGATTGCCTCTCGGACCGGGAGGGTTGGACCGACATGGCGGCCGGACACCGTCGACGGGCAGCCGACGGCCTCCCATGTTGCATGCCGTCGGCGACCATCCTGGCGCAGTCGTCGGCCAGCACTTCGAGCGCCGATCCTGTCGGGACCAGTCGCAGTCCGCCTGAAACGGCTGCCTCGTAGTCGATCCGGTCGCCCTCGGCGTCCTTCTCCGGAAAGAATATCGCCTTGTGACGCGTGACCGACAACGCGACGGCGCGGCCGGCCAGTGCGCGGTCCGCCACGCCGGCGTCATCCAGTCTGTTGTTCGGTTTGGCCGTTTGATCCCTTTGAACAGAAGCAAATCATCACAGTGCCGCGCCGATCGCCATCCAATCTGCGGGCCTGACAACAATCGCTAGTCAAGCGGCCGCTTCCACGGCGATCACCAGGCGCATTCTCGACCTGCCCCGGTCAGAATTGTCGCGGCTGCCCGGCGGCGCATTCGCAGAGTATTCGCTGGAGTGTTTCCCCCCCTCCGCAGGCCGACATAGCCCTAAGGCGGTTATTTCCCTTCCTGCCAGTCCTGCCTCGACGCGGTCATCAACGAGGCCCAGTCGTCGGGCGGATGTCCCCGCGCGAGCATCCTGGCGAAGACCGTGAACGGATCGTTTCTGCTCCCCGAGGAGCGTAGCGTGGATTGGTCATTGACCCACGCGTAGACGATCACCTTCGCCCTGGCATCGTACCGGAAGAACAATCGGAACCGTCTGCCGATCCTGGCGCGCCGCCAATGGCGGTAGCGCGGGCCGAGCGTGCTGCCCTGGCGGTACTCGTCCCGGGATGGATCCTGCGGGATGACCTCCAGCATCAACCGGCTCAGCGCGTGGAACAGCTTGACGTTCGCATTGGACGCGAACTCCGCCGGATCGCTTCGTTGCGCGCGCTGGACCGCGTGGTGGAGCCTGCGCAGCTGCTCAATGAGGCAATCATGGAACAGCAGTGTCCATCCGTGGCGCTGCATCAGAGGTCGACGTCGCCGTCGATGTCCTCGTCCGGTCCCGCTTCACACTCGGCATGTACGAGCATGTCCCGTGCCAGATCGTCCGGGATCGCCCGGACATGCCGCCCGGCCCGGATATCGCCGGCGAGCAGGTCGAGAAACGCAGCGATGGCCGGATCTTCATGCTCGGTGTCGGCGCGGCTGACGACGATCTGTCCGTCCTCGTGGAGTTCGAATGCCACCTTGGCGCCGACATCGACCCCGAGCGCCTGACGGATTGACCTGGGCAGGGTGATCTGGCCCTTCGCGGTCATCGTGGCGACTTCGTGGATGATCGACATGACCGGCGCTCCTCCTGTGTTGTGCATGACGGTAAGGAATATTCCTTACCTGGTCAAGGCGATGCGGAGGTTGTGTCGATAACACAGGGTACCCGTGGTTTGTCGACGCGCTCGGCGACGGAGCGGCGACGCGACTCTCTGCGGTGGAACGGGTGCGCGCCTGGATGGTTGACGCCGCAACCCCTTCCGAGCGCGCGGTGATCGCAAGGATGCTCAAGGACGCCGGCAGCACGACATTCATCCATGGCGCGAGCACGTTCGTGCAGGACGACAGGCCGCAGGGAAAGACCTCCCCCCGGCGTCAGAGGCAGACCGGGCTGCCGGCAGGTCGATCTCGAGCGCTTCGCTGACCGACATGCTGCATGTGCAGCCCGCATACGTCCTGTTCGGCCCCTGTTTGGTGGGCGGCATCACAACAACAGCGCGCATGACTACACCTCCGGCATGCCAACCGGAACACAGGCGAACGGGGACAAGGATGGCAGGCGAGAGCGTGCCCCGATCCGGCGGATGGGCCGGCAACCCTTCTGCACCAACGCCTTGCACCCGGTCCAGCCCAACTTGACCGGACAGCAGTGGAACAGGTCCGCCCATGACGGGAGGCTGAGTCCCCCGCGCCACAAGACGCGTCGACGCGACGGGGACGATCCATCCGCTCCGAATCCGCGGGATGCCACGGCATCGCTCCACGGACGAGGCACAGGCCACGGATCAGACATGGATCATTCATTTTATATCATGCCAACTTCGCTATATCATTCCCGATCACTTGCGAGCGCCAGGGTGCCGCCGCGCGACGCTGGCCGGTCCGGCAACGGAAATGGGAGAAAGTTCATGCGTTCGAACACATGCATCGCGGCTTCGGCCGCCGTTCTCGGCTTGTTGTTCCTGTCGGCGTGCGGCGGTGGCGGCTCCACTAATACCCGTACAGTCGGCTCCCAGCAGCCACCGCTCAATGTCAACTCCATGCTCTTCAGCGACATGATCTTCAGCGGCCAGGGTTTTGCCGGGGAGCGGGTGACAGGTCTCTCCTGCACTCCCGATGTCTCGCGATGTCAAGGAACCTTCAGGGGTGAGCCATTCGCGTTCGGCGACGACGACGACACCGACGACGACACCGACGACGACACCGACGACGAGGTGACTGCATTCACCAGCTTGGGAACGTGGAACCACATGCGGGCGGCCGCCTTCCGTCCCTCCAGCGAGGGCTTCCAGGGACGCTTTGCATTCGTCGCGGGCGTGACCCATCCCAACAGCCTCCTGTCCGGTTCGGCCACCTGGAATGGCGAGATGGTGGCTCTGGATGCGAACAACCGCCTGGTTCGTGGCGATGCTTCTCTCACCATCGAGGACTTCAACAACCCCTCCGTCGATGTCCGGCTGGCGCCCGACGCACGCCCCGTGATGATGTGGGCGAATTTACCGGTGCGCAGCGGAGGGTTTTCGCAGCGGACTTCGTCAACGCATTACATCGAGGGAGAATTCTACGGTCCGCGCGCCGAGGAAGCGGGCGGCGTGTTCGAGCGCAATCAGCTGATCGGTGCCTTTGGAGCCAGGCGCTAGTCACCTGAATATAAGTTCGCTACATGAGTTCCGGTCGACGCAGAGGCAGAAGCGCTTGACGGCGGCAAGGATGTCGGTTTCGAGTTGGCGGGTCTTCCATCGCCACGCCCGCCTGGTCGGGCATGGCGCTCGCCGACGGCGGTTACGCATCGGGAACCGCCGGCACCGACCGTATCCAGGGAGACTTCTACGGTCCGGACCACGGCGAAACCTACGGCATCTTCGACACCAGCGCCTATGTCGGCGCGTTTGGCGCCAGGCGGGATCCCTAGAGCGAGTCCGGTCCGGGTGGGAAGGGCTCACGCCGCCGTCGGAGGTCCGGCCTCGGCCGGCGCGGTGTCTTCCCCTCGCGATGTCGGCCGGAACCGGCCCGAAGGGACGGCGATCCCTTCGCCGCTTTCGAATTTAAGAAAACAGCTTCGGTAAGCTATGTAAGAAGTTATAATATATAGATATTGTTGGTTTCATGAGGCCGCGAATTCGCGCACCAGGTCGAGCGCCAGGGCCTTGTTCTCCTGCGTGCCGCTGATCTGCAGGATGGGCTCCTCGATCCCCGCTTCGAGATAGCCGGCGAGCAGCCTGCGGCAGTCGGAAGGGGTGCCGCCGACGCAGAACGCCTCGATCGCCTCGTCGGGGATCAGCGCCGCCGCGCCGGCGAGGTCGCGGCGCCCGACCGCGTCCATGATCGCGGCGTGGTCGATGGCGAGCCCCGCGGTGGCGATGTTGTCGGCGTGGCGCGGGCTGCGGAACAGGAAGGCGAGCTTGGTCTTCAGGTCGTCCACCGCCGCCGCGCCGTCGGGCGAGACCGAGAAGTAGATCAGGCTCGCCCGGCGGAACGATTTCGGGTCGCGCCCCGCCGCCGCCGCGCCCTCCTCGGCGAAGGCGAGGCAGCGCCGGGTCGATTCGAGGGTGAGCCCGCCCGACAGCAGCACCCCGTCGGCGATCCGGCCCGAGAGGCGGAGCACCTGCGGGCCGGTCGAGGCGACGTAGATCGGCAGCGGCGCCGGCGGGGCGAAGTTCATGTAGGCGCCGTCGAGGCGGTAGCTGGGGGCGTCGCTGGTGACCGCATCCCCGGTCCACAGCGCGCGGAGATCCGCCACCATGCCGCCGATCGCGGCCACCGGGCGCAGCGGCTCGTGGCCCGATTCCCTGAGATTGAGCAAATTGCCGACCGACACCGCCGCGGCGACGCGCCCGGGCGCCAGCTCGGCGAGGGTGGCCAGCGCCATCGCCGTCGGGGTGGGGTGCCAGAGATAGGGGCTGATCGCGGTCGGCACCAGCCGCACTGTCTCGGTCGCCCCGGCGATCGCCGCGCAGGCGGTGACCGCCTCGCGATAGCCCATATGCTCGGCGACCCAGACGCTCGCGGCCCCCGCCGCCTCCGCGCCCCGGGCGAGGCGCAGCATCTCGCGCGCGTCGTCGAACCCGTCGAAAACGACACCGATCCCGACCGTCATTGCTGTCCTCCGGCGTTCGACGCTTGATGGCGGCCGCCCCGCCTGTGATCCTGCCACCGGCGCAACGGAAGGGCGGGGCCATGCTCTACATCATCTACCAGATCGACAAGCCCGGTGCGGAAGAGATCCGCGCGCGCGCCCGGGAGGACCACTTCGCCTATCTCGACGCGCATGAGGACATCCTGGTGCTCGGCGGCGCGCTGCTCGGCGAGGACGGCGGGACCCGCACCGGGAGCGTGCTGATCGTCAACGTCCCCTCGCGGGAGGAGGCCGAGGCGTTCTCGCGCGACGAGCCCTTCCGCAAGGCGGGGCTGTTCGAGCGGGTCGAGATCAACCGCATGCGCCGGGGGCAGTGGAACCCCGGCGCCGCGCCGAAGACGGCCGAGGGCAGCTGAGGCGGGCGGCCGCGATATGGGCGACCGGCGCGCATCGACAGCGAGGGAGGCGGACAGGCGATGAGCTATGACGGGCTCAGGCCCTATCTCCAGGTCCTGGAGCAGCGCGGCATGATGCGCTGGGTCGACAAGGAGGTCGACAAGGACTGGGAGATCTCGGCGGTGCTCAGGATGATCTTCCGCGCGATGTCGGAGGGCAACCGCTACGGCATCGGCTTCCGCAACATCAAGGGCTATCCCGGCGGGCGCGTCGTCGCCGGGGTGGTGGCGGCCTCGCGCGAGATGATCGCCACCGCGATCGGCTGCGAGCCCGACTTCGCCGCCATCCACCGCAAGGTGATCGACGGCATCGCCAACCCCATCGACCCGGTGATCGTCGACGACGGGCCGTGCAAGGAAGTCATCGTTTCCGGCGAGGACGTGGACCTCAACGCGTTCCCGATCCCGGTATGGACGCCGGAGAAGGACGCCGGGCCGTATCTCACGCCGCTCTGGGTGACCAAGGACCCCGATGACGGGCGGCGCAATATCGGCATCCGCCGCTGCCAGATAAAGGGCAGGGACAAGACCGGCATATTGTTCGGCGCGCCCGACCGCGGCGGCGCCATCCACTGGGAGAAGTGGAAGGCGCGCGGCAGGAACATGCCGGCGGCGATCTTCATCGGCGGCGACCCGGTGCAGTACGTCACGGCGCCGGCGCGCTACGGCGCCGACGAGCTCGCGGTTGCCGGCGGCATCCGCGGCGAGGCGATCCCGCTGGTGCGCTGCGAGACCGTCGACCTCGAAGTGCCGGCGCATGCCGAGATCGTCATCGAGGGCGAGGTGCTGACCGATTCGCTCGAACCCGAGGGCCCGTTCGGCGAGTTCACCGGCTACATGGCGGGCGGGCGCCACGCGCCGGTGTTCAAGGTCAACTGCATCACCCACCGCAGGGACCCGATCCTGCTCGGCATCATCAGCCAGCTGCCGCCCTCGGAGAGCAGCATGATCAAGCGCTCGCTGCTGGAGGCCGGGCTGAAGAAGCATCTGAGCGAGGATCTGCGCATCCCGGGCATCGCCGACGTGCACGCGCTGGAAGCCGGCGGCTGCACGGCGACGCTGTGGATCTCGCTCAGGAAGATGTATGCCGGCCATGTCGACCAGGCGGTGTTCGGCAGCTTCGGCCATATGGGGATGAGCTATTTCAAGTGGATCGTGGTCACCGACGACGACATCGACATCGAGGACCCGTTCATGCGCGACTGGATCCTCGCCTGGCGGGTCCGCCCGGAGCGCGACGTGCGGGTCATCGAGACCCCGGCGGCGGTCGAGCTCGACCCGTCCTCCTTCGGCCCCGACGCGCCCGAGGGCGGGCAGGCGCCGGCCGCCAAGGTGGTCATCGACGCCACCCGCAAATGGGACTATCCGGGGATCTCGCTGCCGCCGCTGGAGAAGCTGCGCGAGGTCGCGGCGGACTGGGAGAGCTACGGCCTGCCGCCGCTCGAGGACCTCAAGCTGCCGCGCGGCGAGTAGGGCCTGATGTTTCACGTGAAGAAATTGCCGGAAGCCTTACGAAACGCGCGAATAACGGCAGCCCGGCCCGAATACGCCTTCGCGTCCCCCGGGGGACCGCGCCGGTCGTCCCTGCCATGCAACCGGTGAGCGCATTGCAATGGGCTTCCCGATCGGCACACTGGACCCGCCGCCGACGACTGGCCAGGGGAGGAAATTTGTGGCAGCGACAGGATACGAGAGCCGGCAAGACCTCGAGATGCACCATTGGCCCGAGCTGCGGGAGAAGGTGAACGATCTCCTGAAACTGGTCTTTCCGGGCCGCGGTATCGACGGGGATCTCAAGCAGCTGGTCTTCACGGCCGCGAGCCTGGCGAGCGGATGCCTGCATTGCCAGTCCCATGGCTCCTACCACCTCCACAAGCTCGGGGTCGCGGATGAGAGAATCCAGGCGCTCTGGAGCTACCGGACCTCTCCCGAATTCTCGGATGCCGAGCGGGCGGCCCTCGATCTGGCGTTCGCGGCGGGGGTCTCGCCGAACGTCGTCGAACCGGAGAACTACGTCGAACTGCGCAAGCACTATTCGAACGACCAGATCATCGAGATACTGGCGGTGATCGCTGTCGGCGGCTTCCTGAACCGCTGGAACGACACCATCGCAACGGTCACCGACCAGGAATCGATCGACTTCGCCGAGCGCGTGCTGCGCCCGGTCGGCTGGAGCTCCGGAAAGCACACCGGGGCGGCGGAAGAACAGCGCAAGGGGCACCCGATCACGCTCGGCTATATCGACCGGTAGCAACCGCCGCCGGCCTTGCGCTGGGGCCGGCTATCGCTCGTCGGGGTAGTGCCTGAGCGTGTTCACCGACGTCCCGAAGTCGTTCAACCCGAGCTCCGCCCGGATCTCCCGGGAATTCCGCAGCATCCTCAGCTCGGACGGAATGCCGCTGCCGTTGGCGATGCGATCGTTCTTGGTGAAGGTCGCGGCGATGGCCGCCGCCGCCGATACCGCCGCCGGCCCGAGCGCGTCGGCGAGAGCCCGCCGCGCCCGGTCGAGCGCGGCCCGGTCGGGCCCTATGACGGCATCGGCAAAGGCCAGGATCTCCCTGCCGCCGGGGACCCCGCTGTCCCGCGCCGGGTCGAGCAGCGCCGCCAGGTCGATGGTCAGGCCGGTCTCGCGTCCACTCTCACGGAGGAACCAGGCATGGCCCGCCGTTCAGTAGAAGCACTCGTTGAGGGCCGATACCCGGCCCGCGATCAGCTCGACCTGGGCGCGGGTGAAGCCCTCATGGTGCTGATAATCCTTGATCAGGATGCTCTTCATCGGCAGGTATTGAACTTCTTCCAGCTCGAGATGCCGCCGCATTTCATCCGGCACCAGGCTGAGCGAGCGGATGATGTAGGGCCGGTAGTCCTCGCCGTACATCTCGGCGGCCTCGTCGCCGCCCTCGGGGAGATTCGGAACCGTCGCCACCCAGGCCATTTCCTTCCTGGCGACCCGGGGGCGGACCCGGGACGGCCGGCCGTCGCGCGCGGCCGGCAGGGGGCGCAGGGGAACGCCGATGCCGCGGGCAAACACGTCCATGTCGGTCAGGCGCGACACGATGCCGAGAACCTCGACATATTCCTCGTCGCTCAGACCGCCCTTCCTGGCCTCTTCGTAGGAGTCCTCCAAAAAATCCTTGGGCGCGACGGCCAATTTGCGGATCGTCGCGCAGATCGCCTCCGGCAGTTCGACGGCGCTCAACGGGCCGGTGTCTTCCGGTTCTTCCTGCGTGCCCGCGTCATAACACGCCTGGCGAACTTCTCTGGCGATCGCCAGGCGTTGCGCGCCGGTGCCCCAGGTGCCGGGGTCGGCCAGCTGATCGAGCTGTCCGGCATGAACCGCGTCGAGATCTTCCCGTACCGGGTATTGCGAATCAGCGTAAAAGGTCATTTTCCTGGGTCTCCCGTGCGGCTGCCCGACAATCACGCGGTACCCGCCGCGCCCGCGATCGTTGGATCGGTCACCGCATAACGCGCCTGGTTGCGCCATTCGAAGACGGCCTTTTCGAATTGCGGCCGCCGCGATATGCGCGCGTACCATTCCTCGATGTTGGGGTATTTGCCGAAGTCGAATCCGCCGGCCAGCAGGGTGGTTACGGTCGGCGACCAGGAGATGTCGGCCAGGGTGTACGAGCCGCCGACCAGCCAGCCGCCGTCCGCGATCTCCTGCTCCTGTCTCGCGAAGTACTCGTCGAGCAGGGCGGCCGCCGCATCGGCGTCGGCGGCGGAAAAGCGCCTGCCCTCGCTGTGTTTACCGTGAAACGCCAGGAGGTCGGGGTCGGTCTGCAGCTTCCTGTAGAGCGCGAGCTCTTCGTCGGTCTTCTCCAGGAGCGCCGCGTTCAGCTTGTAGTATTGAAAGGTCTTGATGCCCGGTATGTGGAGGTCGCCCGACATCTTCAGCCAGTAGTCGATTTCGGATTGACAATCCGACGATACCGCTCGAAATCCCGGCTCCAGAAATGTCTCCTCAAGATAGAGCAGAATGTCGTTCGATTCGGTAATTACCGTGCCGTCATGCACCAGCGCGGGAACCACGCCTTTCGGATTGATCCCGAAATACGCTTCCGAGATATTTTCCTTCCTGCCGAGATCGATGTGATGGCTCGTCCAGTCGAGCTCCTTCTCTTCCAGCAGCAACCGGACACGCGCCGAACAGTTGGAGCGATTGGCGTGATAGAGGTGGATACCCGTCAATTCGAGAACCGAGGAGTCGGTTGGAACGACAACAACCATAATTCGCTATCCTCTTTCACGAGTCCGGACGAGCGCGGAATTCAGCCGATTTCTACGCATCTCATTAGGACGGAGCGGCGCGGCCTTGTCAAGGATGGCCCCGGCGGTAGAATGCCGGCGATGGCGTTGGCGGCGGCGGGAGGATATCGGGATGCTCGAACTCTACTACCTCAAGGAAGCGGACTCCGTATGCTCGAACCGGGCGGTTGTCACGCTCGCCGAGAAAGGGATCGAGGACTGGACACCGCGTTATATCCATCTGCTCGACGAAGACCACTTCGATGAAAGCTACCTTGCGATCAATCCCAAAGCCGTGGTGCCGACGCTGGTTCACGACGGCAACCCGATCCGCGAATCCTCGATCATCTGCGACTACATCGACGAGTTGAAGGCCGACCCGGCCCTCAAGCCGGCCGGCCTGCTCCAGCGGACCTATATGCGCGAGTGGATCAAGGATTCGGATGAAATCGGGTTTCCGGGGGTCGCCGCCCTGAATTTCGTCACGCGATTCCGCTCCGCGGTCGACACCGGGAAGCTGGAGAGCCGATGGAAGAAGCAACCCGATCTCGAGAAGACGCTGCGGCAACAATCGGTCATCAGGGACGGCATGGACTCGGAGTGGGTGTTGCGCGGACTCGTCGGGTGGGACCGGATATTCGCGAAAATGGAAGCGACCCTGTCCGACGGCCGACCCTGGATCATGGGCGAGGGGTTTACGCTCGTGGAATGTTGTTATGCGCCGCTGATCAAGGTGCTCGACATGATCAAGTGGCTGGATATCTGGTTCGAAGTCAGGCCGAACGTCGCTCGATGGTGGCAGGCGCTGGGGACTCGTCCGAGCGTTCTCGGGCTCGACGAATATGAGGGGCACACCGCCGACCGGAGCTCGGATCATGCGAGGGCCGGGCTGGCTCTGGTCGACGAGGCGAGGGATCGCCTGGCCGCCTACACCATGTCGCGCACCTAGCCCGGCGGGTCGATCTCGCACCAGACGGGGGTGTGGTCGGACGCCTTGGCCTTGCCGCGCGGGCCCCGGTCGATGCCCGACGCCGACAGCCGGTCGGCGGCCTGCGGCGACAGCAGCAAATGGTCGATCAGCAGGCCGAAATCCTTCTGCCAGACGCCGCCCTGGTAGTCCCAGAAGCTGTAGGCGTGCGGCGCGCGGTTGTAGGCGCGGTAGGCGTCGGTCAGGCCGAGATGGACCATCGCGCGGTAGCGCGCGCGCGATTCCGGCCGGCACAGCGCGTCGCCGGCCCAGCCCTCGGGGTCGTAGCAATCGCCGTCGGTCGGCACCACGTTGTAGTCGCCGCCCAGCACCAGCGCCTCCTCCTGGCGCAGCAGGTCGCGGACATGCGCGCTGAGCCGGTCCATCCAGCGCAGCTTGTAGTCGAATTTCTCGCCCGGCGCGGGGTTGCCGTTGGGCAGGTAGATCGAGGCCACCCTGAGGTCGCCCACGAAGGCCTCGATATAGCGCGCCTGGTCGTCTTGCGCGTCGCCCGGGAGGCCGGTCCGGACATCCTCGATCGGCTGTTTGGCGAAGATGCCGACGCCGTTGAAATTCTTCTGGCCGCAGATGGCGACGTTGTAGCCCGCGTCCTCGATCGCCTCGCGCGGGAAGGTCTCGTCGGTCGCCTTGAGCTCCTGGGCGAGCACGATGTCGGGCGAGAACGCGGCCAGCCATTCGAGCACGCGCGGCAGCCGGGCGCGGATCGAGTTGACGTTCCAGGTCGCGATCCGGGTCATCCGACCGTGAACGAGACCCCGCAGCCGCAGGTCGACGCCGCGTTCGGGTTGCGCACGGTGAAATAGGCGCCGACCAGCTCCTCGACATAGTCGATCTCGGAACCGGCGAGGAATTCGAGCGACATGTCGTCGATCACCACCCGCACGCCGTCGCGCGCGAACACGGTGTCGTCGCCGTTGCGGGAATCGTCGAAGTCGAAGCTGTACTGGAAGCCGGAGCAGCCGCCGCCGTCCACCGCGACCCGGAGCATCTGCCCGGCGGCGTCGCCTTCCGCTTCGAGCTCGCGGATCCGGCGCACCGCCGAATCGCTGATCGTGACCGCCGCCGCGACCGTTTCCACACCCTCCGACATGGCTGAGTATCTAGGCAGGGGGGCCGCGCCGGTCAAGCGGAGGCGGAGAACAAGCACTTGATATCGCGCCCTTCGTCGCGCAAACACGGCACCGCCCCCCTCGTCATTTCGACCGGAGCCCGGACTTGATCCGGGGCGTAGCCGCGCGGGGCGTGGCGGCCCCACCTCGTCATTTCGACCGGAGCCGTGCGTCAGCACGGCGAAGTGGAGAAACCTCGTCCCCATGGGCAGGGAGGTTTCTCCACTCCGCGCCTTGCGGCGCTCCGGTCGAAATGACGAGGGGGGAAGCGGCTGTGAGGTTTCTCCACTACGCGCCTTCGGCGCTCCGGTCGAAATGACGAGGGAGGAAGCGGCAGGGAGGTTTCTCCACTTCGCGCCTGCGGCGCTCCGGTCGAAATGACGAGGGAGGCGGGCCGTCCTTCTTTCGGCCGGAGCGCCCCAGGCACGGCGCCGCCCCCCTCGTCATTTCGACCGGAGCCGCGCGGAGCGTGGCGAAGTGGAGAAACCTCCCTGCCCATGGGGGCGAGATTTCCCTGCTCCGCCCCTGGCGGGGCTCCGGTCGAAATGACGAGGGGGGCGGCGGGGACGGGGTGCGAAATCGCGCGAAATCCTGTAACAGGACACCGGCTCCGGGGTGGACATGAACGTATACGGCGACATCAGGACGCTTTTCAGGGACGCCGTCGGGCACGTCGCCGGGGAGCGCGGCGTCTCCGCGCCCGACGCCGATTTCTCGGTCGAGCCGCCGCGGGATGCGCGCCACGGCGAGATATCGAGCAATGCCGCCCTGGTCTTCGCGGGCGCGTTCGGCATGAAGCCGCGCGATCTCGCCGACCGCCTGGTCGCGCGCCTCGAAGCCAGCGACGCGGTGGCGGAGATTTCGGTGGCGGGGCCGGGCTTCGTCAACCTGGTGCTCGAACCCGGCCGGTGGCGCGACCAGCTGCGCCACATCCTCGGGCAAGGCATCGGGTATGGCGATTCGCAGCTCGGCGCCGGGCAAAGGGTCAATGTCGAATACGTCTCGGTGAACCCGACCGGGCCGATGCATGTCGGCCACGGACGCGGCGCGGTGGTGGGCGACGCGCTGGCCGCGCTGCTGGCCAAGGCGGGCTACGCGGTGACCCGCGAGTACTACGTCAACGACGCCGGGGTGCAGGTCGACCTGCTCGCGCGGTCGCTCTACCACCGCTACCGCGAGGCCGCCGGCGAGGCGCCGGGCGACATGAGGGAGGATTTCTATCCCGGCGACTACCTCGCCGGGACGGCAAGCGCCCTGCTGGCGCGCGACGGAACGAAGTGGCTGGGCGCCGCGGAAGAGGTCTGGCTGGAGCCGGTCCGCGACTTCGCGATCGAGGCGATGATGGACCTCATCCGCGACGACCTCGCGGCGCTCGGCGTCGCGCACGACGTGTTCGCCTCCGAACGCGAGCTCGCTTCCTCCGGCGCGGTGGAACGCACGCTGTCCGAGCTGGAAGAGCGCGGGCTGCTGCATGTCGGCGTGCTCGATCCGCCCAAGGGCAAGGCGGACGAGGACTGGGAGCCCCGGCCGCAGACCCTGTTCCGCTCGACCGCGTTCGGCGACGACGCGGATCGGGCGATTCGCAAATCCGACGGCAGCTGGACTTATTTCGCTACCGACATGGCCTATCATCGGGACAAGTTCGAACGCGGCTTCCCGGTGCTGATCGACGTGTGGGGCGCCGACCACAAGGGATACGTCAAGCGCATGGAGGCGGCGGTCGAGGCGCTGAGCGCGGGCGGGGCCCGGTTCTCGGTGCTGGTCTGCAATTTGGTCAATTTGTCGGAGGCGGGCCGGCCGGTAAAGATGTCCAAGCGCGCGGGGACCTATGTGACGCTGCGCGAGGTGGTCGACCGCGTCGGCAAAGACGCGGTGCGCTTCATGATGCTGACCCGGGGCAACGAGGCGGCGCTCGATTTCGACCTCGCCCGGGCGGTCGAGCAATCGAGGGACAACCCGGTCTTCTATGTGCAATACGCCCACGCCCGGGCCTGTTCGGCGCTGAGGAACGCGGCCGATGCCTTCCCCGGCGAGGATTTTTCCGACGCCGCGCTCGGCCGGGCCGCGCTCGACCCGCTCGACGGGGAGGAGGAGCTCGCGCTGATCCGCCGGCTGGCGGGATGGCCGCGCACGGTCGAGGCCGCCGCCGAGGCCGCCGAGCCCCACCGCATCGCCTACGCGCTGTCGGAAATCGCGGCGGCGTTCCACGGGCTGTGGAATTTGGGCAATGTCGACGAGGCCCGCCGCTTCGTGGTCGCCGGCGATCCGGCGCTCAGCCGCGCGCGCCTCGCTTTGGTCCGCGCCACCGCGCTGGTCATCGCATCCGGCCTCGACATCATGGGGGTCGCGCCGGTCGAGGAGATGCGGTGATGGCGAAGAGCCCCGCCGCGCAGGGCCGCGAAAAACCGGACGGCGTGGGCAGGCGGCGGTGGCTCCGCGGGCTGCTCTCCGGCGCGGTCGGGATCGCGGCCCTCGCCGCCTCGGCCGGCTTGCTGCTGCACGCCTACAGCGAGGCGCGATCCTCGGCGGCCGCGAGGGCCGGCGCGATCATCAAGGCCGACCCCGGGCCGTACAAGGTCAAGCCCGAATCGCCCGGCGGGCGCACCATCCCCGACCGGGACAAGAAGATCTACGACCGCATCCAGGCGGCGCCCGCGGGCGAGCCCGTCGAACGCCTGCTGCCGGAACCCGAGGCGCCGCTGCCGCCGGAGAGGATCCTGGCGGCGACCCGGGATCCCCCTCCGCCGGTGGAGACGCCTTCCGCACCGGCGCCGGCCCCGCGGGCGGAGGCGAGCGCGACGCCGGTCAAGCCAAAGGCCGGCTCCGCCGAGCCGCCGCCCGGGCCGGCGGTCGAGCGCACGTACCGGCTCCAGCTCGCGGCGCTGCGCTCCCGGGAGGCGGCCAGCAAGGCGTGGAACCGGCTGCGCGGCCAGAACCGCAAGCTCCTCGGGAAGCACGAGCTGGAGATCGAACGGAAGGACCTCGGCCCACCCAAGGGCGTCTATTACAGGCTTCTCGTGGGACCGGCGACGGACCGTGAGACGGCGCGGCGGCTTTGCGCGGCCCTCGCCAAGCGCAAGGTCGGCTGCCTTGTCGTGCAGCGCTGAGCGGGCGCCCCCCGCGGCGATCGTGTTCGGCTGTGCCGGCGAGGCGCTGGGGCGCGACGAACGCGCCCTGTTCGCCGATGCGAATCCTCTGGGCTTCATCCTGTTCGCGCGCAATTGCCGCGAGCCGGGGCAGGTGCGCGACCTGGTCGCGGCGCTGCGCGACAGCGTGGGGCGGCAGGACGCGCCGGTCCTGATCGACCAGGAGGGCGGCAGGGTGCAGCGCCTCGCGCCCCCGCACTGGCGGCGCCGGCCGCCCTGGCGGAGCTTCGGCGACATGGCGGCGAAAGAGGGCCTCGACCGCGCGGTCGAGGCCGCCGGCGCCGCCGCGCGGGAGATCGCCGGCGAACTCGCCGAGCTCGGAATCGACGTCAACTGCCTGCCCTTGCTGGACGTGCCGGCGCCGGGCGGGCATGGGGTGATCGGCGACCGCGCGTTCTCCGACGACCCGGGGACGGTCGCCGCGCTCGGCCGCGCGGTCTGCGAGGGCCTGCTCGCGGGGGGCGTCGTCCCGGTGGTCAAGCACATACCGGGGCACGGGCGGGCGGCGGTCGACAGCCACCGCGCGCTTCCCGTGGTCGATGTGCCGGTGCACGCGCTGGCGGCCGACTTCGCCCCGTTCCGGGCGCTCCGCGACATGCCCTGGGCGATGACCGCCCATGTCGTCTACACCGCCTTCGACGCGACCGCGCCGGCGACCCTGTCGCGCGCCGCGGTGGCGCGGGCGATACGCGGCTTGATCGGCTTCGACGGCCTGCTGATCTCGGACGACCTCTGCATGGATGCCCTGTCGGGCGGCCCGGCTTCCCGGGCCCGGGCGGCGCTCGATGCGGGCTGCGACGCGGTGCTCCACTGCAACGGCGAGCTTGCCGGGATGCGCGCGGCGATCGAGGGGGTGGACGCGATGACCGGCCGCGCCATGGCGCGCTTTCGGCGCGGCCGCGCCATGGCCCGCGACAAAATGCCGCAGGCGGCGGCGGGCGCGGGCGCATGACGGAGCTTGTATACACCGCGTCGACCTGGATCCTTCCGGTGCTGATCGCGATCACCCTGCACGAGGCCGCGCACGGCTATGTCGCCTGGAAGCTCGGCGACGACACCGCGAAGCGGCTGGGGCGGGTGACCTTCAACCCGCTGCGCCATGTCGATCCCTGGGGCACGATCGTGGTGCCGGGGCTGCTGCTGTCGCTCAGCAATTTCGTCTTCGGCTGGGCGAAGCCGGTGCCGGTCGATTTCAGCCGGCTGGAGAGCCCGCGGCGGGACATGGTCTGGGTCGCCGCGGCCGGGCCGGCGGTCAACATCGCGCTGGCCACGGTTTCGGCCGCGCTGCTGCACATCGTCCCGCTGCTGCCCGATGCGGTTCAGCTCTGGGTGCTGGAGAATCTGCAGCACTCGATCCTGATCAACCTGGTGCTCGCGGTGTTCAACCTGCTGCCGCTGCCGCCGCTCGACGGCGGGCGCATCGCGGTCGGGCTGTTGCCGCTCGGGCTAGCCCGGCCGCTCGCGCGGATGGAGCGATTCGGGCTGTTCGTGATAATAGGCGTGCTGTTCATCCTGCCTTACGTGGGGCGGGAGATCGGGGTCGACCTCAACGTCTTCCCCTGGCTGGTCGGGACGCCGGTTCGGTTCCTGATGGACGTGATCGCGGGGTTCACGGGGCTCGCACCCTGACTGAGAACGACGGATATCGGGCGGAAGAGCGGTTCGAGCCGGTCGGGCGCGGCGAAACCCTGGTGCTCGATCTCGACGGGTATGAAGGGCCGATCGACGTGCTGCTGGCGCTGGCGCGCCAGCAGAAGGTGGACCTCGCCCGGATATCGATCCTCGATCTCGCCGAGCAGTATCTCGCCTTCATCGTCGCCGCGCGCCGGCTCGACCTGGAGATCGCCGCCGACTACCTGGTGATGGCGGCGTGGCTGGTCTATCTCAAGTCGCGGCTGCTGCTGCCCGAGGACGAGGACGACGAGGCGCCGAGCGGCCCGGAGCTCGCCGAGGCGCTCGCCTTCCAGCTCCGCCGTCTCGAGGCGATGCAGGAGCGCGGCCGGCAGATGATGGCCCGGCCGCTGCTCGGCCGCGACGTGTTCGCCCGCGGCGACCCGCAGGAAACCGAGGTGGTTCGCCGCCCGGTATACGAGGTCTCGCTGTTCCACCTCCTGTCCGCCTATGGCGAGAGCCGCAGGCGGAGCGTGGACGCGGTGCTGGAGATCGAGCCGAGCGCGCTCTACTCGGTCGCCGACGCGATCGAGCGGCTGAGCGGGCTCGGGATCGGCACCGTCGACTGGCAGACGCTGTTCGAATTCCTGCCGCCGGAGGCCGGGGGCGGGATCCGGCTGCGCTCGGCCGTCGCCGCCACCTTCGTGGCCGGGCTGGAGCTTGCACGCATGGGTCGAATCGAGTTCCGGCAATTGAACCCGTTCGGCCCTATATACATACGTGGACGGAACCGCACCGCAGACCTCCGGGAGGCCGGAAATGAAGCATGATCTGCGCCTGATGGAAGCGATCCTGTTCGCCGCATCCGAACCGGTGGACGAGGCCGCGCTCGCCGAGCGCTTCGCCGAGGGGACCGATGTCGCGGCCCTGATCGACGCGGTCGCGGCCGATTATGCGCCGCGCGGCGTCAACCTGGTGCGCGTCGGCGGCGGCTGGTGCTTCCGCACCGCCGAGGATCTCGCCGGGCACATGCGGGTGGAGCGCAAGGTGACCCGCAAGCCCTCGCGCGCGGCGGTGGAGACGCTCGCCGTCATCGCCTACCACCAGCCGGTGACCCGCAGCGAGGTCGAGCACATCCGCGGCGTCGCGGCGAGCCGCGGCACCTTCGACTTCCTGCTCGAGGCCGGCTGGATCCGCCCCGTCGGCAAGCGCCGTACCCCGGGCCGCCCGATGACCTGGGGAACGACGGACGGTTTCCTGGTCCATTTCGGGCTGTCGAGCCTCGACGACCTGCCCGGCACCGACGAGCTCAAGGCGACCGGGCTGCTCGATGTCCGCCCGGCGAGCACCGTCATCGGCGCCGGGCTGGCGCCCGACGACGGGGAGGCGGAAGACCGGCCCGACGAGGGCGTCGTGACCCTTGCCTTCGATGCGGCGGACGAGCCCGGCGACATGCCGGAATTCGCCCCCGCCGCCGCCGCCGAGTAGGGCAGGGCGCCCGGCAGGCCGCGAAGGCGAGTGCACGACCTCGCGGTTTCTTGTATATACGCGGTCTGCCATCGCCGTCGGCGACGGAAATGGCGGAACGGAAGGCAGGAGCACCCGCGATGGGATCGTTTAGCATCTGGCACTGGCTCGTCGTCCTGGTAGTGGTTCTGGTCCTGTTCGGAGGCGGCGGGAAGCTGTCGCGTCTCATGGGCGACGCGGCGCGCGGCATCAACGCCTTCAAGAAGGGCCTGAAGGACTCCGATCCGGCGGGCACGGTGTCGGCGGAGGCGCAGGACCCGGCCAAGGAAATCCCGGCGGAAGCCCGGGAACGGGACGAGACCGCCAAGAGCTGAGAGCCAGGACCGAGAGTGCGCCGGCGCGCGCGAGCGCAGGCCGGACGCCCCGCTTGAGCGGCAACCCCATGATGGATCGGCCCGCCGATGCTTGACATCGGCAGTTGGGAATTCCTGATCGTTATCGTGATCGCGTTGATCGTGATCGGTCCCAAGGACCTGCCCGCGCTGGTCCGCACGGTGAGCTACTGGGTGCGCCGCGCGCGCGAGCTGGCGCGCGAGTTCCAGGGCGGGCTCGAGGACATGGCGCGCGAGGTCGAGCTCGACAAGGTCAAGGACTCGCTGACCGCCGAGATCGACCCCGACGGCATGGTCAACACGATCAAGCGCGAAATCGAGGACGAGATCGAGACCGAGATCGAGGACGAGTGGCCCGAAGAGGCGACGGCGCTCGACTACCTCGACGAGGAACCGGCCAGGGCCGAGGCGTCCGACGGCGGGGCCGCACCGGAAACCGCGCCAGCCGTCGAGGCCGCGGAGCCCGTCGAGGCCGAGGAATCCGTCGAGGCCGAGGAACCCGTCGAGGCCGCGGAACCCGTCGAGGCCGCGGAAGACGGCGACGCCCCGCCCGAAGCGGGCGATGAGGAAGAGGCGGTCGCCGCCAGGGCGGGGTCGGGCACGTGAACGAAGCGGTCGACGAGACCCCGCCCGACAAGGCGATGCCGCTGCTCGATCACCTGATCGAACTGCGCACCCGGCTGATCTACTGCGCCATCGGCTTCCTCGTGACCTTCTTCGCCTGTTTCTTCGTGGCCGAGGAGATTTTCGGCTTCCTGGTCCGGCCGCTGGCCGCCGCGCTCGACGAGCGCGAGGGCAGCCGGATGATCTTCACCGCCCTGCACGAGGCGTTCTTCACCTATGTCAAGGTGGCGTTCTGGACCGCCGCGCTGATCGCCTTCCCGCTGATCTCGATGCAGGTCTGGCTGTTCGTCGCCCCCGGCCTCTACAGGAACGAGCGCCGGGCGTTCCTGCCCTTCCTGATGGCCACCCCCGTCCTGTTCTGCATGGGCGCTTCGCTGGTCTATTACGGCGTGATGCCGGTGGCGTGGGAGTTCTTCCTCGACTTCCAGAAACCCGCCGACCCCGGCGATCTGGCGATCGAGGTCGAGCCCAAGGTCGACCAGTATCTGTCGCTGGTGATGCGGCTGATCTTCGCCTTCGGCATCGGCTTCGAGTTGCCGGTCTTCCTGATGCTGCTGGCGCGCGTCGGGATCGTCACCGCCGACGGGCTCGCCGCCAAGCGGCGCTACGCCATCGTCGCGGTGTTCGTCGCCGCGGCGATCCTGACCCCGCCGGACGTGTTCAGCCAGATCGGGCTCGCATTGCCGATCATCCTGCTGTACGAAGCCTCGATCATCGGGGCCCGCATCATGGAGCGCAAGCGCGCCGAGCGCGAAGCCGCCGAGGATGCGTCCGCATAGCCGGGCCTGCCGCGACGGCGGAGTAGACGATGCTCGATCTGCGCTGGATCAGGGACAACCCTGAAGACCTCGACCGCGGGCTGCGGCGCCGCGGGCTCGAGCCGGTGAGCGCGGGCATCCTCGCGCTCGACTCCCGCCGCCGCGCGCGCCAGACCGAGCTCCAGACCCACCGGACCCGGCGCAACGAGGCATCGCGCGAGATCGGCGCGGCGAAGAAGGAGGGCGGGGACGCCGCCGCCCTGATCCACGAGGTCGCCCGGATCAAGACCCGCATGCAGGCGCTGGAGGACGAGTGCGCCGGAATCGACGCCGAGATCGACGCCCTGCTGGCGGACCTCCCCAACCTGCCGGCCGGGGACGTTCCCGACGGTCCCGACGAGAACGCCAATGTCGAGCTGCGCCGCGTCGGCGCGCCGCCCGAATTCGCCTTCGAGGCGCGCGACCACGTCGCCATCGGCGAAGCGCTGGGCATGATGGATTTCGCCGCCGCCTCGAAGCTCTCCGGCGCGCGCTTCGTGGTGCTCAACGACGCGCTCGCCCGGCTCGAGCGCGCGCTGGCCGCCTTCATGCTCGACCTGCACACCGCCGGGTTCGGCTACACCGAGACCAGCACCCCCTTGCTGGTGCGCGATGCGGCGCTCTTCGGCACCGGGCAGCTTCCCAAGTTCGCCGAGGATCTGTTCAGGACCGACACCGGCCACTGGCTGATCCCGACCGCCGAGGTGCCGCTGACCAATCTGGTGGCGGAGGAGATTCTCGACCCCGCCGAGCTCCCGCTCCGCTTCGTCGCCCTCACCCCCTGCTTCCGCTCGGAGGCGGGCGCCGCCGGGCGCGACACCCGCGGCATGCTGCGCCAGCACCAGTTCCACAAGGTCGAGCTGGTCAGCGTGACGATGCCGGAGGACTCGCCCGGCGAGCACGAGCGCATGACCGGCGCGGCCGAGGAGGTGCTCAAGCGCCTCGACCTGGCCTACCGGGTGGTCGTGCTGTCGACCGGCGACATGGGGTTCGCGGCCGAGAAGACCTACGACATCGAGGTCTGGCTGCCCGGCCAGGACGCCTATCGCGAGATTTCCAGCTGTTCCAATTGCGGCGCCTTCCAGGCGCGGCGGATGCGCGCGCGCTACCGCCCGGAAGACCGCAGGGGGACCGCCTTCGTGCACACCCTCAACGGGTCGGGCGTCGCGGTCGGCCGGCTGCTGATCGCGGTGCTGGAGAACGGCCAGCGGGAAGACGGGTCGGTCGCCCTGCCGGCGGCGCTGCGCCCCTATATGGGCGGTCTCGACGCGATCCGCCCGGCGCGCCGGGGGTAGACGCCGCGCCCATGCCGAATTGCGCCGGAGGTGTTCCGTGATCGAGTACGAGTCGAGGATCCGGCTGATCACGGAGCTCCGCGACCACGGCATCACCGATCGCGACGTGCTGTCGGCGATCGAGCGGGTGCCGCGCGAGATGTTCGTGCCGCCGGCCTTCCGCGCCCGGGCGCACGACAACGCGGCGCTGCCGATCGGCCACGGCCAGACCATCTCCCAGCCCGCGGTGGTCGGCTACATGACGCGCGAGCTCGAGCTGGACAAGCGCCTGAAGGTGCTGGAGATCGGCACCGGATCGGGCTACCAGACGGCGGTGCTGTCCGGGCTGTGCCGCCGGGTCTACACCGTCGAGCGCCTGCGCCCCCTGCTGCGCGAGGCCGAGGGGCGCTTCGAGCGGCTCCGCCTCGCCAACATCACCACCAGGTGGGACGACGGCTCGCGGGGCTGGCCCGAGGTGGCGCCGTTCGAGCGGATCATCGTGACCGCCGCGGCGGTCGACGTCCCGCCGGTGCTGCTCGACCAGCTGGCGCCGGACGGAATCATGATCCTGCCGGTGGGCGGCGAGGAGGAGGATCAGCAGCTCCTGAAGTGCCGCCGGCGCGGCGATTCGGTGGATTACGAGACCCTGTGGCCGGTGCGTTTCGTCCCGCTGCTGCCCGACGCGGTGGACGGGTCCCCGCCCTGACCCCCGATTCGCTTGCCCGCATTGCGTTCCGAATCGGGTGAGGTTAGGCTGGGAAAGAGTTGATTTAACGGACTCTTTCCAACGTGCTCAGAACCGTCGTCCTGATGGTGGCGTTGCTTGCCGTCTCCGCCTGCGGCGGCGGCCGCGACTACTACAGCGCCGGCCCGGCGCGGAGCCCCGCCCCGGCGGCGGGCGCGGCCGGCCCCGAGGCGGGCGTCGCGGTGGTCCGGCGCGGCGATACGCTCTACCGCATCGCCCGCCGCCACGGGGTGCCGCTGCGCGGGCTCATCACCCTCAACCGGCTCGGCCCGCCCTACCGCATCCATCCCGGCCAGAAGCTGCTCCTGCCCGGCGAGAGGCAGCACGTGGTGCGGCGCGGCGACACCGTGCAGCGCATCGCCCGGCGCCACGGCGTGTCCGCCGGGCGCCTGGCCGCGATCAACCGCATCGAGCCGCCCTACCGGATCTATCCGGGCCAGGCGCTGCGCCTGCCCGGGGCCGGGCGGGCGGCGGAGCCCCGGGTCGCGAAGCGCCCCGCGCCGGCGCCCCGGCGGGCCCAGGCCAGACCGCCGCGCAGGGTCGCGCTCGCCCGGCCGCCGCCGCGCGCCGGCAAGCGCTTCCTGTGGCCGGTCCAGGGGCCGGTCGCGGTCGGCTTCGGCAACCGCGGCAAGGGGGTGCGCAATGACGGGATCAACATCCTGGCGCGGCGCGGCGCCGGGGTGCGGGCGGCCGAGAACGGGGTGGTCGCCTATTCCGGCAACGCGGTGCGCGGCTTCGGCAATCTGGTGCTGATCAAGCACGCCGGCGGCTGGATGAGCGCCTATGCCCATAACTACGTGCTGCTGGTCCGCACCGGGCAGAAGGTGCGCCGCGGCGAGACCATCTCGCGGGTCGGCTCGACCGGCAGCGTGGGCCGGCCGCAGCTCCATTTCGAGCTCAGGCGGGGGCGCCGCGCGGTCGACCCGCTGCGCTATCTGGGGCCGCCCAGCCGGTCGATCAGCGCCCTTCCGCCCGGTCCAGCGTCACCCCGGCCCGCCCGGCCAGGTCCTGGATGAACTGCCAGGCGACCCGGCCCGACCGGGCGCCCCGGGTGACCGACCATTCCTTCGCCTCGGCGCGCAGTTTCTCGCGCGGCAGCCGCAGGCCGTAGCGCTCCGCATAGCCCTCGACGATGCGGAAATAGGTCTCCTGGTCGCAGTTGTGGAAGCCCAGCCAGAGGCCGAACCGGTCCGACAGCGAGACCTTCTCGTCCACCGCCTCGGCCGGGACGATGGCGGTGGATTGCTCGTTCTCGATCATCTCGCGCGGCATCAGGTGGCGCCGGTTCGAGGTCGCATAGAAGATCACGTTGGCGGGCCTGCCCTCGATGCCGCCTTCGAGCAGCGCCTTGAGCGACTTGAAGGTGGTGTCCTCGGCCTCGAAGGAGAGGTCGTCGCAGAACAGGATGAAGCGGCGCGCGACCCGGCGCAGCGTCGCCAGCAGCACCGGCAGGCTGCCGAGATCCTCGCGATGCACCTCGACCAGCCCGAGCCCGCCGCCGGTCTCGGCGCTGACCGCCCCGTGCACCGCCTTGACCAGCGAGCTCTTGCCCATGCCCCTCGCGCCCCACAGCAGGGCGTTGTTGGCCGGCAGGCCCCGCGCGAAGCGCCGCGTGTTCTCGATCAGCGTCGCCGCCGGGCGGTCGATTCCGACCAGCAGCTCGAGATCGAGCCGGTTGACGTCCTCGACCGCGACCAGGCGGCTCTCCTCGGGGTGCCAGACGAAGGCCTCGTTCGCGTGCAGATCGGCCGGCTCCGCGCCCGCCGGCGCGGCGCGCTCCAGCGCATCGGCGATCCGCGCCAAGAGCGCCCGGAGCTCCGCGCCGTCCGCCTCGCCGTTTCCGTCCCGCGCCATTTCCCGCTTCCCCGTTTCCCGGCCGGCGCGCGACCCTAAACCACCCCGTCTCGCAGTCAAGGGCGGGGCCGGGGAACCGGTTGCATGTGCGAGGGCGGTCGCTATAGTCCGTGCGGTCGCGACGCCCGGTGCCCGTGGCTTGTCCAGGCGGCCTCCGCGCGCAACCCAGCGAACCGGACGGAGGATCACCAGATGTTGATAGCGCCGGCGTTCGCCCAGGATGGAGGAGGGGGCATGGGTGGTCTCGAACCGCTGATACCGCTGGTTCTGATTTTCGTGGTCTTTTACTTCCTGCTCATCCGCCCGCAGCAGAAGAAGGCCAAGGCGCATCGCGAGATGATCGCCGGGCTCAGGCGCGGCGACCGGGTGGTCACGTCGGGCGGGATCGTCGGCCAGGTCCAGCGGGTGATCGGCGACAGCGAGCTCAGCGTCGAGATCGCCGAGAACGTCCGGGTCCGGGTGATGCGCGCGATGATCGCCGAGCTGGTCGCCAAGCCGGCGCCGAGCCGGGCGCGGGACGACGACGACGACGATGACGATTATGAAGACGACGACGAGGAAGAGGAGCGCCGGGCGAAGCGAAGCCGGTCGCGCCGGCGGCGGCAGGAGCGCGCCCGCGATGACGGCGATGACGAGGCGGACGACCACCCGGATGAGGATGGGCGCTAGCCGCCGCGTACCGGCCGCCTCCGGCCGGGACAGGCGTAGCGTGGACCGGCCCGCCCGATGATCTATTTCGCCAAGTGGAAGATCGTACTCGTCGCGATCGTCTGCGCGCTCGGCATCTTCTACGCCGCGCCCAACCTGGTCGACCGCAGCGTGCTGGAAGGCATCCCGGACGGGCTTCCGAACAAGCAGATCAGCCTCGGCCTCGATCTCCAGGGCGGCTCCCATCTGCTGCTCGAAGTCGAGGTCAACGCGGTGATCCGCGAGCGTCTGGTCGCGCTGGTCGATGCCGCGCGAACCGAGCTCAGGCGGGCCCGGATCGGCTATCGCGGGCTCGGCGTCCAGGGCCAGGGCATCTCGTTCACGGTGCGCGACCCCGGCCAGGTCGACGAGGCGCGCCGCATCGCAAGGCGCCTCGAGACCGGCACCGAGACCGCGGTGAGCGGCGGGCGCTTCACCATCGCCCTCACCGACCAGGCGGTGCGCGACGTCAAGACCTCGGCGGTCAACCAGTCGATCGAGATCGTGCGCCGCCGGATCGACGAGACCGGGGTGCGCGAGCCGGCGATCCAGCGCCAGGGCGCCGACCGGATCCTGGTCCAGCTGCCGGGCGTCAAGGACCCCGAGCGCATCAAGCGCCTGCTCGGCAAGACGGCCAAGATGAATTTCCGCCTCGTCGACCAGTCGATGTCGGCCGAGCAGGCGCGCCGCGGCCGCCCGCCGCCGGGCTCGCAGCTGCTGCCCGCCGACAACGAAATCGGCCCCGACGGCGAGCCGGTGCAGTATCTGGTGCGCAAGCGGGTGATGGTGGGCGGCGACACCCTGGTCGACGCCCAGCCCACGGTGCAGGACGCCCAGCCGGTCGTCAGCTTCCGCTTCGACGCGGTCGGCGCCCGGCGCTTCGGCGACACCACGCGGCGCAATGTCGGGCGGCCCTTCGCCATCGTGCTGGACGGCAAGGTGATCTCGGCGCCGGTGATCCGCGAGCCGATCCTCGGCGGCAGCGGGATCATCTCCGGCAACTTCACCGTCCAGTCGGCGCGCGACCTCGCGCTGCTGCTGCGCGCGGGCGCGCTGCCCGCGCCGCTCACCGTGCTGGAGGAGCGCACCGTCGGCCCCGGCATGGGCGCCGATTCGATCCGCGCCGGCAAGATCGCGAGCGTGCTCGCCATCGTCATCGTGATCGTCTTCATGGCCGCGACCTACGGCACGTTCGGCCTGATGGCCGATATCGCGCTGACCCTCAACATGATCCTGATCGGCGCCGCGCTGTCGCTGCTGCAAGCGACGCTGACGCTGCCCGGGATCGCCGGGATCGTGCTCACCATCGGCATGGCGGTCGATGCCAATGTGCTGATCTTCGAGCGAATACGCGAGGAGCAGCGCAACGGGCGAACTCCGATCTCGGCGGTCGATGCGGGCTATCAGCGCGCGCTGACCACGATCATCGACGCCAATCTGACCACCTTCATCGCCGCCGTGCTGCTGTTCCAGTTCGGCTCGGGGCCGATCAAGGGGTTCGCGGTGACGCTGGCGATCGGGCTGATGACCTCGATGTTCACCGCGATCATGGTCACCAGGCTGATGGTCGTCACCTGGCTGCGGCGCCGACGGCCGCAGGTCCTGCCTCTCTGAACGGCGGAAGACCGCAATGCGCCTCGTCAGCTTCATCCCGACCGGAACCAGGATCGACTTCATGCGCTGGCGCCGTATCGCCGGCATGGCGTCGATCGCGCTCACGGTGCTGTCGGCGGCGCTGTTCCTCGCCGTCGGGCTCAACTACGGCATCGATTTCCGCGGCGGAATCCTGGTCGAGATCCGCACCGAGGGGCCGGCGGATATCGGCGCGCTGCGCTCGCAGCTCTCGACCCTCGACCTCGGCGAGGTCGAGCTCCAGGAGTTCGGCGAGCCGACCGACGTGCTGATCCGCATCGAGCGCCAGACCGGCGCGGAGCGCGAGCAGCTCAAGGCGGTCGAGGTGGTCAAGGAGGCGCTCGGCCCCGGGGTCGACTATCGACGGGTGGAGTTCGTCGGCCCCAAGGTGGGGGCGGAGCTGATCGAGGCCGGGATCACCGCGGTGCTCCTCGCCCTGGCGGCCATGCTGGTCTATATCTGGTTCCGCTTCGAATGGCAGTTCGGCGTCGGCGCGGTGATCGCGCTGGCGCATGACGTGATCCTGACCATCGGCATCTTCTCGCTGCTCGGGCTCGAATTCAACCTGTCGACCGTGGCCGCGGTGCTGACCATCGCCGGCTACTCGATCAACGACACGGTGGTGATCTACGACCGGGTGCGCGAGAATCTGCGCAAGTACAAGACCCTCGCCATCGACGACCTGCTGAACCTCAGCGTCAACGACACCCTGTCGCGGACCATCCTGACCAGCGTGACCACCCTGCTGGCGCTGTTCTGCCTGTTCTTCTTCGGCGGCCAGGTGATCAAGGGGTTCAGCTTCGCGATGATCTGGGGGGTCATCGTCGGCACCTATTCCTCGATCTGGGTCGCGGTGCCGCTGCTGGTCTACATGAAGCTCAAGCGCGGCGGCCTCATCGTCGGCGAGGTCGACGACGAGGGCGCCGCCGGCTGACCGGCATGGCTCGCCGATGGTGGCCGGAAAGCCCCCGTTCCCGCGGACACCGGCGCTGTCACCCCGGACCTGTTCGGGGCGACAAGTGCTTCGTGAGCGAAGCGGGCTGACCGCATGACCGAAATCGCATCGGTCGAACCGGGGGACCGCAGCGTCATCCAGTCCTACGGCGAGGGCCGGTTCCGGATATCCGGGACGGTCTTTGCGGGATCGGTCATCGTCCTCGCCGATGCCGTCCTCGCCTGGCCCGACGGCGATGCCGGCAATGTCTCGCTGGAGGGGCTCGCCCCGGTGGTCGATGCCGATCCCGCGGTGGAGATCCTGCTGGTCGGCACCGGGGACGCCATGCGGCCGCTCGACCGCGACCTGAAGGCGGCCCTCGGGAGAAGCGGCATTGTCGCCGATGCGATGGATACCGGCGCCGCCTGCCGCACCTTCAACGTGCTCGCCGGCGAGGACCGCCGGGTCGCCGCCGCGCTGACCGCGACCGGCTGACCCGGAATCGAAACGGGGGCCGCTCAGGCCCCCGTTCCGGCTTGCGAACGGCCTAGAAGATGTTCTGGGCCGATGTCATCGCATACAGCATCGGGATCGACAGCATCGTGTTGGTCCGCGAGAACAGCATCGCCCGCCGTCCGGCCGCGGGCTTCGCGTCGTCCGCCGCCTCGACGAGCCCCAGCGCGATCTTCTGCGCCGGCCAGATGATGAACCAGACGTTGAACCACATGATCGTGCCGAGCCACATGCCGATGCCGATCTGGGTGTGCTTGGCGACGCCGTCGGTCAGCCCGATCAGGACCGCCTCGACGAAATAGCCGTTCAGCAGCGCCAGGATCAGCCCGGTGACGATCGTCCACATCGCCCCCCAGCGGAACCAGAACAGCGCCGCGGGCGCGATCACGCCGGTGATAGCCGGCCGCTTGTCTGCGTCGATCTTGGGCATGTTCGGGATCTGGACGAAGTTGAAGTAGTAGAGGATGCCGATCCACATGATTCCGCCCAGCACGTGCAGCCAGCGGAACAGGAACGACCACCAGGCCATGTCGAGCGCCAGGCCTTCGCCGTACCACCACAGCATGACAACGACCAATACGACCGCGAGCACGAAACCCGCGATGATCGTATTGTTGAGGTTCTCCAGGATCTTCGCCATCTTGTCCCCCGAGTTTGCGAGGCCGCGGCGGTGGCGGCCCGACTCCAAACATTTGCGTTCCGGCTGAGTTTCGGCGCGAACCCGAGTCGCGTCAAGCGGCGCGCGCCTCATCCGCGATGCGCCCGGCGATCCCGGCGGCGCGAAATCCCGACAGGATGCTGCCCTCGATGGTCGCCGGCAGACCGGTCGCGGTCCAGTCGCCGGCCAGCAGGACGTTGCGGAAGGCGGTCCGGGTCCCCGGTCGGCGGGCGACTGCGGCCGGGGTCTGGGCGATGGTCGCCCGGTGCTCCTTGATGATCCGCCACGGTGGCGGCGTGTCCGCGGGACGGCCCAGCACCGGCGCGATCTCCCGCCACAGCAGCGCGGCAAGCTCCGCGCCCGGCCGGTCGATCAGCCGGTCGGCGGCGCTCACCGTGACCGAGACCGCGCTGCCGCGCGCGAACAGCCATTGCGACTCGCTGCCCACCAGCCCGAGAAACGGCATGCCGCCGGGCAGCTCCATTTCCCGGTCGCTGCGGTAATGCGCGTTCAGGATGGGATTCGAGCGCTCCGGCGCGCGGATGTCAGGCAGCAGGGCGGCGCAGGCATCCGGCGGGACCGCCAGCACCACCGCCTCGTCGTCCGCGACGGAGACGCCGCCGTCCGCGAAACCGAGCGCCGTGGCGCGCCCGCCGTCGAGGGCGATGGAGCGCAGCCGCGCATGGAATCGAACGGCGGCGCCCGCTTCGGCGAGCCGGTTCAGCGCCGGGTCGACCAGGGCCGCCGACAGCCCGTCGGGGAAGAAGAACGGGCGGCTCGCCTTCTCGCCGCGCAGGAAGCTCGCCCGCAGGACGGACCACAGCAGGCGCGCCGAACCCTCGCTTGCGTCGGTGTTGAGCACCGCCCGGCATAGCGGCTGCCAGAACCGCGGGTAGAGGAATCCCGCCTCGCCGACGCAGTCCCGCACCGTGTCTCCCGGCCCGGCGAAGGCGAGCCGGGCGATGCCGACATGCTCCGCCAGCCCCGAACCCGCCACCCGGCGGCGCCGGTCGAGCAGCCAGAACGGGATCGGCCCCCCGCCGGGCGCGACCCGCCAGCGCTCGCCGTTCGCGGCATCGACGAAGGGAAAGGCGGCGGGGGCGATCTCCGCCATCGCATCCGCCGCGCCGGCTTCGGCGAGATAGTCCAGCGTCGCCCGGTTGGCGCCGAGCACCATGTGGCTGCCGTTGTCGATGACGCAGCCGAGCGTCTCGTCGAAGAACGACCGGCAGCGCCCGCCCGCATGGCCCGCCGCCTCGTACAGCGCCACCCGCTTGCCCGCCCGCGCCAGCCGGAGCGCGCAGGCGAGCCCGGCAAGCCCGGCGCCGACGACATGGACCCTAGCCGGCATGTCCCGCCAATGGCGGACGGCAGGCGGCGGTCGTCGCCGCCCCCCCAACCGTCACCCCGGACTCGATCCGGGGCCCAGGGCCACAGTCACCGCCCGCGCCCGGCTTCCGTATCGGGTCACCGCTCACCCGCCCTGCTTTCGCTGGCGGCGGAGCCGGAATCGGACCGCCCAGCGGTCGAGCGTGGTGAGCGCGACCGGGCCGGCCAGCGGGTCGCGCCGCCGGAG
>Ga0209022_1000409_pt1 | contig 54640 bp, 42 predicted proteins | sample PinacodermPK_FD_187300 | JGI IMG/M metagenome (GOLD analysis project Ga0209022, IMG submission 187300) | Host-associated microbial community of the marine sponge Aplysina aerophoba from Gulf of Piran - sponge pinacoderm, lysed by proteinase... | ecosystem: Host-associated > Porifera > Sponge >... | reverse complement strand
CGTCACCTTACTGACATTCCAAGAACTAATGTTTCCTTCAGCATATCCATAAAGCTCTGCACCTTTAAACATCTCACTCATATCAGTCACATTACTGACATCCCAGTCATTTAGGGACTTATCAAATGATGCAGCACCATTAAACATGCCACCCATATCGGTCACATTACTGACATCCCAGTCATTTAGGGACTTATTAAATACTCCAGCACTTCTAAACATATCACCCATATTGGTCACATTACTGACATCCCATTTACTGATATCTTGATTAAATTCACCAGCACCATTAAACATGCCACCCATATCGGTCACATTACTGACATCCCAGTCATTTAGGGACTTATTAAATGATCCAGCACTTCTAAACATATCACTCATATTGGTCACATTACTGACATCCCATGAACCAATGGGTTGATTGAACTTTGTAGCACCTGCACCTGTAGCACCACTAAACATCCCACTCATGTCGGTCACCTTACTGACATCCCAAGAACCAATAGGTTGATTGAACCTTGTTGCACCTTTAAACATCCCACTCATATCGGTCACCTCACTAACATCCCAACCGCTTATGATAGCAGCACTCGAATTAGTAATTCCAAATTTTGTATCTCCAAACATGCCGCTCATATCCCTGACATTACCGACATCCCAACCACTGATTCTTGGTACAAATGAAGACGTAGTAATGGAATGAAACATCTCCTTCATACTCCACACACTACTCACGTTCCAATCTCTAATTCCTTCTGCTCTGAAAATTTCAGCCCCCTTGAACATGCCGCTCATATTCCTGACATTACTGACATCCCAATTATTGAGATCTCGTACACCATTATTGATGCGACCAAAAGATGTAGCATCTTTGAACATATAGCTCATATCCCTGACATTACTGACATCCCATTTTTCACCGAAAGCTCCATTGAAAGCAGTTGCACCATCAAACATATGTTGCATATAAGTTACATTACCCGTATCCCAATTAATATCTCGATTAAATGCACTTGCGTTACGGAACATATAGATCATATTATCCACCTTACTGACATCCCAAGAACCGATGTTTCCATTGAATTTAGTCGCACCATCAAACATATGTTGCATAAAGGTTACATTACTCACATTCCAAGTGCCGATATTTTGATTAAATTCACTTGCGTCTTTAAACATAAAACTCATATTCTTCACATTACTGACCTTATCGGACCAACCAAGAGGTTGATTGTAGTCACTTCCCTGGAACATACCGCTCATATCCCTCACATTACTGACATCCCAACCACTGAGACTATAAGGGAAACCCTGAACACCTGCAAACATATTCCTCATATTTTTCACATTCGACACATCCCATTTCCTGATATCTCCGTGATTATACGTTGTTGGGACTATCATATTATGATCAGGATGGGGAACCCTAAACAATTGATTCATACTCGTAACAAATGTGGTAACTACGTATTGAAGGTTCTCACCACCCCTTGCTTGACTTCTTAGTATTGCAGTATCGGCAATAAGATACTGATTACCAGCATGGGTAACACGCTGACCAATTTTTGACCAAGCAGCACAACTTGCTTTGATGATTCCATCTTCTTCGTATATGAGATCTGTCCTAGTATCATCACATTCAATCGTAGACGGGGGAGTTTGGGTATTGGTAGGTTGCGTATTAGTTGGTTGATTCGTAGTAGTGGTAGGTTGACTCGTTGTCGGTTGATTGGTTGGAGTCGTGGTAGTGGGCTGGGTATTGGTAGGTTGTGTACCAGTAGGCTGCGTATCGGTAGGTTGCGTACCAGTAGTAGGCTGCGTATCGGTAGGTTGATTCCCTGTCGGATCACCTCCAGATGATTCTACCTCAGTAAACAAAGCCTCCAATGAACAATTACCACCTACGTCAAAACGCACCTGCTCATTAGTTAAAACAATATCATCAGGACAGCCAGAACCCGATGCACGCCACCGATCAAATCCATAACCATCATCCGGCTCAGCGGTAATGCGAACTTCCTGACCAAAACCCCTTTCCTCTTCTTCACTATCCACACTACCACCAGTACCACCTTCAGCAGTAATGCGGTATAATACCTCAGTAAATTCCGCCTTGATTGCACAATCTTTAGTCACTATGAAAGAAATAGTACTCTCAGCTACATCAATGTCCGGAGAATCCTCTTCACCACAACTGAATACCCATTCCTCGAAAGCATAATGCTCATTGGCAGTGGCTGTAGCCTCCACCTCATCCCCATAAACAAGATTCTCCGATGGTGTAATCACTATCTGTCCATTCCCGTTCTCTTCTATCGTAATCGTGTGAGGAGACTTGGTAAAGACCGCTTCCAAACTACAATTACCCTCAACAGAAAATTCTAATTCACGATCAGAAGCATCCGCTATGACTGGACAATCCGTATCCTCTATTGTCTCCCATCGCTCAAATACATAGCCCTCATCAGGCATTGCTGTCAAGGAAATGGTCTGACCATGTTCCTTGGTTATTGGATCATCACCTCCTAATGACTGACCTTCTGAATCATTTACCGACCCTCCATCTGATAAGGAAGCACTGATGGTGTATTGTGCTTTTTCAAACACCGCCTCTAATTGACAATTACCCTCAACAATGAACTCAACCATAGGATCAGTATTATTTACAAGTGTAGGACAATTCGAAGGGGACGTTCCTCCTTCAGTTGTCCAGACACTAAATTGATACCCCTCTTGGGGTGTTGCTGTCAAAGATATGGTCTCTCCGTAGACGATACTAATACCCGTCTCAGAATCCTCATCGCCAACACTTCCTCCTTCAGAAGATGTCGCTGTGATGGTATAAGATACCTTTTCAAATACCGCTTCTATCGTACAATCTTCCAATATAGTTATCGTTAGGCTTGATTGGTCATCGTTTAAATCGCCACAATCTCCAGACCAGCTCTTGAAGGAATAATGTTCATCAGCGGTGGCGGTAACCTCCACCTCATCACCATATACTACACCCTCTGATGGGCTAATGGTTATCTGTCCATTTTCGTTCTCTGCTGCAGATATCATACGAGGAGCTTTTTCAAACACCGCCTCCAATTGACAATCCCCTTCTACCACGAACTCTGCTTCAACCTCTGTAGCATCTGCAAGGGTAGGACAATCATCACTCCTCCATTCACTAAACTGATAGCCCTTGTCAGGGGTTGCTGTCAAAGTAGATGTCTCTCCATAGACTGTAGATAATTCCTCATCAACCTGCTGTCCATCTCGGACCACGCTTCCCCCATCAGTAGAGGTCGCCGTGATGGTATAGCTTACTTTTTCAAAAACCGCTCCTAGTGAACAATCCAATACCAGAGTAATCACTATGCTTGATTCATCGTTATTTAATTCTCCACAGCTTCCAGACCAACCCTTGAAGGCGTAATGTTTATTGGCAGTGGCAGTAACCACTACCTCATCACCATGATCAACAGTTGCAGATGGGGTGATGCCTATTTCCCCATTCTCGTTCTCTTCTATCGTAATCGTTCGGGGTGCCTTGGTAAAGACCGCTTCCAAACTACAATTACCGGCAACTGTGAAGGTCACTTTGTTGTTGACGGCTATAAGGTCAGAACATTCGCCGCCCTCGGACGGTGTCCATCCGCTTAACTGATAGCCTTCTTCGGGTTCTGCCGTAAAAGAGGCTACCTGTCCAAACTCTCTTGATAATTCCCCCTCACCGACACTGCCTCCATCGGTTGAACCGGCGGTGATGCTATACTTGATCTTTTCAAACTCAGCTCCAATCTGACAATTCTTGGAAGCGGTGATGGTGATTTCTGTATTGTCTGAACCAAAACTACCACAATCGCCTGTCCATTGCTTCAACTGATAGTGCTCTTGGGCTGTGGCAGTAACGGTCACCGACTGACCACCATCTACACTTTGACTACCCGTTATCGAACCACCAACACCAGTAGATGTGGCGATGGTAAACTTAGCCAATACCGGCTGAATAGGTGCTGTGGGCGTATCTTCATCATTACACGAAAATAATAGAAGTAGCCCTAATACGGAAATGAATAATGGAAATGGAAAAATTCTAAATATCATCGAATTGTGAATTTATAAGTTGATGTTTGATTCAAATAATGGGTTGTAACTGATGAAAACCGATCAAAATAGTCAGAGAAATGATTATGGGTTCTACCCCCCCCCATTTTCATTGGGACATGGGTCATCAGAGGAAATAAAATGACTATACCCTTCCCGAAAGAAAGGAAAAAACAAGCATAGAAAACCATACCCTAACAGAGTAGGTTCCTTAAAAAAATAGTTGAACTGAAACTGGAAAGGATTTACCCGATCCCTATTCCAAATAAATGGGGGGGGGTAATTACATTAAAGAAGATACAGTTTATTGCTAATCTATTACAAGATAACAATTGGGTACAATTAGAAAGCATATTTCTCAATTAAATACTAAATTGGGAAGCAGTTACAATGGAACAAATATACAAATTTTTATTAGGAAAGTATCCATATCGTTGGTATTTTGGCCTGCCTGCAAATTTATATGCTTAAGCTCTACTCCATAATGAAAGCATTAGAACCCTATTTTTATTTTAAAACTTGTATAAATACCAACGCTGCACAAATCCCCTGTATACATCCTGCACATATGATATGTAGCTTAATTTTATTGTTTGGGCAATCAAATTTGAATCAGTGAGTTAAGTCTATTCTGATTGGGACTGTTACTTTGAGTATACCACTATTATTGTCCGTATTTACAAACAAAATAGAACATAGACGGCAAATTGTTCTACGGAATACCCACGTTCTTGCTAACTTTTCCTTGTGCCCCTGCAAATTACTTCCACTCCGCAATAACCTTAACAAAATAATCAAGACGGATTAGTCATAATATTTAAGCCAAATTAATTCCGCCAAGGACACAGATTGATGGTTTAACCAATGTCTATCTTCCGGACCACAAGAAGAGATATAGGTTTTACCTTTATACTCAAATATTTCAGCAGCATGACCGAAAAGGGTTGTGATAACATTCTCGTTATAGTCAAAGTAATCAGAATTATCTGATAGAACCACAATAGTTTCTGCATAGCGACGATGGGCATAGGTAAAAAATAGGTACCACAATCCATCACGTTCAACAATAAAAGGTGATTCTATACCGCTTGACGGGGCGTTATCAGCTATACTCATCACTGGTAGGGGACCCTCAAAATTGACGAAATCAATTGTTTTGAGCCGAACCACTTGTGAAAGAGTTGGGCGTTTACTACCATCTTTACTTACCAAATGAATCCAGTATTTACCATCTGTACCCTTCATAATATGTGGATCACGAGATGTCAGCCATAACGATTGAGGTAATATAGCTTTATAGGTTCTTTCCCATTTATACAAATCATCCGACCAAACTACTTCCATCCTACGTCTTCCATTGAGCATTGTCTCTACAACCATTACCCAACGTCTTGATTCCTCATGCCAAATAACATAGGGAGCCCCCACATATTCCGTACCTTGAGACTCGTCAATGGCAAATGCCTCACGTTTCCACTCTCCAAGTGGTTCTTCAGTTGTTAAATGTCCTAAATACGGATGATACCTATATAAAGACTTCCCGGGTGGTGGGTAGGGGTTATTGATACCAAACCAATGCAATTTTCCACTTTTATCAATCACAAAATTGTGATCATTAGTAAACCATCTCATGTTATCAGTTGCGTCAGGAGGTTTGGCATCGAATACTTTCCTACTTTCTCCGACCAAGTAAGGAATCTCATGACTCCATTCTCCTTGCTCATTTTCAACCAATATTTCAGTAGCCGTACAAGAATAAATGAGACAAATTATAAGAAGATATAAAAAGCATTTTGATGGTTTCATTTATTAAAAATACACGCTTTATTTGTAAGCGGAAATCTTTAGAAATAAGCATCAAAGCTTAAGTCTCCCCAAAGCATATTTCCCGATGCTTGATTATTTAGAGGAACAACCCGGATATATTTCACTTTAGTTTTATTAGTAATTTCAGCCGAATAAGTATCATCGGCTTGAGGGCGCGTACCTTCCAATAATTTTACCCAACCCTTACTTTCCATTTCAGTTTCCCATCCAACCAAATCTGTTCCTGCATCAACAGTAGTATCTGCGTCAGTAATATCCGAAATCCCCCAAATTTGATAATCCTTTATTTCTTCATTCCGATTAACAGGGAAACCGGGCCAATAAAATCGTTTAAGTTGAAGGGGCTTATCAAGACCTAAATCAATAGTAAAGTGTACTGGCTTAGTCTCACCTATGTATGCTCCCCATGTCGTGGGATCTCCATCCCAACAATAAGACAGTTCATTAATAGGACCCCACACACTAAGCGATGAAGGTATATCGTTGTTTAATGATACTAATTGCCATAGCGTTCTATCTAAGGTAAAAGTATCAGGATATGAAACTTCCTGACTAATGTTTGTAAGAAAGGTATCTATAGCATTTGGAGAAGGCCTATGTAAACTTTTTACCAAAACTTTTTTATCTCTATTGTAAGATTCAATATTTACCGACTCTGTAGAGTTGTCTATTGTTATTTTCTGTGTCGAACCTGATGCATCTTCATAAATTAGTTCTGTTGATGTTACAGTATTAGGGAAGCTGTTTGACAAACTAAATGTAACATGGCTAGATGACCACATTGTGCTTACCACTTGACGAGGAAGTAATCCTGATTGATAAATTGGTCCATAAATTGCTTCATTTACCTCTAATTTTAAGGACTTTAGACCCGAATCACTCAGTGATGTAAAAACAAATGACCTGGTCCCTTCGCTAATATCATCCAATTCAAAAATCAAAGTTTCATTGCCATCTTTTGTCCGTGTGTAATCAATATCATGAGACCTTAGAGTTCCATCCGGTTCCGTCCATGAAATATTTATAGCGTTGATTTTTGGGTCAGAGTTAATCTCAACAACAAACTCAGCACGTTGATTTCCCGGGTTAACAGTTACCGATAGTGGTTTTCCTAAAAGTATTTTTTCTCCTTCTCTCGTAAACTTTTCAAATGTTTCAACAGTTGTTTCACAAGATATCATTAATAGAGATAGGGAATAAAAAAGAAATGAGTAGATTTTGATTTTATATTTTTCCATTGCTTTTAATTTATTGATCAAATGAGCCGTAAAACTCAAGTTCTTGACCATCAAACACAATGCTATCCGGCGGAAGAAAATTATCAAGAAAAGCGAATCTAATATATCGAACAGGTTCTAATTCTAACGGGAATAAAAACTCGAAACCATTAGCTGCTAAATCTCTATCCTCCTGTGTTGTACTCAAGTGTGGAAGCCCCGAAGGTTTGACAATTTCTGCATTCGAAAACACCTTGGTCCACCCGTCAAAAGTCCCTTCAGGATTTGGCTCATCACTTCTAACCCAAAGATCAAATAGACGCACAGAACCCCACTGATATGGAAAGGCATCCCAATACTTAAAACGACTCAATTTTACAAGACGCCCCAAATCAATGGTTTTTAAATGAGATTCTCGTTTTGGAGGTGCATATTCAGGAAGAGGGTCCGGATCCCTAGTTGTTCCATTGTTGTCGGCAGTTAACCATTCTCGCCTTCTTATGACATAAACTTCTTCCCCAGAGATAGAATTGCCTGCGTCGTCAATAGCATTCCACATATTACTCCATTTTAACCCAGGACTCTGGTCCCACATATCATGAGGTAGTTTTGGGTCCGACATACCGTCCTTAGGGACCATTAATTCCAACAAAGGCTTCAGCTCTTCTTCAACTAGGGGAGCAGTATTCCCCCACCTGTCTGATATTTCTACCGAGAATTTGCGCAAATCAGGATTATACCCCCTTTGGACAATTGTATCTGCTACATTATCGGCCTTTGTTTTAGTAACTAATGCAAGTGGAAATCCTTGATCATCAGTGGATAAAAGTCTAAAGTTTACACGCTTTTCAGCAGGATTTGACCAGAAAATACGAACTCCTCCAAAATCAGGTATCATTTTAACTGTTTTAGCGACTTTGAAAATCGGAGCTTCCTTTATAGTTACCTCAATTTCAACAGGCTCAGAAAGATTGCCCCCGTAGTCTTCTGCAATAAGTTTTATAGGATGAGTAGCAAGAGAATCTATAAGACCATCTATTTGCAAATAATTTTTGTGTTTCGACGATCTAACAATAGCATTTTCACCATTAGCTAAAATATATTCAGCCCTCACTAAAAGTAAATCTTCATCCGAAGGCAATTTGTATTGAATTAATGCCCCTCCAGGTTCAGGCGTAAAAGTTACATTAGATACTGAACCAGGTGCCTCACCATCGCTGTATAAGGGACCTTTCGTTTCTGAATCACAAGCGATGCCAAGAAAAATGACTGTTGGTATTAATAAGAAACTTTTGATTATTAACTTCATGACTATAAAATTTTGTGACAAATTACCATCCAGGGTTTTGAATTAGGTTACTATTTCTGAGAATTATGGGTAAATCAATCGGCCATAGGTAATCTTTAATTGAAAAATTTGGTTGGTATATCGTCTGAACATTATAATAAAGATCAGCTGTATCACCAAATACATTCCATCCTCTAATTGGCTTACTCATAAGATCAATTGCTTTTTTCCAGCGTCTTAAATCCCAGAATCGACTTCCTTCAAAAACAAGTTCGATCATGCGTTCTTGATGGATTATTTCACGCATTCCATCTTTTGTAGTAGGTTTGGAGGGATTTGAGGAAAATGAAGACCAGGAATCAATAACTCCGTTTAATCCCGCTCTTTCTCTTACAAGATCTATATACTTGTAGACTTCAGCATTCGGAGATGCTAGACTTTCATTTAAAGCTTCAGCATACATTAAATAAATATCGGCCAAACGAATGATCGGCCAAGGATAGTTTTCCTCTATCAGGGGAACTATATTATTGCCTCCTGCCATAGTTGTTTCGTAATGAACAAGCTTCTTTGCAAAGTATCCCGTCGCTGAAAATCTATTGAAACTGGGAAGATTTTTTGCTCCAGCTCGTTCTGTATATTTTGCCCTAACCGTTATAAGAGACGTATCATCAGTATTTCCTTGTCCATACCAAATACCTCCGTCGAAACCAAGTGATGCATAGAAACGAGGCTCTCTATCTAGATTTAATTTGGCAGTTGTAAAGCCTGGTTGAACATAAAATTGCTTGATAGGATCATCTTCAGGAGCAATTTCAGTTTGGTATCTATTGTTGAAATCATAACTCGTATCCTCCTCAATAGGAACACCATTCTCGGAATAAAACATTTCTGCAACACGTAATGTGGGAGAAAATTGAGCGCTTATAACAGATTGTAACTGGAAGTCAGTATTTCCTGTTGGAAAATCTAATGGAGCGATAAATGCCGACTGATCCGAAACTGTCCTACCTGTTGCTGGGAAAACAACCTCGGTTGTTACTTCAGAAGTATAAGCCCCCCTAATAGACATCTTTAAATTGGTCGTTTCAGACAGACTAGGAAGTTCGTCAAATCTGTACAAGCTATGACCTGCTTGTTCAGCATTTTCTATAGCCTCTTTACAAGCCTGGGCTGCCCTATCCCATTTTGTGGCATCAAACGTAGAATTTATTAAGCCCGTTCCTTCAGAGTTCACTAGATTCACATAGTCAGAATTCCCATTAAATAGAGGACTTGCGGCAGTTAATAACACTTGAGCTTTAATGGCCAAAGCACTTGATTGATTAATTGTCCCATAATCTGCATTACCTACAGTTACTTGGGGTAAATCGGGCACTGCTTCATCTATAAGATTAACTATATAATCTACTACTTCATCAACAGATCTCCTTGGAATTTGTGAATTGGAAGGGTCGGTATCCACAGGGAGATTAACATCTACAATAGGTATGGGACCATATTGACGCATCAAGTAAAAATGGTAATATGCTTTAAGAACCTTGGCCTCCGCTGCCCATTGATTTTTCAAAAAATCATCCATGTCAATAGGATTATCAATATTCTCTAAGAAAATATTACAATCTCTAATTGCTACGTAAAGGCTTGACCAGGAGCTGAGTATAGGATTGTTAGATGATTGAAATCCTCTTGCAATATCATGAGACAGAGGTATTTTCTGATTGGTCGTTTGATTAGTACCTAAAATATTATAGGCAATATCATTCATCCAAGCTTCATCACCCGTCCATAATGTGTGACTACCCCCTAAAGGGTTCGTAAAATTGGGAAGGTAACCGTAAAGTGTAGCTTTGAATCGCTCTGCTCCGATTTGTTTTTCAAAAGCTATGTCTATTGTAGCGATGTTATCGGGTACCAAATCCAAAAACTTGCTACAAGAAAAAGTTATCTGTAGGAGTGTGAAAATTAGTATTATATGTACAAAATCTGTTCTCATCGTCTCAACTTTATTTATCGTAAAATGCTATGACCATATTTAATTCTATTAGGACTAAAAAAATCATATGTCAAAAATTTGTTAAAAGACCTATATTGAAGGTACGCTGTAAAGGATAGCCAAAGCCATTGCCACCGACCTCTGGATCCCATAATTTAAACGTACTCCAGTGAACCAAATTTGTTCCCGTTAGGTAAATTCTCAATGACTTTAAACCCACAAAACTCTTTTGGTTTTTTGGTTCAACGGTATAACCCAATTCCATTTGCTTAAGTCGTAAAAAAGATCCGTCTCTTAACCACCAATTACTCAATTGCTGGTTGTTTTGTGTAGCACCTCTACCTAATCGAGGCAGTACAGCATATAAATCCCTATTGTCTTCAGACCAATAACTTTCGGAATAAGCTTTTAGTAAAGGTGTTTCTCCGATTGCTGGTGAAAATTCAACAGAGCTATCAACGGAAGTAAACTGTGAAGGATCAACAAAAACAGTATTGAAAGGAGAGGTTGCAGTAGGATCTATATAGAGTGATGTTTCAGCAATACCTTGAAAAAACGCTGATATATCAAAGCTTTTATAGCCTAATGAAAACCCAAATCCATAGGTAACTTGTGGTGTAGAAGGCTTACCTATGGGAACTCTGTCTAAGTCATTAATTATTCCATTCTCGTCCATATCCTTGTACTTGATGTCACCTGCTAAAACATTTCCAAATTGTCTTGGAGAATTTCTCACATCTTCATCATCAACAAAAAGACGTTCGCCTATAAATCCAATTCGTTGATTGATTTTTGTACCTATTCTTGATCTATTGGGAGCGCCTACATCACTGTAATTTGGCTCCTCAAATTGAACAACCTTACCATTAGCATAGGTAAAATTGACGCGCCCACTTACCCAAAATTCATTCTTAAAATAATGATTGACATCTACAGAACCATCAAAGCCTTGGGCTTCTACGATTCCAATATTGGCTCTATTTACGGCTTGGAGACCTAGACTTAAAGGAATTAAACGATTTTGAAGAATGTTTTCACGGCGTTCAGTAAAATAATCGGCTTTAATTTGAATAGCATTATTAAACAAGTCTACATCTATACCATAATTGGTTTTTTTTGCCACTTCCCAATTTATATTCGGATCAGCATACCTAGAAATTGATACTCCTGGTGTAAATGCACCTGAATTTCCCCTGCCAATAAAGTAACCTCTTCCCCCATCAACAAGGTTAACAGAAGACAAGTAGAAAAATCTATCAGTATCATTTCCGAGGCTATCATTACCTACCTCACCGTAGGAAAATCTTAATTTAAAATTGTTAATGGTTTGGTTCAAATTACCAAAGAATTTTTCATCTGAAACAACCCAGGCGGCACCAAATGACGGGAAAAATCCGAATCGTTTACTCGGGTGAAAACGCTCCGATCCATTGTAACCGAAGCTAAACTCAAAAAAATATTTGTCATACAATCCATAAGTGAATCTTCCGGAAATCCCCAAGTTTCTTCGCTGCAAGGAGGTCTCTAAATTTGTTGCATTTCCATCTGTCGATTGACGTCCAATACCTACCAATACACCTGAAAGGGAATGTTTTTCTTTAAATGTTCTTGAATAATTCAATGTTAATTCACCATAAACTGTACTATAGACAAGCCTGTTACCAGCTGCAAATCCCAAAGACCTACTACCTCCCTGAGGATTCAAAGGAGTTAATTCATGAATGTTGTTTATTCGATCGTAATTAAATTCTGATGCATAAAACCAAAAAGGTATGGAAGTCCTAAAATTGCTGAAGAAAGCAGTTTGATTGCTGTTACCTAAAAATCTTAAACTTAATCCTGGAGTAATACCTTTCAAATCTTGTTCCAACTCTACTTGAATTAGAGTAGAAGAATTGTTCTGTCTAGAAAAACCGCTTACAACTTCTGCAAATGGGTTAATATAATACCCTTGACTACCGCCAAATCGATTCCCAACAAAAGGATTATCATTAGCTATTTGATTTCCAAATAATATATCAGGATTTTCTACATTGTCCTCATCAGGCTCGTAAATAGCTGGAAATCGAACAGGACTAGTCAATAGAGTACGAGCGAAAACATTTGCTCCTGGTGACCCATTACCTGGAACAGCAGGACCTTGAAGTTCATCTATACTTGACTGTAATCGAATCGTAGCTTTTGTTGTATCTGATAGATTAACGCTAACATTAGACCTTAAGAAAAAACGATTCAAGCTCACATTGCTCTCATTGGAAACCGTTTTGATTTCTTTGAGATTTCCAGCATCACTAACAAATCCACCTGCTACATAATACTGTGCCACTTCACCGCCTCCATTTACATTGAAATTTACACGATGGCTTAAACCATAATCTTCCAATAATACATCTTGCCAATCAGTGCTTGGAAAAACATTATTATTGATACCTTCTTGGGTAGCAATTATTCGCTCTTGGCTGTATGGAACTGGATTTTCAGGAGTTCTAGTTCTAACAGCTTCATTGTTTAATTTCATATAAGTGATAGGATCAGCAAATTGAGGTAATTGAGTATTTGAGTTTAGGGATGTTTCATACCTAACAGATATTCTTGGTTTTCCAATTTGCCCCATTTTGGTGGTGACCAGTATAATACCATTAGCACCTCTTGCACCATAAATAGCAGTTTCCGTAGCATCTTTTAAAATAGAGAATGTCTCTATATCATCTGGATGAAGTCTAGCCAAATCATTAGTGGTTAATTCTACACCATCAATTAATATCAGTGGAGATGCGGCTACACTTAATGTAGTGATGCCTCGAACAAAAAAATTAGCATTATCAGCCCCTGGCTCACCACTTCTTTGAAAAGAAATCACCCCAGAAAGCCTTCCAGCCAAGGCTGTTGTAAGATTACTAGCCGGTATTTTTAATTCTTTTGGTGTAACTGTCGAAATAGATCCAACTACACTTTTCTTTGTTTTAGAGCCAAAACCTACAATCACAACTTGTTCTAATTCGGCTGAATCTTCCTGTAACACGATATCTATGACATCACTATCACCAACTGTTGTTTCTTGAGCAACATACCCTATGTACGAGAAGACTAAAACATCTCCTCTGGTAACTCTCAGGGTATAGTTTCCATCAAAATCAGTCTGTGTTCCCGTTTTAGTATCCTTGATAATGATATTGACACCTATCAATGGTGTTCCGGCTTGATCAGTTACAGTCCCAGTCAGTTCTTGTTGGACTGATGGATGAATACCATGTGGATAAAAAAACTCGTTTGCGAATGAGAAATTTATCTGATGTAATAAGACGATTAAAAACCCAGTACAGTATTTTATTCTCAAAGGACTTTTATTCCGATTTATGTAGCTCATACTTCATTCATTTATAAGGTGGATTAGCTCAAAATATTCATGATAATTTTATTGATTCTTTTTTTGCGTATGTAAATTCTTGTGGTAATAACGTCAGACGTCAAGACCATAACGATATTCAGACAGCAAATAATACGAATCGGTAAACAGCGTGTATATGTAAAAAAAAGAAGACCTTGTTGCCTATTGTCTAAGCTCTCAAATAGGGGGGGGGTACAAGATCATTCGGGCAATATTTTTAACGCTAAGCGAATATAATAATAATTCATTAGAGATTGATACACTTGCACTAAATTTTAAAATTCGCATTAGGATATTGATATTAAACGAATTTAAAAATTTATTTTACAAACTGATTAAAAACTTGTTAAATTGAATTCAAACAATCAATATACAAAAACAGTTTCTTGTCTAAGTTCTACAAATACAGCCCAAAGGCATACCAAATTGAGTTAATTACGGTTTGGCTTTTAGATTTTTTCACATTTTTATCGAAATAGGAGAATTTCAATCAACGTAAACAATAGCAGAGATTTATCCTCTTTTCCGATAAAATACTAAGTTGCATTTGTGAGGTGATTGAATAGGAATTTTGAATAAAATGAGTGAAATTTGCGAATCAAATTCTGTAATCTCAATAGTGGTAGGTATTTCTCATTTTTTATTGATACTTGATCAAATACAAGTTGAGAAAATTATTAAGTAAGATGCAAGGTAGGTTTTCATTATGCCTCATGAACAATTTAAAAATTCGTTTTTTGTTAGGTGCTGGTATTTTCTTATTCTTTGAAATACAAAACGCATATGCACAAGTAACCACTGCCCAAATACAAGGAATAGTTCTTGACATTCAGCAAAAACCATTAATGGGAGCATCTGTGGTAGCTCTTCATCAGCCCACAGGAACTACAAATGGAACTATTACTCTAGAAAGTGGGCGATTCACTATACCAAACCTGCGAGTAGGAGGACCTTATCAAATTGAAATTAGTTATATCGGTTTTGCAAATCAAGAATACAATGAGATTTATTTAGTACTTGGAGATAAATTGGAAATGAATTTTCAATTAAGCGAGCAATCCGATGAACTCCAGGAGGTTAAACTAGTAGGCAGTTATGATGAAAATCTTACGGTAAAAAATAAAACTGGGGCATCTACACAGGTCAGTAGAAGACAGCTGACCAGTTTGCCAACAATAACCAGATCAGCATCAGATTACACTCGGCTAGAGCCTTCCTCAAATGGAAATTCTTTTGCTGGGCGAAATAATAGATTTAATAATTTTTCACTCGATGGTTCTCTATTTAATAATCCTTACGGATTAGATTCGGCTGTTCCTGGTGGCCAATCCTCGGCCCAACCTGTTTCTTTAGATGCAATAGATCAGATACAAATCAATATTGCTCCGTATGATGTGACTTTAGCTGGATTTACTGGTGCTTCTGTTAATGCAGTAACAAAGTCAGGAACAAATGAATTGAAAGGTTCTGCTTTCAGTTTTTTTCGAAACCAAGACTTTACTGGAATAAAAGTTAGGGATGAAAAAGTGTTCAGGTCTGATTTGACCCATTTACAAACAGGGTTTATCCTCGGTGGACCGATAATCAATAATAAATTATTTTTCTTCTCAAATCTAGAAATTGAAAGGAGATCAGACATAGGTTCTGACATTGTCGCATCAAGACCTGGTCTATCTGGTGAAGGGGTTTCCAGAGTAGAAGCCAGTGATTTAGATTTGGTTTCCCGAACTTTATTTAGTCGATTCGGCTATAAAACAGGCCCGTATGAAAAATATACACACAGAACCGACAATATCAAAGGGCTACTAAAGTTGGATTGGAATATCAATTCAGTTCATAGTTTGGTGGCAACCTACAATTTTCTTGATGCCTCAAAGGAATTGCCTCGCCATCCTCGGGCAGGTGGAAGAGGTGGCCCAGACCAAATCACGCTTCAATTCTACAATTCCGGGTATCAAATCAACAACGTATTACATGCGGGCATTATTGAATTAAAATCGAATTTCAGCAACAAATTTTCTAATAATCTTCAACTGGGTTTCACCAGCTTTAATGACTATAGGCTTCCTTTTTCCGAACCTTTTCCAATTGTTAACATCAACAAGAACAATATCCGTTATATCATAGGTGGCCATGAACCCTTTTCTATTCAGAATTACATCAAACAACAAGTATTTCAATTAACCAACAATTTCAATATATATCTACCAAATCATCAGGTCACCATTGGTTCAAGTCTTGAATTATTCAGATTTGAAAATAGTTTTAATCTGGGATGGTATGATCCCCAAAATCTTTCACCACCATATCCAAGCGGTACTTATGGGCCAGGATTTGAATCGGTCAAGGCTTTTGTAGACTTTGTTGATGCAGGATTTATGGACCCGGCAGTAAACTTTGCTCAGCAGGTTGATTCCCAGGGAAACTGGAAAGTTTACTTTATTGAGGTAGGTCAGTGGGCATCATATATTCAGGATCTGTGGCAACTAAATCAAAATCTGGTATTAACCATTGGATTGAGAATGGATATCCCTTTTTATGGAAATTCAAAAAGATATACCCAAGAAATTATTGATACCGCACCAGGTGATTATGATGCTTCAATAGCTTATTTCGAGAGAGATGGCAGTCGAATTAAGTTTGATAATACACAGTTTCCAAGAAATCGTCCTTTATTTTCCCCAAGGTTTGGTTTTAATTGGAAAACAAACGATAAGGGAACCTCTGTACTACGCGGTGGAGCGGGTATCTTTTCAGGAAGAATTCCATTTGTTTGGATTGGCAACCAAATCGGTAATCCATTCTGGTACTTTAGGCAAGCTATTCACCCTGAGTTTAAATTCCCACAGATAGTAAGGACAAATGTAGGGCATGATTATCTATGGGGAAAAGGATGGTCTACTAGTACTGACATATTGTATTCAAAAGACATCAACGGGATGCTTGTTCGGAATTATGGCTTGAATAAACCTACTGGTAAACTAAAGGGAGTTGATAATCGATTGATCTATACCCGAAGTGACATTGCTTTATACGGCCCCGTGGGTAGTCAGTCTCTTGCTAACATTTATGTATTTACCAACACAGACATAGGTTGGTCTCTTAATGGATCGGTAAAAATTCAAAAGTTCTGGAACAGAAATTCTTCGTTTAGTTTATCCTACAATTATCTGATTTCCAAAGATGTCAATTCAGCATCTTCGGAAATTACTTCTAGTGCATTTAACAACAACCCAGCTTTAGGAGATGTCAATCAAGGAATAATTTCTAATTCTCTATTTGGGAATAAACACCGTATCTTAGGAACAATAAACAGAGAGATTTCTTATGGTTTATGGACGACTTCTTTAGGTTTATTTTTTGAATATGTTCAAGGAGGAAGATTTGGATATACCTATGGAGGCGATATCAATGGAGATGGGGCATCATCAAATGATCTCATATACATTCCCACTAAAAAAGGCCTTGAAATGATGCAATTTGAAGGAACTGAATCCGAGCAATCTGAACAGAGGAAGGCTTTAGATTATTTTATCCAACAAAATCCTATTTTAAAAAATAATCGTGGGGAATACAGTCAAAAATATGTTGGTTTATTGCCTTGGACCTCGAGATGGGATGTCCGCCTAGTACAGAAGTATAATATAAAAAAGGATCAATCTATTCAGTTTAGTGTAGATATCTTGAATTTGGGCAATTTAATTTCATCTCAATGGGGTATTCGACAAAGATCTGCCAATAGTCAACCAATCAGCGTAAATGTTGATATGGGTGAGCCTACATATTCCTTTGACAAAGATTTACAATCGACATTTGCGGATAATTTCAGTCTTCAATCAAGGTGGCAAATTCAGTTTGGACTTCGTTACAGTTTTTGATTCCCTAAAATCAAGTCTAAATCCATCCCTAAGTCATGTTTTTGGGGAATAGAACTCCCTAAAAGCAGATTTAAAAATTCTGGCCAACTTATAGGGGTTTACCCACCAATTACTACTTCAATTTGTTCTCACTAAATTGAACATTCAATATACATTCTGCTATATTTAAAAATTTATTCAAAATGATTTGATTAAATTGACAAAAAAAATGATTTATGAAATCTAAAACTATTACAAATCTATCATATCAAATCATCTTATTTATCTATGGCAGTTTTTTGATTCTATCTCAGGATTTAAATCATAATCAACAGATAATCAAATTAATTGATGACCCTGTGTCGGAAAGTCTTGGTATTTTCATTGGCGATAAACTATTCACTAAGTATATTTATCGCGATGCATACTATAAGCCCATACTTCATCCCATCTATGCTGTTAATCAGGTAGATATAACTAGAGGTTACCCAATTAATCCAAGACCAGGAGAGAGAATTGACCATCCACATCAAGTAGGCAATTGGCTAAGCTATGGCAATGTAAATGGTATTGATTTTTGGAACAATTCGGATGCCATTACGGATAAATCTACTTATGGAAGTATTGAACACTTAGAATTAGAGATTGATCAAGAAAAAGGACATCTAGAAACCAAATCACGATGGGTAGACAACAGCGGTACAGTCTTACTTTATGAGAAAAGCATTTATAAATTTAAACAGGTTGGAAATGCAAGAATAATTGATCGAACCACAACGCTAAAAGCCACTAAATTATTATCCCTTGAAGATAACAAAGAAGGCTTTTTTGGTATTAGAGTCAGACGAGAACTTGAACATCCCAGTGATACACCTTTACTATTTGTTGATGCAAATGGGCTTGAATCGACTGTTCCTGTTTTGGATAATTCCGGAGTTAGTGGAAATTACTTTTCATCTGAAGGTGTCCGAGGTATTGATGTTTGGGGTAAACGCGCCAAATGGGTTAGCCTCAGTGGAATAGTAGATGACCAAACAGTGTCCATTACCATATTTGATCATCCTGAAAATACAGGATATCCAACTTATTGGCATGCAAGAGGATATGGGCTTTTCTCTGCTAATCCATTAGGACAAGCAATCTTTTCTGAGGGTTTGGACAAGCTTAATATTACTTTAGATAAAGACAGTGAAATAACTTTTAAATTTCGGGTATTAATCCACAATGGAAAGCGATTGACTCCTGATCAGATCAGTTCATTTGCATTGTTTTAATGTAAATAATTCGCCTAACAAATTTTCTTTTGTCTTTACAGCAGCTTGGAATAAACTAATTCCATTCTGCTACCTTTACATAATACTTGTCTAACTCCTATCAATTGATTAAAATATGTTGAATCGTCGATTAAATTTTATGTACTTAGTGCATTTTTTGTTGTTTATTTTTCTTTCCGGATGCACAACAGAAACGTCAAAAAAACCAAACTTTATTTTTCTTTTTGTTGACGACTTATCCCATAATTCTGTTGGTTATTATGGAAATGATATTGTTAAAACCCCTAACATTAATGAATTAGCAAACAATGGTGCTGTATTCACAAATGCCCACAATATGGGCGGATGGCACGGGGCTATATGTGTTGCTTCACGTTCTATGATTATTTCTGGTCAATCTTTATGGGATTCCCAAAATGCTGTTACAGCTTGGAAAAGCAACGATTCGGTTGCTTTATCTCATACTTGGGGGCAGTTATTGCAAAAAGGCGGATACAACACTTATATGACTGGAAAATGGCATGTTGAAGTTCCAGCTGAAACAATATTTCAAACAATTGGCCAGGTTCGACCAGGAATGCCTGCAGACAATATCGGTAAAGCCCCAATAGCCAGAATTATCGAAGCTTATGAAAGTGACCAAGAGACTAATTCTTTATTTCCTATTGGTTATGCCCGTCCAATTTACGAAAATGATCAGCGATGGTTGCCCACCGATAGTCTCCAGGGGGGATTTTGGGAGGGAGGAACCCACTGGTCAGAAGTAGTAAAAAATGAAGCTTTGACTTTTATTGACGATGCAGTAAAAAGGGATGAGCCTTTTTTTATGTACCTATCTTTCAATGCTCCCCATGATCCCCGTCAAGCTCCAGCTGAATTTGTTGATCTGTATCCTATAGATGAGATTCCTATCCCAGATAATTTTTTGCCAGAATACCCCTACAAGGATGAAATTGGCAACCCTGTTTGGCTTCGGGATGAATCTTTGGCCCCTTTTCCTAGAACTCCATATGCAGTAAAAACGCATATCAGGGAATACTATGCAATCATATCTCATTTAGATGCTCAGATTGGAAGTATTCTTCAAGCATTAGAAAGTACTGATGCTATAGATAATACCTATATAATTTTTACTTCGGATCATGGCCTTTCGGTTGGGAGTCATGGGCTGATGGGCAAACAGAGTTTATATGATCATTCTATTAAAGTGCCATTTATAATTTCTGGACCAGGTATTCCAGAAGGAAGGATAATTGAAGATGATATATACTTTCAAGATGTCATGCCTACTACCCTTGAACTGGCTGATATTAGGAAACCAAAAAACATTTTTTTTAATTCTCTGGTTGATTTGATTGATGGGGAAATGGAACATTCACCTTATGGAGATGGCATTTATGGCGCCTACATGGATCATCAGAGGATGATAAAGAAGGGTAAGCACAAACTTATTTACTACCCAAGAATATCTAAAACGCTTCTCTTTAATCTGGAAAAGGATTCCTTAGAAATGAATGATATAGCCCATTTACCGGAAAACAAGGAAATAGTAAATTCGCTATTCCATGAATTAAAAGAACTTCAAATAGTGATGAACGATACCTTAAATTTGGATTAGGAGGGTTAACCATCCAATTAAGAGTTCATTATTCGTATATGCTTGGATGACAGAGTCGGTATGATTGAACATCTATACCAAAAGCATGAGGTACTTTGCTATTGCTTGATTTTAAAAGAAGAAAGAGATTGTTTCGCCTAGTTAGACATTTAATCTGCTGTGGAAGGAATTATTTATAAAACTCCTTTTTGCACATCCTTAGTAATAGCTCTTTTCGGATGTTTTAAAGGAGAAACCCCCTTAGACATTCCTCCAACACTAGCAGAAAGTCCTTGTGCCAAACCCTTAGAACTTCACCTGAATGGCGTGACCATCCGGGTAAGTTTAGAATGCCAAGATTTTTTAAATACCCTGAATGAACGCAATTTATCCATAGAAAAAAACAACTCTTTTCAATATACGAAGATACGGGTGATGACGAGCTTAAGTATTTTACTGTCAATGGACATCCTGAATTGTGTGAATTCTACATCTGGGACAGCACATTTCCAACAGATAAATACCTAGAAAAAGTAGTTACTGCCTATGTTATGTTTATTCAATGAATATCTGGGTTGCAGGATATGTGGATAGACACTCTAAACTCGACGGTGATATTACCCATTGGGATACTTCAAATGTAACCTCAATGAATGCCTTATTTTCAGGCGCAAAAAATTTCAATCAGGACATCAGCAATTGGAATGTGGAAAGAGTGACTAGTATGAATCGGATGTTTCAAAATGCAGAAAATTTAATCAAGATATCAGCAATTGGAATGTTGGTGCTGTGAAAAACATGATAGGAATGTTTAAGGATGCAAAAAATTTCAATCAAGATATCAGCAATTGGAATGTTGGTGCTGTGAAAAACATGATAGGAATGTTTAAGGATGCAAAAAATTTCAATCAAGATATCAGCAATTGGAATGTTGGTGCTGTGAAAAACATGATAGGAATGTTTAAGGATGCAAAAAATTTCAATCAAGATATCAGCAATTGGAATGTTGGTGCTGTGAAAAACATGATAGGAATGTTTAAGGATGCAAAAAATTTCAATCAAGACATCGGTAAATGGAATGTTGGAAAGGTAATACATATGGATTCAATGTTTATGGATGCTGAATCGTTCAACCAAGATATCAGTGATTGGGATGTAAATAATGTAACCAATATGAGTTGGATGTTTCGTGGGGGTAAAAATTTTAATCAAGATATTAGCACGTGGAATTTTGAAGGGAAAACCCCGTCTATTTTTGCTTCAATTCCGCACATTCCACAACAAAGTGATTAGAGCCTAAATTCTTAATAAAACACACCAAACCTATACAATAATTATGATAATATTGATTATTTGAAAATGTATAAAGGGCTGGTAAGGGAGTTATTATAATCCGTTCAAGGCAATAATTTGAAGATTTAAGTGCAGCGCAGGAGGTTTATATTGACCAATAGGCCTTATCAATCATCCAATCGGTTTTCAACATTTTTCCTTTCCATTTCTATTAAACGATGTAGCTTGTTTTGCAATATTTCTTTGGGCGGTAATTCCGTAATATATTCAGCAACCCTGATTCCCGATTTATCAAGTTGCAAAAGTTCGATTTGCTCATAATTTCCTTCGGCACACATTAGCAATCCCACTGGCGATTCTTCCCCTTCTTCCTGTTCAAACTTTTCCAAATAGCGTAGGTATAGTTCCATTTGTCCTTTGTAGGACGGTTTAAACTTTCCCAATTTTAAATCAATCGCTACAAGTCACTTTAATTTTCGGTGATAAAACAATAAGTCAAGTTTATAACTCTCGCCATCCATTAACATTCTTTTCTGGCGTTCAACAAATGTAAACCCTTGGCCTAGTTCCAAAATAAATTTTTCCAGTTCGCGAAGAATGGATTCCTCCAAATTTCGTTCACTAAAATTATCTTCCAGTCCAAGGAAATCCAGAACATATGGATCTCTGAACACCAAATCCGGGGTCAGTTTTTGTTTGTCCCGTAAATCTTCAAGTTCCTTACGTATCTGCTCCTCCGGCTTTTTGGAGATTGCCGTTCTCTCAAAAAGCATAGAGTCAATTTTTTCAGATAAGACCCGTGTTGTCCACCCTTCTATACGGCTCATTTCAAGATAGAAACTTCTACCCATATCATTTTTAATGTATATCAGCGTGCGAAAGTGCGTCCAAGACAATTCTCTACTCAGTGCGTAGACAATCTCCCTGTCCCTAAAAGTCTCCGCAAAGCGTAGACAATGCCGTAATTGTTTATAGCTCCATCCTTTTCCATATTCCTCGGTCAGTTTTTTTGATAAGAGTAAAATTATCCGCTTTCCATAATCCGCCCGCTTATTATTGAGAATTTCGGAGTTTATGTGATGGCCAATGTTCCAATATAGAATAGTCGTAGCTGAATTGGCGGTAATTGCCACCGTCTGTCTGGCCTCCTCTATATATACTTTAATCTGGTTTATTAAACGGGATTCTTCTTTTTTCAATTCGACTTTCATAAGACAAAGATACTTTTATCAGGTAAAACTATTGGCTCTAATCACTTTGTTGTGGAATAGAGATCGCTTGGAATAAGCAATAGCTATATTGACCTCACTTTTCATGAGAATTATGTTGACTTACCCCCTTTTCCCCTTTACGACCATGAATGATCAAAGGTGTTTTAAAGGTTCGATGTAACATCGCCCGATTCGACAATGAACACTCTTTACTTCCAAAACCCTCTGAGAGGGAACAATAACTTTGGAAGAAGGAACATACTCCGGTGTCCCTGATGTTATTGGTAGCATTGATATCCGCATTCATACAAAATCCACAGCTTAAACATTTAAATTTCGATTGAGAGAGTCGATTCTTTTTGTCAATAGTTCCACATCAGCTACATTTTTGAGAGGTATAATGAGGAGGAATTTTAATTACCCACATCTTTTGACCTAGATAAATCTCAAACCCTGTGACAGGGATCAATTTTATGCCCCATGCCGTTTTTAAAATCACTCTGTTCAAACCCGATTTTTGTTTGACGTTTTTGCCCGGATTTTCCATCGTTCCTTTAGCTGATTTGGTCATATTCTTGGTTTTCAAACCCCGTGACGGGGATCAGATTTTCCAAAACCGCTAATGCAGAACTACTGGATATCTTTTTGCTGGTTTTTCTTAAGCAATCATTTCTTTTATTTCTTATCTTACGTTGTTTTTTGGCTAGCAGGATATTCGTTTTGTAGGCTTTATTACTACCATGTCATTTTTTCGCTCTCCTTCTTTGAAGAACTTTCTTTCTCTTTTCTTCCTTTTTGGTATCCGCTAAATAGTGAATAATACCATTACTATCGGCTACTTGACCTACATTTGACTAAGGCTAATTATGGTTCCTTACGGAACTAGGGGAACGTCTAGCTCGCAAGCTCGGTTCTATCTATACCTACAATATCATTGATATCGATTGTACCTATTTGTCTTTCAACAGCATCTACTTCGCATTGAATATAGATAAACCACTTATTCTCTTTGTATTTATTTTTCCTTTTCTTTCTAGATGTATTACTTCTATCGGTGATTTCTTTGACGATACGTCCCTGTAAAAACCGAGGGTTGTTATACCGACAAATCTGTTTTTTATAGCCTCTTATCTGTATAAAGACACCTCTTTTGAGCATCAAATAACCATTGCCATTTTCGGCTTCCTTTATTTCGTTTTGGTATAAAGTTATCGGGAAACTCTGCTTTCGTCTTTTTGATTTGAATTTCGGCTTGCCTCTTTCCCCCTTTAAAAATTCCTTATAAGCCACAGATAAATCCCTTAAAATCAATTTAACCTTAGCTGGTGAATAACCAGACAACCAAGTCGCAATATTCTTTTTATGTTGGGTATACCATTTCCCCAATTCTTCATAAGAGCAATCACTTTTTCCATTTTTTGGGTATCGTTGATACTTTCTTGGTATTGTTTGAACAGATGATTTAATGCATTATTATAGGTGTATCTCCGGCCATTTCATTTAATAGCTGATAATCTTTTGATTACCACTTAAACGGCATCTAAGAGTAATATTTGTCTTAACAGAAATTAATAACCCAGTTTTTCTTTTTAAAACCTATTGCAAAAACAGTCAAAATAAACGACTTTTTTATTCCCAGTTCAAAATACGCAGTAGAACCTTTTTGCTTCATTTCCGCCGATTCCACAACAAAGTGATTAGAGCCAAACTATTTAAGAAGGCACGATGGCATATAGGCAAAAAAATGTCATAGGTTATAATCTCGTTTCCAAAACCACCTTCCTACTCCCTTTTAGCTCCTTCAGTTCAAGCATCAACTTTTCATTGTCCCCTAAAACGAACATTGGAAGTACATACACAAAACATTGGCTTTCCCCATCTGTAATGGATTGTGACATCTTGTATCTGTAAATAACTTCTTGTCGTAATCTTTGATAGGAAGCTTTCCGTTTCTTGTTTCCGTTGATTTTATAAAAACTGCATATTCAAGTCACTAATGCAACTTTAGGAGGAGAGCAAATGCAACTTATATTTTATCAGAAAGAGGGGAAATTCCCCCTCTTTCTGAACAGATAAATGATTACATTGGTAAAAAAAAAGAAAGCTCTAATCACTTTGTTATGGAATGGATGCAAAGGATTTAGTCCCCAAGCTTAAGGTTTGCCGTAAGACTATTTACAACTGGCTTAGGTTATATGAACAAGGCGGTTTAGAGGAATTGCTCGCTATCAGAAAGCGAGGAGGTATTCCGCCATGGATAACCGAACAAACCAAACAAGCCATAGCAGCTATGCTTGCAGATCCTAAAACAACGATAACTAGTTATGTTGAGTTATTAGCATGGGTGCATAAAAATCACCAATCCAATATAAGTTATCAAGTCCTTTATAATCATTGTCGGAAACACCACAATAGTGTGCTGATTGTTTCAAGAAAATCTCATCATAAAAAAGATAAAGATGCTGAACAGACCTTTAAAGAAGAGAAACTTCCAAGTAAACTGCGTGAAATTAAAAGCAGTACAGCTAAGAATAAGTTTGATTCCGTCAATCTTTATTTTCAAGATGAATCTCGTTTCGGATTAATGACCAAACAAAAGCGGGTGTTGGTTTCCAAAGGTGTCAAGCCTATTGGTAAGTATCAGCACAGCTATCAATCGTTTTGGTTATGGGGATGCTTTTCACCTATTACAAGAAATAGCTTCTATTGGGAAACATCATCAGTGTCTAATGATATTTTCGAGGGTTTTCTGAATGATTTGAGCAAACAAAATCCAAAAGAACTTAAAATCCTCATTATAGACAATGCTGGCTTTCATGCTTCTAAGAATATGACCATTCCGGAAAACATTAAGTTCATCAGAATTCCTCCTTATACCCCAGAACTTAATCCTGCTGAAAAGGTATGGCAATGGATGAAAGAAAGAGTGGCTATGAAATTCTTTGAAGATCTTGAATCTCTAAAGAAAAAAATAACGGAGATGATTACGCAACTGAAGTCTGAACTCATCAAATCCATTACAGGATATGAATTATACACCAAAGCCTTTTTGAGTGAATTCAGTGTTTAAATGGTATTATATACTAAAACCTTTATGAGTAAATATAGCATTTAAATGGTATTAGTCCAAATAATAAAATACGGGCCACAAAAAGTTGAAGATTATGGTAATTTCCAGTTTTCATGTTTCGAACCCATTTTACTAATTCTTTCCAAAATGTCTTTTGGAGGTGTTAATGGAATCTATGTTCTATTTTTATAATTCAAAAACTTAATCGAAAATTGCATTTTTGAGTTGATTAAACGGTTTAAAATTCCCAATTTTGGAAAAAATGACATGAGATTTCACTCCATCTTAATATTTTTGAGTTTCCTGGCTTTCTATGGATGTAATCTTGAAAAACAAAAAGTCAAGGGAAATCAAACCACTTCTGATAAGTCTCCCAATGTTCTTTTTATAATTGCAGACGATTTGAACTGTGATCTTGGGACCTATGGACATAAATTAGTAAAATCTCCAGCAATAGATTCACTAGCAAATAATGGAGTTCAGTTCGGAAATGCCCATAGTCAATTTCCGCTCTGTGGACCTTCTCGAGCATCAATGATGACGGGACTTTACCCGGATCAAACCAAAATATTTGAAAACCGTATCTATCTGCGTCAAACCATTCCATACGTCACCACAATAGGGCAGCGGTTTCGTCAAGAAGGATACAATTCAGTGCGTATAGGTAAAATTTACCATTATGACAACCCAAGCTCTATCGGCACCTCAAGTTTCGATGATGTATACACTTGGGACTTTACTTTTAATCCGTATGGTAGAGATAAAAAAGAAGAATATAAAATCAATACACTAGTTCCAAGACAATATGGAGGGACACTTTCCTGGCTCGCAGCAGAAGGCACCGATGACCAGCAAACTGATGGTATTTCAGCTAACATTGCTTCAGACTTACTAACAAAATTTGCTAAAAACAAGCAACAGTTTTTTCTAGCAGTAGGGCTTTATAGACCGCACACGCCATTTGTAGCCCCAAAAAAGTATTTCGATTGGTATCCTTTGGATTCCATTAAACTGCCAAAAAATCCAGGTCAAGAATATATTGAATCTCTACCGGTTCCAGCGAGGAGATCAATCAAGGCTCAAGCTGCTCAAATTGATTTAGATGATGATATCTCCCAAGAAATTATTCAAGCCTATTATGCTACCACGAGTTTTATTGATGAGCAGATAAACCAAATAATCACAACCCTAAAAAAAACTGGTTTAGATAAAAACACTATTGTGGTATTTACATCAGACCATGGATATCATTTGAGAGAACATGGCCACTGGCAAAAAATGACTCTTTTCGATAATGCAACGCGTATCCCTTTAATTATTGCAGGGCCAACGATCCAAAAGGGACTAAAAGTTGATGATTCACCAGTTGAACTAGTTGATATATACCCGACTCTGATGGATCTAGTCGGAATAAAGACTCCTCAATTTGTCTCTGGAAAAAGTTTGGTCTCTATCTTGGATGGATCAACTGGAATCATCAGAAAATCAGCCTTAACCCAAATGAAAAATGGGTACAGCATCAAAACGGATCGATATAGACTCACACGTTGGGGATCTAATGGTGCTGATGGCTATGAATTATACGACCACCTCAGTGATAAATCGGAAATGTTCAATCTCGCTGAAGATGAAAACTATGGTTGGTTATTGGATTCATTGAGTATAGTACTCGATCAAAGAATTGCCTCAGCTAATTCGATACCCAGAGGATTGGGAATGCAAATTGAAGGTGTTAAAGCCATGCGTAAACCACCACCAATCCATTCTGCACCAAAATAAATTAGATCTATTGATTATATCTAGATTCACTAACCATCTAAATATCAAGATAACAGAAACAATCACTCCAGCCAGATGAGCAGTTTAATCACCGAAGACTTTTTACTTGAAACAGACCATGCCAGAATACTGTATCATGACTATATCAAAGACCTACCTTTAATTGATTACCACAATCATTTGTCTGCCGGGGATATATCTCAAGACTCCTCTTTTGAAAACATAACCCAAGTATGGATGTCTGATGACCATTACAAATGGAGGGCCATGAGAACATTGGGTATAGATGAGAAATACATCACCGGGAGAGCTGAAGATTATGACAAGTTTGAGCAATATGCCAGAGCTGTACCCTATCTAATTCGAAATCCATTGTACCACTGGTCACACTTGGAATTAAAACGTTATTTCGGGTTTGATGAACTATTGGATGGAAGTAATTCTCGGTCGGTTTATGATCTAACTCGACAGATTCTTAAAACCCCGGAATACACCTGTAGGGGTCTTTTAAAACAAATGAAGGTAGAATATCTCTGCACCACTGAAGATCCGCTTGATGATTTGGTGCACCATAGAACCCTTAGGAAATCAGATTTTACCATTGGGGTAAATACAGCATTCAGGCCAGATAAATTTCTATGCATTGACCGAATTGATTTTCAAGATTGTATTATGGAGCTGAGCAAGATTGTCAATAAAGAAATTCAAACTTTTCAGGATTTGCTGGAAGGATTATTGAATCGAATGGAATATTTCCATAATAATGGATGTAGGTTAAGTGATCACGGCATTGATACCATCCCCTTTTCTAGGGTCTCAGACAATTTAGTAGAACAGATATTTTCTAAAAGACTGAGAGGAATGAAGCTTACCAAATTGGAGATTGCTCAATTTCAGACCAGTCTACTCTTGTTTTTGTCTCAAAATTACCATCGCTTGGGCTGGATACAACAGTTTCACATTGGTGCTTATCGTAATACCAACACAAGAATGTATAAAAAGATGGGGTCTGACAAAGGTTGGGATTCCATCGGAGACTTTACCAACCTGAAGTCATTGATGTCTTTCTTAGATCAATTAGACCAGAATTCCATATTAACCAAAACCATAATCTACAATCTAAACCCCTCAGAGAATGCAATTATGGCCACATTGGTTGGAAACTTTAACGACGGGACAATCAAAGGAAAAATCCAGTGGGGAGCTAGTTGGTGGTACCTTGACCAACTAGATGGAATTACCAATCACCTCAATACTCTATCCAATGTGGGAGTCCTGTCCTGCTTTATTGGTATGTTGACTGATTCAAGAAGTTTTCTGTCTTTCCCTAGGCACGAATATTTTAGACGAATTTTATGTAATATATTGGGCAATGATATCCGGAAAGGACATCTACCTAGGGACTATAAGTGGCTGGGTAAAATCGCCTCCGATATATCGTATCATAATGTTAAACAGTATTTTAACTTGACCTAATGCTTCTTTAGACAGTAATCATCCCAATTAAAAATTCATTTACTCCGGTTTCCCAAACAATCATCGTTCGTTAGGTTTTAGATGATTTCAATAATTCGTGTCAATCAATTTTATGTTATCGTTCGATGTAGTAAAAAAATATTTTATACATTTAGATTCAAAAATCGTTCTTCCAATGGATAAAAAGATTGTCACTTTTGGTGAAATAATGCTCCGATTATCCCCACCGGGGTTTTTACGGTTTTCTCAGACCACCCAATTTGATGTGGTCTATGGTGGTGGCGAAGCCAATGTAGCTATCTCACTGGCGAACTTTGGATTGCCCGTCTGCTTCGTTACTTGTCTTCCCGAAAATGATTTAGGAGAATGTGCCCTGATGGAACTCAGAAAACGTGGCGTTGATACATCACATATTATGCGAGGAGGAAAACGTCTTGGTATCTATTTTTTGGAGACTGGTGCTGTTAGTAGATCGAGTAAAGTAGTTTATGATAGAGCATATTCATCAGTAAGTGAAATTCAAACCAGTATGATTAATTGGGATAAAGTATTTGAAGACGCAGCTTGGTTTCACTGGACCGGTATCACACCCGCTATTTCTCAATCTGCAGCAGATGTATGTTTGGAGGCTATTAAAGTTGCCAAGAGTAAAAATATAACCATTTCAACCGACTTGAATTATAGATCAAAACTCTGGAAATACAAGGGTGATCGAGTGCGCATCATGCAAGAACTTACATCCTATTGTGACATCATCTTAGGAAATGAAGAAGATGCTTACAAGCATTTTGGTATTAAGCCTGAAGGATTAGATATTACCACTGAAGGAGAAAAGGTGAAAGCCAATTCGTTCGTTTCAGTATGCAAGCAAATGATGATCCAATTTCCTCAAGCCAAAATGGTCATCACCACACTGCGGGGCTCTTTATCCGCATCTCACAATACTTGGGCTGGGATACTATATGATGGAAACAAAGTCTATACTTCAAAAGAATATCACATTACCCACATTGTGGACCGAGTCGGTGGAGGTGATTCATTTATGGGCGGACTTATCTACGGATTGATTACTTATCAAGACGATGTGCAGAAAGCATTAGATTTTGCTGTGGCAGCTTCTTGTTTGAAGCATACCATAAAGGGCGATGCTAATCTAGTTTGCATTTCTGAAGTTGAAAAATTGATGAGCGGTGATTCTTCTGGAAGAGTTGTAAGATAATTCATATGCCATTTATTTATCGAAATAGAGTAATTCATCAGATATATTCCAAGGGCTTTATCCCACTTTTTTATAGTCAAGATATAGAGCTGGCAAAACGGGTGGTTGAAGCTTGCTACAAAGGAGGCGCAAGAATTCTAGAGTTTACCGACAGGGGCAAATATGCCCAAAAGGTTTTTGAAAAATTAAGTCGGCTTTGTTCTTCAGAATTTCCAGATATGGCTTTAGGTGTAGGTTCTGTGACTGATGCGGAACAAGCCAGGAGTTATATGGGCTTAGGTGCTGATTTTATTGTTACTCCGGTGTTGAGAAAAGATGTCGCTCGAGTTTGTAATAGGCGTAAAACACTATGGATTCCCGGATGTGGCAGTCTCTCAGAAATCGCCAGATGTGAAGAATTAGGTGTGGAGATTGTCAAGCTATTTCCTGGAAATATCTACGGACCAGAATTTATCAAAGCAGTCCTTTCTCCGCAACCCTGGACTTCAATTATGCCAACAGGAGGTGTTACCACCGAAGAATCAAATATCCGCCGATGGTTTGATGCAGGTGCAGTTTGTGTAGGCATAGGTTCCAAATTGATTTCAAAAGATATATTAGGATCAAAAGATTTCAAGAAACTGACCAAAGAAGTTGAAAAAGTAGTTTCCATTATAGAAAAATCCATCGAAAAGTGCCCATAACTTGGAAACTCCTCAATTTAGGTCTTATTGGTATATTCATTTGTTTTACAATAGGATGTGCTGAAAAAAATCAGATACGTACACTGCGTTTGGGACACGGATTGGATGTCAATCACCCAGTTCACCAGGGAATGCTTCAAATCGATAAGCACCTCAAGGATTTGTCAGATGGAAAAATGCGATTAATGATCTATCCCAACCAGCAACTTGGGAGCGAAAGAGAATGTCTTGAGTTATTGCAGATTGGAAGTCTTGATATCACCAAAGTATCTGCTGCTGTGATGGAAAACTTTGTTCCTGATTTCAAGATTTTTGGGTTGCCATTTTTGTTTGATAATAAAGAGCACCTATTTAAAGTCCTTGATGGGAAAATTGGAGAATCTCTATTGAATCAAGGTAGTGCTTTTTGGCTAAAAGGACTGGGATATTATGATTCCGGTAGCAGGAGCTTTTATTTGAAAGATCGACTTGTAGAATCTCCTCAAGATTTACAAGGTTTGAAGATTCGAGTCATGGAAAGTGCAACAGCAATTGAGATGATGCAACATTTAGGGGCATCACCTACGCCAATTTCTTGGGGTGAATTATATACTTCACTACAGCAGGGAGTTGTTGATGGGGCCGAAAACAACCCTCCAAGTTTTTATCTATCAAAACATTATGAAGTGTGTAAGTATTATGTTATCAGTGAACATACGACTATCCCTGATGTGCTACTAACCAGTACTCATCTTTGGAATAAATTATCTGAAATAGAAAAGAAATGGCTAAGACAATCTGTACGAAAATCTGTGATTTTTCAAAGAAAACTATGGGTCAAAAGTGAACAAGATGCATTAGATGGTGCTCGAGCCTCAGGCATTAAAATCAGTTATCCCAACAAACAGCCTTTTAGAGATGCAGTGAAACCAATGTATAAGTCCTTCAATACAAATCCCCAAATGGCCCAATTAATTCAGTCTATTGAAAATACCAAAACTCCGTAAACTGGTTGACCGAATAGTTGAAACTACTTTGGTTACATTACTGATTTTGATGATAATCAATGTGAGTTATCAGGTTTTCACTCGTTATTTTACCGATAATCCTTCATCATTCACCGAAGAATTGTCTCGTTATCTGATGGTCTGGTTAGGCATTTTGGGTGCTGGTTATGTCGCGGGAAGAAACGAACATATTGCCATCGATTTTTTCATCAGAAAACTATCTCCAAAAATAAAATACATTGTATACCAATTGATTAGGTGGTCAATTATTTCTTTTGCTGTTTTCGGTTTCATCATTGGAGGTGGTAACTTAGTTTTCATCACTTTTACTTTAAAGCAATACTCTCCATCTCTTGGTATTCCGCTCGGTCTTGTTTATCTGATCATTCCTTTTAGTGGTCTATTAATAGTTTATTATAAACTAAGCACAAAAAATTCTCCTAGATGATTGATTTAATTCCAATTGTAGTACTGGTATTGAGTTTTATATTTTTTCTTGCTTTGGGGACTCCTGTGGCCTGGAGTATTGCCATTTCCTCATTGCTGACCATTTTGGTCTCCATGCCCTCTTTACCGGCTTTAACAACCATATCTCAAAGGATGGGTACGGGATTGGATCGTTTTTCTCTTTTGGCTATTCCCTTTTTTATACTCTCGGGGGAATTGATGACTCATGGGGGGATTGCTCGAAGATTGATAGATTTCGCAAAAACTGTTGTCGGTTTTCTTCCTGGTGGGCTTGCTCTTATAAATATTATTTCTGCTATGATGATGGGTGCTATTGCTGGTTCAGCTATGGCTTCGGCATCTGCTATGGGTAGCATATTAGGACCAGAAATGAAAAAAGAGGGATACTCACCCGAATTTGGAGCCGCTGTTAATATCACTTCAGCGACCACAGGATTATTGATTCCACCAAGTAATATACTGATTGTCTATAGTCTTGCTAGTGGAGGAGTTTCGATTGCTGCCCTCTTTATTGCTGGCTATATTCCGGGTATTATCACCGGTATTTTATTGATGATTGTTGCATCAATATGGGCTAAAAGAAAAGGATACAGAACTTTCAGCTTTAGTCCTTTTCTGGAAGTAGTGAAGCGATTTATAATCGCTTTTCCTTCACTGCTTTTGCTGGTAATAGTCATAGGAGGAATTGTTGCTGGATTTTTCACGGCTACTGAAGCTTCGGCGATAGCCGTTATATATACTCTTGTTCTTGGCTTTATCTATAAAGAGATCAAAATAAGGGATTTGTCTAAAATCTGTTTAGAAAGTGCAAAAACAAATGCTATTGTAATGCTTTTGATTGCAGCATCAATGAGTATGTCATGGGTCATGTCCTATGAAAATATCCCCCAAAATCTCAGTCATTTTTTATTAGGCATTAGTGATAATAAAATCATCATTCTGTTGATAATCAATCTGATTTTACTCTTGGTAGGGATTTTTATGGATATTACTCCTGCGGTATTGATTTTCACGCCCATCTTTTTACCTATTGTGACCACTTTAGGCATAGACCCAGTTCAATTTGGAATGATGATGGTACTAAATTTATGTATTGGACTATGTACTCCACCAGTTGGTACAGTCTTATTTGTTGGGATTGGTATTTCGGGAACTTCCATTGAAAAAGTCATCAGGCCATTACTACCATTTTACTTAGTAATGATACTATCATTGTTTCTCATTACCTACATCCCTGCATTATCTCTTTTTCTACTCAATTTTTTTGGGCTTTAATCTCTTTTCCTAGGCTGATGAATAGGTCAGATAACCACCATTTTAAAACAACCTGCTGGAATATAAAATTCTGATAGTTGTTATTTACAATTCCATAGTATATTAGGTTAGGTTAGGTTTAACTTTGTTGCCTTAGTGTAATGTTCACTCTTGTAAATAAGCCCTATGGATGATAAACTAGTGAATCAGTCAGTTTGCGGGTTGCCTATTAAAGTCGTTCAGTTTGGAGAAGGAAATTTCCTTCGATCATTTGTCTGTGATGTGCTCCAGCGGCTCAATGACATTAATGAATTCAATGGTTCAATAGCAATAATTCAGCCCATCGAAAAGGGTAAAGTAGATCTACTTGCCCAACAGAAAGGAAAGTATACTCTTTTTTTGAAAGGAATTATCAATCGAAAAGAAATCCAAGAAATAAGGAATATCAGTTGTGTTCAGGAATATATCAATCCATATAAAAATTTTGAAGATTTTATCAATTTAGCCAAAACCCAGACACTCAAAATCATTGTCTCCAATACCACTGAAAAGGGTATCGCTTTCAATACCAAGGATTCCTCTACTGACAGTCCAGCCGGCTCTTTTGTAGGCAAGTTGGTTCAGTTTTTATATACACGTTTTGTTCATTTTAATGGTGATGAAACCAAAGGCTTACACATTTTGCCTTGTGAATTAATTGATGAAAATGGGCTTAAATTACAAGGGTGCATTACAGACTGTATCACTCACTGGGGGCATGAAAATTCTTTTTTAAAGTGGGTTCAGAATTCCTGTTTTTTTTACAATACTTTGGTTGATAGAATAGTTCCTGGATATCCTAGTTCTGAACCTGAGAAATACCATCGTCTAATAGGCTTTAAAGATCAATTGATTACCGTCTCTGAACCATACTTTCTTTGGGTAATAGAAGGTAACGAAGGTATCAAAGAATTGATACAATCTGAAAAAATAAATCTAGATATTCGTTTTTCAAACGATTTACATTATTACAGACTCAGAAAAATTCGTTTTCTCAATGGAATACATACCTTGTTAGTTCCAATAGGTTTATACCTAAAAAAAACAACCGTTCTTCAATGTATGGAGGATCATTTTGTATTTGAATTTGTCAAAGGTGCAATGGTTCAAGAGATTTCTATGACTTTGAAGCATCAATACGGTGATTTAAAGGAAAAAACAAAAAATCATCCCATAAATCCCAAGGTTATTGATAGATATATTAGGGAAGTAATTGACAGATTAAAAAATCCTTTTATCGAACATAATTTAACAGATATCGGACTTTATTCACTTGAAAAATTTGTTTTCAGGGTGCTGCCTACTATTCTTGACTATCACAAGAGAATGGGGCTTTATCCCTTGAGGCTAATTTTTGGTTTTGCTTGTTTATTGTTGATGACTATCAACGGGGAAATTGATACAAAAGATAATTCTGGGCATCTTTCTTTTTTGAGAAGGCAAAAGTCAAAACCTACATTTACAATGGTTAAAGAAATCTTATCGAACCAAGAGATTTGGAAAAGAGATTTGACAAAACAACCCTTATTGACCGAAATCCTTTATTACGCCATAGTCCAATTAAAGAAACATGGTTTGATTAGGGGGTTTTATTTTTATTATAGAAATCAAACAGCTTAAGATGAAATCCAAAACACTTAAAATCCATCCTTCCGACAACATAGGCGTAGCATTGGTTGACTTGCCTTCAGGAGAAAGAATTGCTGATGGTGAAATCAATTTGGTACTAGTGGATGATATCCCCCAAAAACAAAAATTCGCCCTTGAGGATATGGAGGTAGGTTCATTGGTATATATGTATGGTATTTTGGTTGGCTCAACCACTAGAAAGGTATCAAAAGGGGGGTTGATTAGCACCCAGAACCTTATTCACAAAACTCATAAGACTACCAAAAAACTATCTTCACACCAATGGGATCCTCCCGAGATAAACCATTGGAAGGAAAAGACCTTTATGGGATATCATAGAGATGATGGTCAGGTTGGGACTGATAATATTTGGTTATTTTTCCCTTTAGTTTTTTGTGAGAACAGAAACATTCAGGTACTGAGGAAGACTTTTGAACGGGAATTTCACCCTATTAAGAAGGAACCTCTACAGCAATTATTAGGAAGTTTGCTTCATCCCAATAGGGATTCTCACGAATCCGTTTTCACAGAATTTCTTCCTCATGAATATCAAAACATAAAAGTTCGCTTCATCATACACCATGGTGGTTGTGGGGGAACGCGAGAAGACGCACGAGTTTTAGCTTCTTTATTAGCTGGTTATGTACACAATCCCAATGTTGCCGGGGCAAGTGTTCTGAGTCTAGGATGTCAAAATCTAGAAATTAAAACCTTTGAGGAAGAACTAAAAAAGTTAGACCCCAAAAGGAGTAAGCCAGTATTGATTTTCAATCAGCAAAGTGAAGGAAGCACAAATCAATTTTTAAGTAAAATAATAAGAGAAACTTTTTCTCATTTGGTTGAAGCGAACAAAATTAAACGTAGATCTTCACCTCTATCGAAACTTAAAATCGGGCTTGAATGTGGGGGATCAGACGGATTTTCAGGAATCACAGCCAACCCTGTACTTGGTCAGGTTTCGGATGTGGTTAGCTCGCTAGGGGGTTCAGTAATTCTTTCCGAATTCCCAGAATTATGTGGCGTTGAGCAGGAGCTGGCCAATCGGTGCGTTGATGATCTTTTGGCTAACAAGTTTATTCATTTAATGGAAAAATATGAGGCATCCGCACAGAGAGTAGGTTCAGGGTTTGATATGAATCCTTCGCCTGGTAATATCAAAGATGGTCTGATTACGGACGCTATAAAATCTGCTGGGGCTGTTAAAAAGTCAGGTAATTCGCCTGTTACTGATGTCCTTGACTATACAGAATATGCTTCAAAGTCTGGTGTCAGTTTACTTTGCACCCCTGGAAATGATGTTGAGAGCACCACTGGACTAGCTGGTGGGGGTGCCAACATTATACTTTTCACAACTGGCCTGGGGACACCAACGGGCAATCCTATCTCACCGGTAATTAAGGTTTCTTCAAATTCTGAGTTAGCAAAAAAAATGGAAGACATCATTGATTTTGATGCTGGAACAATTATTTCGGAGGGCAAGTCTCTCGGGGCTGTTGGGGACGAACTACTTGATTTGGTTATACAAATAGCTAGTGGTTCTATTAAAACCAAGGCGGAAATACTTGGTCAGCAGGACTTCATTCCCTGGAAAAGAGGAGTTTCACTTTAGTATAATAGTCTCTCAAAGGTATAGTGTAATTTCCTGAGAACAAACTAATTGGAGTTATATGCTTCAACTTATTCTCGGTAATATATTAATTACTTTGGCTCTAATCACTTTGTTGTGGAATGGGCGGAATTGAAGCAAAAATAGACGGGGTTCTCGCTTCATAATTCCACACCTAAATTCATTTGATAGATTCTGTTCATGTATCCATCTTTGATTTTTATTGCTACTGTTCTTTTGCTTGGGCATGAGCTTCCTTAGTTCATGCTCGCTCTCTTGTACTTGTATGTCAATTTTTTTAGGCATATAGAAAATTTAATCAATTAATTTGTGTCCTATGAATATAGTATAAATCAAATGGTTGATCAGATGGATTCTGAGCTCATAAAATGCATTACAGAATATGAATGACATATCAAATCTTTTTTGAGCAAATATAGTGACTAAATGGTATAACTATATATTTTAGAAAATAAATAAAAAAGTCATTTCTTTTAACTATTTTTGTGTTGAGACTTTTAGAAGAGAGTAATAGTATTTTTAAAAAGGCGTGTACTATAATGTCTGTTAGAACAATTGTTAATTTGAGATGTCGTTTAAGTGGTGATAAAAGAGATTATCGACTATTAAACGAGATGTCCGGTGCCAATAGATACCTCTATAATCAGGCACTAAATCATCTTTTCAAACAATACCAAGAAAGCGGAAAATGCGATTATTCTTATCAAGATTTGGGGAAATGGTATACCCAGCATAAAAAGGATGAAGCCATTTGGTTGTCTGATTATTCGCCAGCTAAAACCAAATTGGTTTTAAAGGATTTATCTGTTGCTTTTAAGGAATATGTAAAAGGACAAAGATGCAAACCGAAATTCAAATCAAAAAGACAAAAGCAGAGTTTTCCGATCACTTTATACCAAAAAGAGATCAAAGAAAACGAAAATGGCAATGGCTATCTTTTATTAAAAAGAGGAATCTTTATTCAAATAAGAGGATATAAGAAACAGATTTGCCGTTATAGTAAACCCAGGTTTTTACAGGGGCGTATCATCAAAGAAATTGCCGATAGAAGTAATCCGGAGAATAGAAGAGGACGAAATAAATATAAAGAGAATAAGTGGTATTTGTCTATTCAGTGTGAAGTAGATGCTGTTGAAAAACAAATAGAACATATAGGTATAGATAATATCGTAGGTATAGATAGGAATGTAGGTCAAGTAGCCGATAGTAATGGACAGATTCATTTTCTAGCTGACACCAAGAAGGAAGAAAAGAGGTTGAAAGTTCTTCAAAGAAGAAGAGCGAAAAAACAACATGGTAGTAATAAAGCCTACAAAACGAATATCCTTATAGCCAAAAAGCACAAAAAAATAAAAAACAAAAGAAATGATTGCTTAAGAAAAATATGCAAAAAGATATCCATTAATTCTGATTTAGCGGTATTGGAAAATCAGATCCCCGTCACGGAGTTTGAAAACCAAGAATATGACCAGATCAGCTAAAGGAACGATGGACAATCCGGGCAAAAACGTGAAGCAAAAATCGGGGTTGAATAGAGTGATTTTAAAAACGGCATGGCATAAAATTGATCCCTGTCACAGGGTTTGAAATTTATCTAGGACAAAAAATGCTGGTCATTAAAATTCCTCCACATTATACCTCACAAGAGTGTAGTCGATGTGGGACTATAGACAAAAAGAATCGAACAACACAATCGGAATTTACATGTTTAAGCTGTGGATTTTCTATGAATGCGGATATCAATGCTGCCAATAAGATCAGGGACATCGGAGCGTGTTCCTTCTTCCAAAACCCTCTGAGAGGGAACAACTTTGGGAGTAAAGAGTGTTCCTTGTCGAATCGGGCAATGGTACACCGAACCTTTAAAATACCTTGGATCATGCATGGTCGTAAAGGGAAAAAGGGGGTAAGTCAACATGAGTAGATGTTCATCTACATATAGCTTTCGTTTTAAACGAATTCTAATCCACAACAAAGTGATTAGAGCCATTACTTTCACTTCGGTTTGACTACTTATTATCACATTGGTGTCTGTATATCAGTTAGATAGATGATACACTTTGTTTACTTTTTGATAAAGTTTCCGTTTCTTCAATTCTATATTTCTATTTTCTACATCCATGTAATACCGTTTAAACAATAAAATTACTCATAGAAAATTTAATGCCTAAGCTATTTATCCGTAGAGTAAACATATAAACTTATTGAGTAAGTATAGTGACTAAATGGTATAATACCCATCCGGTACAGGACCACGCTATTTTATACACTCTTTGATTAAACTCGGAACAAATTCCTTTTTCGCCCATTCAAAAGCATCTGCTTGATTGTATTCAACATCAGTTTTTAAAAAACGATAGGTGTCTCTTAGAAAAAAATCTGATTCTTCCTTTTTCTTTAGATTTGTTATAAATTCTTTTTCAGTAGGGATGGCAGTTATTGTTTTACCATCTTTTTTTTCTCTCATATGTCGAATAAAACATTGTGCTATTTTCTCTATATCGAAATCTGGATGCGATTGAGAAACGTATAAATCATATAAATCCCTCCCTTTATTCCTCTGATATAGAGCACGTGTTTTTTGAGATAGTATTTCATTGATGTTGTAAGTGTTCACCATGATATCAGAAGAAAAACAAACATTATTGATTCGGAGAGGTTTCTGCGTATACCCCAAAATGCTGAAATCTTCTCTTGGGCTAATTTCAATTTTTAAGTTTCCTGATTCCTCAGTTATTTCGGATTGATATAAAGCAGAAATCTCATAATTATTTTTTTTCTTTCTGATTTTTTTATTGAAATTCTTTTTTTTGAAAAGCTGATTAATTGCTTTCAAAGTGAATTTGAGTTTTTTATTGTCTTTATGTTCTAAGTCGATATCTTCAGAAAACCTCAAACTTTCTTCCAAATGTATTTTATGTAAAGCAGTACCGCCTTTAAACACCAAATGTTTTAGAAAGTATGTATCTTAAAAATAGTATTCAAAAAAAACTCTATATACAAATCTTTTTCTGCTTGTTCATCTTCTTGAAATTTTTCTTTCTCCCCCCATTGTATGATTTGTTCTTTTTTAATGAGCATGGAATTCAACTAAATTGTCTAATAAGTAATCAGGGAAATCCAAATCATTATCCAAAACGAAAGTGATTTCTATGTTCCATTTTTTAGCAAGGATTTTTATTTTATCGTTTCTTTCCTTATCGATAAATTCTGTGGGGTCATCACCTGGGTTTATATCTGACAGCCGTATTTTTTTTAATCCTATTCTTTTGAAGTGATTTTCAATAGGTTCAATCAAAGTTCTTTCTCCGGATAGCAGTTCCAACAAAAATCCAAATCTTTGCAACACTTCATTATTGGGATACCAACTGAGTAATTCACAGATATCTTCCGGATGTATTTTTTCGGCTAACTCTTGAATATTATGTAAAACATTACCCATATGTCCCCAATGTGCATTTTCATAAATTAAATCTACTGCGGTTAAACTAGGACTGGAAAAATAAAATTCTTTTTTTTCTTTAACGAATTCTTTTCGCCAGATGTTTTTTCGATTTGTTTTGTACACATGATGAGATTTGATTTTAATTTCAGGAAAAGGAAATTCAAGTTCATACTGACAATGAGTTGCTTTTGGAGGTTTGGTTTTATCGGGTATTGGCACTTCACGTTCCGGTGGAAAGTATTGATTCACCATTATATCTGTTCGATAATACCCTTTGTGTAGAGGAATTGTATTACCATCTATCTGGCATAAACGTTTTAACTGGTCATTAAATTCTTCTTTTTTATAAAATTTGGAAAAGGGGTAGTTGAGTTCATCTACAGTTAAGAAATCAACGAACACAGCATGATGGCTAGCCCCATGCATGGCTGATGCCCTTAGCATACTGACATAGTAATTTCCGTTTTTATCTAAGAAACGTCCTAAATCTTCAATATAATTATACATCCTTGCTTTTACTCTTTTTCTTTCGTTTTCCGGTACAATAACACAAAAATCTTCTAAAAGAGGAACAACATACTTTTTCTCGGCATAGAAATCAATTTCTTTTTTTATATCATTGGAAGATTTGCCACACGTATTTTTTACTTCATCTAAGGTAAAAGTTAATTCGTTCCGTTCTATTTTACTTTCTATAAAATCAATGAATTTCATTTTTAAAATTTATCTGTCATTCAATACAAAAATAACAGGTTTAATATTGACTTTAATGAGCATGGAATTCAACTAAATCATCAAATACATAATCAGGAAAAACTAAATCATTATCCAAATGTACTTCTCTGCTTTGTTTTGGTATTTTTCCCACACACGAGATGCCTCATCAGCACCTAATATCAATGGTTACAAAAGCATATAATTCCCTAACTTTATACCAAAACGAAATAAAAGAAACCGAAGATGGCAATGGGTATCTCTTGTTAAAAAGAGGGTTTTATATCCAGATAAGAGGCTATACAAAACAGATTTGTCATTATAGCACCCCGGTTTTTACAGGGATGTATTGTCAAAGAAATCACCGATAGAAGTAATACATCTAGAAGGAAAAGGAAGAATAAATACAAAGAGAATAAGCGGTTTCTATATATTCAATGCGAATTAGATGCTGTTGAAAGACAAATAGGTACAATCGATATCAATGGTATCGTAGGAATAGACCGGAATACAGGTCAAGTAGCCGATAGTAAAGGTATTATTCATTATTTATCGGACACCAAAAAGGAAGAAAAGAGAAAGAAAGTTCTTCAAAGAAGGAGAGCGAAAAAACAACATGGCAGTAATAAAGCCTACAAAACGAATATCCTGATAGCCAAAAAACAGCGTAAAATAAGAAATAAAAGAAATGATTGCTTAAGAAAGACAAGCAAAAAGATATCCAGTAGTTCTGCATTAGCGGTTTTGGAAAATCTGATCCCCGTCACGGGGTTTGAAAACCAAGAATATGACCAAATCAGCTAAAGGAACGATGGAAAATCCGGGCAAAAACGTCAAACAAAAATCGGGTTTGAACAGAGTGATTTTAAAAACGGCATGGGGCATAAAATTGATCCCTGTCACAGGGTTTGAGATTTATCTAGGTCAAAAGATGTGGGTGATTAAAATCCCTCCTCATTATACTTCCCAAAGGTGTAGCCAATGTGGTTTTACCGACAAAGGCAATCGAACATCACAATCGAGATTTAAATGTTTAAACTGTGGATTTTCTATGAATGCGGATATCAATGCTGCCAATAACATCCGGGACACCGGAGCATGTTCCTTCTTCCAAAGTTATTGTTCCCTCTCAGAGGGTTTTGGAAGTAAAGAGTGTACATTGTCGAATCGGGCGATGTTACATCGAACCTTTAAAACACCTTTGATCATTCATGGTCGTAAAGGAAAAAGGGGGTAAGTCAACATAATTCTCATGAAAAGTGAGGTCAATGTAGCTATCGCTTATTCCAAGCGATCTCTATTCCACAACAAAGTGATTAGAGCCAATTTAATCAAAAAACTTGATTGCAATAGCTTAGCAGTTTCAAATGACACTTTTATCAGACCTGACAGGGGTTTTGGACCTATCTCAAACCGAAAGTCGGGAATAGAATTCTTCGAATACATGTGGATGTTTATGGTTCCATCTTTTTGGTTGTTGATTTAGATTCAGACAAACGTCGCAAAAAATATATTAGATACTACTGAAATGAACCACTTTATTTGCTCACTACATTGAATACTTTGAAACATGAAATTGGGCAAATATTACAATATGTTCAATATAAACATGAAAATATGAATATATTTCAATAATATAGGGCAATAATTTTAAAATTTAAAATATACTTCATTTCAAGATAAAATAATCCATGTAGAAAGATATTATTTACAATCTTGCACACGATTCGGAAAGAATCATTGGGTTTTGTAGTTGTGCCCCGATATTTCATATCGGGGCATTTTTTTTGATGATTAGACTTTATGAAATATTAGCATCACTATATCATTGTTTGCATTGTTTATCCATTCAATACCATTATATTTTTCCATGAGATCTATATCAGGATAAATTGTTCACAGAATAAAAAGATGATATTCAACAATCTGACAATAAAAATGGTGAATAAAGAGAAAATGCATGAAAAAAATATCATATACACTTAAGTAATAGACCCTATAATATAAATCTGGTGGTTCTACAACATAGTGATTAAAACCCATGAAAATAACTATTTCAACAAAAAAAATCAAAATTACCCCATAATCTACGGCAGAACCAAAAAGTATTTTGATATTTGTATTCAGCTTATTGACCAAGAAATGTCTCAACGTGAAGATGATTTGCTAGTTTACCATGGCACTTGGATACCCGGCGATGAAAATCAATTTGATAATTTGGGACAGTTTATGTTTTGGGTCGAAACTCCCCCTTTCGGAGTTATTGATAAACAGACAATAAAACACCCCCATCACCTGATCAAAAAAGAAGAAATTCTTAATTCATTATCTGACGATAAGCACCTATCCACACTACTCTTAAAGTATTTTAAACCACGATCCAAATCATTTTTCGCGCATTTCCCCATCAATGGTAATGCAGTACTCCCGAGCACTGAAATGGGACAACTTACTGGGGAGGTTTTTCCAGATAAATTTCAGTGGAAACAACTAAAAATCCATTCACTTTCATTCTCAAATCCCCTTGATTTTCTTAGAGAATTAAACATTATATCCAGTCATCACCGCCTAGAATATCGACTAGGAGCTGACTTAAAGTTTTGGATAGAATACTCTATCCACCTAGAAAGATTAGTGCAACAACACCAATACATTCCTGTACTCAAGCCTCACAATAAAACTCAAAATGAAAATTCCCTATACCTTTGTATGGGGTGGAATCTTACATCAGAGCCCTATGATATTGGTTTAAGAGAGTATGCATCAATCATCCCGGGGATTTGTTTATCCGCAAGACTTACAAAAAATAATAAATCTGATAATCAACCCCGACTTTATTGGAACTCTAGAAACCTCTTAGCTCACTTCTCAGAGCAACAACTTGAGGCATTGATCTCTAAAATTAATTTTCCACATGGCCTACTTAGTAAGCTTGACCACACCCTGATTTCTGATGCACTCGATTTTAGTCAGGATCGCCTATTAAAAAGTGTTCAGATCAATAAATCGGAAATCACTGAAAAGTGGAACCAATGGCATAGTTGGAAATCACTGATAGATGGGCACTTTGGCGGTTCAGCCGATGAAGGATTCCAACTGGGAATAAGGATAGAAGAACCAGTTACCAAAGGTGGAAAATGGAAAATGCTCTTCTTTGTTTCATCAAAAAATGATCCATCGCTTCAGTTAGATCTTGGAGATTGGTGGAGATTGAACAAAGAAAAGCGTAGCAAAATTCAAAAACAATTTGGGGACCAATTTGAGCGTACCTTGCTTGTCAAATTAGGCAATACCGCTAGAATGAGTCCTATTCTATGGGAAGGTATGCAAACATCTAAACCCATTGGATTCGAAGTTGATCTAGAAACAGCATATAATTTTCTTAAAAATGATTCCATAGCAATTGAGTCTACTGGCGTAAAGATTGTTCTGCCAAGTTGGTGGCTACCAGAAGGACGTAAGAGGCTGCGAATCAAAATAAAAGCCTCTAACCGTAAAACAAAATCAAGTTCTATCAGCGGGGAAAGTCAAGGCTTTTTTGATGGCAATTCATTGATAAATTATGATTACAGCCTGGCAATCGGCAATGAATCAATCAGTAAAGAGGATTGGGATACTCTTGTCCAAACGAAGCAACCTTTAGTACAATTTCGAGGTCACTGGATGGAATTGGAAAGTGAACAGTTGAAGCAAGTTTTATCTCTGTGGGAAAAGTCTCAAGATAATGAAGTTGATTTCTCATTGGATAAACTTGTCAATAGCTACATTACAGCAGATGAAGAACTATTTGAATACGATTTTGATAAAGATTTAAGCCGGCTATTAAAAGGACTTCGTAAACAAGATGAACTAATAGAATTTGACTCCCCAAAAAGACTAATGGGAGAACTTAGACCCTATCAAAAAAAGGGTCTCTATTGGCTTAATATGCATCAAAACCTGAGTCTAAATCCATGCTTAGCAGATGATATGGGGCTTGGGAAAACCATCCAAATTATTGCACTTCTATTACACGAAAAGGAGCAATTGATTGTCCAAAACACAAACGAATCACCTACAACTTTACTAGTTGCCCCAACATCTGTTTTGACCAACTGGCAAAAAGAAATTAATAGATTTGCACCATCAATCAAGTGTATTTTGCATCATGGTAGTAATAGAGAATCAAATCGAAATGGGTTTTCCAAACTATACAAATCCAACGATGTGATCATCACTTCATTTTCCATCGTTCGTATTGATAATAAACTTCTCAAAGAATATAATTGGCATAGGATTGTGGTGGATGAGGCTCAAAACATCAAAAACCCAAAATCTGCTCAAACAAAAGCTGTCTGCTTGATCAAGGCAAAACACCGCATCGCCATGACAGGAACCCCAATTGAAAATCGTCTGATGGACCTATGGTCATTGTTTAACTATCTTAATCCTGGTTATTTGGGAAATACAGCTCAGTTTAAAAAAATATATGAAACACCAATTCAAAGAAAAAAAGACACCCAAAAGGCAAGCCGCCTTCAAAATCTAGTACATCCTTTTATTCTAAGAAGGTTAAAAACAGACAAAAACATCATTAAAGATTTGCCTGAAAAAGTAGAACAAAAAGTATATTGTCATCTAACTAGCGAACAAGCATCACTTTATCAAACTGTGGTTGATGATGTAAAGCAAGAGATTACCTCTTCAGAGGGCATAAAAAGAAAAGGAATTATTGTTTCAGCACTAACAAAGCTGAAACAAATCTGCAATCATCCGAAGCAATTCTTACAAGATGGAAGTGCTTTTTCCGAAAGTCGTTCTCTAAAACTCAAAAGACTTAATGCGATGATTGAGGTTGCCTTAGATAAATCTGAAAGCCTTTTGGTATTCACCCAATTTTCTTATCTAGGTATTGATTTAGAAAAATTATTACGACAAACACACCGCTGCCCTGTTTTTTACCTTCGTGGTTCAACTTCAAGAATAAACCGGCAAAAGATGATTGATAGTTTTCAAAACCCTCATTCTCCTGCTTCTATTTTCCTACTTTCTTTAAAGGCCGGTGGTGTCGGAATCAATCTTACAAGAGCTAATCATGTTTTTCATTTTGATCGATGGTGGAATCCGGCAGTGGAAAATCAAGCGACAGATAGAGCATATCGGATTGGACAGGAGAAGACTGTTTTTGCTTATAAGATGATTACCACCGGTACAGTTGAAGAAAAAATAGATGATATGTTAGAAAAAAAACAAAAGCTTGCAGATAGTATTGTGGGAACTAGTGAAAACTGGATTACTGAAATGGATGATGAAGAATTCAACCATCTCATTACATTAGATGAACAATCAGTTTTAGAAACAAATACCGTATAACTTATGTATAGGCCTAGTAGAACCTGGTGGGGAGTCAAATTTTTGGATGTGTTAAAGATTTCAATGAACCCAGGTCGATTGAGTAGAGGAAGAAGCTACATGACTCCGTCTAGGATGCTTGAATATAAAATAGAGGGTTCTAAAGTATCCGCCAAAGTTCAGGGAAATGCATACCCCCACTATGGCATGTACGAAGCTAGCATCTACGATGTATCCTTTAACCTAAAACCATTCACCAAGGTCCAATGGAACAAAATGCTGGATAAAATTTGTGATAATGCGGCGTATATCTCACAAATTCTAATCGGGGAGATGCCTTCTGATATTGAGTCCTTATTTGAAAAGGAAAATCTTAATTTATTACCTCTACGAAGTCAAGAACTAGTTAGTCGTTGCTCATGTCCAGATTATGCATCCCCTTGCAAGCATGTGGCAGGTCTTTGCTATAAAATAGCATCAATGCTAGATCACGATCCTCTTTTGTTGTTTCAACTTAGAGGGCTTGATTTCGATCGACTACAAGAAAAGATATCTGAAAATCCCTTGGGTAAGGCATTAATTGACCAAAATAGAGATGCAATGAGTGAAATAACTCTGAGCACTAATCGATATACCCAACCGGCCTTAGAACCATCAAATAATGATAGCATTGCCACCTACTGGCAAGGAGCATTTGCCCTTCTAGACCAAAAACAATCAAAAGATTACGACTTACCTCCAGCCATACTTATCAGAAGGGGAGGAGATTTCCCTGCATTTTGGACAAAAAAAAGTTCATTTGTAACAGTTATGGAAGAGTTGTACCAGCGTATATTAAATGATATAAAACGTAGATAGCCTTTGTGTATCTTTAAATGCCAAAGCATATACAATAACACAACTGGCATAAAATGAAATTGACGCGAATAAATAGGAGGAAATTTTTAAGAGACACCTCTGTTTCATCACTTGGGGCATTAACAGTTCCTTCGATTGTACCTTCTACCGTTTTTGGTAAAACGGCTCCAAGTAATAAAATACAAGTTGGTCAAATTGGGTGCGGAAGAATTTCAGTCTGGCATGACTTACATGGTGTGATGCAAAATGATATTGCCCAAACCATTGGAGTTTGCGATGTTGATAGCAAACGTGCACTGGATGGGAAAAAGAATGTAGATAAATTTTATAGTGATAAGGGAAAATCTGTAGACACTAAAATCTTTGGAAACCACAAAGAAATGTTATCCTCCGGTGAGATTGATGCTGTTGTCATCAGTACTCCTGACCATTGGCATGCTCAACCTGCAATAGAAGCCGCCTTAGCCAATAAGCACATTTATCTGCAGAAACCTCATGCGATGACTATATATGAGGGGCGATTAGTGAGTGATATAGTCAGAACCCAGGGCGTGAAGTTTCAGCTAGGCACTCAACAACGATCCTCTGAACATTTTCGTTATGCTTGTGAATTGGTCCGGAATGGTAGAATTGGTAAGGTACACACCGTGAAAATAGGATTGCCGGGAGATCCTTCTGGACCTTTAGCAAAACCAGAACCAATCCCAGAAAACTTAGATTTTGATAGGTGGTTAGGATCGGCACCTGAGATGGATTATTCTGAGATGCTGGTACATCCACAGGCAGACTATTCAAGACCTGGATGGCTTAGGTATGAACAGTTTTGTGCCGGAATGATAACAGGATGGGGGCAGCATCATTTTGACATCGCGGCTTGGGGGACTAATTTAGAATACTCTGGACCCATTGGTATTGAAGCAATTGCAGACTTCCCACGTTCAGGCAGTTGGAATGTTCATGGAGATTTCATGGTAAAAATGGATTTTCAGAGTGGTCAAAGATTTCTAATTAGTGGCGGATATCCTAATGGTATTCGGTTCATTGGAGATCGTGGATGGATTTTTGTTACTCGAGGCCAATACAGAGTTTCCGACTCTGATCCTTTGCCTGAAGGGGAACAAAGCCCGCTTACGGCTAGTGATTCCAAAATTCTAGAAAATGGAATTGGTGAAGATGAAATTAATTTACCTAGAAGCACTGATCACCATCGTAACTGGTTAGAGAGTATCCGATCAGATAGTGAGCCTATCAGTAATGTTGAGGTAGCACACCGTGTATGTTCAATGTGCTTGTTGTCGCATATTGCAATGAAATTCCCTCATCGTCTTGAATGGAATCCAGGGACGGAAACTTTTGTAGGAAATGATAAAGCCACCGAAATGCTTCGTAGACAACAGCGTGCACCTTACGGGATAAATCATATAAACTATTAACGATATTTTCAAATGAGAAAATTTTTTACGATATTATTCCTTGCTTCTACATTAATAATGTGTGGTCCGAGCAAAAAGGAGTTAGCAAAGATACATATTGAGCAGACTGAGGCTTATGATATTGCAGAGAAGCAAATGGATATTTGGATGGATATTTATAAGAAGGGAATTGCGATTAAAGATTGCGAAGAGGCAGCGGATTATTGGTTTTCGATTTTAAATTGTCGTTATGAAAATAGGGATGAAGATATACTTAGTGGTATCTGGAAGATAAATTATGCGATAAGAAAGACAAATAAGGATGCGGGTTATACAATAGGTATAAAAGAAGATATTAATTTTCAGGCTGTAAAAGAATTATACAATGATTCAGAATCAAAGTTTTACCATAATTGTAAATGGGCTAAAAATCAATTGCAATCTATCTACATAGATCTTCGTGTGTTGGCGGTAAAATTACATGGAGAACTTTATATGGAAATAGGGGATTATAAATTAGCACAAATAGGAGTTAAAATAAGATGAGAAGTATTGCAATCATACTATTTATTGTCTTTGGATTTACTTCAATACAGGGGCAGTATAAGAAATTGCATAGATCTTTAAATGTTTTTGCTGATAGGTATGTTAAGGGTTACAAATCAGGTTTGGATATAAAAGATTGCGAACTACAAAGAGTTCATTGGGAAGGTATTCTTGATCATATGGTGCCTAGAATAACGCCATATAAATCAGGACGGTATCGTTGAATAGAAAAAGACAACATGGCTTTACTAGTTCTAATCCTGTTGAAGAATATAGTGCCAAGTATATTAGTTCTTCATGTAACACAAGAAAATGAAGCTATGATCAAGCATGTAATACCCTTTAAACATTAAAGTTATTCATAGAAAATTTAATGCCTAAGTTGTTTAGCTATAGAGTAAACATATAAACTTGTTGAGTAAATGTAGTGTTTAAATGGTATAACTAGTGGAGAAACATGGACATTCATGATTAATTGTTATCTCCATACATAATGTTCAGTGAATCCTTTGACAAGTTGAGGCTCAAGTTTGATTCTGTTTCTATGCCGTTTGTTTATTATGATTTTTCCGGATATATTCTGTAGAACATCAAATATCACCCTATTAAATTGTAAATTTTCATGCAAATTACCTTAACCAATTCCTAAAGAATATATCTTCCATTAGGTGAACAAATTGTATGATTCTTAACAATAGTATTTGGTAAATAGACCGAAATTTGCCTAAGCAAATTGAGATATAAACTAGTTAATGACTATAAGATAAAATGACAAAATCAAGACATAACAAAATCCCCTTGCAAGTAAACGAGGTACTTGAAGATTCAGCAGAACTATTATTAAACTTTTTGGAATATTCTAAATCTGGAGCATCTCCAGTACTCCAAAATGAACACATTGGGGATATTGCAAATCAACTCAATGTCCAACATCATCTTATAAACGGATTTCAATCAAAAGAGGAGATAAAAAAGTTTATAAAAACCTACTTAGACTATTCCACTCAAATTCATAATCCTCATTATGTGGGTCATCAAGTTTCAATTCCACATGAATTATCAATAGTTCCAGAGTTAATTCACGGAGTTTTGAACAACCCAACTACGCTCTATGAAATGGGACAATCCGGTGCTACCCTTGAACACTTTGTTATCAATTGGATGCTCAGTAAATTAGGTTGGTTCAAAGGGGAGCATCTTTTGGATTTTCGCAATCGTGAAAATGGTGGTTCTGGCTTTCTAACACATGGCGGATCACTTGCCAATCTAACGGTACTCTGTGCTGCAAGAGCTTCAATAAGCCCTGATGCTTGGACAAAAGGAAATCCCAAAGATCTTGTTGTTATGGGGCCCAAATCAGTACACTATTCCATATCAAGAGCACTTTCGATTATGGGACTTGGAAGCAATGCGTATGTTTCTATCCCCACTGACAAATACGAAATTATTAAAGCAGATCAAATCCAAAGCACTTATGATGCAATAATCAAGAGTGGGAAAAGAGTGATGCTCATGATTGCCAACGGTTGTGCAACTTCAACAGGATATTTTGACCCTATTGAGGAAATGGGAGAGTTTTGCTCGAAAAATGACATCTGGTTTCATGTTGATGGAGCTCATGGTGCGGTAGCCCTTCTATCAAAAAAATACAAGCACTTCCTTACAGGGATAGAATTAGCCGATTCAATGATATGGGATGCTCATAAAATGATGAGAACATCAACCTTATGCACCGCGATATTGTTCAAAAAATATAAACACCAATCCCAAAATTTAAAGCAAAAAGGTGGTTATTTGTTCCATGAAAAAAAATCTTTCGGAAAAGACACGCTACCTTATACCATAGAATGTACTAAAGCTCCCCTTGGGACAAAAATATACTGGGCCTTAGCCGCTGAGGGAGAAAAAGCAATGGAGTCATATGTTGAATCTTGCTTTGATAAAGCGAGAGAGTTTTACCTTCTTATAGAGAAATCTGAGGATTTTGAAGGATTTAGTCCTCCTGAAACAAACATCATTTGCTACAGATACAGACCCGATATAATTTCAAACCAACAGCAGCTTGAGTTAAGAAATAAAGTAATAGAATTAGGTCAGACCTATATCACCTCCACGGAAATACTCGGAACTCGCTACCTGAGGAATACGATTTGTAATCCTTTGACCAAAACTGAAAATTTTCTTTTTACCCTACAAAAAATAAGAGAAGCATATTCAACCTTGGTAGGTAACCATTTCGTATCAAAACAATAAATGAAAATGGGAAAGTCAATTCTTATACTAGGTGCATCGGGTATGGTAGGAGGACAAGTGCTAAGACACAGCATAGACCACCCCGAAGTAGACAAAATATTTGTCCTCACTAGGTCAGAATTAGCGATAAAAGATCAAAAGCTGCAGCAAACAATTCACACCGATTACCTCAATTACCACAAGATAGTACCGATTCTGTCAAAAGTGGATATTGTAAGTTTTTGTATCGGTGTATATACTGGGAAAATTGATAAAAAGGGATTTTATGAGGTAACGGTTGATATACCGGTTGCGTTGGCCAAAAAGTTAAAAGAAGTCAATCCCAATTGTACTTTTTGTCTTCTCAGTGGAGCTGGTGCTGATAGCAAAGAAAAAAGCAGATTCCTTTTTGCCAGAACAAAAGGGATTGCAGAAAATAGATTACAAAATCTTTTGCCCAATTTTTATTCTTTCCGTCCTGGTTATATCTACCCAACTCAACCAAGAAAAGCGGTGAATTTTTTGTACGGTCTTTTTGATTTGCTTTATTCGAAAATCAGCAAATTTAAATGGAGATTCCTCAAGATAAAGTTCTTCCAGCAAATTGCATTAAATACTTCTATTACTTCAGAACAGCTTGGGCGTGCCATACTTGATGTTGGGCTTAATGGATACGTCCATAAAATTATTGAACACAAAGAAATTCATTCTATCAACAGAAAGTTGGTTCTTATCACTTGATTTCAGGGTTTCATTTTAACCATATGGGCACTCAATTAATTTCCAGAAGAACAGTTAATGTGAATTACTATTGCCATCTCTTTACAAAAAGTTCAAATATTTTCATGGATCTGTATTATGTCTTTTTTCTTCTTACTCAATCATATTCGAAAAGATTATTTTAGCATTTGACTCAGAATGAGTAGAAAAGTATTTTACTGTAGAGTATGAATAAATTTGATTTGCAACAATTAATTGCTGAATTTCTAGAAAAATATGGAGTACAAAGCTCCATTGCGGAACCACTTGGCACCCTGATTACTTTTGCTTTACTCTTAGTGGTAAGTTGGATTCTTTTTAAAGTCAGCAGAACGGTAATTAGGGCGATATTTAAAAAAATCATTAGGACGACAAAAAACCAATTTGATGATAAACTTCTAAAAAATAAATTCCCAAAGTTTGTATCCTACTTTGTTCCTCTTCTTTTCCTATACTATTTAGTACCTAATCTAAACTGGTCAATCGAATTCTTTTCGGTTTTACTTCAAAGGGTTACAGCTATATTACTTATCCTGACGGGACTTTACACAGTCCGTTCTTTATTGAGGTCAATTAGTGATCATTTACGAACTCTACCTGCGTTTAAGGACAAACCACTTGACAGCTACATACAGGTTGTTATGATCATTATGTGGCTATTTGGAATTATAGCTTTGTTTTCGGTACTCACAGGGAAAAACGTCAATACTCTAATTGCAGCTCTTGGAGCTATTTCTGCCGTCTTATTATTTGTCTTCAAGGATACTATTCTTGGATTTGTAGCCAGCGTGCAGATAACTGTAAACGATACTGTACGCATTGGAGACTGGATTACAATGAAAAACCAATATGCCGATGGTGATGTAATTAAGATTACACTTTCAAGTGTTATCGTACAAAACTTTGATAAAACGTATACTTCAATTCCAACTTATAAATTGGTATCAGATTCTTTTGTTAATTGGAGAGGAATGGAAGAATCTAGTGGTAGAAGGATAAAAAGGTCTATTCTCATCAAGGTTAGTAGTGTAAAATTTTTGACTGATAAGGATGTTAAGAATCTCAGAAATTTGCATTTGTTCGGGGAGTTCATAGAAAACCGGCAGAAAGAAGTAGCTGCGTACAACCAGAAGCTTGGCATACCCACTGATGATTTGATCAATGGTAGAAATTTAACAAACATAGGAACCTTCAGATACTATATTCAGTACTACTTGAAATCTCGCCGTGATGTCAACCAAAAGATGACACTCATGTGCAGGCAGTTAGCACAGACACCCAAAGGCATACCCATAGAAGTATATGCTTTTTCAAGCGATAAAATTTGGGTGAATTATGAATCTATAATGTCTGATTTGTTTGACCACATATACGCATCTGTTAAGTATTTTGATCTTGAATGCTACGAAGATAGCTTCACACACTAGACTACTTAATTTCTTTTTATTTCTTTCAAGAACTATAATTCCATATGTGAAGATGAGAAGTAAATTTTCTCTAGATGAGCCAAATTCTGGTGTATTGGATTATATTGAAATGGGGGAAATTGCTCAGTCTAGATACGATAGCCCTAGAATCAACCCATTAATGCAACTTTAGGATAGGATTTTAGATTTTAAATCAAAGATAAATAAGTTGGCTGATATTGGTATTGTTTTTTTGATTTTTTAATTACAATGTTCGTACCCATTGTGTTGTATTTGGATGGTTATAGAGTCTGGACATAGAGTGTCTTCATTGTTATTTGTACTCTTATTTTTTAAAAAGAGAGTTAATAGTGTTGTGTAAGTATCTTTCCACTTCTTCAGTAAAAACAAACTTTGTTTTTACTGAAGATTTAGTTGTTTAAGAGAGGTAATCATCTTTGTTGTTCACGATTACAATGTGTATATCCATTGTGTTGATTGTGGTTGGTTATAGGGGATCTTATGGTCATTTGTACCCTTATTTTTTAACAAGAGGGTTAATAGTGTTGTGATTACTTTGGTTTTTAGTTATGGTTGTTTATGGGTTCAGCGAGGAAACTCCCCCCATTTTCGGGGATGGGGGTTCGTTTCCCCCTTCCCCATA